>Ga0265327_10004167_pt1 | contig 13044 bp, 13 predicted proteins | sample 41621metaG_FD_202089 | JGI IMG/M metagenome (GOLD analysis project Ga0265327, IMG submission 202089) | Rhizosphere microbial communities from Carex aquatilis grown in University of Washington, Seatle, WA, United States - 4-16-21 metaG | ecosystem: Host-associated > Plants > Roots > Rhizosphere...
CAAGCGAAACTTATGTGGGCGCAAAAGTGAAAGCATGTGCCGAAATCGGTTTCAAATCCACGCTCATCAGATTGGATGATGACATCAGTGAAAACAAATTGCTCGGAATCATCGAAGACCTCAATAATAATACAGATGTAGATGGGATTCTCGTTCAGCTCCCATTGCCAAAACATATCTCTGACGAAAATGTGATAAATGCAATCAGCGTATCAAAAGATGTTGATGGTTTTCACCCCATTAGTATTGGGCGTTTGGTGCAAGGCTTGCCATCGTTTGTTCCTGCAACGCCACATGGCATTATGCTTTTGCTAGAGCATTATAAAATAAATACCAAAGGCATGCACGCTGTTGTAGTCGGACGTAGTAATATCGTGGGAAGACCGATGAGCATTTTGCTCAGCAGCAACACAAACCCTGGGAATTGTACGGTTACCATTTGCCATTCTCATACAAAGAATTTGAAAGAAATCTGTTTGCAGGGCGATATCATTGTGGCAGCACTTGGCAAAGCTGAATTCGTGACTGCCGATATGGTAAAAGATGGCGCAATCATTATTGACGTGGGCATAACACGTGTTGCTGATGCGAGCAAAAAAAGCGGCTTTGCATTAAAAGGCGATGTGAAGTTTGATGAGGTGGCACCGAAGTGCAGTTTTATCACCCCTGTTCCAAAAGGCGTTGGCCCGATGACGATTGCTGCGCTGATGAAAAATACTTTCAAAGCATGTGTGGAGAATAATTGAGAGCTGTGAGTCATGAGCTTTGAGCTACGAGCTACTATTAGTGAAGGCCGATGCTATTCCCATTATCTCTTATTTCACTGTGCATCTCCTGTTTTAACCCTGTGGCTCTCCGTGTCAAAATCTTTTAATTAATGAACTTTGCCAGCGATGCAAATAGCAATTGAAAATAAAACGCAATCTCTTCCCGTAATGGAGTCTTTCTATACCATACAAGGTGAAGGGTTTCATCAAGGCAGGGCTGCATATTTCATACGCCTCGGCGGCTGCGATGTTGGTTGCGTTTGGTGTGATGTGAAAGATAGTTGGGATGCGAACAAGCATCCGCTTCGAAGTGTGGAAGAAATTGTGGAGAATGCGAGAAAAGAAGTTGATAGTTGGCAGTTGGCGAACATCGGACATCAACCATCGGTCATCGAACATCGGTCATCAACCATCGGTCATCAGTCATCGGACATCGTTATTATTACTGGTGGCGAGCCATTGATGCATGATTGCAGCGAGCTTACAAAATACCTACATAGTGCAGGTTTCAGAACACACATAGAAACATCGGGCGCTCATCCATTAAGTGGTGACTGGGATTGGATATGTTTTTCCCCAAAAAAATTCAAAGCGCCGCTGCCTGAAATTTTGGAAGCAGCGGACGAATTAAAAGTTATCATCTTTAATAAAACCGATTTTGAATGGGCTGAAAAATATGCAGCACTTGTATCAGCAAAATGTAAACTTTTCTTACAGCCTGAGTGGAGCAAATCATCGGTTGTTACTCCTTTAATTATCGATTATATCAAACAAAATCCTCAGTGGGAATTTTCTTTGCAGTTGCATAAATATATTCATGTGCCGTAGGCAATTTCGGGTTTTGGATTTTAGATTTACGAATTGTGGTTCCTAAGAAATAGAAAACCAAGACATCAATTTCAGGGCAAATAAAATCTTAATCAGGTCACTAACAGTAAAGAATAACCGAATATCAGCAATACGAAATCCAAAATCCGAAATCACAAATGCTCACAGGTTTCCTTTCTTCATTTCGCTAACAGCATAATCGCATGCGCGTGCGGTGAGCGCCATATATGTGAGCGATGGATTTTGACAAGCGGCGGATGTCATGCAACTACCATCTGTTATAAAAACATTTTTCACATCATGCATTTGGCTGAAGCCATTTAGCACAGATGTTTTAGGATCCCTTCCCATGCGCACGGTTCCCATTTCGTGCACAGCCATTCCGCCGGGGGTATTATAGTTGAAGGTTTGAATGTTCTTAAAGCCAGATTTGGCAAGCATTTCAGCAGCACTTTCCTGCACATCTTTTTTCATTGCGTGCTCATTCTCGTGATATTCAAAATTTATTCTTACCAAAGGCAATCCCCAGCTATCTTTTTTTTCTTTGTCAAGAGTGATTTTATTATCATAATAAGGCAAGGTTTCTCCCCATGCGCCCATCCAGACGCTCCATGGGCCGGGGGTAAGTATATTATTTTTAAAATCTTCGCCAAAACCTTCCGATGAAGATCGCGATCTCCATCCCATGCGATTGCCCACACCTTGAAAACCGAATCCCCGGAGATAATCACTTCGCTTGGTTTTTTCGTTGATGTTCCTAAAGCGCGGCACATAAAAGCCTGCCGGTCTTCGACCATAATAATATTCTTTACTAAATCCATCATATTCACCAGTAGCACCTGCCCCAATAAAATGATCCATTAAGTTATGGCCAACTTGCCCACTGCTGTTGCCCAATCCTTCGGGAAATCTTCGAGAAATAGAATTTAATAAAATGGAAGCCGTAGCTACTGTGGAAGCATTTACAAAAATGATTTTGGCGAAATATTCAGTAACGGATTTTGTGTTCGAATTCATTACCCGCACACCTGTTGCTCTATTTTTTTGCTCATCGTAAATAATTTCTGTTACAATGGAATCAGGAAGCAAAGTCATATTACCTGTTGCAGCGGCAGCAGGAAGCGTGGCAGCGTTGCTGCTGAAATAACCACTGAAAGGGCATCCGCGATCACAGAGGTTACGAAACTGACAAGGCCCTCTCCCATTCCAGCCTTTTGTTAAATTAGCAACACGGGCAATGGTCAGGATTCTGTCGTCATAATGCTCTTTTATTTTTCCAGAAAGATATTCTTCAACACAAGTCAATTCCATGGGAGGCAGAAATTGACCATCGGGTAAATGTGATAATCCTTCCGCTTTGCCGCTGATGCCTGCAAAATTTTCAACATAGTCATACCATGGCGCAATATCGCGGTAGCGAATAGGCCAATCGACCGCAATACCTTCCTTTAAATTTGCTTCAAAATCAAGGTCGCTAAGGCGATAACACTGCCGTCCCCACGTTAATGAACGCCCCCCCACCTGATAACCCCTTATCCAAAAAAAAGGTTTTTCTTGGATGTATGGATTCTGTTTATCGTTCACAAAAAAATGCTTGCTAGCCTCATTGTAACTTGTGCTTTGAATAGGATTTTCTTCCTGATCTTGTACTGTATTATTCAAATGATGAGGAAATTCCCAAGGCGCTTTAAAAGCTGTTGTATAATCTTTGATATGCTCAACGTTGCGACCCCTTTCAAGTACTAATGTTTTCAGGCCCTTCTCGCATAATTCTTTTGCAGCCCAGCCCCCACTGATGCCTGATCCTATTACGATGGCATCGAAATTATGTTGTGCTTGTATAATTTGGTTTCCTTGTTTCGGATCGCCCATAGCTTTTGTTTAGTTTGTGGCCCACGTATGCTGGCCTGGTTGCAAAGGCATGCAGCCAATAAATTTGCCTGGAATGGGAAGATAAGAGAGGCCCTTTGTTGCTCCAATCTCCGATGTGCAATAACCTTCAACCGTAAGGCGCTTTAAAGTTGCAAAAAAAGATTTCCCAAAAAATCGGTCTTCAACTTTTCCCATGAAGCCATTATTCGACTTACCTCGTTCTTCAAAATGATTCAGCGTCTGTTTCTGTTGTTGCAATGAACATTGTTCATAGGATTTATCAAAAGAAGAATGACAGTAGCGCTCAAGTTCTTTAAGCCCATCAATAAATTTATTTTGGGCTTTTCTTTCAACACAATCTTTAATCATAGTGACGATGAACTCATCAACAGCAGCATCCCTTGCGCCAGGCGTACTTGTAGCAGGTATAATAGTTTCAGCCAATGCAGCGATTAGCTGTTTATGTTTTTCCAGATATTCAAAATCAGGGGCTTTGTTCCAGTCATATAATTTATAACCTGAGTATGTGGCAATAGCGCCGGTCCCAATCAATAAGATACGTGCAATGGCTTTGCGTCTCTTCATCTAAAAAAAATTTCATCATAAAAATAATAAAGATGATACAATGTACAGTTTTTGATTTGGAAGAAGGAGAGCTGATAGCTATGGGCTGCGAGCAATTGAACTATGAAGATTTGGGGAGATAAAAAAAATGATAATAAATGGTCGAACCAAAGAAATCAAAAATCACACATCATAAATCATAAATCTACTGAACTCCATTTTTATCAACCGCTAAAACACTTTTTGCGCCTAGGTCGCGTGCAACGCGCATCACAGCAACCACATCTTCGACTGGCACCGATTTATCTGCGTTGATTACAATGGCAGGCTGGTCGGGCTCTTTCGCGAGAAATGGTTGAAGTCGGGATCTTAGCTCAGCGAGTGTGACTTTTGTTGTGCCAACATAAAATTGTTTGTTCGCATCAATAGAAACAACAACTGTTTGTTTTGATTTGGTATCACTTTTTGATTTGGGCTGAGAGAGCTTGATCACATTTGGGTTAGCCAAAGTTGAAACGATGAGGAAGAACAAAAGCAAAATGAAAAGGATATCGTTCAAAGGCCCTGTGTGCACTTCGCCTTCATCTTTATGTCTGTTTCTTAAATTCATATTTTCTTATTAACCTATCAACTATTCAACTTATGAACTCTATCTTGTTGGTTCCTGGAGAATATCAATAAAATCAGCATTCGCTGCTTCCATTTTATTGATCACTTTATCAATCTGAGAATTGAGGTAACGGTAACCCACATACGCAATAATGCCGATAATCAAACCCGATGCGGAAGAGATCATCTTAACATAGATACCACCAGCAATATTTGAAATGCTGTATTCCCCAGTTGATGCGATGCTATAAAACAATTGGAACATACCCGCAATGGTTCCAAGAAACCCGAATAACGGTGCTATATAACCGATAACAGAAAGTATGGAAACATTTCTTTCCATTTTATACAGCTCTAGCTTGCCAACATTTTCCATGCTTCTTTCTATCACGTCAATTGGTTTGCCAATGCGCTGTATGCCCTTATCAATAATTTTTGCGATCGCATTATTCGTGTTTTTTGCAAGGCTGCGTGCCGCTGTAATATTGCCCGTTACTATGTGATCACGGATAATGTTCATAAAATTCTCATCCGATTTGGAAGCTTTATTAATAGCCATCAACCTTTCGATAAAAAAGAAAATCGCAAGCACCAACAATACTGCAAGCGGGATCATGAGCGGCCCGCCGCGCATTAAAATATCCCATAAACTTTCTTTTTGCTGGCCTGCTTGCAACGCTATGCGGGCAAGACTGTCTTTAATTTTTGCTGAATCTATAATTACCTGAAGGAAGAATAAATGCATTCCAATGTTGGGTTTAATAAAGTAAAAGTAAAGATAATGACATATAACGCAGTGTAGGGATATGTATTTTTTAAGGAAATGCTAAAAGATTTATGATTTAGGATTTGTGATGTATGATTTCCGAAAAATTACAAATGATTGGTTAGATAAATTGAGAATGGCGAATTCCTTCTGGAAAATAGAATTAAAGAAGTCAGATATCACAAATCATAATTCATAAATTGAAAAGCCTTTCCACATTACCAGCAGAAAGGCTTTTTTATATAATAACCGTCCCCTAATTATTTTATATTATTCTTATTCCCACATAAACCTGAACACCTTTATTTTTCCAGTTGTCCATCTGGCCGACATCATCGAGATTATTTAGGCCTATAAAATATCTTGCACCAAATTTGAACCACGCTAAATTTAATTGTGCTCCTCCAACCATCGAGAAATCTCCTTTCTTAAAAGCGTCTTTACCATTAGTAATTAAAGTTTGAGATTCGTTTATTAAATATCCAAACTGTGGCCCCAAATGAATGGTCAAAAATTTTGCTGGTTTGAAAGCAAGCAAAATTGGTATCGTTAAATAATTAAGATTGATATCAGAGTTATTGCTTAGGCCATCATAAGCTCCACCAATGCTTGTTGCAGTTCTGGTTTGATACTCGTTCCACAATACCTCAGGCTGAATACCGAAGTGCTTCGTAAAATTGATTTCCGCAAAACCTCCTAGAGCATATCCGTATCTGTATCCTTGTTCGAATGACCGCCCGTCAATCTGAGTGGCATTCACTCCACCTTTTATCCCCAATTGAAAACCTTGAGCATTAACACTTGCAACAGAAATAATAACAAGAGCTAGCGAAAAGATGATTGACTTTTTCATGTAGTTTCATTTTAATTTTAGTGACACAAAAATATTCCAAGTTGTTTTTCAACGCACTTCGTTGAAGTTAAATTGCCTTAATGATTCGTTAAAAGACTTCTTCGTTTTTATTTCTTTTAAATTAGTAAGCATACCGTCTCTCATAATAACTAAATACACTCGAAAATTTTGAATGTTAATGAAACAACAAAAATTTTTTTTGCTTAATGAAAAAACAAAGTGCAATCCTGAGCTATCCTACAATTTTGTTTTCACCATAAAAATTCACTACGAACTTTAATAGTTGTAAGATGCCTTGGTTTTTCTAAAATAATTTTAGCATGGACTAATGAATAATAGATACGTTTAAAATGAAGGGGATTTTATACCAATTCAATTACGGTAATCTCAGGCATGATGCCCACTCTTCCAGGATAACCTATAAAACCATAGCCTCTGTTCACATACAATTTTTGTTTGCCTTGTTCATAAAGCCCGGCCCATTCTTTATAAACATATTGCACGGGGCTCCATTTAAACCCTGGCAATTCAACACCGAATTGCATACCATGAGTGTGACCTGCAAGTGCTAAATCAATTTCAGAAAATTTGGGCACTACTTCGACATCCCAATGGCTTGGATCGTGGCTCATTAATATTTTGAAAGCTGCATTTTCTGCTCCTGCATAGGCTTTCGCAAGATTACCGTAGGTCTGAAAATTTTTTCTTCCACTAATATTTTGTACACCAATCAGCGAAATATGTTCTCCATTTTTTTCAAGCTGGACATTTTCGTCAAGCAATAATCGCCAACCTAAATCTGCATGTACTTGTTTCAGGCTTTGCAAGTTTTTTTCTTTTTCAATTGCTTTATCCCCTGTTGGATGCGTTCCATAATAATAATCCCCATAATCATGATTGCCCAATGTTGAATACACGCCCATTGGCGCTTTTAGCTTGTTGAACACATCCATATAATCATGCATTTCCCCGGCACGATCATTCACCAAATCTCCGGTGAACAAAATAATATCTGCATTTTCTTTTAGTATTTTATCAACGCCTTTTTGCACGGCAGCCTTGTTATGAAAACTGCCAGAATGAATGTCGGATATCTGAACAATCTTTAATCCTTTGAATGATTTTGGAAGATTATCAAACGACAACTGAACACGCCTCACTTCGTAATTATATTTATTACTGAAGCCATATACTAACGTTGAAAATAATCCGCCACCCACACCTAACCCAAGCCAGCTCAAAAACACAGAACGTGAAATTCCGTCATTGTTCATGTTTTCTCCTTCTGTGTTACGAAAAAATAATTTGCCACTTGCCCATTGGATAACGCGACGAAGATCATCAACCAAAAAGAAAACAGTTGCTAATAACTTTGCAAACAGCAATCCCAATATTGTTGCCAGCACATAATTTCTAATTGAACGCGGCCATTCGTCAAAATTGGTGAATGGAATCAGTGCAAGAACTATAATAGCTGCGATTGAAATTCCCCAATAACTATAATAAACAATAGTCCTGATTTTGGGGGAAGAATTTTGTGTTACGACTTTCACTGCCTGAAAAACATAAAAATCAAGCAGCACCATAATGCCAAGCACGATCCAGATAAATGCAGAGTTCCTCATTTTGTGTTTTTAAAATTCAATAAATTCATCCAACTGTTCTTTAATAGCGGCAAGCGTTCCAGCATCTCTTAGATCGCCTCTTTCATCCATCAACTTATCAACTACTGAAATCGGCAGCTTGTTGTGATGCACCATCACTTTCATAAAATGAAGGATAGATGTGAGATGATCCATTCCGCGCAAATTGCCGGCTCTTCCTGTTGAAACGCCCGTGAGCAAAGCTTTTTTCCCCCACCATGTTTTCTTGATATCTGAAATATCGAACATTGCTTTCAGTACTCCCGGAATACTTCCATTGTATTCTGGTGATACGAAAATAAATTTTTGTGCGGGTGACAAAACCGTTCTTTCAATTTCAGAAAATTCCGGATTCCTTTCCAGCACATTAACTCCTTGTAATGACAAAAGATTTGCTTCAATGCCTTTATCTTTCAATAATTGTTGGTATTGCTGGGCTATTTTTATCGTATTGCTGTCGTTCCTGTTCGTACCGGAGATGATTGTGTACATATTCCTGATTCCATAACGCCAATAAAAGCGAAAAGTTCCCGCAATTTAGAACGATAGCTTATTTTTGCCAATTATGATTTTTGTTGATAAGAATGGGCAAAACTAAATTTTGAAGTTTTGCTGAATGGGGAGAATTTTAGAGTTCAGCTTTAAGCGTTTAGCATTTAGCGTTTTGAAAAAAAATTATGGCAAGAACAATAGGAGTTGCAAATCAAAAAGGCGGTGTCGGGAAAACAACATCTGCGATTAACTTAGCGGCAAGCCTTGCTGTGCTTGAGTTTAAGACATTGCTGGTGGATGCGGATCCGCAGGCAAACAGCACAACGGGAATTGGTTTTGACCTGCATAATATAACCCATAGTTTATATGACTGCATGGTGAATTCAATCGCTGCAAAAGATGTGATATTAAAATCTGATATCCCAAATCTTGATTTGATCCCATCTCATATCGATTTGGTTGGCGCTGAAATTGAAATGATAAATTCGCCAAACCGTGAGAATGTCTTGAAAAATATTTTGGAACCGATAAAAGGCAATTACGATTTTATCGTTATCGATTGCTCACCATCATTGGGATTGATAACTGTGAATGCATTAGTAGCTGCAGACTCAGTAATAGTGCCTGTCCAGACGGAATTTTTTGCATTGGAGGGATTGGGAAAATTATTGAACACGATTAAAATCGTTCAGAACAGATTGAACCCGCAACTTGCTATAGAGGGAATTTTGATGACCATGTATGATGGCCGTTTACGTTTATGCAATCAAGTGGTGAGCGAAGTAAGAAAGCATTTTGATGAAATGGTTTTTAATACGATTATTCATCGCAACACAAAAATAAGTGAAGCCCCAAGTGTTGGAAAACCCGTAATACTTTATGATGCGTACAGCAAAGGCGCAACAAATTATCTCAACCTCGCCAAAGAAGTGTTGCAAAAAAACAACATGACAAAAATCAAACAGGAAGAAAGGGTCTTTGAATAAAAAGGTGTAAGGTATTAGGCGTAAGGTATTAGTTGCCTTAGACCTTAAACCTTAAACCTTAAACCTCAATAACATGTCAACGCCAAAAAAAAACAATAACGAAGCGCTTGGTAAAGGGATTCGCTCCTTACTACAGAATATTAATAGTGATCTGGAAACTACTTCCGGTATTTTAAAAAACTCTGTAGCAGAAGTTGCAACTAATATTTCGCGCATCCCGCTTAATCAGATCGAAACAAACCCGAAACAACCACGACGAGATTTTGATGAACAATCTTTGAACGAACTCGCATCTTCTATTAAGATGCATGATATCATCCAACCAATAACTGTTGCTAAATTATTGACCGGAAAATATCGCCTCATTTCTGGCGAGCGCCGTTTTCGTGCATCAAAAATGGCGGGGTTGAAAGATATTCCTGCATATATACGCTCGGCAAACGATCAGGAATTATTAGAGCTTGCCCTGCTCGAAAACTTGCAACGTGAAGATTTGAATGCAATGGAAATTGCACTGAGCTATAAAAGAATGATGGAAGAACTTGATCAAACGCAGGAACAAGTGGCTGAGAGAATGGGCAAAGAAAGAAGCACGGTTGCAAATTATATCCGCTTATTAAAATTGCCGCCAGATATTCAGGTTGCGGTTCGCAGCAATAATCTTTCCATGGGACATGCGCGTGCATTGATTAATGTTGATACAGTTGACAAACAGCTCTATATTTTTAATGAAATAAAAAATAAAAATCTGTCTGTTCGGCAGACAGAAGAACTGGTTCGACAATTATATAAAGGACAGAGCTCTGTTAAAAATTCCGCAAAAGCTACACTGCCGCCAGCTTTTAAAAAAATTGAAGATAACTTAGCATCCCATTTTAGTACACGTGTTAAGCTGAATCATACTAAAAAAAATAATGGCAGCATTTCAATAGAATATTATTCAATAAGTGAGCTGAATAAAATTCTCGAACAGTTGGGTATTGCTGTCAATTAAGTTATCTGAATGAAGATGTACAAGTTTTTTTTCATTGTTATCGCAGCATTTTTTCTGTCGAAAACAAGTGCCTATTGTCAGAAAAACGATACAGCTATTTTTGTCAAGGATTTAACCAAAGCAAAGAATGTAATTGTAGATTCTACAATAAAGCATGATACCCTTATTAAAAAAAAGCGTGACCCAACAAAAGCAACATTATACTCTGCTATTGTACCGGGTCTTGGTCAGATCTACAATAAAAAATACTGGAAGCTTCCACTTGTTTATGCCGCAGTGGGCATTCCTGTCTATGAATTTTTTGATAATAAAAACTGGTACAATAAAACACGCTATGCGCTTTCAGTGATCGCGAACGGAAACAGTAACGATCCAGCCAGTCTTGCAAAAGTGGACCCAAAGCTCCTTGTCTTTGTTCAATATGCAGACGCGACCGACCTAATAAAATATCGCGACGAGTTCAGGAAAGATCAAGATTATTCTGTGCTGTTCTTTTTGCTTTTTTATGCACTCCAAATTGTGGATGCCACTGTTGATGCACATTTAAGGGACTTCAACGTGAATGATGATTTAAGTTTTCACTTCAGGCCAAGCTCGCCTTCCCTTACGGGAAATATGGGGTTAAGCCTTGTGTTTGATATCCATAAACCCAGGCCAAAGACTTTGTTTGATAGCAGATGATCAACAATTTCATCGCTCGAATTAATTTCCATTTTTAATTTCTTATTTCTCATTTTCTTTGCAGTAAATTCAAAAAAATATTGCAGATGAAAATTGCATTGATCGGTTATGGCAAAATGGGCAAAGCCATTGAAGAAATAGCATTACAGCGAGGCCATGAAATTGTTTTAAAAATTGATATCAATAACGCAAGCGAATTCAACCAGACAAATATTTCCAAAGCTGATATTGCTATTGAGTTCAGCAGCCCGCACAGTGCGTTTGAAAATGTGATGAAATGCCTTCAATTAAAAATACCTGTTGTTTGCGGGTCAACGGGCTGGCTTGAAAAATATGAAGAAGCAAAAAAATTTTGCATAGACAATAATGGAGCATTTTTATACTCGAGCAATTACAGCATCGGCGTTAATATTTTTTTTGAGCTGAACAAACATCTTGCATCATTAATGGCCCAGCATAATGATTATGATGTTAGCATGACTGAAATCCATCACACCCAAAAAAAAGATGCCCCAAGTGGAACTGCCATTACATTGGCAGAGCAGATTTTAGAAAAAATTAAAAGAAAGAAATTGTGGGTGAACCATATCAGCGATAATGTTGACGAACTTGAAATCATCAGTGATCGAATTGACCCGGCGCCAGGCACACACCAAATAAAATATAGCTCGGCAATTGATGACATCGAGATAATACATACAGCGCATAATAGAATGGGGTTTGCTACCGGCGCTGTATTAGCAGCAGAATTTATTCAAAATAAAAAAGGTATTTTTTCAATGAAGGACGTGTTAGGGTTTTAACCTTTCTCATCATTGATTGTTGTATTAAAGAGAAAAAATTTAATTTGTAGCATAAACAATACCACCGATGCTTTCCAAAAAAACGCAATATGGCTTTCAGGCGCTCATGTATCTGGCTCAAAAAAAGAACAATGAACCAGTGCTGATTGCAGAGATCTCGAAGAAGAAAAAAATACCACTTAAATTTTTAGAAAATATTTTGCTTGAGCTAAGAAAAGCAGGGATTCTCGAAAGCAAAAAAGGCAAAGGCGGTGGATATTATTTTGCAAAAAACCCAAAAGATATTCAGCTCGCGACCGTGATGCGGTTATTGGACGGACCGATTTCCCTCCTCTCCTGCGTGAGTTTGTATTTTTATGAGAAGTGTAAAAACTGCGATGAAAAAACCTGTGGTCTTCACGATACCATGGCTCAGGTTCGCGATGCAAATCTTAAAATACTCGAGAAAAAAACAATTGCGGATATTGCGAAAGGATGAGGTGGTGAATGGTCAATGGTGAACAGTGAATGAAAGAATTTCGGATTGCAAAACCGCAAGTTCTTACTACTTACCACATATCACTTAAAACTTATTACTCGTAAGTCGCAAACGTTTGCAGCAATCTACTTCTCAAATCTTCTTTCTATAATTTTATTATCAGTATTTTTAGTGAGCATAGATTTTATTTCACGAACGACTGCTTATGCCATTTATCAAACCCCGACTTTCCTTTTTACAGATCATCAACATGAATGTCGGTTTCTTTGGCTTGCAATATAGTTTTGGATTACAGCAAGCAAATATGAGTCCCATCTACTCTTATTTAGGGGCGGAAGAAAGCAAGCTTCCGTTATTGTGGCTTGCAGGACCGATGACAGGGTTGGTCATTCAGCCGATCATTGGCGCAATGAGTGATAAAACAATTACTAAAAGGGGAAGAAGGACACCTTATTTTTTGATAGGCGCTATTTTTTGCAGCCTCGCATTATTTGTAATGCCTTATAGCAGCACAGTATGGATGGCAGCAAGTGTGTTATGGATTTTAGATGCATCAAATAATATTACTCAAGAACCTTATCGCGCATTTGTTAGCGATAAGCTCGACAAAACGCAACACTCCATCGGTTTTCTCACACAAAGTGCTTTTACAGGGTTGGGGCAAACATTATCTTACCTCACTCCTTTTTTGCTAATTAATGTTTTTAC
>Ga0265327_10004168_pt1 | contig 13044 bp, 11 predicted proteins | sample 41621metaG_FD_202089 | JGI IMG/M metagenome (GOLD analysis project Ga0265327, IMG submission 202089) | Rhizosphere microbial communities from Carex aquatilis grown in University of Washington, Seatle, WA, United States - 4-16-21 metaG | ecosystem: Host-associated > Plants > Roots > Rhizosphere...
AATTTTGATTCACTTCATTGATACCGGTTTGCCATGAATTTGTATATAAAATAAAAGTGTCAGCAATAGATGGATTCGCTATACTAAAAATAGTTACTTGAAGGACATCAGATCCTGGTGTATTATTAAAGGTATAAGTAATATGCATTTGACCAGACTTTCCTTTTGGGATTATAAAACTCCCCGACTGACCAACTGATATTGATGCAATGCAATTTATTGGATCACAAAATGACATTAACCAATTAGCTGGTGGATTATATTTTAAAATTTTCCATTTAAAATTTGAGTCTAATGTATTATTAGAAACTGTACATATATAATCTTGTCCTCCTGAATTCGCGCCCTGTCCTTGTAGTACTTTTGGACTAATGGATAAAGTTTGTGCAATAGCAAAAAAACTTGCCGAACACAATAAAATTGTAAAGATAATATTTCTCATATTGGGTTTAATTTATAACGCAAAAGTATATGATTAGGCGATATAATTAAAATAAATAACTATTTTAACAAAATACTTACAATCAAGTTTGAATATTAAAATTTCTAATACTCTTGTATTTACGAATATTTTTTTCTAAGATGCAACTGAATTGTTAGATTTATATCTTATCTTAAACATAATAAACTAAATTAAAATGAAAAAACTATTACTTTCTACGGCATTACTACTTTGTACATGGAGTATTTTTGCACAAGGCTATTACATCATTCCAAGTAAGGGAACTACGGCACCTTACTCATTAAACCCAACTACACCTACTACAATAATTTCGGGTGCAACTTCTACTACAAATGTTCTTTCGGCTGCTCAAACTTTGCCTTTTGCAAATTGGCAATTTTATGGACAAACTGTAACCCAATTTAAAGCTAGTTCAAGCGGATACATTACATTTGACCTTACTCAAACTACTGATAATACTAGCAATGTAGCTTTGCCATCTGCATCTGCTCCTAAAAATGCCATCTTTGCTTTTTGGGATAATCTAATACTATTAAATTATGCTAGTGGTGGTAGTACATTTCCAAGTGACGTTACTTCCTCAACATATGGTACATCTCCTAATAGAGAGTTCGTTATTCAATGGAGACTTGCACAAGGTGGTGTAGCTGGTGTAACAAATGTTACTTATTTTGCAATACGTTTACATGAAGCTGGAGGGTTTGATATTATAGAGAATTATGGCTTTGGTTCATTTACTGCAACAATCGGTTGCCAAGATGCAACAGGTACAAATGGTGTACAAGTTACAGGAAGTCCGAATTTGAATTTTGGTGGAGCTAATGGCAGTTATGATGCAACAGCTTCTGATGTTTACTCATTCATGCCTGGGTCTCAACCAACAAATGATATTAATAATTTACAAATTAACTTAGCTAACGATCTAGTATTAACTCAAGCTCCATTTGTAATAAGCACCAATATTAGAAATCTAGGAAGTGCTAGCATTTCATCTGTTACTTTAAATTATAGTGTAAATGGTGGAGCAACTGTTTCTTCGCCTCTTACAGGTTTAGCTATTGCATCATTTGCAACCTCTACAATATCAAGTGCAACAAACTGGACTCCATCAACTACAGGAACGTATACTATTAAAGTTTGGACATCAATGCCAAATGGCAGTGTAGATGGTAATCCAGCTAATGATACAGCCTCAATTCAAGTAGGCGTTTGGAGTAGTTCAGTTCAAAAAAAGGTATTACATGAAATATTTACATCTTCAACTTGCCCTCCTTGTAACCCTGGTAACACTACATTAGATGGTGTACTTGCTACTCGTTTGGGTGAATGGAATATTATCAAATATCAAGTAAATTTCCCTGGTACAGGAGATCCTTACTTTACTTCTGAAGGAGGTACTCGTTTTAATTATTATAGCGCAAATTTTGCGCCTTGGCTAGTAGTTGATGGAAATAATTCATGGGGTGCGGCAGATGCAAATGCAAATTCATATACAACAACATTTTTTGATAACAGAGCAACTTATCCTGCATTTATGAATATTGCTGCATCACACTCTATTATTAACAATACCTTTACTGTTTCAGGAACTGTAACCCCTCTTCATGGAATTACTAATCCTAACTTAAAATTAAGAATCGCAATAATTGAAAGAAGTACAGTAAGAAATGTGAAAACAAATGGTGAAACTGTATTTTATAATGTGATGAAAAAGATGTTGCCTGATGCAACTGGTACAGCTATTAATCTTTCTGCTGGCACAGCAGTTACATTTAACCAAACATATACATTCCCTGGATCATATCGTTTACCTTCAGATGGACAATCAGGAAATATTATTAATCTATCTACTGAGAATTCTGTTGAAATATTCGGAAATTTAATGGCTGTTATTTTTGTTCAAGACGAAACAACTCATGAAATTTTACAATCAGGCTCTTCAGCAGCTGTTTTTGCTCTTGGTACTCCAACTGTTAGCAACGATAACAAAAACATTAAATTAGATGTTTACCCTAACCCTTCAACAGGAGGATCAACTAGTGTTGATTTTACATTAGCAAATGACGATCAAGTTTCTATTGAAGTGTATGATATTATTGGACAAAAGAAAATCAGCATAAATTTAGGTAACCTTTCATTAGGAGATCATACTGCTAATTTTAATACTAGCGAATTAAACAATGGCATGTATATTTTAAATCTTAAAACTACTCAAGGCGTTTCTTCGTATAAATTTATGGTTACTAAATAATTTCACATTTAGTTTTTTATTTAAAAAGCCCCACTCTATTCGAGTGGGGCTTTTTTGTTATATATAATCTATTGGCTTTTCACCATTTTAAACATCGTTTTATACCCATCTATTTCCCTGTCAAATAATTCATTTTTAATACCAGTTTATTCCTCTTAATTTGCTCCTTTGTTTTCATCTATTATGCTATCAGTTCAACAAAACGAGTATATTAAGCAAGAGGTAAAGAAAAACTTCATTGCTTATTTAGAAAAAAAGAAGCAGCGTAAAACTCCTGAACGTTTTGCCATTTTGGATGAAATTTATTCGAATAAAAAACATTTTGATGCTGAAAGTTTGTTCATTCACATGAAAGACAAAAATTATCGTGTGAGCAGAGCAACAGTTTATAATACACTTGACCTATTAGTTGAATGTGGTTTAGTGATCAAGCAACAATTCGGTGAAAATATTGCCAAATATGAAGGCGCAATAGGAAATAAACAACATGATCATTTGATCTGTAATAAATGTAATAAGGTTCTTGAATTTTGCGACCCAAGAATTCAAGAAATAAAAAATATGATGGGTGAGTTATTAAATTTTGAAGTAACACATCACTCCCTACATTTGTTTGGAAATCCAAAAGTTGATATAAAAGGAAAATGTATAACTTGTAAGAAAGATATGAAGGGATGAAGAAATAAGAGGATTAAGGAATGACGATTTGAAAACTGATAGGTGAAAAGGTTAACCCAAAAAAATAATTATTTTTTTTTGAAAGAAGAATTTGGAAAAAATATTTCTAACTGCTGAAGGCAAACGCTAACAGCTAAAAGCTAAATAAAATGATAGATGTAGTTCTAGGACTCCAATGGGGAGACGAAGGAAAAGGAAAAATTGTTGATGTACTTACACCTCAATATGATGTTGTTGCCAGATTTCAGGGTGGTCCTAATGCAGGCCATACACTTGAGTTCAATGGGCAGAAGCACGTGTTAAATACTATTCCTTCAGGAATCTTTCACCAAGATTGTATCAATATTATCGGTAATGGGGTAGTGATTGACCCTGTTACTTTGAAAAAAGAAATTGAAAAGATAATTTCATCAGGAGCTAACCCTAAGAAAAATTTATATATCTCACAAAAAGCACATTTAATATTACCTACTCATCGCTTAGTTGATGCAGCCAGTGAAGCTCATAAAGGTGAGCATAAAATTGGATCAACCTTAAGAGGAATCAGTCCAACATACCAAGATAAAATTGGAAGAAGTGGCTTACGTATTGGTGATATTTTGGCTCCAAATTTTAAAGCAAAATATGATACTGCAGTTGCTAACCATAAAATGTTGCTTGATCGGTTTAACTTTAATTATGATTTAAAGGAACATGAGCCTGCATTTTTTGAAGCCATCGAATTCATCAAACAATTTCAAATCATCAACTCTGAATATTTTATTCATGACTTATTAAATAAAGGCAAAAAAATATTAGCCGAAGGTGCTCAAGGAACATTATTGGATATCGATTTTGGTTCTTATCCGTTTGTTACTTCATCAAATACAATTACCGGTGGAGTGTGTAGTGGACTTGGTGTTGCTCCGAGTAAGATCAATAAAGTATATGGCATATTTAAAGCTTATTGCACACGTGTAGGAAGTGGTCCGTTTCCAACCGAACAAGAAAACGAAACTGGAGAAAAACTTCGCAAATTAGGTTTTGAATTTGGTGCTACCACCGGCCGACCAAGAAGAACCGGATGGCTAGATTTGCCAACTTTAAAATATGCATTGATGCTGAATGGTGTTACCGATTTAATCTGTACAAAAAGTGATGTACTTAGCGGATTTGAAGAAGTATTGGTGTGTGATGAATATGAAATTGAAGGCAAGATCACCACTGAAATTCCTTTCAATGTAGCTGATGCCAAGATCAATCCTCAATATAAAACTTTTAAAGGATGGAGCGAAGACCTTTCTGTTATTAGAGATTATGAAAAACTTCCTCAAACTTTTAAAGAATACATGAACTATGTTTCCTCACAAATTGGGTTGGATGTGAATGTAATTTCTGTTGGTCCGGATAGAGAGCAAACGGTGTTTGCGAAATAATTTACTCAGATAAAACCTGAGAATATTTTTCAGCAACCTCTTCTAATACTGTATCAACTTCTTCAAAATGATTGAGTGTTACCAACTGTGTTCGGTAGTCTTTAAAATGTGGTAGTCCTTTAAAATACTGACTGTAATGTCTGCGCATTTCAAGTAATCCCAATACATCTCCTTTCCATTTGATGGAAAAATTTAAATGCTTGCGGCAAACTTTTACCCTTTCGATAATTGTTGGAGCAGATAACTCTTCTCCTGTTTTTAAAAAATGTTTGATCTCGTTAAATATCCATGGATAACCAATTGCTGCGCGACCTATCATGATTCCATCCACGCCAAAACGGTTTTTATAATCAAGCGCTTTTTGTGGAGAGTCAATATCTCCATTTCCAAATATCGGAATTTGAATTCTTGGATTTTCTTTTACCTTAGCAATCAAACTCCAATCTGCTTCTCCTTTATACATCTGAGTACGAGTTCGTCCATGAATAGAAAGAGCTTGTATTCCCACGTCCTGTAAACGTTCGGCTACTTCCAAAATATTTCTAGTATTATCATCCCAGCCTAGACGTGTTTTAACGGTAACCGGCAAATGTGTTGATTTCACAACCGCTTCTGTAAGCCTAACCATTAAAGGTACATCTTTAAGCACACCTGCACCGGCTCCTTTGCAAACAACTTTTTTTACAGGACAACCAAAATTGATATCCACAAGATCAGGATTTGTTGCATCCACTATTTGTGTTGCCATTCGCATAGCTTCTTCATCTCCGCCAAATATTTGAATACCGATTGGCCTTTCATATTCAAAAAATTCCAATTTCTTCAAACTTTTAATTGCATCACGTATCAATCCCTCTGAGGAAATAAATTCGGTATACATCAGGTCGGCACCATTGTCTTTGCAAACAGCACGGAAAGGAGGATCACTCACATCTTCCATCGGTGCAAGTAATAATGGAAATTCTCCTAAATCTATTTTTCCTATTTTAACCAATACTTGTTTATTTTGCGCGACAAAAATACGCAAATGCGCGAAAACGTTTCATTACAATCTCAGATACTTTTTTTTATCTCCCGATTTTTAATTTTTATCGGGATGGTCGTATTTTTCTATTCAACTTTTTCAGTATTTGGTATTTTATTACTCAAACCTCTTTTTGGAATAGATGTGATGGGTGACCTCACTATTCTAACAAATTTCACCACCGATCCAAAAGTATTAAATGCAACAAAATTTTTGCAAGTATTTATGTCGATAGGGATTTTTATCATTCCTGCCTGGTTTTTCCCAAAAGCAATTCAGCAAGATTCAGCAAAATTTTTAAAAGTAACATCCATTTTCAGTATCAAAGATCTGCTACTTGGTGTATCTTTAATGATCATTTCAACTCCATTAATAGCTTGGTTGATTTATGCTAATGAAAGTATCACATTTCCCACCTCAATGGCTGAGCTTGAGCATAAATTAAGATTAGCAGAAACTTCTGCTGCACAACTTACAACAGCATTTGTAAAAGCTGATTCATTCTATGGTTTTTTATTAAATGTGTTTGTAGTTGCATTAATTCCTGCTCTTTGCGAAGAGCTTCTTTTCAGAGGTACGTTGCAACAATTTTTTGTGATGTGTTTTAAAAATAAGCATGTTGCCGTATGGACGACTGCTGTTTTATTCAGTGCATTTCATATGCAATTTTTCGGATTTCTTCCACGATTAGCACTTGGTGTATTCTTGGGATATATGTTTGTTTATTCTGGCAGCCTTTGGCTTTCAGTGATCGCTCATTTTATCAATAACCTCATCGCACTTCTGGCAAGTTATTACAAATGGAATGAAGGTTCCATTGATTTTTTAAAAGAAGATTTTGTTTTTCCGGTTTATATTAATGTACTTAGTTTTATTTTGTGCATAGGTATTGTGTATTTGATGCATAAGAACCAAAAAAAGGAGGAGGTTTTTTATGAAGGATAGTTGGATAAAAGTATATACTACTACAAATGTGATTGATGCACAAATAGTGCTATCGATGCTACGTGAAAATGGAATTGATGCCGTTGAAATGAATAAAAGAGACAGTAGTCTGCAGGTTTTTGGCAATATTGATATCTTAGTAAACAAAGAGGATGAAGCAGATGCACTTAAGCTCATCAATGAAAAATTATAACCATGAAAAGTAATTTTTGGCAACGAACACTAACCGGATTTTTTTATGTTACTGCTGTTGTAGGCTGTATCATGCTAAGTGATATTTCATTTTTTATTTTATTGTTTGCAGTAAATTTTCTTTGCTTAAAAGAGTTTTACGAATTGGTACTACCTGATAAATCTTGGCTTGAAAAATATCTGGGCATTATTGCAGGGTCTGTTATGTTTATTATGTTCTCCATCACATTTTCTGCACACTTATCTTTAGCATGGTACTATAATCTGATTCCAATTTTCTTAACCATATTTATTATTAAAATATACGAAAATACACATACTGAATTTTCAACTCTTGCATTTCAAATATTAGGAATAATATATATTACCCTCCCGATTGTGATGCTTTCCAAAACTGCTTTTTTTGATTCCGTAGATTATAGTCGTGGGTTACCTTTGGGGTTTTTTCTCCTTCTATGGACTAGTGATACTGGTGCCTATTTAGCTGGAAGAAATTTTGGAAAACATAAATTATTTGAACGTGTTTCTCCAAAAAAAACATGGGAAGGAAGTATTGGAGGTTTGATCTTAACTCTTGCAGTTGCTTACTCACTTTCTTTCATTCCTCTATTTGATGATATCACAAAAATTGACTGGCTAGTAATTGCATTATTGGTGAATGTATTTGGAACTTTTGGTGATCTTTTCGAATCACTATTGAAAAGAAACTTAAGCATTAAAGATTCAGGGACAATCTTACCCGGACATGGTGGTGTACTAGACCGTTTCGATGGTTTATTCTTATCCGTTCCTGCAGTATTTTTTTACCTGCTTTTCACAAACTAATATTTTTTAATCCATGAAGTTATTCAAAGTATTTCTATCCTTTTTTTTGATAATCGGATTGTTTTTTGGCATATCCTTATTCTTTCCACATCAATATAAATTTGAAAAAAGTATTGATATTAACAAATCTAGAAGTGAAGTTTTTGGATATATGAATAATCTTAAAAATTGGGAACAATGGAGCGTTTGGAATAAATCTTTAGATACTTCTATGTATATTTTTTATAGTGCCCGTAAAGATTCTATCGGAGCGATGCAATATTTTAATGGAAATTTATTAGGAAGTGGCAGGTTCAGAATTTCTAATATTAAAGCGAATGAATTTCTTAGCTACAATCTTCAAATGCATCAAAGTGAAGTGAACGCTAATGGAACATTTTTCTTTAACGATAAAAACAATATGACTCAACTTATATGGATTGATTCAGGAGATGTTGGCTTCAATCCTATTTACCGCTATATGATTCCGTCAAAGAGGTCCTCTACAGAAGCTGCATTTGATGAAGGGTTGAAAAGGATCAAGCTTTCTATAGAAAGCAAATAGAGAATCAATCATACGTTCATAAAACATTACATTTAACTTACCTGTTTATGTGTTATGGACCTTAAAGACTTTAAACATACCAATCACTTAATTCATGCATCAAGCCCTTATCTGTTGCAACATGCTCATAATCCTGTAAATTGGTTTGAGTGGGGTAACGAAGCGTTTGAAAAAGCAAAACGTGAAGATAAGCTGGTATTGGTGAGTATTGGTTATTCTGCTTGTCATTGGTGTCATGTAATGGAGCGGGAAAGTTTCGAGAAAGAAGATACTGCAGCTATCATGAACAAATATTTTGTTTGCATAAAAGTGGATAGAGAAGAACGCCCGGATATTGATCAGATTTATATGGATGCTGTTCAATTGCTTACCGGACAAGGTGGTTGGCCGCTTAATTGCTTTACCCTTCCAGATGGAAGACCGATTCATGGTGGAACATATTTTCCTAAAACAAATTGGGAAACTATACTTGAACAATTAGCCGATTTTTATCAGCATAGCAAACAACAAGCAATTGATTATGCAAATGATTTGGTAAATGGAATGAAAGAATTAAACATCATTCAACCATTTGATGATACACCGGTGATGAACTTTGGAAAACTATCAGAGATCATCAACCTGTTCAAGAAAAATTTTGATTTAGAAAAAGGGGGGTACAATTGGTCGCCCAAATTTCCAATGCCAAATAATTGGGAATTATTCATGCAAGTTCATCATCAAACAAAAGATGAAACATTAAATAAAGCTGTTCAAATTACGCTCACAAAAATGGCTGAGGGTGGTATTTATGATCAGATTGGAGGGGGCTTTGCTCGTTATTCTACCGACAGTTTTTGGAAAGCACCACACTTCGAAAAAATGTTGTATGATAATGCACAATTGATGAGTTTATATTCATCCGCATATCAACAAACAAAAAATGAATTGTATAAGAATATTGTTTATCAAACATATGATTTTATTGTACAGGAACTGACTTCTGAACAAGGTTTCTTTTATTCGGCATTGGATGCTGATAGTGAAGGTGTGGAAGGAAAATTTTATGTATGGACAAAAGCTGAATTACAACAATTATTGGGTGATGATGAACAACTTTTTAGTTTGTATTTTAGCGTGGAGGAAAATGGAAATTGGGAGCACGGAAATAATATTTTATACAAAACAAAAAGTGATGAAGAGTTAGAAAAAGTTATCGGAAAACCAATTTCTGAAATTGAAAAAATTGTTAAAAAATGCACTGCTATTTTATTAGATGCTCGATCAAAAAGAGTGAATCCAGGATTGGATGATAAAATGATTACAAGCTGGAATGCACTGATGATAAAAGGGTACGCAGAGGTTTATAAAGTATTTAATGATGAAAAAATTTTGAGATCAGCAATAACCTGTGCTGATTTTATTTCCACTCATTTATTAAAGGGTGATCAACTCTTTCGCATATATAAAAACGACAAAACAACTATTCCTGCATTTGCCGAAGATTATGCGGCATTATGCGAAGCATTAATTTCATTATATGAAGCAAGTGAAGACGAAAAATATTTATTCGAAGCAAAAAAGCTGATGGATATTTCAATTGATCAATTTTATGATGATGAAACCAAACTGTTTTATTTCAAATCAAAAAGTGAAGAGCAATTAGTTGCCCGAAAAATTGACATGAGTGATGATGTGATTCCTTCGGCAAATTCAATATTTGCAAAGTGTTTGTACAAACTTGGATATTTATTTGACGAAACAAACTATCATGAAATGGTTGAAAAAATGTTGCTTGCGGTTCAATCAAAAATTGAACGTTTCCCCACAGGATATTCAAACTGGATGCAAGTATTGTTGTGGAAACAAAAAGGATTTTATCAAATAATTATTTCTGGTAAAAATGCAGATGAAATAAAAAGAGAATTACAAAAAAGTTATTTGCCAAATGCGTTGATCATTTCAATTAAACAGCAATCAACCATCCCTCTTTTATCTGATAAGGCTGTTTCAGAAGAAACTAAAATTTATATATGTAAAGATAAAACCTGCGGACTTCCTTTAAGTAATTTAGCTGATACTTTGGCAAGTTTACAAGTGAACTAATTTAAATGCTAATTTTTTTGCAAAGGTGTGATAATATTCTTTGATATAATTTTCAACACTATCAATATTTCTAAACTCCTGTAACATATCAATCAAAAGGATATCAAACACACATCCTTCTACAAATTTTATTTCTTTTCCAAAACCACATACGCATAATGCATTTGTTTTCCTAAGAAAACGCTTGATATGTCGCATATCAGTATTCAACGTATGGCAAGTTCCAAAATGAATAATCTTATTATGGCAATTTGGTCCAAGCATTATGGCTAGTTCATCAAGTGTTACAATATCTTTTCCAATTAAAATCTGGCTGGGCTTACCATGAAATGCAATATAAATAATGCTATAATCTTTGTATTTTTTAAGTTGAGATTGTTGCAAATAATAGGCTAGATTTTCTCTTGTCCCGCAATGCCGATGGATATAATTAATATCGCGGTTTTGTTTCATAAACTGTAATACAGCAAGCACTGACGCTTCATTCTTAAGGTCTTTGCTCCAATCGCCTTCAACACAAAAAACTTCTTTGCTATATGTTTTTGAGAATTTCATCTTGCTTTTAAACGAAAAAAGCTGCTGAGTAATTACTTACTCAACAGCTTATTTTCATTTTACTATATTGTGCTTAATCAACATTGTCGTGTAGGAATGAGTTATTCGTTCTAATCTCAGCCTTATTATTCGCTGCATCTTCAAATAAGGTTAATCGAGAAATTTTTTGTTCGGATGAATGCGGTACATCTGTTAACTTTTTATTCTTGCGTTTATATGCCGGCTCTTTCTCTAAGTCACGAATTCCCCCGGGAGAGTTTATGGTCACATTCAAATTCTTTAATTCTTTAATACGTTGAATATGCTTTTCAATCTTCATCTCTTGTTCTTCACTCACCATTTCTGCATCAATATTATTCACCATATTATTTACCTCACTCATCAGGTCTTCCATTTCTTCTTTTGCAACAACATCTTGCACACGGCTTTTTATTTCATCATCTTCACTGATAACATCATTTGTAAATGTAACTCCTTCAATATCCTCTTGAATTATTTCTTCTTCTTCAATCCTTAATTCAAAATGCATTTCTTCTTCGGGAATTTCCATTATAGGAGATTCTGGTTCAACTATAGTTTCTTCAGTCAAATTTGTAACAATCATTTCAGGCCTTTGTTCTGGATCATGAAGCATGAATTTTTGTTTTGGTTCTATATTAGGTTCATTGCTGATGGTATTCATGATGATCTTATTTTCGCGAGGCTCAAATCCAGTTGCGATAATCGTTACAGCAAGTTTATCTCCAAGAGTTTCATCGTAACTTGTACCAAAAATCATTTCAGCATTTAAACCGGATTCACTCTGAATATAGTTAGAAATCAAATCCACTTCATCCATTAATACTTCGGTAGAACCGGATGTTATATTTAGAAGAATATTTTTTGCTCCAAATATTTGATTGTCATTAAGCAATGGAGATGCAAGTGCTAATTTTACAGCTTCTAAAGCTCTATCCTCACCTTCTGCTGTTGCTGAACCCATAATAGCAACACCACTGTTTTTCATGACCGTTTTCACATCTTCAAAATCCACGTTAATATATCCCGGATATGTAATTAGCTCAGCAATTCCTTTTGCTGCTGTAGTTAAAATATCATTAGCATGGCTGAAAGCTTGTCGCAACGGAAGATTTCCATACATCTGTTTGATCTTATCATTTCCAATTACCAATAAACAATCAACACTACGTTTTAAATTTTCAATACCTTCATCCGCATAATCTTTTCGTTTTTTGCCTTCAAAAGAAAATGGCAAAGTCACTATTCCAACAGTTAGAATATCTAATTCTTTTGCTGTTTTTGCAATGATTGGAGCTGCTCCTGTTCCTGTTCCACCGCCCATTCCGGCTGTGATGAATAGCATTTTAGTATTCACCCCAAGTACCTCGATGATATCTTCAATCGCTTCCATCGCAGCTTTTTTCCCCACTTCCGGATTTGAACCCGCACCTAAACCTTGAGTTAATCCAGATCCAAGTTGGATCTTATTAGGAATTGGGCTTGCTTCAAGAACTTGTAAATCGGTATTACAGATCACAAAGTCCACACCTTTGATTCCTTGTTCATACATGTGGTTAACAGCATTACCTCCACCTCCACCAACTCCTAATACTTTTATGATGCTTGATTTATCTTTAGGTAAATCGAATTTTAAACGTGTTTCCATTTTTCCTTTTTTTGTTAACGGTTAACTGATAACGGTTCAGTGTGAACCGAAAACTGTGAACTGAAACCTTTTTTAAAAATCTTTCATATCATTATCATCGTCCAACCATATTTTTCCTTTCTCAAGAATCTTACTGAAGAAACCTTTAGGTTTATTCTCTTTCATTTTCTTTTCATCAATAGTAGGTTCAACTATAGGTTCATCGGAAGAGCTTTGCAAACCTTTTATTACCAACCCCACACCAGTTGCATACATCGGACTTTTTATTTCTTCTACAATTGACTTCGAAATATGCTCATTCGGATAACCTATACGCGTATCAAAGCCAGTAACAAATTCAACTAATTTATCAAGGTGTTTTAATTGTGATCCACCACCTGTAATAACAATTCCTGCATTCA
>Ga0265327_10004169_pt1 | contig 13042 bp, 10 predicted proteins | sample 41621metaG_FD_202089 | JGI IMG/M metagenome (GOLD analysis project Ga0265327, IMG submission 202089) | Rhizosphere microbial communities from Carex aquatilis grown in University of Washington, Seatle, WA, United States - 4-16-21 metaG | ecosystem: Host-associated > Plants > Roots > Rhizosphere...
CGAACGATTGAAAAATCAACAGAAAAAAAGGGGACAAAATGATCAGAAAAAGTGGTGGTCAGTTTGCTCCGGCTGGAGGTGGTCAGTTTGCTCCGGCTAGAGGTGGTCAGTTTGACCGGCATTTGCACCACTTTTCAATAAGTAGTGTCAATAAGGAGATCTCATCCTTTGTATTTCGGTCTTTTAAACCTGAGAAAACAAGTTGTTCTAATAAGTTACAATACTCCTTATATTGAGTTTTGCTGGTAATGACCCTGTATTTAAGTGTTTCCATGAAATTGTAATTTTAAATTTACTCACATTGAATTGCTCACAGGCCTTGCAGAGTTTATCATATTCAGCATGCGTACCAATCCAGAAAATGAATAAGTGAACTTGTCTGTCACCAAATGCGTATTTAGCAATCATCCGGTATTTGTTTCCACCAATGTCAAAAACAACCCTGTTTGAGCCATTCCCAAGCAAATCTGTACTGGGAAAAGAAACCTGGATGTCTGCTGGAGCTTCCCAATCGGCATGCTTTAATTTTGAATTCCATTCCTCAAATCCCACTCTGCTTTGCGCATTTTGCTTCGTGAAAGTCTGAGGTGCTCCCCAATCTTTGGACAAAATAGGGGTGTTTCTTAAGTGGTTTTGTGAAGATAATTGATTCCATTTTCAGTTGCTTTTCAGATAGCTTTATCCCCATAAATTTTTAGGCGACAAGCCCCTTGGCTTGTCAGCCGTATAGAAAATTTATGTGGATAAAGCGGTTTCGGGCACAGCTTCTTTTTGCTCTTTTTTCCCAAAATAGATGGACGCTGGTGTTCGTTTTTTGAATCGCTGATGTGTTCGGTCATGATTGTAAAAATGTATGTATTCCGTTATTCCCATGAACAATTCCAGGTTGCTTGAATAGCTATACAGGTATATTTTCTCGTACTTCAGTGACCTCCAAAATCGTTCTATGGCCACATTATCCGTAGCTCTTCCCTTGCCATCCATACTCTGTCGGATGCCCCCTTTTTTGAGCCATTCCGTATAGGCTTCTGAACTAAATTGACTCCCCTGATCAGTATTTACTATCTCCGGTTTCCCATATGCTGAAACCGCTTCTTCCAGGGTCTCAATGCAGAATTCTGCAGTCAATGTATTGCTCAGTTTCCAACTTAAAATGTACCTGCTGTACCAGTCTATAATGGCACATAAATACATAAATCCCTTGCGCATCGGGATATATGTGATGTCGGTACTCCACACCTGATTCGGTCTGATAATCGCAAGGCCACGCAACAAATATGGGTATAGAATGCTGTTGGGGCGCGGCTTTGAGAGATTTGGCCTCCGGTATAAAGTCTCCATTCCCATCAGGTGCATCAGTCTGCGAATCCGCTTTATATTGACTGGAACATCATCAGTAGATAATTCAGTCTGCATCCGGCGAACACCATAATAAGGATGATCCAGGTGCAGCTCATCCAACTGTCGCATGAGCGCCAGGTTCACTGCTGTTTCCGGAACTGGCTCATAGTAATAGCAGCTCCTTGGCAAGTCCAGTAACTCGCATTGGCGATGAATACTCAAATGGAACATAGCACTATCGATTAACGCTATTTTGCCACCCTTTTCCAAAGAGCTGTTCAGATTTTTTTTTCAGCCAGTCATTCTCAATTTTGAGTTGACCGACGACCTTGTAGAGTTCATCTTTTTCCGGATCATTCTCCGGAGGAACCATAGACTTTCCACCTTCGAAGAGGGTCGAGGAACCACCCAGAAGTTGTTTTTTCCAGTCGGTGATCTGGGTGGGATGGATCTCGTATTTTGTAGCGAGTTCCGATAATGTTTGCTGTTCTTTCAGTGCCTCAATGGCTACTTTGGCCTTGAACTCCGGACTGAAATTCCGCCGTGTTTTCTTGCTCATGGTACTCTAAATTTAAAGTGTTTTAACACCTTAACTACCTGTCCAAGAAATGGGGAGCACTATAAATTACGATTTAATGGCTTCCAATTTTTCAACCAGAGGGGAATCAACAAACCTATTTTTATAGCTCTCCATAATTCAGAGTTAGGCGAATACCGTGATCACTTAGCAAGCGAATGTGTTTTACGATACCTCACTTATTGGAACGAATAAAGTTGAAGAGAGTTTAGAAGCACTGAACAATTCTCTGAGAAATGCTAATGCTAATGCTAGCAGTTGGCTGTTGATAAATTGAACAAATATCTGTAGGCAAACTGTATGCAAATAAAAAAAGCACTCACAACGAAATGTCATAAGTGCTTGATTATCAGTGGGCCCACTAGGACTTGAACCTAGGACCACCTGATTATGAGTCAGGTGCTCTAACCAACTGAGCTATAGGCCCGTCGGGACTTCCATTACAAAAGCCCCGGAAGGGCGGCAAAAATAACCTTTTTCATGATTCACTTGCCCTACTTTTCACCTTTCTCGAAAAATTTCTTTGAATGATTGGAGGGCCTTTCAACCATTCCACAGCTTTAACGCGCACATCCCCCCGAAGCCCTGCATATTTGCACATCAATTCCTTCCCCACAACAACATCCATGATCAAGGGTATCCGGCATATCATTTTCGACCTCGGCGGTGTCCTCCTCAATATCGACTATACCGCTACCGAAAAGGCCTTTGCCGACCTCGGCATCGCCGATTTCCACACCAAATTCTCCCAACTCTCCCAGACCAACTTCTTCGACGACTGGGAAACCGGGAAAATATCACAGGATGCCTTTATCTCCGGTATGCGCGAAGCCGCCCATGGTGTTCCACTCAGCGATTCCCAGATCCTTCATGCCTGGAATGCCATGTTGCTGGATTTCCCACTGCGAAGGCTCCAGATCCTGCAACAACTCCGGATCTATTACGACCTCTTCCTCCTCAGCAATACCAACGAAACCCACGAAAAGGCTTTCAACACCACGCTCAAGGAAAACCATGGCATTCCGTCCATCGGGCATTTCTTCGATAAGGTCTATTACAGCCATCGGGTAGGGCTTCGTAAACCCGGCAAAGAGATCTTCCAACGCATCCTTGATGAAAACAACCTGAAGCCGGAACATACCCTCTTCATCGATGATAGTCCCCAGCACATCGCAACCGCAAAAAGCCTGGGCCTCCAGACCATTCACCTGGAAAAAGGGATGAGCATCGAAGAACACGTTTTCCTGCCCCAGGATCATTCCAAAGCCCAATAAACAAAGAATAGTCTTCGGCAAATCATTGTTGTCCGGTTAAAATTGAGAACGGTTAATTTTCGCTCATAACGTATTGATAGTCAGATGTGTCAAATCGATTTTTTGAAAAGTAAGCCCTCCAAGGTAAAGATACTCTCTGTATGTTCCTACTTTAGACCCATAGTAAAAAGTTGTTCTTAGACCCTGTCTAAGAACTGCTGGATTTGCCATCCCCCGATGGCGGAGTAATTCATATGCATTTGTAGCAAAAATCCACTCTCCAATCAGGGGATTGGAAATCCAGTCGTGACTAGACGGGGTCTAGCCACAACCTTGTACTTTTTATCTAATGTACCTGTTGTTTAAAGAACTGTCTCATTTTTAGCATATCCGAAACTCAGCTTTATACTTTTGTCTTTGACTAACAACCTTTGGAAACCGTACAAATATTTATTCATAACGAATGCAATTAATTCAATTGTGGGATTTCATACACTGTTTCCATTTTTTCCATTTTTGGAAACACCATTTTCTAATATGTAACTGTCTTCATGATTTTATCTATGAATTCAGGTCAATGAAACCGTAAAAGATGGCTTATGTGGAAATGTTAGATTAATAATCAATAATTAGTACATAATTTCAAAGCGACATAAGGAAAGATAGCACGCATATACAAACGTACGCTTACATATTAAAAACCACTGTTTCCATCAATATTACAGGAAACAGTGATTTTAACATATATTCAATTGATCAATAATTATGTAATGTAAAAATATCATGCATTCGCAGGGGGCATTTTTTCCATAAAAAAACGGGGTTTTGAGCGTTTTTGAGAGGTAATTATGTAAAGTAGAACTCCTGATATACCGGAAAATAATACTGTGATGAATGAATCAGGGCTATAAATCAGACGGTCTATTATCCGGAAGTTTTCACGTTGAAACAGCCCTTTTCAGTGTTGCATAAAGCGTTTTCCGGACAACTGTGATTTCATAAATGAATCGTGGGAAATGGTTTAAAGGCCGGCGGAATCACTCTAAACGTTCGAATGACTGATACGATTCCATTCCAAATGACCATTCCCGGATACACCGAAACGGTTCTATTTCCCGCCCAGCTTCTTTTCCAGCGCTTCCAGGCGTTGCTCCAACAGCTCCAGCTTCATGTTCTGCTGGTCGATAATGGCCTGTTGTTCCTGGATGCCCTTGATCATAATCGGGATCAGCTCATTGTAATTGATGCCGAGGTAATCAAAAGCAGGCTCCTTCTTGCTTTCCGGCTGAAAATGATGCTGGATCACCAGTTCCGGCAATACATCCTGCAATTCCTGGGCGATGAGTCCATAGTGCTTGCCCTCCGGCAGGTACATGGATCCGAATTCATGCGTGCGGAACTGATAGCTGGAAGGCCTTAATTGCGCCAGGATGCCCAGGGCCGCCGGAATCGGTTGGATATCTTTTTTCAGCTTCCGGTCGGAAGAATAACTATTCGTACCGGAGCCCTGGATATTGCCATTAAAATAGGAAAGGCCATTGGAATAAATGCCGTAGGTAGCCATGCTCTGTTGTACCATCAAAGCCGCTGTAGATCCGCCATAGCCCTGGGTGTACATACCAAACGTAGCGCCATGCGAATAGGCATAAACGGCCGCCATCGAACTATCCGTGCCAATACCCAGGATCCCGGTAAAGTTTCCGATTCCGGTGACACCAATTCCGAGGGTAGCATTGGGTGTCACACAAACCCCCAGGACCCCGGATCCTTCATTCAGTCCCAAACCCCGGTATTCACCGCGAAGCCCGGCCGGGAAGCGATCCGCATCATAGACTCCGGTGCTGCCCATGGAGGAATCGGAATAGCCGAAAACACCATAGCGGCGACTGGTCTTGACTTCCAGAGGCATGGTTGGTGTTGAAGTACCGATACCGACCCGTCCATTAGGAATGATGAGACTTTTGCCATTGGTGCCAGCATCGAAAAGTCCGGCAATACCGCCACTCGTTCCGGATACAGTACCCGACACAGCCGTTCCGGTACCAGTAACCGTTCCAACAATCGCATTGCTGTTTCCGGTATTCACCTGGAATAAATTCGAGGACACCAGGGAGCTAAGCCCGATCCCCACGCTCGTTCCATCATCCTGGATCTGGCTGGTTCCGAGGCTGCCTGCCGTCGCATATTTGGTGACATAATTGGCCGTACCGGAAATACTGGTATTGGCGACCAGGTTATTCGGCACCCAGGCGCTGCCACTCCAGATGAGGGCCTGACCGGTCGAAGGCGTATTCGTGCTCACGCCGAAGCCCTGGATCTCATTGGCATTCCACAATGCCGAACTGGGCAAGGCATTGATAACCGTACCACTCAGACTGATCCCGGTACCAGCAGTATAAGTAGTGCCTAAAGGAAGTGTGACACTATTGCCTCCAGCCGACAGGCTATTTCCAGTCAGACTTAAATTGACCGAACCGGTATTGGCGGAATAAAGGGAATACGGAACAGAAAGTAATTGGGAAGCACCAAGATCGGTATAACTCGTTCCCCCTTGAGGGTCTATTTCTACCTGGATATATTTGGTGCCGGTGGCCCAGGAGATGCCGGTCATACTACCGCTGGTTACCGTACCGCCTCCAATAGCAATGTTATAAAGTCCATACGGGTTGGTCAGTGTGCTTTGGGTTTCCTGGTATAGAATGCTACCGGTAGCACTCCCATTCCGGATGGAAATTCTCAGTCCAAGCAATTTGCTGGCCAATGGTGCCCCAGTTGCTGTCCGGGCGATTCCCTGATAATTGAATCGGGTAGGGGCTTGCGCATAAGCACTCCCGCAGAAGAGCAAGAAGAGCAGAATAAGAAGTGGAGTTGCTTTCATGTGATCTTTTGATTGGATTCGGGGTTTATAGTTTAAGGGTATCGGGTTAAATGAAGTACCAACAACCCATGGAAGGAAGCCTTCGATGCCTCCTGTCTGAAGAATACTTTGAATGGCTGCAGGAAGGACCCATAGCTTATTGTAGTTTTTGAATCTTATAACCGCCGGAACTTAGTCCGGAATGGCCATTCCATTCTATTTGCAAAAAGTACGTGCCAATAGCCAATCCTTTTGTATCGATCACTTCTCGTTCCTGGCCACTGCTCAGGGTCCATTGATTTGAAATTATTTTCTGTCCGAGCTCATTTATCAGAGCCATTTTCAGGATACCTCCGGAATTGAAATGCGCCTGAATGAACAGATCGGTAGCCACCGGGTCGGGAAATACCTGGAGTTCGTTGGCTTCGATAGGGGTGTTGACGCCGGAAGCACTGTACTGGGGCTGTATAACACCTGGAGTAACCGATAGGGTAGAGCCGATATAACTGGTCCCGGATAGCACCTGGCCAATGGCATATTCATAGGTATTCCCTCCGGCTGATACACTGGTGCCGGCGGCGTCAATGGTGCTGGGGCCTACGATCTGTGCCTCTAAAGGGCTGCAGTCAAGGAGGATCCCTAAAATCAATAGTAAAAAAGATACTTTCATGATCATCCGGGTTCTGATTATTGGCTCTGGTAAATTTAGAAAATAATAGCATGCATTCCTTAATTTCTGTCCTTCTGATCCCGTCATTACAGACATAAAAAAAAGTCTGAAGGTTTGGTTGGGGCTAAGGACTTGAATTTTTAAGGCACACCAAATAATGAATTAAAAAAAGGGGCTAAAGCCCCTTAACATTTTGGGGACATTTCTAATCCCCGGCCTAAAGGCACGGGGCAACTGCCTCCGATTCACTCAAAGGCCTAAAAGCCTAGCATGTCTGTAGTACCTTCAAATCCCCGGCCTAAAGGCACGGGGCAACTGCCTCCGATCTACTCAAAGGCTTTAAGGCCTGGCATACCCGTAGTACCTGTTAAGTTAGGATTAGGATGCTTTTCACGTTTGCCGCCATCGTGAATCCACTCTTATAGAACATAAAAAAAAGCCTGAAGGTTTGCTTCAGACTTTTTTAATAGAATAGGATCTTATTTCAATTCTTCGTAGTCAATATACTCGCCCTGACGAGGTCCGGGTTTCGGTTGCGGGTTCGCCCCCGTATAAGAAGGGGGCTGCTGCATATTTTTCATCTGGTTCCGAACATTTGAGGTGATCTTCATGACCGGCAACAAAAATCGAACGATGAAGCGATAAATTCCAATAAATAAAAGGAAAAGAAGGAGGTATCGTAACATGATAACTCAAAGGTAATCGACGTAATGGGGAGAAGGGTTAATGAAAATATAATTGCTTTAGAAGTTTTCACGTATTTCCATCAGAAATTACCTACATTTGCATAGGATTTAATGAATTTTATGAAAGGGGGCACGCACGGTGGCCCCTTTCTTTTTGCAAACCATGGAAGCTTTAAAACCCGAAGAAACAATTGAATCAATGATACTGCCCTTCCTGGAGGACAGCGATATGTTCATTACCAATATTAAGATCAAGCCTACGAATAATATCAAGGTTTTCCTGGATGCAGATAGTGGATTGAATATTGCCAAGTGTGCCAGCATCAACCGCCGGTTATATCATGCGATCGAAGATGCCGGTATGTATCCGGACGGGGATTTTTCCCTGGAAGTGAGCAGCCCGGGTGTGGATGAACCTTTGGTTTCGCTTCGGCAATACCATAAAAATAAAGGCCGCTTATTGGAAGTGACCACATTGGATGCTCAGGTTGTTGTCGGAACTTTGAAGGAAGTACTGGAGGATCACCTGGTATTGGCCATCAAAGGCACTAAGAAAGAAGCCCCTAAAGAATTGGAAATCCCATATAGCACCATTAAAACAAGCATTGTCCAAATAAGTTTTTAGTATCAACCACCCGAGTTTACCAGTTTTAAAACGAATAAATTGAAAAACATAAATAGTAATAAAAATGGCCAGCATTAATCTCATAGATTCCTTTCAGGACTTTAAAGAAGCCGAAGCCATCGACAGACCGACCCTTATGAAGGTGTTGGAAGATGTTTTCAAAACGCTTCTGCGCAAGAAATATGGTTCTGATGAGAATTTTGACGTAATCGTAAATGACCAGACCGGAGACCTTGAAATCTTCCGTCGCAGGGAAGTCGTTCCTGACGGAGAACTGGAGGACGAACTGGCGCAGCTTCAATTATCCGAAGCGCACCGCATCGATCCGGAAGCTGGTTATGATATCGGTGAAGAAGTGTTTGAAGAAGTGGATGTACTCGAGTTTGGCCGTCGTGCCATCCTTGCAGCCCGTCAAACATTGGCTGCCCGCATCGGTGATCTGAAAAAGAGCGCACTGATGAAGAAGTATGAAGACCGTGTGGATGAGCTGATTTCCGGTGAAGTGTACCAGATCTGGAAAAAGGAATTGCTCCTGCTGGATGATGAAGGCAATGAGCTGATCATGCCGAAGAGCGAACAGATCCCGACCGACTTCTTCAAGAAAGGCGAAACGATCCGTGCCGTTATCAAAACCGTAGAAATGCGGAATAATAACCCGGTCATCATCCTGTCCCGTACCGCTCCTTCCTTCCTGGCAAAACTGCTGGAAATCGAGGTGCCGGAAATCATGGATGGACTGATCACGGTTCGTAAGATCGTTCGTGAACCAGGGGAGCGTGCCAAGGTAGCTGTAGAAAGCTATGACGACCGAATTGACCCGGTAGGTGCCTGCGTCGGTATGAAGGGCAGCAGGATCCATGGCATTGTTCGCGAATTGCGGAATGAGAACATCGACATTATCAACTATACCAATAATACCCAGTTACTGATTCAACGTGCCCTGACTCCTGCAAGGATCAACCAGATGGAGATGGACACCGAGAAGCACCATGTGAATGTGTACCTGGATCCGGAGCAGGTGAGTCTTGCGATCGGTAAGAAGGGTACCAATATCAAGTTGGCCCAGGACCTTACGGGATACAGCATTGATGTATTCCGGGATGTTCAGGAAGTGGCTGGAGCGGAATTTGACTTTGACTTGTATGAGTTCAGCGATGAGATCGAAACATGGATCATTGATGAGTTTAAACGGGTTGGTTTTGATACCGCATTGAGCGTATTGGAGCACTCGGTGGATGAATTGGAACGTCGGACGGACCTGGAAATAGAGACAATCCGGGATGTACAGGACATTCTGAGGAAAGAATTTGATGCGGAAGAAGCCGCTGCGAAGGCAGAGGCGGAAGAGAAGGCTAAGACAGAATCAGCAGCGAGTCCGGAAGCGGAAGCTGTTGCTGCTCAAAGCGATGCAAACCCTAACGGCGATGCAAAAGAATAAAAACGTGGAGCCAGTTCTTTGCTGTATGTGAACTTTCGGATAATTTATAACGGAAGCGCCCTGCGGCAACGGACAAATAAAGGTTCCCATCACTGGAATAAGCTAAATTTGTTCACTTTTTTTCTCCTAGGAGAAAGAAGCCAATTGGGTTAAAAAAAGCCCGCCCGTTTTAAGATTACGAATGTCAACCACAGCAACGAAAACACCACGGCTGCTCGCAGCAGCCAAAGAATTCAACATTGGGAAAGGCACCCTGCTTGATTTTCTTTCAAGCAAAGGCTTCTCCATTGTTGATAGCCCTGCAACGAAGCTTACAGAAGAAATGTATGCTGCGCTAGAAATTGTGTATGCCCCAGATCGGCAGATCAAGAAGCGCAGTGATGAAATCGCTTTGCCAAAAAGTGAAGGCCGCCGCCTACAGGAAACCGCTGCCCCTGTTAAAGCCAAAGAACCGGTTAAGGAAGTTGTTCCGGAACCAGTTCCTGAAAAACCAGCTCCCGTTCAACCAGAACCTACGCCCGAACCAATCGCACCTCCAGTAGTCGAACCTCCGAAGGTGGAAGAAGTACCGGAAGTGGTAGAAGCTCCGAAACCGGTTGTGGAAGCCGTTATAGAGGTTCCTGCGGCTCCGGAACCTGTGGTTGTTGAAGAAGAGGAAAAGCCTAAGAAAAAAGCAAAAGCCAAGTCAGAAGAGCCGGAAGAAGTTCCTGCAGCAGCTCCAGTGGCTGTTGAGCCTGTGCCAGAACCAGATACTCATATCGAGGTTCGGGCACCCAAACTGGATGGCCCGAATATCCTGGGTAAGATCAATCTGAATGATCTGAACCAGACGACTCGTCCTAAGAAAGGGGCTGTAGCCAAAAAATCCACTCCGGTTAAGGAACAGCCACCGGTGGCTAAAAAGGTGGTTGCCAAGAAGAAAGAGGATGAAATTCCATCACCGGTAGCGAAACCTGCGTCAGCAGAGCCGGTTATGGAGAAACTCCAGGATATTCAGAAGCTACCTGAAATCAGCGAAGCGGATAAGCCGGAACACATTAATATGAAGGCCCCGCAGTTGGCCGGGCCTAAGATCATTGGCCGTATCGAACTTCCATTGCCTGAAAAGAATGGGGGTGGCGGTAATGGCAAACGTGACCGCAAGCGGATCCCAATCACGAAACGCGAAGGTTCCCGTCCGGCAGGTGCGGGTGGTAGTGGAGGCAGCAGCGTAACAATCGGTGCTACTCCGGGTGGTGGTCGTCCAGGGGATCGCAGAGGCGGTCCGGGCGGTCCCAATACCGGTGGCGGACAAGGTGGACGTGGTCGTCCAAATGTCGGTCAGGGCAGTGGCGGCGGTGGTCGTACCAATGATGGTAAACCACAGGAAGTCGATAGCAAAGAAATTCAACGGAAGATCCAGGAAACCCAGGCACGTCTTGCTGGTGGTCGTGGAAATAAAGGAAATAAGGGTAAGTATCGTCGCGACAAGCGCGAAATGATGGCCGAAAAGCGGGCCGCCCAGGAAAATATTGGCGAAGGCAACCAGTTGCAGGTAACCGAATTCATCTCCGTAAGCGATCTCGCAAACCTGATGAATGTTTCGTTTGCCGACGTGATCTCCAAGTGTATGGGTCTCGGTATCATGGTATCGATCAACCAACGTCTGGATGCAGAAGTTATTGAATTGGTAGCTGAGGAATTCGGCTATGAAGCGAATTTCATCAACCTCGAACAGGAAGCTGATCAGGATAATGAGGAAGAAGTGGATGATCCGGCAGAAATGGTCTCCAGGGCTCCGATCGTTACGATCATGGGTCACGTTGACCATGGTAAGACCTCCCTGCTGGATTATATTCGTGCTGCCAATGTGGTTGCCGGTGAAGCAGGTGGGATCACCCAGCACATTGGTGCTTACCAGGTACAAACAGAAGGTGGTAAACGCATTACCTTCCTCGATACTCCGGGTCACGAAGCGTTTACAGCGATGCGTGCCCGTGGTGCCAAGGTTGCGGATGTGGCGGTCATTGTAATTGCCGCGGATGATGCGATCATGCCTCAGACAAGGGAAGCGATCAGTCACGCACAGGCAGCACAGCTACCGATGATCTTCGCCCTAAATAAGATTGATAAGGAAGGCGCCAATCCGGAAAAGATCCGCGAGCAATTGGCGGGTATGAATATCCTCGTGGAAGAGTGGGGTGGTAAGTACCAGAGCCAGGAAATTTCTGCCAAGAAGGGCCTGAATATAGACCTCCTGCTGGAAAAGATCGGACTGGAAGCAGAGTTGCTGGACGTGAAAGCCAATCCGGATCGCGATGCTACAGGTTCTGTAATTGAAGCCTCTCTGGATAAGGGCCGTGGCTATGTAGCAACGATCCTCGTTCAGAATGGTACCCTGAAACAAGGTGATATGATCGTATCCGGTCAGAACTGGGGACGTGTCAAGGCAATGCTGAATGAGCGCGGACAACGTGTTACAACGGCAGGACCATCGACTCCGGTACAGGTCTTAGGTTTGAATGGCGCCCCTCAGGCTGGTGAAAAGTTCAAGATGTATGAGGATGAAGATGAAGCCAAGGAAATAGCGAATAAGCGCAGTCAGATCATGCGTGAACAGGGTATCCGCGCCCGGAAACACCTGACACTGGATGAAATCGGACGTCGTCTGGCACTGGGTAACTTTAAGGAACTGCCGGTGATCATCAAGGGTGACTTTGATGGTTCTGTGGAAGCCTTGTCGGATTCCCTGCAGAAATTGTCAACGCCGGAAGTTGCCGTGAATGTGGTGATGAAGGGTGTGGGTGCCGTTACGGAAAGTGATGTGAACCTCGCGACGGCTTCTGATGCGATCATCATCGGCTTCCAGGTTCGTCCAACCCTGCAGGCAAGCAGGCTGGCAGAACAGGAAAATATCGAGATCCGCACCTACAGCATTATCTACGATGCGATCAATGAGATCAAGAGCGCCATGGAAGGCCTGTTGGAACCATCGGTTGAGAAGAAGATTGTGGCGAATGTGGAAGTTCGTGAGGTCTACAAGATCACAGGTGTCGGTACGATCGCTGGTTGCTATGTAACTGACGGTAAGATCGGACGGAATACCAAGGTGAATGTGATTCGCGAAGGCATTGTGGTTCACACAGGTGAGCTCGCATCCCTGAAGCGTTTCAAGGACGATGTGAAGGAAGTAGCCGCAGGTTACGAATGTGGTATGAGCGTCCGGAAATTTGAAGATCTGAGGGTAGGAGATATCATCGAAGGATTTGAAGAAGTAGCCGTGAAGCGGACGCTTTAATCCGATAAGTATTCATTGAAAAGCCGCTGCAGTGTTTACTGTGGCGGCTTTTTTTTGGGAAAGCTATTCCCAAACTCCATAAGAAAAACGTACTCAGAAAAAAAGTAGAAAAGTTGTTCTTAGACCCCGTCTAAGAACTGCTGGTCTAGCCACAACGGGCTACTTTGCTGACGGGTCTATCTTAAACTTAAAGTCCATAAACTTATTTGATGAACATAAGGCTATTACGAAACCTAGTTAGAAAAAAAGTACTCAGAAAAACAGTAGAAAGTTGTTCTTAGACCCCGTCTAAGAACTGGTGGCCTTGCCATTCTCGCC
>Ga0265327_10004170_pt1 | contig 13038 bp, 7 predicted proteins | sample 41621metaG_FD_202089 | JGI IMG/M metagenome (GOLD analysis project Ga0265327, IMG submission 202089) | Rhizosphere microbial communities from Carex aquatilis grown in University of Washington, Seatle, WA, United States - 4-16-21 metaG | ecosystem: Host-associated > Plants > Roots > Rhizosphere >...
AAGGCGGGCGTCGCCGCGCCGGGCCACCTGGTCTTCATTGTCCGGGGCCAGCAGTTCGCGCAGCAGGAAATCGAGGTTTGCGTCCGCCGTTCCCGAGGCGTCCAGGTCGATGCGGCGGCAACCGAGTTCGGGGTGTTCCAGCGCGAGGGTCTTGCCTAGGCCCCACAGCGGGGCTTGGGCGACGCCGGGAATTTCTTCCGCGCCGACCGCTTGGGCACCGAGTGTCGCCAGGGCCATAGGCCCCGCGACGGGAAATCCTGTGGCCGTTATGGCCTGGAGCAGATGCAGCAGCGGCGCGCAAGTCTTCGCTATCGAGGCTTCCAGCGCCGCCGCCGCGTCCTCCCCGGCGGCGTCCAAGCCCCACAGGTAGACGATGCGCCAAGGCGCGCGGGCTTCGGCCAAAACGGCGTCCAGCAGCAGGGGCAGATCCGCCGCCCGCGAGGGTTCGACGCGATAGCCGCCGCGACTCAAATGCTGGAAACCGGTTCCGGGAAGCACCGCCGCCGTGTGTTGCCCCAGCGCCCGCAGGCGTTCGGCCAGCGCCGCACCTAGCCCGGCCTGGTCCATGAAGATCAGCCAGCGTCCCGCTTCGGCGGGAACCGGCGCGGGCGCGTCGCGGCGCGGCTGCGCGATCCAGTCGATGCGGTAAAACCAGGCGTCCAGGTCGGCTTCCAGGAGCCCGGCGGCCACCCGGCGGCCTTCCAGCCCCAGGCATTCGGCGACCGGCCGGCCTTCGTCGTCGGTGAGCAAGATGTCGCCGACCAGTTTGCCGGGCACCGTCCGCAGCCGGGCATGCGCCCAAAACCCCGATCCCCGTGCGGGGCGGATCAGGCTGAACCGTTCCAGCGCGTAAGGCACCAAGGTTTCCCGGTCGTTTTCATGCAGGCCGGCGGCGGCCAGCAATAGGCTGTAGCAGCAATCGATCAGGCCCGGATGCAGCAGGTAGCCGTCCGTGGCCAGGGGCTTGCCTTCGGCCAGGCCGGGCAGGACGAGCCGGCCCACCGCCGCCGACGGCCCGAGCCGGACGGCTTCCAGCCAGCGGTTGCTGGAACCCCAAACGATGTGGCGGCGGGCCAGCGCGGCGTATACGTCTTCGCCGGGAATCTCCCGGTCGAAGCGCCGCCACAGGTCGCGCGGCGCAACGCCTTCCCAGACGGGCGCCGGTTCCGCGCCGTTTTCCAAACCGTCCGGCAAAATCCGCAGGCTGCCTTCGACATGGAGCGTCCCGGCGTCCTCGGGGGAATCCGCCGCGAGGCTCGCCAGCCGGAACGGGACGCCCCCCGGCTGCGGCGGTTCGAACAGCAGATGGACGGCGCGGGCGCCCGGGTCCGGCAGCGTCAGCGCCTGGCGGAACACCACGTCGGCGAGTTGGATCACGCCTGCGCCGAAGGCCAGCCGCGCCCCGCCGAGCAACGTGGAGGTGAAGCAGGCGGCGGACACCAGCACCCGGCCGAGCACCCGGTGGTCGCCGAGCAGGGGCCGTTCCGCCACGCCAAAACGGCTTTCCAACAAAATCGATTGCAGCAGCGGAGAGCGGGTCATGCGATCCAGCAGGGGATGGGACAGCGGCGGCGTCGGGCGGGCGGCGGCCTGCGCGGGCGCCTCCATCCAGTGGCGCTTGCGCTGGAAAGGGTAGGTCGGCAGTTCGGCCCAGCGGCAGGCGCGGCCCTCGTAGACCCCGGCCCAGTCCACAGCGGCGCCTTGCGTGTATAAGGCGCCCAAGGCCTCGGCCATTTGCCGCGACTCGGGCGCGTTCCGCCGCAGGCTGGGCAGCCAGGTGTTCCCCGGCTCCGGCAGGCAGCGCCGGGCCATGCCCAAAAGGGTCGGCTCGGGGCCGAGTTCCAGGAACGTGCGGACGCCTTCCTGCCGTAGCGTCTCCACGCCGGCGGCGAAGGCGACCGGCTGGCGGATGTGGTCGATCCAATACTCGGGCGTGGCGATGTCCGCGCCGGCGAGGCGGCCGGTCAGGTTGGATACCAGTTTGAGCTTGGGCGGCGAAAAAACGACGCGGCGGGCGATGGCGGCGAACTCGGCCAGCATCGGCTCCATCAGGTGTGAATGAAAGGCGTGGGAAACCGCCAGCACGGCGGTGTGGACGCCTTCCGCTTCAAACACCGCAAGGATGGCCCGGACGGCGCCGGCGTCGCCGGCGATGACGGTATGCTTGGGGCCGTTGCGGGCGGCGATATTGGCGCGGCCCGGGTGCAGGGCAAGCTCGGCGGCCACCCGCGCCTCCGGGGCGAACACCGCCGCCATGCCGCCGCCGGCCGGCAAAGCCTGCATCAGCCGGCCGCGCGCCGCGATCAGCGACAGGCCGTCTTCCAGGCTGAACACCCCGGCCACGCAGGCCGCGACGTATTCGCCGACGCTGTGGCCCATGACCGCGGCCGGGCGCACGCCCCAGCCGACCCACAGTTCGGACAGCGCGTATTCCAGCGCGAACAGGGCCGGCTGGGCGCAGGCCGTCTGGTTCAGGGTTTCGGCGTCGGTGTCGAACAGCAGTTCGGCCAGGGGCCGACCGAGGCTGGACCGCAGCAGGGCGTCGCAGCGGTCGATGGCCTCCCTGAACACGGCATGGTTTTCGTATAAGTCCCGGCCCATGCCCGGATACTGGGAGCCTTGGCCGGTGAACAGGAACGCCGGGTTGCCAAAGTCTTCGCCGGCCTGGCCGGCGGTGGCAGGAGCCTGCGCCCCCTTGTCCAGCCAATCCGCCAGTTTTTGCTGTAGCTCGGCGGCGTCGGCGCCGACTGCGGCCAGCCGCGCCGGCCAGTGGCAACGTCCGGCGGCGGCCGAATGGCACAGGTCGTCCAGATCCGCCCCCGCCGTCCGCGATAACAGATCCCAATATTCGGAGGCCAGCGCGCGCAAGGCCGGCTCGTCGCGGGCCGACAGCGGCAGCAAGTGGACGGCAGGGCCGCGCCCGGCAGCCCTGGGCGCGGGGGCGGGCGCTTCCCCGACGATGACGTGCGCGTTGGTGCCGCTGAAGCCGAAGGCGCTCAGGCCGGCGATGCGGGGACGGTTCCCAGCGCGCCAAGGCGTGCGCTCCGCGACCACGCGGACATTCAGCCGGTCCCAGGCGATGTGCGGGTTGGGCGTGCGGAAATGCAGCGTGGGCGGCAGTTCTCCGTGGCGCAGCGCGAGGACGAGCTTGATGAACCCGGCCATGCCCGCCGCCGGCTCCAGATGGCCGATGTTAGTTTTCACCGCGCCCAGCAGCAGCGGCTCGGCCCGCCCCTGGCCTAGCGCCGCGCCCAGGGCCTCGACCTCGATGGGGTCGCCGAGTATCGTGCCAGTGCCGTGCGCCTCCACGTAATCCACCTCGGCGGCCTGCGCGCCGGCGTCCGCCAGGGCGTCGCGGATCACCGCCTGCTGGGCCAGCCCGTTGGGCGCGGCGAGGCCGTTGGTCTTGCCGTCCTGGTTGACGGCGCTGCCGCGCACCACCGCGAGGATGCGGTTGCCGTCGCGGACGGCGTCCTTGAGCAGCTTGAGCACCGCCATGCCGCCGCCCTCGCCGCGGGCGTAGCCGTCGGCGGTGGCGTCGAAGGTCTTGCAGCGGCCTTCCGGCGACAGCGCCTGGAGCTTGGAGAAGCAGACGTGCAGCTCGGGGAACAGCATCAGGTTCACACCGCCGACCAGCGCCAGGTCCGACTCGCCGGCGCGCAGGCTGCGGCAGGCCAGGTGCAGGGCCACCAGCGACGAGGAGCAAGCGGTGTCCAAGGCCATGCACGGGCCTTGCAGCCCCAGTGTGTAGGACAGCCGGCCCACGGCGGTGCTGAAGCTCGTGCCGGTGATCGAATAGGCGTCGATGCGCTCGGGCTGCCCGGAATGGCGATGGACGCGGGCGTAGTCGTCGCTGGACAGGCCGACGAACACGCCGGTGCGGCTGTGTTTGAGCGAGCCGGGGTCTATGCATGCGTGTTCCAGGGACTCCCAGGCGACCTCCAGCAGCAGGCGGTGCTGCGGATCCAAGGATCGGGCCTCGCGCGGCGCGATCCCGAAGAATCCCGCGTCGAACCCGTCGACCGGGGCGTCCAGGAAGCCGCCCCGCACGCTGTACATCTTGCCCGCCGCCGCCGGGTCTGCGGCGTAATGGGCCGCAGCCGACCAGCGGTCCGGCGGCACCTCGGTTATGGCGTCGACCCCGTCCCGCAACAGCGTCCAAAACCGTTCCGGGCTGTCGGCGCCGCCGGGAAAACGGCAGGCGACGCCGACCACGGCGACGGGTTCTTTCCGTTTGAGTGCCGAGTTTTCTTCAAGCAGATCGCGGATCGCAACAGTGGCCTTCTGCAAGGCTTGTCTGTAGGCGTCTTCGCGTTCTTGTGAATTACCTTGGGCCATATGCTACTTCTATATAGTATGCGTGTTACGGGACTCAAGCGGCATAGTATCGGGGCTGCCTGCTAAACCTTTGGCGTTCGCTAAATCGCGGGGGCGGCGGGATTGGCCTGTCGTTCGCCGCCAAGCGGGCTTTCTAGCGCTGGCCCGCCGCCCGGCCGGTATACGCCACGGTATTATAATTGTAAAGGCGCGAGGACTTGGATTACAATCCCGACGCCTAAGCGCGGGCTGGTTGAGATAACGGGGCATTGTCGGCCGGTCGCCTCCCGCCGGATGCGAAAGGCGCGTTGTCTGGCGCAAGCCGACGAGGGAGTTCCTTAGACAGACGGGCGCTTGAGGATGGACTGTTTCACATTCACGCAATAGTCAATTAACCCATAATACCCCGCAAAAGGTAAGCCATGCACGAAGAAGATAGCGACAACGCCACCCCATACAAAGTGGTAATTAATCTGGAAGAGCAATATTCAATCTGGCCAGCCGACCGCGACAACCCTTCCGGGTGGAAGGATGCCGGAACGCAGGGTTCAAAAGCCGAATGCCTTGCGCATATTGAGTCGGTGTGGACTGACATGCGCCCACTCAGCTTGCGTCGGCAGATGGAGGATGCAAGCCGCGCGCCGCGCCCGCAGCCCGCCGCGCCTGCGGCAGGGGACGGCGGGCACGACTTGGTGCGGCGTCTCGCCGAGGGGACGCATCCCGTGGAAGCGAGCCTGCGCCCCGAAAGGACGGTCGACGCCTTGCGGCAGAGCATCGACAGAGGGTATGTGCATATCAAGTTCACCGACACCCAGGGCGGCACGGAGATCGGCGTCAAGCTCGACCCGGCGGCGGTAGACCTCGGCCGGGCCGATTTCCGCAACGGAACCGGCACGGTGCGCCTGTCCGGAGGGCTGACCCTTGACGACGTGGAAGTCCGCTGCGTCGCCGACATCGGACTGGAAACCCTGGCCGGGCAGGGGCGGCTCGAAATCGGCTAAGGCGCCTTCCGCCCAAGCGCCGCTCAAACCCTGCCGTCGGCGGGCGGGTTCGCCTCCGGCTTCGTGTCCAGTAATGGCCGTTGCGAAATCCTGATGCCCGACACGGCCTGGGTGATCCCCAGGGTCTGCACAAACCAGAACTCGAACGGCAGCACCAGCACGCCGACAGAGGCCGCCACGCTCAACCGGGTGGCAAGGCGGGCATTGGTCGCGACAACGCGCTCAAAGCCCAGCGCCAGCTCCCACAGCAGCCGCAACTGGGCCAGATGGTCGTCCATCAGCACCACCTGGGCGGCGTCGGTGGCGACCGTAGTCGCCCCTCGCAGGGAGACCGAGACCTCCGCCTGGCGCAAGGCGATGGCGTCGTTGATGCCGTCGCCGATGAAACAGACCTGCTTGCCCTGGGCTTGCAATGCCTTCACCCGCTCGGCCTTTTGCTCGGGCAGCGTGTTGGCGAAGTAGCCGGTCATGCCGAGTTCGGCAGCCAGCGCGCGGGTGGGGGCGTCCTGGTCGCCGGAGAGGATGTACAGCGCCAAGCCCTGCTGGCGCAGCCAGTCGACGGTGGCCTTGGCGTCGGGCCGCAGGGTCGCCGCCAGTTCGACCGCCCCGGCCACCGCGTCCCCGACGGCCACGAACACCAGCGCATGCCCCAGCCCGTGGGCGGCGTCCTGCGCCTGCCGCAGGCCGTCCGGCAGCGTCAAGTTTTCCAGCGCCAGGAAACGCTCGCTGCCGACCCGTACCCGTTGCCCCTGGATTTGCGCCGTCAGCCCGTAGCCGAGTTCATAGTGCGCCTCGTCCAGCGGGGGCAGGGGCAGTTGCCGCTCCGCCGCCGCCGCCAGGATGGCTTGCGCGATGGGGTGGGCCTGGCGCTGCTCGGCGGCGGCGGCGAACGCCAGCACCTCGGCCTCGGTTTGGGATCCGCAGCAATGGATCCGGGTCACCTGTTGCTGGTCCAGGGTGAGGGTGCCGGTCTTGTCGAACACCACCGTGTCGACCGTCGGCAGCCGCTCCAGCGCGCGCCCGTCCTTGACCAGGATGCCGCGCTCGGCGCCGGCCCCCAGCCCGTTCAGCAGCGTAAAGAACCGCAGCGGTATTTGGGCCAGCAGGAAATTGCACCCGAGCATCCCCACCGCCTTTTTCGGGCCGCCGACCAGCCAGCCCAGCACGGCCCCGCCCAGCATCGGCCAGCGTGTGCTTTCGACGCTTTTGAATTGATCCGCGATGCGGATTTCCTGGGACTCCACGGTGCGGTTGAGGACGTCGCCAATGCGCGCGGCGGCGGTTTCGGCCCCGGTCTTTTCGACCCGGACCTGGATGCGCCCGCCCAGCACCAGGGTGGCGGCCAGCATCGGATCGCCCGGCGACTTTTCCACCGGCAGCGACTCGCCGGTCAGCCGGTGCTGGTCGACCGTGGCGGTGCCCTGCACGACCACCCCGTCGACCGGGACGGCCTGCCCGGCCGTCAGCACCAGGATGTCTCCGAGCTGGAGTTGCTCGAAGGGTATCTCGATTTCGACCCCGTCCATCACCACCCACACCTTCGAAGGCTGCTCGCCGAGCAGATGGGTCAAGCTGTGGCGGGTGACCGTCTGGGTCAGCAACTGGAACTTCCCGCATAGGTTGCCGAAAATGATGCCGACCGTGCCGACCAGGTAGTAGCCGCCGAACCAAGGCCACATAAAGTACGCCTGCGTCAGGTGCAGCAGGCTGAAGCGACGCTCCTCGACGGCGACGCGCCAGGCTTCCTCAATGCCGGGCCGGCAGTTATACAGACCTATCGCCACGACGACGGGGAACAGCGGCCAGGCGGTCAGTTCCGCCAGCCCGGCCAATCCGATCCCGATCACGCCCAGAACCAGGCCGCGGTTGGCTTGTTTCTCCATGCGGCCCAGCTCCCGCGGACGGCCGTGGGCCAGCGCCTGCATCTGCTGGCTGCGCAAGCGGCCCATTAGGTGGGGGTCGATGTAGGTCTGGACCCAGGCTTGATAACGCCCGTCCCACCGCTCAAGGCAGGCGCGGACAGGGGCCATGACGCCCGGGGGGCGGGTTTGCTCCGGGGCCGTTTCGTTTTCGCCAAAGACGCCCTCCGGCGCCAAGAGCTTGTCCAACAGGGTAGGCTGCCGATTGGTCCGGGCGAACGTGACGAGGCCAAACCCGGCCAGGACTACGCCGATCACAGGGAACATGGGGCGTTTCTCCTGGCTGGCTGCGCAACGGTCTCGAATGCTGTCATGGGTTGCCTTGTGTTTCTGGCGTTAAGTGGGTAGACGTTCGCCGGGTTGTCGCATCTGGCATTGCGCTTGGGGCGCTGCCATCACTTGCGCACGGGTTTCGCCGCATGAAAACCTGGTTTTGTGTGCCGACCCCGTTTATTTTATTTTACACTTTAGCGGTGGCCGAAAATAGCCGGGCCAGGATGCCCACTGCCATTAACTTAAGCTCAAAAGCAGTATTTTTTACGCCGTCGCTGGTAGTCGAGTTGGTGGGAAAGCGAGCGTTTGGCGCGGGGCGGTTTCCGCCCGGGGCGGGCGCTGGTGGGGTTCATGAGGAACAGCGCGGTGAGCCGCTCCGCCAGCGCGTCGAGGTCGGTTTCGCGGTCGAGCAAGTCGAGCGCCCGGTTCTTGATGGCGTTGAAGGCGACGGCACTGTCCGGCCCCTCGCCGCGCAGCATGGCGCGGGCGGCGGCGAACGACGCCGCCGAGCAGCGGCTGACGAAGTCGCGCCCGTCCCGGCGCAAGGCCGCCAGGTAGCGGTAGGAGGGGTAGTTGCGGTCGGTCAGGACCAGGTCGCCGGGCCGTTGAGCACGTCGTACGGCACCGAGGCGATGCCGTAGGCGCGGGCGCCCGCCACCGCCTCGCCCTTGGCGTAGCGGATCTCGCCAAAGTCGCCGGCCACGTCCGGGAAGTCCGGCAGCCGGATCGTCGAGCCGTCGATGGCGAGCAGCCGGAAGCCCCGGTGCAGCCGGTGGCCGCCGTCCTCATAGCAGGCCTTGACGACGGCCTCCCGGTTGAGCTCGATGAATGCCGTGTGTCTGAGGCGGTGGCGGGCCTGGCTGAAGGCGCTGGCGGTCACGCTGGCCGCGTCCAGCCCGTCGAACCACTCGTTCAGCGTCAGTTGCAGCGACTTGACGCCCTTGCGCAGCATGAGCAGCAGCATCACGGGGAACAGCAGGCGGCGCGACCGCGTGAAATGCGTCGGCTTTTCGCGGTGGCGGGCTTTGAAATCGGCATCATGGATTAGGGCTTGGCTGGCGGACAGGGCTTTTTTTTCATCGTCGGGACTGCAAGGGGGCTGGAACCCCATTCTGAACCCCGTTTGCCACGTCGGCTAGCTTAAGTTAATGGCAGTGGGTCGTCTACCCGGCAGAACAGGTCGATGATAAAGTCTTCGGTGGTCATGGCTGCAGCTCCTGGGTCGATGGGGTTTTACTAGGAAGTTCATCGACTTAGACCGCCACCGTGACCACCGCTATTGAACTAGCACCAAAGGTTATAAATCGATTAAACTCACCTCCCGCAAAAGCTGGCCCGGCTCTCAATTAATCTCGTATTTCTTCAGTTTGTACCACAGCGTCCTTTCGCTGATTTCCAACAGCCGCGCCGCCTTGGTCTTGTTGCCGCCGCTGCTGTGCAAGGCGTTGACAATGTAGCGCCGCTCCAACTGCTCCACGGCGGGCTCCAAGGAGAGCCCGGCGGGCAGCCCGGTTGGCTCCGCCTCGGGCGGTAGCTCGCCGCCTTGGGCTTTCAGGCAGGGCTTCGCGGCGGCGGCGATTTCCTGGGGCAGGTGGCGGATGCCGATGGCCTGCCCCCGGCTCAACACCATGGCCCGCTCGATGACGTTCTCCATTTCGCGCACGTTGCCCGGCCAGCCGTAGGCTTGCAAATGGCCGACGGCGTCCGCGTCCAGCCCGGCCGGCGCGCTGATGCCGAGCTTGCCGGCCAGCTTGTGGACGAAATGCCCGGCCAGCAGCGGGATGTCGTCGGGGCGCTCGCGCAGCGGCGGCAGTTCGATGGCGAAAACCTGGATGCGGTAGTACAGATCCTCGCGCAGCTTGCCTTGCCGGACGGCCTCCATCGGATCGCGGTTGGTGGCGGCGATGATGCGCACGTCCAGGTCGATGGGCTCGTTGCTGCCGAGCCGCTCGAACACATTTTCTTGCAGCACGCGCAGCAGCTTGGCTTGCAGCAGCGGGTTCATTTCAGTGATTTCATCGAGGAACAGCGTGCCGCCCTGGGCCATTTCAAACTTGCCGAGCTTGTCCTTGGCCGCGCCGGTGAACGCGCCCTTGGCGTAGCCGAACATCTCGCTTTCCAGCAGGTCGCCGGGGATGGCGGCGCAGTTGACCGGTACGAACAGCGCGGAGCGCCTCGGCGAGGCGCGGTGGACGGCGCGGGCCACCAGCTCCTTGCCGGTGCCGGTCTCGCCGACGATCAGCACATTGGTGCGGCTCTGCGCCACTTGCTGGATCATTTCGTAGACCTGGCCCATCGCGGCGCTGCGGCCGACGAACTCGCCCCAGCCTTTGCCCGCCTCCTCGCGCAGGAAGGCGTTTTCTTGCTGGATGTGCTTCAAAGCCAGCGCGCGGTTGATCGCCAGCTCCACGGCGGGCATGTCGAAGGGCCGGATGATGTAGTCGCAGGCCCCGTGCTTCATCGCCGCGACGGCGGTCTCCACGGTGCCGTAGGCGGTGATGATGATGCAGGGGATGTCGTTGCCGGCCTCGCGCAGGCGTTTCAACAAGCCCAGCCCGTCCATGACCGGCATTTGCAGGTCGCTGACGACCAGGTCGACGGAATCGGCCTGGATGCGCTCCAAAGCTTCCTGGCCGTTGCTGGCCAGCAGCGGCTTGTGGCCCATTTGCGTCAGCATGATCTCCAGGATGCGCTGCATCTTGGGTTCGTCGTCCACGATTAATACGTGCCGGGCGGTCATATGCAAATATCGTCCTCTGCGGGGGGTTGGTTCATGGGAAAAAATAGCAGGAAGCGCGCCCCGCCGTCGGGGCTGGCTTCGGCGCTGATGTCCGCGCCGTGCGCACGGATGATTTGCTGCACGACCGTCAGCCCCAGGCCGATGCCGCCTTCGCGCTGGGTGAAGAATGGGTCGAACACCTTGGGCCGGTCGCCTTCCGCGATGCCGGGGCCGTTGTCGTCCACCGCCAGCGCCAGCCCCGCCGGCGTGGCGTAGCTGCGCAGCACAATCTCGCCGCCGGGCGGCAGGATTTGCACGGCGTTCATGACCAGGTTCAGCAGCACTTGCAAAATTTGCTCCTCGTCGCAGCGCAGGCGGTCTTCGGCGGCACGCAGCTCGGCGCGGATGCGGATGTTCTTCCGCTGCGCCTGCTGGCCGAGCAAATCCGCCGCCCGCCGGGCGATGGCATGCAGGTGGCGGGCGGCGAACAGCGGCGGGCGCGGGCGGGCGCAGTCCAGCAGGGAGGCGATCAGCGTGTTGAGACGGTCGTTCTCGCTGAGGATGAAGCCCAGCATCTCCTGGCCGGTCTCGCTCAAGCCCGGTTCCCGCTGCAACATTTGCGCGGAGGAGCGCATGATGCCCAAGGGGGTGCGGACTTCGTGGGCCATGGTCGCGGCCATTTCCCCGACCACCGCCAGCTTGGCGGCGCGCACCAGGTTTTCGCGGGATTTTTCCAGGTCGTGGATCATCGCCTGGAAGGAGCGGGTCAGCTCACCGACCTCGCCCTTGCCGGTTTGGATCATGGCGGACACCGCTTGCTTCTGCATGAAGTTGCGGGTCAGCTCGGTCAGTTGCACGATGGGCCGGGCGATGCGGCCTGCGATCAGCATGGACAGGGCGACCGCCGCCAGGCTGGTGAGGCCGAGCAGCAGGATGAACGCCGCCGCCATGCGGTGGATGGGCGCAAACGCCAGCGCCGTGGGCTGGTAGACCTGCACCGTCCAGCCGAAGCCGGGAAAACGCTGGTAGCCCTGCGAGTTCGCCGACCCGGCCAGCACTTCGCCGAAGTCCAGCCGCCGCTCGCCGTCGGCCAGCACGGCGTCGCGCAGCGCTTCCATCCGCCAAGCGGCCAGCGTCTCCGACAGCAGCAGGCCGCGTTCGCGCAGCGGCGCGGAGGCCGCGATGACGCGGCCTTTGGCGTCGAACAACACGGCCAGGGCCTGCGCCGGGCCGGACTGGTCGAGCAGGCGGTAGATTTCGGCCCAGTCGAACACCACATGCAAATGGCCGACATAGTGCGCATACTCGTCGCTCTTATGCTGGGGGTCGTGGACGGTGGCCTCCATTTCAATGCTGGCCTCGCTCAAACCCGGCCCGAAAACCAGCGGGGCCAGCCGCGTTTCACCATAGGCCAGCGGCGCGGCCAGCCAGACCGGCCGGTCTTCCAGCCGCTGGCCGACCAGCGCGGGGTCGCTGGCGGCGATGATTTCCCGGTCGCGGTTGCTGCAATACAGCGCCTTGTAAACGCCGTTGTAGTGGCGGTGCAGGTCGAACAGCAAATGCGACAGCCGCTTGTCGACGTCGCCGACGCGCACTTCCTGCATGATTTCCAGCTCGCTCCAGGTATGCACATGGAGCATGCGCTCGTAGACCATGCGGTCGACCTGTTCCATCAGCGCGGTGGCCTGCGTCTTCAAATTGCGCGTGATTTCCTGCTTCAGCGCGTCGCGCGCCTGGAAAAAAGCCAGCCCGGTGATCATCGCCGCCGGCGCCAGCCCCATGAGCAGGAAAAACAACAGCAGGGTGCGGCGGATGCTCATGGGGCAGATTAAGTTTGTGCGCTGATTGTGCCGGAAGGCCGATAAAACCCCAGGGGCTTTTGCCACCCAAGCCAGCCGTCTTAAACAACAAGGGGGTTTTTATCCTCTATTGTACGCTTTGCCGGGAATGATAGCCGCCTTGTCCAGGCCAACGCCGCTGCGCACCGAAAAGCAGCGCGCCTTTGCTGGGAAATGTGTGCGCCGTCGCCCGCCATGCGGACGAGCGGGTCTTAAGGTCTTGCTTGTGGCTGGTCGCGCCCGCGCCGCCGCCGCCCGGTTTTAAGCGCTTCCCGCTATTTTTCCGACTTGCCGCCATGGTCCGAGCCGCTGTCATGCTGGCCGTCGTGGTTCAAGTCGTCGTCGTGGTAGCCGTCGTGGTTCACATCGTCGTCGTGGTAGCCGTCATGGTTCAAGTCGTCGGCATGGTAGCCGGTGTGGTTCACATCGTCGTCCGCCCAGCCGTCGCCGTTCAAATCTCCGCTGATTTGCGCCGGCAGTTTCACCTGGAAGCTGGTCTGCCCCAGGCTGCCCAGGCCGCCCACCCAATTGCGGGTGTCGTAGACATCGGCCGCGTTGGACGACAGGACCACTTGGTAGATCGGGTAAATGCCGGAGGCTATGCCGCTGGAATTGCCTAGGTTGATCTGTTTGGTTCCCAGGTAGGTTTGCGCGTATTCGCGTGGGACGGGCGTCGGAACCCAGCCGTGCTCGCCGTAAAAATACAGCACGCCCCCGACATTGGCGGCGATATACAGGTCGCCAGTCGTGGCTTGCGGGAAATTGACGGAGACCTGGAGATCTTCGGCGTTTCCAACCACTGAACGGCTAGGGTCGAGGCGCTCGGCCCAGGCGGGGGAGCTTAGGACGGCAAGCAAGCCCAGCAGCGGGCAGGCTTTCAAGGCGGCCGCTTTCAGGTTGGCGGTCAGGCGCGGTGTCTTTGGGGTCATGTCGTTGTTTCCTGGATGAGGTTGGGTTGTGTCCGGTTATAC
>Ga0265327_10004171_pt1 | contig 13037 bp, 13 predicted proteins | sample 41621metaG_FD_202089 | JGI IMG/M metagenome (GOLD analysis project Ga0265327, IMG submission 202089) | Rhizosphere microbial communities from Carex aquatilis grown in University of Washington, Seatle, WA, United States - 4-16-21 metaG | ecosystem: Host-associated > Plants > Roots > Rhizosphere...
TCTCGCGTCAATATGGCTTCGTGGACGAGCCTCTGTTGCAGCGGCGCGAGCAGCAATACGCCACCGTGCTCGCAGCCACCAAAAAGCGTCGCTAACCGTCCTGTTTTGATTAGGGTGGCGCCATGCCCCATCTCTACAAAACTCTCGATGGCACTGTCTGGAGACCTTCGAAAAGCATTTCGTTGACGCGTGCGGACGGCACGAAGCTTGAAGGCATCTGGGCCGGCTCCGCCCAGGAAGAAAAGCTCGACTGGTGGATGCGTCCTCCGGGCACCGATCTCGCGCAAACCGACGAGGTCGCTGAGATCGCCGTGAAGGACGAGGACACCAATGAACTGCGCTGGGGAAAGGCGCCGCCCGGAGCGCGCATCTTCTTTGTGCTGCAGCCACCGGTGACAGGCAAATCCGGCGAGAGCTATCGTCTCGCCAAGTTGGTCACCAACGCGGCCACATCAGCGCAAATCGAATACTTCAATGACGAACGTTTTTCGCTTTTCGGAACACTGAATGCCGATGGCACCATCGCGAGAATACCGCCTCTTCCACCACCGCCACCTGAGCAAAGGGAACTCCTGTAATTTCGCGAGCTCTTCTTGCCCCACCAACACATCTTCCTAAACTCCACAACATGGCTGACTCCACCGCTCCCCACTCGCCCCAGCTCTTCTTTGAAACCATCACGGCCTTTCATCGCACCGGCGCACTGAAGGCGGCCATCGATCTCGGTCTCTTTGACGCGATCGGGAACACGCCCAGCACATCGGCGGAAATCGCGGAGCGCTGCAAATGCCCGGAGCGCGGCATCCGCATCCTTTGCGACAACCTCGTGATCCTCGGCTTCATCCGCAAAGAGGGAGACAAATATACGCTCACACCGGACACGGCGTTGTTTCTCACCAAGGGCTCACCGGCTTACATCGGCGGCGCCGCGAAATTCTTTTCCGCCCCCGCGATCGCGGATGCATTCAACGACCTCGCCTCCACCATCCGCAAGGGCCGCGTGCATACCTCGGAAGAAGGTACCACGGCGGCAGACCATCCGGTATGGATGGAGTTCGCGCGCGCCATGGGACCGCTCATGATGCCCGCGGCGCAGGGTGCCGCGGCGTTGGTGACGCTCGATCCTTCACGAGACACGAAGATTTTGGACATCGCCGCGAGCCACGGCATCTACGGAATCGTCATGGCGCAAAAGAGCCCGCGTGCGCAACTGGTGGCGTTGGACTGGGAAGCCGTGCTCAAGGTTACGGGGGAGAACGCGCGGCGCATGGGGCTCGGCGACCGCTTCAGCAAGATCGTGGGCGATGCCTTCACCGTGGACCTGGGCAAAGACTACGACGTGGCACTCGTGCCGAACTTCCTGCACCACTTCAACAAGGCGGATTGCACGCGCTTCCTGAAACGGGTGCACGGCGCGCTGCGTCCCGGAGGCAAGGTGGTGATCGTGGAATTCGTGCCGAACGAGGACAAGGTGAGCCCGCCGGACTCCGCGAGCTTCAGCCTCGTCATGCTCGGCACCACGCCGGAAGGCGATGCCTATTCGTTCGGCGAATATCAGAAGATGCTCACGGAGGCGGGCTTCCATGATGCGAAGGCGCATCGTCTCGTGCCCACCGCACAAAGCGCGGTGATCGCCACGGCGTAGGCATTTTCCCGAGATGAATTATGAAGGTGCGCATTTGCGCCTTGCGATTTTTGCAGGATGGTCCGGCGTTCAGGCGCCGCAGCGCACTTCACCATGGGTACCGATTCCGCCGACAACAACCTGCTCGCCAAGACCTGCACCAGCACGGGTGAAACGCTCGCCGCGCTCTCGGAGAAATCCCCCGTCCTGCTGGTGCTGCTGCGCCATGAGGGCTGCCCGTTCTGCCGGAACGCCATGTATGACATCGCGCGCCAGCGGCATCAGATCGAAGATGCCGGCGCCAGCATCGTCTTTGGACACATGGGATCACAGGACGAGTTCACTGCCTTCGCCGCGCGCTACGGTCTCTCCGCCATCCCAGCCGTGGCGAATCCCGACCGCAGCCTTTACCAAGGGATGGGCCTGCAGCGCGCCAGCGTCTTGCGGCTGCTCTCGCCCAAAATCTTCTGGGCTTATCTCAAAGCCATCTTTTCAGGGCACCGCCCTGGCAAAATCAAAGGCGATCCCTTCCAACTTCCCGGCGCCTTCCTGCTGCACCACGGCAAGGTGGTTCGAAGCCATCCCTACCGCAATGCCGCCGATCGGCCTGACTACGTGAATTTGGCGACGCCGTAGGCCAACGCCGCGTCAAAAATCAATCTTGAACGTCATCCCGCTGGGGTCGTCGTTCAGTTTGGAGCAGAGCTCGCGGTGCAGGTCACGCCGGGCGTCCTCCTCCTCCTTGGTGGGGGGCTTGGCCTTGCCGCTCAGGATGTCATCCATGACGCCGTCCGGCTTGATCACCCCGCAGGAGGTGTCCAGCAGAAGCATTCCTGCGACACCGGCAATCGACAACAATGAAAAAACAAAGCGCCGCACATTCACAACCGATCACTGCCCTTCTTTATGAAGGCCATCCACGATGCGGCGGATGCCTTCGCCCGCGAACTCACTCGGGGGATATTGGTTTTTTGCTCTCAGATACCAGGCGAGCGCGGAGCCGGTCTGCTTCCGGTTTTCGTGCTCCTTGGCCTTCTGCAGCGCGCCGACAAACTCAGTGGCCTTCACACTGAGATCAGAGCGGAGCCGCGCCACTTCCGGGTCTTCCGGAAAGTCCTTGTAGGCCTGCTCGATGGTTTCCCAGGCGCCGGCCACATTGCCGTGCTGTTCATTGCCGGTGGCTCCCGCGATCAGGAGATTCATGCGGTTCATGTCCGTGAGCACCTTCTTTAACTGCTCCTGACGCGTCGGATCATCCATCACCGCCGCGAGGTAGCGGCCCTGGTCATTGTAAATCTGGCGGTAGTTACGCTGGGAAATGAGACGGTCAAGATCCAGCGCCGCCTGAGTCTTGATGTCGGCGTTGTTGCCGATCATGCTGGTGAACTCCTTGAGCTTGGGATTGGTGGGCCAAATCTCGGCGGCCTGCTTGAGCGCTTCGGCGCTGCTCTTTTGGTCGCCCTGCATGGCGGCGACCTTGGCCTTGTTGAGGCTCATTTCACTGACGGTGCGCGCCGTTTCGATCGCGGCCTGCGGTTTGCTGTAGTCGAAGTCCTTGGCCTCCTGGCGCATCTTCTTCACGAGCTCTTCCGCGAGGGTGTAGTCCTTGATCTCAAGGGCGGAGATGAGCTGGTTGGAGTCGCGCGTGAAATCCAGCACGGTGAGTTTCTGCTTCATGGGCACACGGCGCACGCGCGGCAGGTATTCGCCAATCATGAAAGCCTCGCTGATGCGCTGGCTGGCGCTGGCGAGATCGCCGCGGGAGAGCAACTCATCGAAAGCCTGGATGCCTTCATCCACATCGCGGATCATTTCGTTGGCGAAGGAATCGAGCGCGCCCACGGTGGGTGAGGTGCCTAGACTGGAGGCAAACATCTTCTCCGCATCGGAGCCTTTCTGGAGCTGCATGATGCCGTTCGCGTCCTGCATGATGAGGCGGTAGAAGCGGCAGGCCATCACCACATGCTCAAAGCGGCGCTGCATGGCAAACTGGATGATAAGCGCCTGAAACTCCGCCTTCATCGTCACCTGGGAGCTCCCCATGGCGACCTCATTCAGCTTCATCTTGGCTTCAAGCTCGGCGATCTCCTTGATGTACTGCGCCGCCGGGCTGAGCTGCATGATCTGCGAAGAGGGAGTATCCGTGGCGCCGCCGCCTCCGGCTTTGCCGCCCTTGGTCGAACTACTGCGCTGTGAGAGCGGCGCGGTGAGTTGGCCACCGAAGAAATACTTGTCATTGACGCGGGATTTCATGGCGTCATTCGTCTGACGCAGGCTGGCCAGGTTCTTCTGGGAGAGCCACACGCCGTAGATGGAGTTGGCCAGCGAATCACAGAGCTTGGCGTCGATGGGAAACTTCGCGGCGATCGGCAGCAGGGCCACGGCGGCAGGAAGATCAGGATGCCCGCCATTGTGGGTGGGCGCCAGGTTGTCGGTGATCTCATCCAGTACCTTGCGGTAGGCGATGTCCTGGTCGGTGTTCGCCTCCGGCGCGGCGAGGTATTTTTCCAGGCGGGCGCGGAACATGCGGTTGTTGGTCACGCTCCACATCTTGCCGTCCCAGGCGGCCGTCTCCGAGCCGGGGTCCATGAAAGGCAGTGCGTCACCGAGCAGGGCGCCTTTCTTGTTCTGCTGAGGAGCGGGCGCGTTGTCCGTGCTGGAGCCGCCACCCCCACCGGCTGGCGCACCTCCGCCGCCTCCCGGCGCGGTGCTGGCCCCTTGGGGAAGCACTTGGGCGCGCATCGTGTCTGAAGCAGTCACGACAGCCAAAGCCAACCCTATCATCCAAAGGGTGGTTGGAGAAAAACGGAAGCGGCATTTCATAAGGAAAACATACCAGCTTCCCCGGGCGAATACAAGCCGGAGGAGCAAATCCGAAGGAAGCTGAAGGGAACGTGAAGACATGGACATGAAGCCTGAGCCGCAGTAGGTAGGGCAGCAATGCCTGCCGCCTCCCTAGAGCCTGAAATCACCTCCAATTTTGTCTTTGCCACGTGCCGGGAAGGCTCGGAACGCGCCCTGAAGGAGGAAGTCGCCACAGAGCACGGCCCCACGCTGCGGCCCGCTTTCATGAGGCCGCAGCTCATCACCTGGAAGAGCGTGCATCCACTCAAAGCTGGGTTCTCGGTGAAAAGCATCTTTGCCCGTGTGCTCGGCATCTCGCTGGGTACCTTCAAGAGTCCTGAGGAACTCATCGCTTATGCTGCGGAGCACCTCAAAGACCGCTCCTTTCACCTGCATGTCTTTCCGCGCGAGGTGCCGGAGGATGGAGTGCCGGAGGAAACTTGGGAAAAGGCGGAGGAGCTTCGCAAAAAGCTGGCGGACGCTTTGAAGGAAGCCGGCGTGAAATTATCCGCTGGCGGAAAGATCGAGCGCAATGACCTGGTGCTGGACGTCATCCTGATGGATGAACAAGGCGCGCTGCTGCTGGGCGTGCACCGCCACACGACGCACAGCCAGGAAGCACCGGGCGGCCTTCCGCATTTGGTGGTCTCTGCCGAGGCGCCATCCCGCACCTGGCTGAAGATGGAGCAGGCCCTGATCTGGGCGGGCTGGGATGGACCGAACGCCCTGAAAGGCAAGACTGTGCTGGAACTGGGCAGTTCCCCCGGCGGCTCCAGTTATTCTCTCCTGCAACACGGCGCGCGCGTTGTGGGCGTGGACAGCGGTGTCATGGCTCCCGTGGTGCTGGACTTTCCCGGAGGCACTTTCACCCATATGCAAATGAGCGCAGGCGATCTCGCCGACGTGCCACTGCCGGCGAACATCAAGATCATCGTGGTGGACATGAACATCGCACCTCCGCAGATGCTGCGCCACCTGGAGCGCATCCAGGCTCGCGTGCGGGCCTCCGCCATGCTGCTGACCCTGAAGATCAACAACACCTCCATGGAACGAAACATGGACCGCTTCATCGGCATCCTGCGCCGCTTTGCGCCGATGCCGATCCGTGCTACCCAGCTGCCGGCAAACCGCGCGGAGATTTGTGTGGTGGCAGGGAAAATCTAGATGGTGGCAACGCAGCGTATGAAAACAAAACTCAAGCTCCAAAATCCAACACTCAAGGAAGGATCAAATTCCAAGGAGCGTCTCATGCCAGAACGTGTTAGATCCCTGAATATTGATTGTTGATCCTTCCTTGAATTTTGAATGTTGGATTTTGATCCTTTTCTCCCGCCTTCTCCATGCCCGACGTCATCACCCAAAACCCTTTCGCCATTCTCTCGCTCATCGCGGCGCCCGCGGTGCTTACGAATGCGACTTCCGTACTGGCATTGAGCACCAGCAACCGATTTCTCCGGGCCGGCGAAAGACTGCGCGCGGTGACGCAGGAGTATGAAAAGGCGACTCTACCTGAAGACCGGAACTGGCGGTTGGTGCACATCGGGCGCATTGAGGAACAGGCGCTGTTGCTCCTCCATGCCCTGCGGCGTGTCTATGTGGCGCTGGGATCATTTGTCAGCGCAAGCCTCGTCTCCATTCTTGGAGCGGCATTCGCCGCGCGGCAAGTACACCCCTTGGATTTTATGATGATGGTGCTGGCGCTGATGATTGGATTCGTGGGTGCGCTGGCCCTGGTGTGGGGCTGCGTAAACCTTTTCCGGGCCACCAAGCTTTCCATGCTGAATATCTCCGAAGAAGCAGCGATGATCCGCGCACGGGCCGAGGCGCGGAAAGCCGCACTGGAAAAATAGTCCTGTCAGGCGCGTGTCTCTACGCCGGGCGGGAGATGAAAGACATCCTTGGATGATTCCTTGGTGGCGAGAATGAGCCGGAAGGAACCAAAGTCCTTGCCCAGAATGCTGTAGATGGGAAACAGCGAAAGGGCCAGTGCTATGAGCAAGACGAAGGGCACGATGACGCTGCAGGCAATAGTATTGGGGAGACCAGTGGCACGCAGGCCGGGAATGATCAGAGAATCGAACAAATATTGGATACCATCGAACACCACAACTACCAACACGCTGCGCCAGGTGAGTGCCCACCAGATGCAAAGGACGTGACGAAACTTGGGCTGTATCGCATTCATACCACCATCGTAGTGACTTCCCCGTGGTTTACAATCCTGCATACTACGCGTGGCATGACGGATTAAAATATCTTGCCACTTCGCGGGCCAATCGCTTCGATGAAGGGAAGCATTTCCTTCCCATGGCTTCCGTCATTCTCGCCCTGGACCAGGGCACCACGAGTTCGCGCGCGATTGTCTTTGATCATGACGGCTCCATCCGGGCCGTGGCACAGAAAGAGTTCCGGCAAATTTTCCCGCAAGCCGGCTGGGTGGAGCACGATGCGCGGGAGATCTGGCAGACGCAGCTCGAAACGGCCCGTGAAGTCCTGGCCAAAGCCAAGGTGAAAGCCACGGATGTGGCGGCCCTTGGCATCACCAACCAGCGTGAAACAACTTTGGTCTGGGACCGAAAAACGGGCGAACCCATTCACCACGCGATTGTCTGGCAGGACCGGCGAACCTCAAAGTTCTGCGATGAATTGAAAGCGGCAGGCCACGCGGAACTCATTCAAAAGAAAACAGGCCTGGTCATCGATGCCTACTTTTCCGGGAGCAAGCTGCGCTGGCTGCTGGATCACGTGCCGGGCGCCCGCGAACGGGCGGAGCGCGGGGAACTGGCCTTCGGCACCATCGATTCCTGGCTGGTATGGCAACTCACCGGCGGCGCATGTCATCTCACGGACGCGAGCAATGCTTCGCGCACCATGATGTACAACCTGCACACCGGTGATTGGGATGATGAACTGTTGAAGGTGCTGGGAGTGCCGCGCGCCGTGCTGCCTGAGGTAAAATCATGCAGCGAGGTTTATGCCGAAACGGCAGCCGGGATTTTCGACGCGCCGGTGAAGATCGCCGGCATTGCAGGCGACCAGCAGGCGGCGCTCTTTGGACAGAACTGCTTCAGGCGCGGCATGGCGAAGAACACCTACGGCACCGGCTGTTTCATGCTGATGAACATCGGCAACGAGCCGGCGCCTTCAAAGCATCAACTGCTCACCACCGTGGCATGGCGCGAGGGTGGCGGGACGGATTTTGCGCTGGAGGGCAGTGTCTTCATCGGCGGCGCGGTCGTACAGTGGCTGCGCGATGGGCTGGGCATCATCAAGTCCTCCGCGGAAGTCGAAGCACTGGCGGCCTCCGTGCCGGATTGTGGTGGCGTTTATCTCGTGCCCGCCTTCGCAGGGCTTGGCGCACCCTATTGGGATCAGTATGCACGCGGCACCATGATGGGCCTGACGCGTGGCACCACGGCGGGACACATTGCGCGCGCTGCGCTGGAGGGCATCGCCTTTCAGGTGGCCGATGTGTTGGAAGTGATGAAGCAGGACTCCGGCGTGGCCATGGCGGAGCTTCGCGTGGACGGTGGCGCCAGTGCGAACGATGCGCTGATGCAGTTCCAGGCGGACATTCTCCAGGTGCCAGTCGTGCGGCCCAAGGTGATCGAAACCACCGCGCTTGGAGCGGCTTATCTTGCCGGGCTGGCTACAGGATTTTGGAAGAACCACGAGGATGTCTCACGCGCGTGGCAGACCGATCGTGTCTTCAAACCGGAGAAAAGTGCGGATGAAGGCGCGCATCGCCGCGCACGTTGGAAGGAAGCCCTGCAGCGCTCGCGCGACTGGGAAGAACATTCCACGGTGAAGGTAAAACCAAGCGTCTGAGCACCGTGCTGTCCGAAGCATTTTCCCAACCACCACTGCATCACCGCCCATGAACGCCTACCTTGCTGAATTCATCGGAACCACCCTGCTTGTCGTTTTTGGAAACGGTGTGGTGGCCAACGTGGTACTCGCCCGCACCAAGGGAAACAACAGCGGCTGGATTGTCATCACCGCGGGATGGGCCTTTGCGGTTTTCATCGGGGCGTTTTGTTCCGCCGCTTCCAGTGGCGCGCATTTGAATCCGGCCATTACCATCGCCATGGCCACCGTGGGCAAGCTGGAGTCATGGAAAGTGGCTGGCTATCTCACGGCCCAGATGCTGGGCGGCATCGTCGGCGGCGCCCTGGTGTTCTGCTTCTACCGCGAGCATTTCAAGGTCACGGATGACAAGGATGGTAAACTTGGATGCTTCTGCACGGCGCCCAACATCCGCAACCTGTCCCAAGCATTTTTCTGCGAAGTGCTCGGAACGTTTCTCCTCGTGCTGCCCATCTTCCTCATGACGCCGGCCACGATGAAAATGCCGGGAACCGTAGAGAGTGCGGAATTGGGCTTGGGAACGCTCGGATTGATCCCGGTAGCCTTGCTCGTCTTCGCGATCGGCCTCTCGCTTGGCGGCACCACGGGCTACGCCATCAATCCCGCACGCGACCTCGGCCCGCGCCTCGCGCATTTCCTTCTGCCCATTCCCGGGAAGCGGGACAGCGACTGGGGCTACGCCTGGGTGCCGGTAGTGGGACCGATTGTGGGTGGACTGCTCGCGGCGCTGATGCAGTTGGGGCTCAAATAAGAGGCGAGGATTCGCGAAGGCTCGGGCGTGCGTTTCCATTTCACACGCCCCTTGGGGAAAGAGGGAAACGACACGGGTCAGGCGAATACAAACTTTCACAAGTTGCTTATTATGAACAACATGGATGCAAATGACACGTTTGTCGCCATTCCAGGTTCCTCGGCAGAAGAAACAAAGCCTGGGGCATTCGGTGGCGTAAAAGGAAACGGAGGAGTCTCAACAAGAATCTGCAATCGACTCTCGGGCGGCAGGCACGTTTTTCGAGCGTCGCGCTATGGCGTTCGCCTACTTTGCTCACGCTCGTTCAAAACCTGGGAGGAAGAGCCTGCCAAGGAACCTCAGGGTGCAAAGTTGGTGAAGTCATCGGCAGGAAGATGGGGAGGAAACGATTAAAGTCCCGAGACCAACGTTCTCGGGAAACTTTCCTGCAGGGCAAACACCGGACTTTGGCAGCATTGCATCAACGCCTTTTCGGTTCCTTGCCTGCCACCCCAAGCCCACGCCTTGTCTTTTCTCCTCACGTCGGCTCCTACAGACAGAATCAAGGCAACTTCGCACCCGCCTTGCCCACGCACCACAGTTTGTCCTGCGTGCGGATGTAGAGTGAATGGTTGGCGATGGCGATCGTGTTGCGCACGCTGCCATCCGTACCCTGGGCCTTGGAGCCGTTGCCCATGTCCGCGGAGCAAAGCAGCTCAAACTTGGCGGGGTCCGCCTTGAAGACATAGACCTCGCCCCAAAAATTGGTGACGTAGATTTTGCCATCCGCCGCGGTGGGTGAAGCTTCGATCTTGGATTTGCTGTCGATTTCGCCAGTCCACAGGGCTTTGCCGGTCTTGGGGTCCACACAACTGATCGTCTTCGTGCGGTCGCTGGTGATCACATAGAAATGCCCTTGATAGAAGAGCGGCGTGGAGACGTCACTGGTGAAATCTTTGGGATCACTGGTCCAGGCCAGCGCGCTGTCATCCAGCTTGCCGGAGAGCCCCATCTTCACGCCAAAAACGGGACGCTTCTTGGGCGCGCAGACCACGGCCACACCATCGCCCGCGACGGGCGACGGCACGAGGCGCAGGTTTTTGTTCTGATCCGGGTTCCAGTTCCCCCAGCGCCAGAGTTCCTTGCCGGTGGCAGGATCGTGCGCGGTGAGGACATCGCCGCCGGTGACGAGCATGAGACGCTTGTCGCCCCACGTGGTGAAGACAGGGGTGGAGAAAGCCTCGCGCGTTTCCATCTGCGCATCACTGGGACGGATGTGTTTCCAAAGATCTTTGCCGGTCTCCGGATTGATCGCGAGAATGTAGGAGTCGTTGGGTGAGTTCGGCACCCCTTTGGTCACGCCCTGGAACTCGAAGGACTCGTTGCGCTGGAGCACCTGGATGTAGAGCCGTCCGCCATCGAGCACCGGGCTGCTCGAGTAGGTCCACTGCGTGGCGAAGTTGCCGTAGTCTTTGGCAACTTGCCGTTTCCAAACTTCCTTGCCGTTGAAGTCGAGGCAGACGAGGTCGCCGGTGGCAAAGAAGAAGTAGACGTGCTTGCCGTCGGTAACTGGAGAAGGTGAGGCGAGATTGCTCGACTTGTCCCAGCGCAGGCCTTCGGCGAGTTCCTTGCGCCAGCGTTCCTTGCCCGTGTTTGCATCGAGGCAAATGCCGACGAATTTCTGCTGGTCCGGAATGGGCGCGGTGATGAAAACGCTGTCTCCCCAGACGGCGGGAGCGGAGGCGGAAAGTCCCGGGAGATCCGCGGACCAGCGCACGTTTTCGGTCTTGGAAAACTTGTCCGGCAGACCGGTTTCGGGGCTTGAGCCGTCTTGATTCGGTCCACGCCACTGGGGCCAGTTGGCGGCAGGAGCAGCGGCCCAAGCCAAGGTGAGAGCCGAGAGAGCGGAGAGGGTCAGGGGGCGGAGCATGGCGGGAACGTCAAGGGTCAAGGATCAACAGTCAACGGTTGGCAGGCGAACGCAACGAAGGCACTCGAGGTGATCTTTCGCAGTGGGTGACACTGAACAAACGCGTCATGAAAAAAATGGCCGGTAGCGCTGGCCGGTTTTCTGTTCGATCAATGGCGATCCTATGAGTTTTCTTGAGTATCTCCTGTTGGCGCTTTTCTTCGTGGTGGGCTGCGCGGGAATCTATGCCGTGGTGCTAAGCTTCACGAAACGGCGTCATACGCCGATCACGCTGGTCTGCGCCCTGCCCGCTCTCGTGGTGGGCACGTTTTACATCGTCGCCTTCATGATGACGCACCAGCGGTTCTCACCGGCATTCCTCATCTGCTGGCTGCTGATGTTTTTTGGCGGTCTCGCCACCATGCGCTGGTTCTCTGGAAGGGGTGCGTGATCAGGGTCAACCACCCGGCACAGGCGGACTAGTCCCCGGCCGGCGGCGGCGGATGCTGGATGTAAACGCCGTCGAACCACGCGCGGTTCGCGTAGCGCTCCGCATATTGGGTCTCGACGATGAGGAAATGACCGATGCGGTGCAGCTTGATGCGGGTCTGCTGCGTGGGATCTTTGACGTCGGGATTGTTATCCACGAACTCCGCATTGCTTTCGGAGCCCGTGGCATTGCTCTTCACTTTGTCCGCGGGAATAAACTCTTCCACGGTACCACTTTGGGCCCCGCCAATGCGAGAGGCGCTCAGCGTCATTTTGATCCCGCCGCTCTTGAGCGACTGAATGTCGATCGAGCCACCGAAGCCATCGTCCCAAATCCCTTCCCAGCCCGGCTTGAGCCCGGGTGTCAGCGGCTGCGAGAGAAAGGAGGTGGCGGAGCCGCAGGTTTCCGCCAGAGCCATCCAATGGGCCATCGAATTGCCTGCGGGAGGTGGCGCTGTGGTGGCGGGCTTGGGCGCTTCCCCCGGTTTGGGCGGCGCAGCACCGGCGGAAAACTTCGTCGGTTCAGCGAGCGCCACGAGGCGATTGCGCAGATCGGGCCAGCGCTTCTTCCACTCTACGAAGGCAGGCTTGTCCTCCGCGGAAAAATGATGCACCGCCAGCTTCAGCGTCTCGTCCACTTTCTTCTCGGCGAGTTCAGAGTCTTTTTTCAGGATGCTGGTGAGCTTGTCATCGCTGATGTGGTGATAAGTGCCGGACAGACCGGTTTCTTGCGCGCCGGGCTGGCCGGGCTTGAGCTTCACCACAAGCCGACCTTGGCCGCCCGTAGCCAAATACGAAGGCCCGCGATCCCCTTCTTCCACGGTTTGTGCAAAGACGATGCCCTTGTCCGTCTGCTCACCGTCGCCATACCAGCGGCCGTATTGGCCGGGCGCGCCCACGGTGCGCAGGGCAATCTTTACCTTGTTATCCTCGTGCCGTTCCAAGGTGATGAAGCGGCTGCCAGCATCATCTTGAAAAGTCGTGGGGGGCTGGGGGGCCGCGCCCGGCGCGGGCCCGGCAGCACGGAGGGATGACAGGAGCAACAACCCGCTGAGAAAGACGGAGGCCTGACGCATAGAATACTCAGGCTATAAGGGAAGCGCGGGATGTCATGTGTAAAAAGTGCAGAGGCATGATGATTTTGAGTAACTTTTGACCATGAGTGGGGTAAATAGATGGAACGGAATCTCCCTGAGGGTTTCGTGGCGAAAAATTCCAAGAATTATAACCGAAACTATTGTTTTTATAGTTTTGTGGTATAAATTTGTTCACCCTTGCGAACTTTTGCCATGCACAGCATTGCTGACTCTCCCCTCGGACCCGAAGTCTCCAGCCATTTCAACTTGGACAGCCATGGCCTCATCCGTGTCCGTCAAAGGACGCGCCGCTTTGGCTTTGAAGTCCAAGTGCAGGACTTGCAGCTCCAGCCAAGCCTGATTTTTGGCATGGCCCGCATGGACGGGAGCAAGGACAACGCCCGTTTCGCCGTGCGCTTGGAATTAAACTCCGGGGAGATTTGGGACGCGGCCCATGACACAGGATTGATCGGCGTGCTGGATCCGACCCCCTACCCT
>Ga0265327_10004172_pt1 | contig 13036 bp, 9 predicted proteins | sample 41621metaG_FD_202089 | JGI IMG/M metagenome (GOLD analysis project Ga0265327, IMG submission 202089) | Rhizosphere microbial communities from Carex aquatilis grown in University of Washington, Seatle, WA, United States - 4-16-21 metaG | ecosystem: Host-associated > Plants > Roots > Rhizosphere >...
CGGAGCAAAACTCAAATTCAACGCGGCGCTACTTCGGTTGGCAGTGTAGCACTCCAACTTGCAGAAAAGATTTTCGGCAACACGCTCGCCGACAAAACGGTCATGATCGTTGGCGCTGGCAAAATGGGTGAAGCCTGTATTCGCCATCTGGCGAAGAAGGGGATCAAGTCAGTCATCGTGGCGAATCGCTCAATTGAACGCGCGCAAAAGCTGGCTGATGAATTCGGCGCGCGCGCAGTGAATTTCATGGACGAGGGCATCGCTGAGATGCGCAACGCCGACATCGTTGTCAGTTCGACCGGGTGCCCTGAAACGGTGCTTGACCGCGATGATGTCGCCGCAGTTATGCAAACGCGACGCAATCGTCCTTTGGTTTTAATCGACATTGCCGTTCCGCGGGACATCGACCCGAACGTGCAGGAACTCGAGAACGTGTTCCTCTACGACATCGATGATCTTGAGCAGATCGTGAAAGAAAACGTGCGGCTGCGTCAGCAGGAGATCGACACATGCCGCGCAATTGTCGAGCAACACACGATTGAATTAATGGAGAAGTTGACTGCGCCGGCGGGCAAGCCGGTTAAAGCGCGCAGACAACAATCGGCTGTTCCGACTTACGGAGCAGTCGCGTGCGCAGCATGAAAACCGAACAACAAACAATTTTGGAAACGGTCCGCGATCTAGCGCTAGAACGACGAATCGAGTCCAGAAGTGGATGCGTCACACGACGCATTTTCAAAACAACGACACTGAAATCGAACAACTAGCTAGAAGAAAGCGAATCAAAATATGACAACACCAAAAACAATCCTCGCAGGCCTGGCCCTGGGAGCAGTAGTAGCGTTATCAGCTACGACTGTCAGTGCGACCATTATAGGTGGCTCGCACGACTTCAGCTCGTCAGGAGGAGCAGGCGCCTATAGTCAGGTGCAAGCCGCCAAGTTTTTATGGGGCGGCGGAGTTAAGACCAATTCGAACGGCTCCGTAAATGCGACGGCCTATTATGAAAATCCGTGCCAGGTGTGCCACATTCCGCACAAAGCACCCGCTTATAGCGCAGTGAATGCGCCATTGTGGAACCATAATGCAGCGAGTAACGCGACCACCCGTTATACCACGTATGACAGAGGCGGCAGCGCGACCTTCAATGCATTGAACCTCGGTGCGATTACTTCGCTCGGTTCATCGGCGGCGTGCTTGAGCTGCCATGATGGATCCATCGGCATCAACCAGGCCTACGGTAAAACAACCTTCAATGGTGACGGAACAGTGACGACCAACGTCTATGCTCCGAGCTTTGCTGTTGAAACGGTTGGCGGCAGCACAGACCTGACCCACATGCACCCGCTCGGCGTGAACTACGATCAAGCGGTGGCCGCGGATCCTCAACTCAAGCCCGTTGTGAGTGGCACGATCATCGCGCAGATGATCAAAGGCCCAGCTGGCGTCCGCACGATGGAATGTGCTTCCTGCCATGACATCCATGAAACCATCGGATCCGCAGGGACGATTGCTTACGACCACGCGCTGATGGTTCCTCTGCAAGGCGGCCAGCTTTGCTTGACCTGTCACGATAAATAACGAGTTAGATGCAGCATAACCGCTGCGTTTCATGGGCCGCACAGCGTGTGCGGCCCTTCTTTTTGTACCGATCCAGGCATCAATGACAAAGTAATGACGAAGCATCAATATCGAACCAGCCGAACCGGGCGTTCGAACATTCCTTCGTCATTCCGATTTCGTCATTCGACATTGGACCAGGGCTCTCTAATTGGTGGCTCGAAAAAACTCGAGTTGAACCTTTTTGTTGCGCTTTGGTCAAATAGTGGCATCTCTCATCTGGCCCTCCTGTCGAGAGGACTAACCAATTTAGGCGGCGAAGATAGCAAGATACGGTTAGTTCGATTTCCCACCGATTTCTACACTGGTTGCGTTAGGAAAATTGCAGCTATGAAGAACCTACAACACACGATTAGACAAGCAGTTCTGAGTGTCATAATTACAGTGGGCGTCACCGGCCTTTTGGTCGACAGTACCACTCAAGCGTTCGGCAAAACCGCGAAAACGAATTCCGACAAAAGCGCCGCAGGCGACAGGACGGACATCTTCTTCCCGGCTCCGCCGGATTCGCCTCGTTTGCAGTATCTGACCGGGTTCGCCTCGGAGAAGACATTTCGTCAAAAGAAGACACACAGTTTTAAAGCATTTATCACGGGCCAGCAGGAGGCCGTGAAGGAATTAAGCAAGCCGTACGGAGTTACTACCTATGACCATAAGATTTTTATTTGCGATACAGCAATGGGCGCGGTGCTGGTGGCGGATTTGAAAGAGCAGAAGATCGGGATGCTGGAGTCGGCGGGCGAAGGCGCGTTGCGAACTCCGTTGAACATCGCAATCGATAAGGCCGACGGCACGGCTTACGTCGTGGATAGCACGCGTGATCAGGTCGTTGTGTTTGATAAGAAAGGCGCTTACTCCGACACGATCGGCAAACAAGGCGAAATGAAGCCGCGCGATGTCGCCGTTGGCACCGATCGAATTTATATCGCAGACGTGAAATCACACAATGTTCGCATTTACGAAAAGGCGACGCACAAGTATGTCGCCGATTTATTGACAGGTGCGGCAGCCACCAATGAAATTACCGGGCTGTTCACCCCGGGGAATATGGCAATTGCTGATGACGGGCAGTTGTATGTCAGCGATACGGGCGCCGGACGGGTACAGGTGTATGACGGCAACGGAAAGCATGTTCGCTCCGTTGGCGAAATGGGAGACGGCCTTGGCATGTTCGCCCGCCTGAAGGGAATAGCGGTTGATCGGCAGCATCAGATCTACGCGGCAGACGCAATGTCACAGGTGATCCAGATTTTTAACGATCAAGGGAAGCTGTTGACTTTCTTTGGTGACCCGGGTGAAGGGCCACGCATCCAAATCCTTCCGACGAAAGTCGCGGTTGATTACGAGGACGTGGAGTATTTCAGAAAATACATCGCGCCGAATTTCGTTGTTGAGCATCTGGTCATCGTCATTAACCAACTGGGGCCGCACAAGGTTGCGGTGTACGGCTACGGCCACAAGAAGTGAACGTCGCACCCAAAGAACGCCTGCCAGTGAGTGAGAAAATGAATCACTCCAGTAACAGCCTGTTTGTTGTAGTGGCTGTGGTGGCCGTTCTTTGCGGTTTTGTGACGACGGGCGAGGCGGTTGAGACGGCGAAACAACCAGTCGCCACGGTTCAACTAACAAACTCCGTGCCGGTCATAGGTCGGTCAACCAATGCGGTATCCGCTAAAGTTGATTCAAAGAAACGCAAAATTTTGAAGTTTCTGTTCGACGGCGTTCCCGAAGAAGGGGTCACGAACAATGTGACGAAGGTTACTCCCAGAAGAGACTCGACGAAGAGAAGGGTTTCGGTCCTTTCCGCGTTCAATTTCAAACAAGTGACGCTGAGCAATCTCGTCGTTCATCCGCCGTTCGCGAAGAACGATTGTGGGCAATGCCATGGCGGGTCGGTGCAAAACCCTGTGTTGAAAATGCCGGAGCAGGCGCTTTGCCTTCAGTGCCACAAAAAGAATTTCGCAACGCCAATGCCGGTGATGCATAAGCCGGTGGAATTAGGCCAGTGCACACGCTGTCACGATCCGCATAAATCGCCGAACAAGAAGTTACTGCTGAAGGCGGGCAACGACCTTTGTGTGAAATGCCACGAGCAGATTGGCAAAGGGCCGGTGAAACACGCGGCGGTGGAGATGAATGGCTGCCTGGAATGTCATTTGCCGCACGGCGGCCCGAATAAGTTTCTGACGAAGTTCGCAGGCAAAGACGTGTGCTACCAATGCCACGATGATTTCGCAAAGACGGCCAAATTTGTGCACGCGCCGGTTGAATCGGGCGACTGCACGGTCTGCCATAATCCGCACTCCACCCAATACGAGAAGCTCCTTACGCACAAAGGCGGCGACACTTGCTATCAATGCCATGACGATTTTCAGACTCAGATCCAAGTCGCTAAATCGGTTCACGCGCCAATTCAAAACGGCGAATGCATGATGTGCCATACGCCGCACGCTTCAAATGAGCGGTTCATGCTTAGCAAGCCCGGTTCGACTGTTTGCATGGATTGTCATGAGCAGAAGGACATGGCGGCGTTGACCGGCCACGCGGACGCCCAGGGGAAGTCCTGCACGGAATGTCACAACCCGCATTTCAGCGAACAGAAGCATTTGCTGAAGCCTGTCCTGAAACATTTAACCGCCAAAGAATGACGATGAACCTGCAACGAACAATTGCAAAACGAGCCATGCAAATGGTGCTCGTTGCCATGTGCTTGTTCGTAACGGTTGCGCAGGCGGAATATCGTGACTGGATTGGTGAAGAGGAAAAGGCAAACTCGCGCTGGATTCCGCAACCGAAGTACCTGCTGGTCGACACGGATGCAGAACGGGACACGTTTAACTCGCCTGCGACCAGTAAGCAGGAAGTCACGCGATTTTACGTCTCGCCACGGATCGGGGTGGGCTGGGATAATTACATTTATCATCCCTATTTGTTGACGTATTCGGCGCTGTTCGAGCCTGGGTATACATGGCGCCGCACGATGGTGAATAATGTTCCGGATGACAGCAATGAACTCACGCTCAATGGAAAAGTGAATGCTGAAGTTTTGTCGCAGAAGCCATACGCGACGACCTTCAATTTCTCCAGCGGCCACGACGAGGTTCAATACGGGTTTTTCAATCTCGCATCGGTTGACTCGGAAAGTTGGGGAATTGCCACCGGCTATCGCGATGGGCCAGTCCCGATCCGGTTGGCATTTCATGAATCTTCTGAAGAGTCTGATGAGTTGTTTCAGAGAACAATTAGCAACCAACGCGTGCTGGACCTCACCGCACATAGTGAACGTAAGGACCATAATTTCACTTTTTTCACCTATCAGTATTCGCAATACGATCGCACGGTCGAGACGATCGATGGGCACAACAGAACCATCGCCAATGATAGCGCTAATCACCGCGTGGATGTGCAGGACACGGAACGGTTCGACCGAAGCATCTTGAGGACTTCAGTTCGTTTTGACAGTCGCGAGTCGAATCAATCGCCTTCCGTCAATGATTTCAGTGGAACGGCCAACTATGACTTGGATTTGACGGATCGGCTCCACAATTACGATCAGGTCACGTATTCGCAATATTCCGGCGAGGGATTTGATTCGAAGGACTTGTATGGGAGTGCAGGGTTGCGGCACCAATTGTACGAGAGCCTGACTTCGGGCATCGACGTGCATGGCACCTGGGCAGACAGCGGTGCGGGGAGTGCGGGTACTGACTCGACGTCGGCCGGGGTGACGGTTTCTGAGGATTACTCGAAGCGAATCGGTTCGTGGGGCCGGTTGTCGATCAGTGACAATGCGAGTTTTAATTTTAATCATCAAAATACCAGCGGAGGGATTTTGGTGATTGCCAACGAAACCCACGTAATTCCGGCGAACAATATTATCCGTTTGAGCCACCCGCGCGCGCTGGTTGTCGTCAGTGTGACGGATTCGAATAATGTGCCGCTTGAAGCGACCGATTATACGGTGATTCATTCCGAACCATGGCAGATTCAAATTGATCCGTTCGGTCCGAGCCATATCCAGGCGGGGGCTTCAGTTCAGGTCACTTATACGATTCAAAATGATCCGACTGCGAGTTCGACGAGTTTCAGTGACGCGGTACAGGTGCGATTGAGTTTTTGGAATGAGATGGCTTCGATCTACGCCCGCTATAGTTTCGCTGATAATCATTCGTCTTCGCCGGACATTATTATCGATAACGAAGATGTGTTTCAGGCGGGCGCAAATTTTGCGTGGAAGCGATTGGTGTTGAATGCAGACTACACCGATCAACATTCCACATTCTTTACATTGCAGAGCTTTGACCTGTCGGAAACCTACTCGATGGATACGAGCGACAATTCGACTTTATCCATTAACCTCAGCCAGCAATGGGATGTCAATGCGAGTACCTCCGGACTGGCTGTGACACAAATGAAACAACATTCTACGTTTTACAATTTCATGCTGAGTTACGACTGGAGACCATTGCAAAGTTTGAGTTGGAAAAATGAAATCGGCTACCAGAAGCAAACCGGTCTTAATCTGGACGAGAATTTGATCGTGGCGCGTTCCTACTTGAATTGGCTGGTCGGCAAGATTCAGATGAGCGCGGGCTACGAGTATGAGAATGTCGATTATCTGCACGACTCGAAGTTGCGTAATTACGTGTTCTTCAAATTGCGGAGGAATTTTTAGATGCTGAAAAAAGTCCATTTCGGGTTTGTTGCAATGGTGGTGCTGGCGGCGTTGGGTATTTGCAATTTGTCGACAGCGCGGGAGAAACCAGTCGTGCTCGGGCGACGCCATGTGTGGCCGGCTCCGCCAGACGAGGCGCGTATCGAATATGTGCAAAATTTGAATCATCCGCGCGACATCGGTCAGCGGGTTTCCGCTTTTGCCCGATTTGGACGTTGGATCACGGGGGATCAAGGAGAGGACCTGGCGCTGCAGAAACCGTTTGGGGTCGCGGTTGATGAGGTCGGGAATCTTTGCATCACGGATACCGGAGCGAAACGGGTTTCGTATGTTGACTTCAAGAAGAAGCAGTGGCGTAACTTTGATGCGGTCGACAAAATTCAATTCGCGTCGCCGGTTTCCGTCGCCCGGCAGAAGGGCGTTTTCTACGTTGCTGATTCTGAGCTGGCTCGTGTCATTGCATTCAAAGATAACGGCAAATCGGTTTGGACGATTGTTAAACCGTTGCTGCGCCCTTCGGGCGTTGCGGTTGCTGGTGACATGCTGGCCGTTGTCGATTCGCAGGCGCACGCGGTTTTTGTCTTCGATTTGAACGGCACGCTGCGGTTCCAGTTTGGGAAGCGCGGGACGGGGCAAGGCGAGTTTAATTTTCCAACGCATATCGCAAACGACGGGCGCGGGCATTGGCTAGTCACCGACTCGTTGAATTGCCGAGTGCAGATTTTTGATCTTCGCGGGAATTTTGTTTCGGAATTTGGAAGCAATGGAGATACCTCGGGACACTTCAGTCGTCCAAAAGGCGTTGCGACCGACAACTTCGGACACATCTACGTTGCAGATGCGGTGTTCGCAAATTTTCAGGTTTTTGATTCCGCCGGACGGTTGTTGTTAAGCCTCGGCGAGCGTGGCAATGGACCAGGCGAGTTCAGTATGCCGGGCGGAATCGCCATTTCTCGAAATAACGAAATTTATGTCGCCGACGGCTACAACCATTGCGTTCAGGTTTTCAAATACGTCGGGGCGCCATAGTCATGATTACGAAACGCCACATTATAGTTCTCTGCATCGCTCTGATGGTCGCGATGGCCAGTCGCGCGGAGTCGATCGTGCATTCGGTGCATAATTTGTCGACGAGCGGACCGGGGACAAACAAGGCGACGATTGAAATGGATGTGTGCGTGTTCTGTCACACATCGCATCGGTCGCAAGGGGCGTCGCCGTTGTGGAACCACAATTCGTCGAGCGTGACGAATTACATTGTTTACAGCAGCCCTACGCTCGATGCGATTGGGTTGACGATTCCCCAACCCAATGGAGCTTCACGGCTTTGCTTGAGTTGCCACGATGGAACGATTGCGCTCGGGAGCGTTAGCAGTCGCGTGTCGCCGATTGCAATGCAAAATGGCGTCTCCACGATGCCATCGGGACACGCGAATCTTGGGACGGATTTGTCCGGCGATCATCCGATTTCGTTTGTTTATGACAGGCAGTTGGTGGCGAAAGATCCGACGCTGCAAGATCCGACCACGTTGAAAGGCAAGGTGCGGCTCGATGGGGAGAGCAGGATGCAATGCACCTCGTGCCATGATCCGCATGACAATCAGTTCGGGAATTTTTTGGCGATGGACAATACCGGTTCGGCATTGTGCCTGTCGTGTCACGCGCCATCGACCTGGCCAGATTCGGTGCATGCGATAGCCCCGGCTGCTTCGCCGCAGATGACGACGAGCAAAATGGCGGCGAATGCGCGGCTCAAAATTGCGCCGAAGACGACTACGGTATCTGCGATGGGTTGCGCGAGTTGCCATTCCAATCATCGTGCGGGGGGTAAGAAGCATCTGATGAAGTTCGATTCCCCGGAGGACAACTGCTTGAGTTGTCACAACGGGAATGTGGCGAAGAAAAATATCGAGGCGGATATCCGAAAGGTTAGCGCGCATTTGGGTGGATTCAATGGGAAGACACACGACAAAACGGAGGACCTGATTAATCCGAAGACACGCCACGCAGTTTGCGCAGATTGCCATGATTCCCACGCAGCCAATTCGACGAAGGCTGTCGCGCCGTATGCGGCTGGCGGGTTGAATGGAGTTGCTGGAGTAACCGCGACTGGTGGTATTTCGAGGAATATCGAGATGGAATATGAGCTTTGTTTCCGGTGTCACGGCGACAGCGTGCAGAAGGGGGGATCGGTCTTGCCGAGGGAAAACAATGAGGCGAACAAGCGATTGAACTTCCAAGCTTCGAACCAGAGTTTTCATCCGGTTATTGCTGCGGGAAGGAATCCGAATGTGCCGAGTTTGATTTCGCCGTTAAAAACGACGAGCATAATTTACTGCACCGATTGCCACAATAGTGACTCAGGTCCGCGCGCGGGTGGAACGGGGCCGGATGGGCCACACGGTTCGAGGTTCGCGCCGTTGCTGGAACGGCAGCTAGTCACGGACGACAATAAACCGGAGAGCCCGGCGAATTATGCGCTGTGCTATAAATGTCACAGTCGTTCGGCCATTCTGAGCGATCAGCCGGATAGCTTTAAATTTCACCGCTTGCACATTGTCGACAAACAGACGGCTTGTTCGACCTGCCATGATTCGCACGGCGTGGCCAATGAGCGCGCGCTCGTCAATTTTAACAAGCTGTATGTCAGCTCGAACAAAGGGGTCATTTCGTTTAATGACGGCGGTTTTGGCAGTCGTTCGTGCACGTTAACGTGTCATGGATCGGCTCATGATGAAAAAATGAAATATTGAAATAGCGGCGCGCAGAGTGATGCGCACCGACCCCAAAATTTATGAAACTGAAAAGCATATATATCGCCGGTTGCGTGGTTCTTGCTGGTTTTTGCGCAAACGCGGCTGACACGTTTACCGGCAAGGTGCTGGAAACGACGAATGTGTCGTCCTACACCTATGTCCAAATAGACACGGGTAAGGCGAAGATTTGGGCGGCAGCGCCGGCGATGAAGGTGAAAGTGGGAGACAGCGTCATCATCTCGAACTCGATGGCAGTTGCCGGCTATCACAGCCGCGCTTTGAATCGCGATTTTGATTCGGTGTACTTTACCGACAAGGTTTTCGTGAATGGCGCGGCAGCGCAGGGGATCGAGCCAGCGGCTCCGAAAACCGAAGGTCAATTGCCGGCAGGACATCCGAGCGTGGCAAAGTCTCAAGTGGATTTGACCGGCATCAAGAAAGCGAAGGGTGGCGTTACTGTTGAGCAAGTTTTTGCCACAAAGGACGCGCTCAAAGGCAAGACAATCACCGTGCGCGGCAAAGTGACGAAATATAATGGGAAAATTTTGGGCAAAAACTGGATTCACGTCAAAGACGGTACAGGAAGCGCTGGCAATAATGATTTGATGGTTACTTCGGATACCGTGGCCAAAGTCGGCGACACCGTTTTGGTGACGGGCAAAGTCTCGCTGAACCGCGATTTCGGCTCGGGCTATAAATGGCCAGTGATGATCGAGAATGCCAAAGTAACCGTTGAATAAATGAAATCTATTTCCCTGATACTCGCGGCGTTGATGGCTGCGACGGTGACCGTGCGCGCGGCGAAAAATCCACTTGCCGAGGCGACGATAGTTCAACCGGACAAGAAGCTGTTGCTGCCGTTGACGGTCAAGGGCGCGTCGTCGCATCAGGCGTATGATACGGACAAGAACGACTGTAGCAGTTGTCACGTCAATAAGGACCCGAAGAATCCCGGTCCCTTGTCGAACACGAACATCAGCGCGAGCTGCATCGAGTGCCATGACGATTTCAAGAAGCTTGTCACGCTAAAGTACAAGCACAAACCGATGGAAGTGGATTGCACGCTTTGCCACAATGCGCACGATTCAATGAAGCTGAAGTTGCTCGTTAATGAGCCTGATGCCTTGTGCCTGACGTGCCATGACCCGATTAAAAGCGCGTCGATGAATTCGAAAGTGAAACACGACGCGTTGACGATGGGGAAAAAGTGTCTCAACTGCCACACCCCCCACGCGAGCGAGAATGAACATTTACTGGCGAAACCAGCCTACGAACTTTGCCTGGATTGCCATGGCAAAGATGGCGTGACGAATCACGTGGGCAAGCCGTTGCAGAACATTAAGACAGTGTTGGCGAATAATCCGGAACAGCACGGGCCGGTGGCATCGAAGGATTGCACGGCGTGTCATCAGCCGCACGGCTCGGACCACTATAGCATTTTGATGGATGAATTTCCGGCGACGTTCTATGCGCCTTACGACGCGAAGAACTACGGGTTGTGCTTCCAATGCCACGAAGAAACGATTTTCGCGAGCGCCACAACAACGAACCTGACGCAATTCCGCAACGGAGAGAAAAACCTGCACTTCGTCCATGTAAACAAAGCTGAGCGCGGGAGAACCTGCCGGGCCTGTCACGAAGTTCATGCTTCAACGCAGAAGCATCAGATCCGGGACTCGGTTCCTTACGGGAAGGGTGGATGGATGTTGAAGGTCAACTTTGTTCAGAATCCCAACGGCGGAACATGCACTGGCACGTGTCACTCGACGCGGAGTTATACCAACGCAGTGTTGAAATTGGCGGTAGTTACGCCAGTGGCTCCGGTGAGCACAAATGCGCCAGCGGCGAAGTAATTGATGAGTCGATGAGTGGGAATGGGCCGAAAGGCTGCAACTCCGCGTTGAGAACGCGGGATTGGATGATAGAGCGACTTAATTTTGCAATTTGGCCTGGAGGAAGCCGCCACGGAGATTGGCGGGCGGCGTTCTGGAACGGCGAAAAGTGGGGCAGCGCATTTATTACGGGATGAAGGACCAACTGGTGATTCAACTTTGTGTTCTGGTGCACAAGGAAATGACGCCCTGAGACCGACAGGGCAAATTCGGGTTGGTTTTGGCAAATAAATGGAAGGTGTGTTGCAAAATAATTGTCACAGTGTAGGTGGTGGGAGCCACTTATCAGGTGACTATGAATACAAATCTTGCGATTGAGCCTGAGGTGGTGAGTGATGCGGCGTTGGTGGAGTTGAGTTTGGACGGTGACCGGGATTCGTTTGGTCGCCTCGTGGCGCGGTATCAATCGCCGATTTGTGCGATGGCCTTCAGCGCATGCGGGAACGTGGAGCGCAGCGAGGACGTGGCCCAGGAGATTTTCGTAACGGCGTGGCGCAAGCTAAGCAGCTTGAGCGAGGCGGGAAAGTTCAAAGCGTGGCTATATGGCATCGCACGCAACCTCATTAATAATTCTTTTCGGCACGAAACACGTAATCCGGTGAGCGCGGCGGAGGCGTTGGAGGACGGAGAGTTGGTGGATTTTGATTTGCCGGATGAACAGGCGATCAGCAACGAGGAGCAGGCAATTCTTTGGCATGTGCTTTCCGGATTACCCCAGGTTTATCGCGAGCCGATGGTGTTGTTTTACCGGCAGAATGAATCGGTGCCAAAAGTGGCCGAGGCACTGGATATATCTGAGGAAGCGGTGCGGCAACGGTTGTCCCGCGGGCGCTTAATGCTGGCGGAGCGGGTGACGCGTGTGATTCGCAGCGGGTTGCGCAGAAGCGGGCCGGGGCCCGGCTTTGCAGTGGCGGTGATCGGTGCGCTGCCAATTCTCGCCGCGGTGACGACGGCAAAAGGCGCGGTGATAGGAGTGAGCGCGGCCAAAGGAGCCACAGGAAATGCAGGGTGGCTGGCGAGTTTGAAGTGCGTTGGAATTTTTGCGAGCGTGCTCGCGGTACCGGCTGCGATCGGCGGGTTCGTTGGTCGCAGGCTTGGCAAAGACGCGGAGGGATCGGCATCGCAACAGATGGCGGTCGGGACATTCTGGCGCGTCTTTGGCTGGCTGGTTGGAGGATTGGTATTTGCTCCATTGATGATCGCACTGTTTGTTACGGGATTTTTATCGAGGGCGAACCGGACGGCGTTTCTTTCGGTCATGACGAACTGGCTCGGGTTTTCATACGCAGGAGTTGCGGTGGTTTTGGTGTACTGGATGTGGAAGCGAAGCAGTGCGGTTCGCGTTGGCAGTGTCACGAAAACAGCCAGCCAAATCCAGAGCGATCGACCTCGAAAAATCAAATGGATTGTTGTCTCCGTTACGGTGGGAGCAATCGGACTGCTGATCTTTTGTTTGTTCGACACGAACTTCAATATTCACCGCTCGACACCAGCGGAGTTGCGCGAAGTTGTGAAACAGAACGTTGCGGGTGATTTGCGTGCGTATGTTATGGAAATGCATCAGCACTCGATGTTCAGGACTTATCCCACGCCAATTCCACTTCTGCGGCTCGAGGTGCGGCATGGCGGAAAGACGACGAAATTTATGGGCCCGTCCGACGACGAGACTTTGGCCGTCATTGCCGCGAAAGGCCTTCAGTGCCCGACATATGTGCAGGGGCGCGATTTTGAGATCTTGGGAACGCCAGGGCGAATGTTGCCATTCCTGCTAGCCTTTTTAAGCGGCATCGGAGCCGTGTATACGATAAAGCGCCGTCGGCGGGCAGAGCTCCGAACAGGTTTCGACGCGAAATGAACACTAAGCCGTTTTTTGCCCTAAGATCGCACGAATATGGGGATGACGTACCCCTGGATATTGTTTTCGTGGCATCTGTAAATTTCATCGTAAATCGCACATTTTCCTCCTGGCCCTTCTGCCGTATCACCAAAAGCAGTCAAAGGCATGGCAAGAAACGTTAAGTAAATGGCAATTGGCGTGAAGCCTGTAGAAAGGCCGAGGCTCATGCTGACTGCGTGAAATGTTCCAAAAGTGA
>Ga0265327_10004173_pt1 | contig 13033 bp, 7 predicted proteins | sample 41621metaG_FD_202089 | JGI IMG/M metagenome (GOLD analysis project Ga0265327, IMG submission 202089) | Rhizosphere microbial communities from Carex aquatilis grown in University of Washington, Seatle, WA, United States - 4-16-21 metaG | ecosystem: Host-associated > Plants > Roots > Rhizosphere >...
GCACACCGACAGTAAGCATCACCGCCTGCAGCACGATGCCGTGGAACTGCGTCTCATACATGGCGGAAACAGCGCCAAGAACGAGGCCTTCGGCGATGGCATAGCCGGTGCCCGTGATGGCGGACCACTGGGGTTTGAAGAAGGTGATCGCGTAGAAGATCACACCAACGATCATGCCGCCAACGGCCCAGCCCATGGCGACGCCGGGATCTGATTGCGCCTTACTCCAGATGTACGCGCCGGAGAGGCAGAGTAAAAGAAGGAGGCAGAACGTTTTGTTGATGGCGCCCTGCAAGGTCATCGGCTGGCTGGAAGCCATTCCGACAGAAGAAAAGACCTTCTCAGAGAGAGCGGGATTTGAGGTATTCATGGCGGGACAGGATACGCCCGGAAAACGCGCAGGACACGGGATTTCTTCCAAGGCTTGGTTACGGGTTGTGCGGAAATGAACAAGGGCGCACCGGTTTCGGAGCGCCCTCGTGATCGAACGAATATCGAAGAAAGCCTATTCCACCGTCGGATTCGGCTCCGCGCTGCCCTGGACAAGGCCGAGAGCCCACTTGATGCCGGCGAGGAGATGGGCCTGGTATTGCTTGGCAGTCTCCACACTGTTCACGCGGCCCTTCAATTCAGGGTCGGTGGTCCAGAGGTCCTCGCGGTGGCCCAGGCTGGTGTAGAACACGCGGCCCTTGCCCGCCATGCGGCACCAGGAGACGGGGAAGAACCCTTTCTGGTCCTTGAAGTTCGGATCGTGGCGCAGGAACCAGATGCTGTGCACCTTGCTGCGGTCCTGGCTCTTGATGAGGTACATCTCTTCCTGGGCGATGTTCCAGGATTCGCCGATGCCGGCGTTGGCGGGATGCTTCGTGTCGCCCGCGACCAGATCAGCCGCGACTTGGGAGCGGTGGGTCTGGAACTCGCCTTGGAGCATTTCCACATAGCCGGCGTACTTCAGGTGGTTGTCCTTGCCCTCATGATCGTGCAGCGTGTCGCTGGCGGAATGCGTGCCCACAAAAGCGTGGCCCTCTTCGATCCACTTGATGAAGCCATCGCGGTCAAATGGCAGCATGCCGGTGGTGTTCGCGAAAACGACGAGATCGATGCCCTTGGCCTTGAGATTCGCCGGGCTGATTTTCTCAAGCTCCTTGGCGATGCCGGCGGAGAGCTGTTCCTGCTTGGCCTTCATGTCCGCCTCCATCTCCGGCGCCCACTTGGCGATGTCTTCCTCATACTTCTTCAGCGCCTTTTCGTAGTTTTTCTTGTCGTTCTCGTTCGCGTCAGCCTTGAGGTTCGGCTTGTTGGGCTTCTTCGGCACCGCGATGTCCGGCTGGTCGCAGGTATCCACCACCGTGTAGGCGCCGGACTTTTCCCCCAGCATCTTGATGGTCGCCACCGCGTAGGGAATGGACGCGTGACGGAAGCCGGCGGTGGTGCCGACGACGATGACCTTCTTGGGTTCAGCGGCAGTGCTGGGAAGCGTGACCAAGCCCGCAAGCGCGAGCGTAAGGGCGAAAAGAGAACGGCGGATCATGATGAAGAGGAGGGAATAAAGTGGGGAGACAATACGGAACGGGGCAGACGATGATTCAAGAAGATTGTGTGATTAGGCAGGTTGGTTTCTCTGCTCGCCAATGCATGCCCCGTGGAGTAGAATTCTCTCGTGAGCCATTTGAATCTCAAGGGAGTCGTGAAGTCTGACCCAGAAACTCTGGGCGGTACTCCCGTTTTTGCGGACACACGGGTTCCTTTGCAGAATTTGATCGATGCGCTTGAAGGAGGAGACTCGATCGATGATTTCCTAGAGGCGTTTCCGAGCGTCAGCCGGGCTCAAGTGATCGCTGTCATCGAAGCGGGCAAATTTGCAGTTCTCGAAGCAGTCTAAAATGCGATGCGCGTTCTGATCGACGAGTGCCTGGATTGGAGGCTCGCACGTGGACTAGGCGGTCACACGGTATCTTCCGTCCAGCAAATGGGTTGGTCGGGAGTCAAAAATGGAAAATTGCTTTCCTTGGCCGAGACACAATTCGATGTCTTTATCACCGGCGATAGGAATCTCAGCTTCCAGCAAAATATTCCGAAGCTGAATCTGGCAGTATTTGTGTTGTCCGCAAAGAGCTCACGCCTTCAAGACACCCTGCCACTAATGTCACTTGTGCTGGCACTGCTTCCCACCGTTCAACCAGGGAATGTGATACGGATACCCTAGGCCTAGCACGCCAGCCAAGGCCCGAGCCATTCTCCATGTCCGCCACGCTCATGCCCTTGCGCGCGGCGTAGTCTTCCACCTGGTCCTTGTTAAGTTTGCCGGTGGCGAAGCGGTTGTAGCCTGACTCTCCAGAGTCGGTGGGTGGATGGGTAAATCACAGCCAAGCTTCGACTGAACCCGACTCTGGAGAGTCAGGCTACTGATCGGTCAATACGCCAGCCAAGGCCCAAGCCACTTCTCCACATCCGCCACGGTCATGCCTTTGCGGACGGCGTAGTCTTCGATCTGGTCTTTGTTGAGCTTGCCGGTGGCGAAGTAGCGGGACTCGGGATGGCCGAAGTAGAGGCCGCTCACGGCGGCGCCAGGATGCATGGCGTTGCTCTCCGTGAGGATGACGCCGGTGTGCTTCGTGGCCTCAAGAAGATCGAAAAGAATGGGCTTCTCGGTGTGGTCAGGCTGCGAGGGATAGCCGGGCGCGGGACGGATGCCGCGGTAGCGCTCGCGGATGAGTTCGTCGTTTTCGAACTCCTCCACCTTCTCGTAGCCCCAGGCGACGCGGGCCTGTTTGTGCAGGTACTCGGCGGTCGCTTCGGCAAGACGGTCGGCAATGGCCTTGCTCATGATGCTGTTGTAGTCGTCATGCGCGTTCTTAAACTCCAAGGCGAACTCGTCCGCCCCGTGCACGCCGACGCAGAAGCCGCCGATGTAGTCAGCGCGGCCGCTGTCGCGCGGCGCCACGAAATCCGCGAGGGCGTAGTTGGGCGTGTCCTTCTTGATCATCTGCTGGCGAAGCGTGTGGAAAACGCCGAGAAGGCGCTGGCGCGATTCGTCCGTGAAGACTTCGATGTCATCCCCCACGCTGTTGGCAGGGAAGAAGCCGTAGCAGGCGCGGATGGTGAAGCGCTTCTCCGCGATGATGCGGTCCAGCAGCGCACGCGCTTCCTGATAAAGCTTTGCCGCCTCAGGCTCGACCTGTTCCTGGAACTCTGGCAGGGCGCTCTTGAAACGCTGCTCCTGCGCGTGCCAGCGGCCACGCAGTTCCCAGGAGTGAAAGAACGGCGACCAGTCGATGTAGGGCACCACTTCTTCGATGGGAAGCGGATCAAAGGCGCGTACGCCCAGTGAGGACGGCACGGCGATCTCCTGCGTGGCCCAATCAAATTTCGGACACTTGCTGCGCGCATCCGCGAGCGGAATGAGGCGGCTGGCTTCGTCCTTGGCGGCGTACTGCTCGCGCAGCTTCACGTGGCGCTCCTCGTTCTTGGCAACGAAACCGGCCCGCTGATCCTCGCTGAGCAGGGCGGTGACGACTGGCACGCTGCGGCTGGCATCGAGCACGTGCACGATGGGCTGCTTGTATTTGGGCGCAATCTTGATCGCAGTATGCGCCGGGCTGGTGGTGGCGCCGCCGATGAGCAGCGGCAAGCCGATCTGCAGCCGCTCCATCTCGCTGGCGACGTGCGCCATTTCATCGAGCGACGGCGTGATCAAACCACTGAGGCCGATGACATCCGCCTTCTCGCGCGCGGCGGCTTCGAGAATCTTTTCGCAGGCCACCATGACGCCGAGGTCCACAACGCGGAAGCCATTGCAGGCGAGCACGACGCCCACGATGTTTTTGCCGATGTCGTGCACGTCCCCCTTTACGGTGGCCATGACGATGGTGCCGGCTTCGCGTTGGTTGGGATTGGCAGCTTTCTCCGCCTCCATAAAAGGCGTGAGGTAGGCCACGGATTTTTTCATGACGCGGGCGCTTTTTACCACTTGGGGCAGGAACATCTTGCCCGCGCCGAAGAGATCGCCCACCACGCTCATGCCATCCATGAGAGGGCCTTCGATGACCTTGATGGGCATCTTAAACTTGTCGAGCGCCTCCTGGGTATCCACGTCAATAAAGTCCGTGATGCCCTTGAGCAGGGCGTGTTCCATGCGCTTCTCCACCGGGGCATCGCGCCAGGAAAGATCCACTTCCTGCTTCTTGGCGCTGCCCGCCGCGCCCTTGAACTGCTCCGCGTAGTCCACAAGGATTTCCGTGGCATCGGGACGACGGTTCAGCAGCACGTCCTCCACCTTGACCAGCATTTCTTGCGGGATGTCCTCGTAAACTTCCAGCATGCCGGCATTCACGATACCCATGTCCATGCCCGCCTTGATCGCGTGGAAGAGGAAGGCGCTGTGCATGGCCTCGCGCACCTTGTTGTTGCCGCGGAAGCTGAAGCTGATGTTGCTCACGCCGCCGCTCACCTTGGCGCCGGGCAGGTTCTCCTTGATCCAGCGCGTGGCGTTGATGAAGTCCACCGCGTAATTGTTGTGCTCCTCCATCCCCGTGGCCACGGTGAGGATGTTCGGGTCAAAGATGATGTCCTCCGGAGGGAAGCCAACGTCCTCCACGAGGATCTTGTAGGCACGTCCGCAGATGCGGATCTTTTCCTCGTAGCTGGCGGCCTGTCCGTTTTCATCAAATGCCATGACCACCGCCGCCGCGCCGTAACGCTTCAGGGCACGGCCACGCTCCCTGAAAGCTTCCTCGCCTTCCTTGAGCGAAATGGAATTCGCAATCCCCTTGCCCTGCAGACATTTGAGGCCGGCCTCGATGACCTCCCACTTCGAGGAGTCCACCATGATGGGAACTTTGTTCACCTCCGGCTCCGTTTGCAGGAGCACGAGGAACTTGGTCATCATGGCCACGCCGTCGATGAGACCCTCGTCCATGCAGACGTCGATGACGTTCGCGCCGTTCTCCACCTGCTGGCGCGCGATGGCCACCGCTTCCTCCAATTTGCCTTCCTTGATGAGCTTGGAGAACTTCGGCGAACCAGCGACATTGGTGCGCTCACCGATCATCAGGTAATTGGAATTCTTCGTGAGGTTGAACGGCTGCGAGCCGCTCAGGCGCATGATGGGCTCGATCTGCGGGATGTGCCGCGGCTCGATGTTTTCCACCGCCTTCGCGATCGCGGCGATGTGCTCCGGCGTGTTGCCGCAGCAGCCGCCCATGATGTTCACGAAACCGCTTTTGCCGAAGTCCGTGGCGAAGTTCGCCATGTCCGGTGGCAGCAAATCGAAACCCGTAGGTGCAAGCGGATTCGGCATGCCCGCGTTCGGATAGCAGGAGACAAAAGTATCCGCCTTGGTGGCGAGTTCCTCCAGGAAGGGCCGCATCTTGTCCGGACCCAGCGAGCAGTTCAGCCCGATGGAGAGCGGCTTTACGTGCCGCATGGCGTTGAGATAGGCCTCGGTGATCTGGCCGGAGATCATGGTCTCGCCGCCGGGACCGACCGCCGCGGAAATCTGGATGGGCAGTTCCACGCCGTCCTTCGCAAAGACTTCCTCAATCGCGGTGAGGGCGGCTTTGGCATTGAGCGAATCGAAAATCGTCTCCACGAGCAACGTGTCCACGCCCCCGGCAATGAGCGCACGAATCTGGTGCGCGTAGGCCGCTTTCACCTGGTCAAAGGTGACATAACGGAAGCTGAGGTCTTGGAGGTCCGGGAACTGGGAGAGCGAGACGGTGAGCGGGCCCACCGCGCCGGCCACGTAGCGTTTGCGGCCCGTCTTCTCGCCCACGATTTCCGCCCATTTCCGGCACTGTTGGGCGGAATTGAAATTAATTTCCCAGGCGAGCTCGTTCAGAAACGGGTCGTCGATGATCTTCTGGAAAAAGGCGGGATCCTTGCGTCCACCCTTTTCGCGGGGGTCTTCCACGAAAAACTCACTCTGGGCGATGCTGGTGCCGGAGAAGGTGTTCGTCTCGATGATGTCCGCGCCGGCCTCCAGGAAGCGGCGGTGAATATCTTCGATGATATCCGGCCGCGTGATGCTGAGGATATCCCCGTTGTTGAGAAGGTCTTTCTCATTGTCCTTGAATCGGTTGCCGCGAGCATCCGCTTCCTTGAGACCGTAACCGCGAATGGTGGTGCCCATGGCGCCGTCGATCACCAGAATGCGCTTCTGCATCAGGGCTTCGAGTTCGGCACGGACATTGGGACGGGCAGGCATGGCAACACCATAGCGAGGCGTCAAGGGAGATGCAACTTTCACATCAACGCATCATGATTTGAATATATATACGTGTTTAGGAACAGCACGGATTCGCGGATCGTCAGCGCGGTGCCCTCATGCTCGATTCGGGGTTGCGCCTATGGCAACTATGGTCATCGTCAGCACCCCCCATGAGTCCGGCACCCGAGCGCGAAGTCATTCTTGAGGCCCGAAATCTCACGCGGGACTTCGATGGCGTGAAGGCCGTGGACGGTTTCAGCTTCAAGCTCCATCGGGGTGAAGTATTGGGACTGTTGGGCGCAAACGGCGCCGGCAAGACCACTTCCATGAACATGCTGCTGGGGCTGACGACGCCCTCCTCCGGCAGCATCTTGGCCTTCGGCCAGGATTTCCTGAAGCACCGCGTGGAGTTGCTGAAGCGCATGAACTTCTCCAGCGCCTACACGGCCCTGCCGAGCAACCTCTACGTCTGGCAGAACCTCACTGTGTTCGGCAAAATCTACGGCGTGCCGAATGTGAAGAAGCGGATCGACGAACTGCTGGAAATGTTTGAGATCACTGACATGCGCAAGCGCGTCACCGGCCAGCTTTCCTCCGGCGAAAGCACGCGCGTGAACCTATGCAAGGCGCTGCTCAACGATCCGGACCTGCTGCTGCTCGACGAGCCCACCGCCAGCCTGGATCCGGACATCGCGGACAAGGTGCGCAAGGCGATCCGCCGCGTGCAGTCCGAAAGACAGATCAGCATTCTCTACACCTCCCACAACATGCGGGACATCGAAGAAATCTGCGACCGCGTCATCTTCCTGCACAAGGGGAAGATCGTTGCGGAGGGCACCCCGAAGGACATCATGTCCAAGGCGGAGTCTGCTTCCATGGAAGATGTCTTCATCAAGATCGCGCGCACTGGAGATATCGAAGCCTAACCCCTTTTCCCGACGACATGAATTTCCGCGTCATAGGTGCCCTGGTGCTGCGCTACATCTTTCTCTACATGCGTTCGCCCATGCGCCTCATCGAGCTGGTGTTCTGGCCAGTGGTGGATCTCATGGTCTGGGGGAACCTCACGCTGTTCATTCAAAAGCAGAACGCCACAACAAATCCCGATTTCGCCAAGTACATCGTCTTCCTCATTGGCGCGATGATTCTCTGGGACGTGCTCTTTCGCGCCCAGCAGGGCGTGGCCATTTCGTTTCTGGAAGATGTCTGGACGCGAAACCTGCTGAACATCTTCGTGGCCCCGGTGCGCACCGCGGAATACGTGGGCGCCACCTTCACGGTGGGGTTTTTGCGAATCTTGGTGACAGTGGTCGTGCTCTCGCTGCTGGCGGGCTTTGGTTACCACTTCAACGTGTTCTCCATGAAATGGGGACTCATCCCATTTTTCATCAACCTCATGGTCTTTGGCTGGTCGTTGGGGATGATTTCCACTGCGCTCATCGTGCGCTGGGGTCAGGCGGTGGAGTCCTTGGCATGGGCCATTCCGTTTTTCATCCAGCCCGTGGTGGCGGTGTTTTACCCGGTGAAGGATCTTCCGAACTGGTTGGAGCCCATCGCCTATTCGTTGCCCGCCACCTATGTGTTTGAAGGCATGCGCAAGGTACTGGACCCGAAGATTGGTACTTTGGATTGGGACCTGATGCTGAAAGCCGCCGGTTTGAATGTGCTGTTCATGGGCCTCGCCGCGCTCTTCTTTTCCGCCATGCTGAGCAAGACACGCAAGCGCGGCCTGCTCACGAAGTTCGCCACACAGTAACCGCTCGTTCAGCGCCAGATCTCAAAGTCCGTGCCTTTTGCCACGGCGCAGGGAAAGCTCCACACCGGAACTTCTCCAGGCTTGCCCCGGGATGTCACGCTGACCGGAGCGAGGGTAGCATCGAGGATTTGCCAGGCGAGGCCACCGGTTTTCTGCCAACCCGCCCCTTCTGACCAGGCCACCAGCACACGCCCATCCGGCGCCACAGCGAGTGTGGGATGATTGGACGGTTGCGGTCCACCCGCCGCCAAAGCAAGCGGCGCGCCTTTCTCCACGAACCCCACGCGAATCTTTCCCTGCGTCTCCCACGCGCCCACCACACCGCGCGGCGTGCTGGCGAGGCTCATGCTGGTCATGGGACAGGCGTTGATGGGCCACGGATCGAGCAGCCGGTGGGTAAAGCTTTTCCCTCCATCATGCGAGGCGAGCAGCATGATGTCGCGATTCTTCCCGCCATCACTTGCGGTGCGGTAAAGCACGAAGACGCCGCCATCTTCAGTGGCCAGCGCTTGCATGGCACAGCAGCCACAGACGCCGGTGCCTTCGGGAGAAATGGCGCGCTCTTCGTCGAAAGTTTTTCCGTCATCGTTGGAGCTGCGCATGTAGATGCGACGCCCTCCTTCGCCCGTGCCATTGCCACCATGCCAGAAGACATAGACGTGGCCCGCATGATCCGCCGCTACCGCCCCACCGCCGTCGAGGATCCAATTTCCCGATACCGGCCGCTGCGCTTCAAAGGATTTTCCATCGTCCGAGAGACGACAATAGAACATCGGCGGTCTTTCGTCTTTTTTCTCCAGATGGCGCGGACCATTCCAGACCACGTGGACACGGTCTGCTTTTCCCAACACGGCCTGCGCCCCCCGGATGGTGCCCATGGAGACGGCACTTTGCGTTTCGCCGTTGATGCGCAGCGGCGGTGCATCGGGTTGCGACCTGTAAAAGAGGTCGCCACCCGAGGCTGCGCCCCGATAGTAGATGAGTCGCAGCGCACCATCCCGGCCCGTCATGGCACGGGGCTGAATGGCCTGATCTGGCAGCGCCAGCACCTCCACCGCCCAAGCGTTTCCCATGAGTACCCCGCTGAGGACCAAGACTTGAACGAAGAATTTCACAGTGATCATGACGGCGGCAAGAGGCCGGGCCTTGCAGGGCGCATCCATCACCGGGCTTGACTCCCCCTCCCCGAGAAACCAATGTTTCGCCCTATGATCAGGGTCCGGGCGCGTGTCACGCGCCATCATTTCAGCAGCATTTCCAGAAAACTGACGGCGATGGAAGCCAACTCCACCATCACTGGCAGCCGGGTGGCGTGCGTTTCGAAATGACCACCCAAATCCTGCCCACCGATCACCCGGAACTTCTCCGCAAGGGCGTGGAAGAAGCCGTGCGCCTGCTGCTGGCCGGCGAAGTGGTGGGCCTGCCCACTGAAACCGTTTACGGCCTCGCGGCGGATGCGTTGAATGCGGACGCGGTGGCGAAGATTTTCTCGGTTAAGGAGCGCCCCACCTTTGACCCGCTGATCGTCCATCTGCCGCACAAGAGCGAGCTCGACACAGTCGCGGACGTGCCGGAGGACATCGCGCCCGCGATCAAGCAACTTGTCGACCGTTTCTGGCCGGGCCCGCTCACGCTGATCCTCCCCAAGAAGCCGTGCGTGCCGGATATTGTCACCGCCGGTCTGCCTACCGTGGCGGTCCGCGCCAGCGCGAACCTCGTTTTCAACCGTGTGGCCCGCAAGCTGGAAAGGCCCCTCGCCGCGCCCAGCGCGAACCGTTTCGGCTCCATCAGCCCCACCTCCGCACAAGCCGTGATGACAGAACTCGGCGGACGCATCCCGTTGATCCTCGACGGCGGCGCGTGCATGCACGGACTGGAAAGCACCATCATCAAAGTGCGGAACGTGGGTGAGACCAAGCCGCGCTTCGTCATTCTGCGTCCCGGCCCCATCACGCCGGAGGATTTGAAACCTTTTGGCCGGCCTTTCTTTCCCGGCAAGACCAAGCCCTACTCCAGCAAAAGCCCGGATGAGCCCGTGGAAGGTGATGGCATCGAGTCACCGGGCCAGCTCGAATCCCACTATGCCCCGCGTACCCCACTGCGTGTGGTGGATTCTCCCGAAGAATTCACACCGGAACCCGGCAAAACCTACGCGCTGCTCAGCTACCGCGGCGAAATGGATGACGGCTACATGGACCTGACCGACTGGAAACAGATCCAGGTGCTCAGTCCCGGCAAGGGCAAGCTGCCCGAGGCAGCCGTGCGCTTCTTTTTCGCGTTGCGTGAGCTCGACAAGCTGGGCGTGGACGAAATCATCGCCGAACCGGTGCCGCTGCACAGTGGGATAGGAATTGCCATTATGGATCGACTGCGCCGCGCTTCGCATCCCTTCCGCACTCCATGAGCGATGCTCCCGCCATGGTGAAAGCGGATGCCAAGGCCGAGCGGGTCGGCGCGCGCACCTACGGCATGGTGACGCTGGCCATTCTCAGCAGCCGCATTCTGGGCCTGGTGCGGGAAATGATTCTCGCCTCCTTGTTTGGCGGGCCGAAAAAGATATGGTTCGACTGCTTCCTGACCGCGTTCCGCATGCCGAACATGCTGCGGGATCTCTTCGCGGAGGGTGCGCTATCCACGGCCTTTGTCACCACGTTTTCGAAACGCGCCCAGACGGAGGGCGACGCCTCGGCGTGGGCGCTGGCCAGCAAGGTGATGACGCTCGCCGCGGTGGCCATGAGCATCGTCTCCGTCCTGGGCATCATCTTCGCCAAGCAGATCACCATGATCCTGGCGCCGGGCTGGATTCACGAAGCGCCGGAGAAGATCGAGTTTACGCTGATGCTGGCGCGCATCATGTATCCCTTCATCCTGCTTGTCTCGCTGGCGGCGTTGGTGATGGGCATGCTGAACGCAAAGAAGGTCTTCGGCATGCCGGCGATGGCCTCCACCTTCTTCAACATCTTTTCCATCCTGGGCGGCGGCATTGTGGGCTGGTGGATCGATCCGACCTTCGGCAAAAACGCGCTGATCGGCTTTTCCATCGGCACACTGATTGGCGGCTTGGGACAGCTCGCGGTGCAGATCCCGCCGCTGCGACGCGTGGGCTACCGGTTCCATTTCGATTTCGACTGGCGTGACAGCGGCGTGCGCAAGGTACTGCATCTCATGTGGCCCGCCGTGCTCTCCGGCAGCGTGGTGCAGGTGAATGTGCTGATGAACAGCGTCTTCGCCTCCTACCTCGTGCTGAAGGACGGCCCCGTGACGTGGCTGAACTATTCCTTCCGGCTCATCCAGCTTCCCCTCGGTCTCTTCGGTGTCGCCGTGGCCACCATCACGCTGCCTGCCATGTCGCGTCTCGCCACGGAGGGCATCACCGAGGGTTTCAAAACCACGCTGTCACGCGGGCTCAAGCTGGTATTCCTCATGACACTGCCTTCCGCCGTGGGCATGGCGTTGCTGGCGGAACCGATCATTGCCATCATCTACCAACGCGGGCGCTTCACGCCGGAGGACACGGCCATGACAGCAATGGCATTGCGCACCTATGCGTGGGGTCTGGTTTTCTACGCGGGTATCAAGGTGGTGCAGCCCGCTTTCTACGCCATCGACCGTCGCTATGTGCCGCTGCTGGTGAGCATCGCGGCGGTGACGGTGAGCGTGACGAGCAATTACCTCACGGTTTCCATCTGGAAGCTGGGCCACGACTACCTCGCGCTCGGCACCAGCCTCAGCGCGATTGTGAATTTCTCCCTGCTCATGGTTGCGATGCGCAAGATCGCGGGACGCATGCAGGGGCGCGACATGTTGATGAATTTCCTCAAACTGGCGATCTCCTGCGTGGGCATGGGACTGGTGTGCTATGCCGCCAAGATGACGGTCTTGAAGAATTTCAGTGACATGCACTTCGGCATGAAAGTGTTCACGCTGTTCCCCACAATCGCCGCCGCCGTGGCGGTTTATTTTGGGATCAACATGCTGCTGGGGAACGAGGAAGTGCAGGAACTGAAGGGCGTGCTGATGCGGCGGCTGGGGAAAAAGTAGACCTCTCGCTCCGCGAGAGGATCCGCCAGCGCGCATCTCGCGGAGCGAGATGACGACTATGATGCAAGCGACTTCTCCAGCGTCTCCATCATCGCCTTCTGGCGCTGCTTCACGAATTCGCCCGCCTTTACTGCTTTGGCTTTCGCGGCGGCGGGATCCTGCGCCATCGCCAGCACCGTCGGCGCGACCTTCTTCACTTCGTCTTCGTTGTCGAGGTCGAAGAGCCATTCACCAAGGCCAATGTCGCGCCACATGAGACCCTTGGTGGTTTGCTCCTTCCAGCGGCAGACGATGGCCGGGATGCCATTGCCAATGCACATGATGGGGCTGTGCATCTCATTGCCAAACAGTCCCGCGCTCCGGATGTAGGTGCTCACGGCCTCATCAGTGAGCCAGTAATTTTCGCGCCACACCACCTTGGCCTTCACGTCGTCAGGCAGTTTGTCGTAGATCAACTCCTTGCCCACCTTCATCTGCGTCTGGTCTTCGGGACAGAGCAGCACCTTCATCGGTGTCTTGCGCACCACTTCAATTACAGCGTCGCGCAACGGCGCGTGATCGTGTTCCTTCATCTCCTCATTGCGGGCATTTTTCGCTTCGTCGAACTTCACCGGCTTGATGGTCCAATACGGCGTGTTGCGCAGACGCGGGATGCAGCAGAGGAATTTCCCCTCCTCCAAGTCGTGCGCTTTGAGAAACACGGCGGCTGCGGCTTCGTTGCGCAGATCCACGGCGAAAGCGCCGTCCGACCCAAACTCCTGCACGGGGCAGGTGCAGCCAAAGTCCTTCGCCACTTTCAGCGAAACGGAATCACGGAAGTACACAAAGCGCGCCGCGTTCAGGATGGGCACGACCTTCGGAGAGGTGTTCGAAAAAGTGATGCCCGCAATGCCGAAAGGTTTTCCGGTTTCCTTCCACCAGCGCTCCACATGCTTCTCCGCCACCAGCGAGGCGCCAGAACCGTGCAAAAGAAAGTCACCCTCCGCAAAGGCGCGCTTCTGGCCCTCCTTCGCATCGTAGATGGTGAG
>Ga0265327_10004175_pt1 | contig 13029 bp, 11 predicted proteins | sample 41621metaG_FD_202089 | JGI IMG/M metagenome (GOLD analysis project Ga0265327, IMG submission 202089) | Rhizosphere microbial communities from Carex aquatilis grown in University of Washington, Seatle, WA, United States - 4-16-21 metaG | ecosystem: Host-associated > Plants > Roots > Rhizosphere...
TACGTCGCGGCCCTCGCCGGCGGCCGCGTGGTCAAGGGCCGCCTGCCGATCCTTGAAGACTGATTCCGCCAACCCTTCAAATCTTTCATGCTTAAACCCAAAAACGACATGCTGGCCTTCTCCCGCCAGCGAATCAACCCGCCCGCCATACTAAAGGAAAGCCTGGGGGCCACCCACATGACGGCGGCCGCCACCGAGTTGTTCCTGCGCTGGCCGGCGCTGCGGACCGCCAGCCAAAATTTCGCGGCGTTGTTGATGCGCGAATGGCCGGAGCCGGGGGACAAGGAGCAATCGTTGCTGGACAACGGCTTGCGGGAGGCGTTGCAGGCGAGCGCCAGGGCGCGCCGGGAAGAGGACGACCTCCATGAACGGGACGTTTACATCCGCAAGGTCTTCGAGGCGATGGAGCGGTCGCTGGCCATCACTCTGTGCGGGCAGACCGCCAACGGGCCGCGGCTGTACGACCCGTTGGAATCCAGGCTAGCAGGCTGGCTGCTGGAATACCGGCCCGCACGGCTGGAGTGGAGCCAGGAGCCCCACGCGTCCCTCGGCGTCGACGGGGCGCGCCTGCTGTTTGCCCAGCGGATTTTCCGGATGCATGAAATCCGGGTGTCCGGCCTGCTGGGCCGGTGAAGCCGTGTGTTAAACCATTTCGTGATTTGGCTTCTGCTGATCGTCGTGGCGCCCGTCATGACGCCTTTGGTGCTCACACCCGGCGGCCTGTCGCTTTACATCCGGGCGGACTACCACGCGGCCGTCTCCACGCTCGGCGAGGCCGACGAGTTCAACCGCCACCTGGTCCGGCTATACGATGCCACGCTGGACGGCATCGCCCGGGCGGCCAACGAGTTCAGAGACAGAAGCGACGATTCCGCGCAGTTCAGGGAGAGCGGCGACCACATCGGCATGGCGATCGCGGACATTCCGGGCCAATGGTCGGCCATGGTCAAGCTGCAAGCCTACAGCTTCGCGCTGCGCGTCACGGTCATTGCCATTTGGCTGCCTTGGCTGCTGTGGCCGCTCCTGTTCGCCGTGCTGGCCGGCTGGCTGGAAAGGAAGCTGAAGCATGCCACCTTTGTCGCGCCGCGCCCGCCGATATTCAACACGGCGGCGCACGCCATCATCGCCTTGCTGTTCTTCCTGCTGCTTTGGGTGGCTTCGCCCGTCCCCCTGGCCGTGGCGGCGATCCCCGCCCTCGCCACCCTGCTGGCGTTCTCGTTGCACATGGCCGTCGCGCATTTTCCGAGTTGAGGCGAGGTATCGCGATAGGCGATGTGCCCAATTTTCAGCGCTGATTAACAGCAGCTCGACGTCGAGCCCGCCCGGTTCACCGTCCACCGTCACATCCGCCCCCAGTATGCCTGCAAGCGCTGCGAGCGTCGCCGCCACGCCCGCCGCCATCGACGGCGGCATGGCTGCGGTCGGTTTGTTGGCGTGGGTCATCGTCTCCAAATTCGCCGACCACCTGCCGCTGTACCGGCTGGCGCAGGTCGCCGCCCGCCAGAGTGCCACCCTGGCCCTGCCCACCCTGGCCGACTGGGTCGGGCGCATCGGCGTGGCCTTGCAGCCTTTGGCTGACTGGCTGGCCTGGCGCCTGCGCCAGGAAGGCGTGCTGCACGCCCACGAGACTCCGGTGCGGCAGCTCGACCCCGGCAGCGGTAGAACTAAGCGCGCCGCTTCTTCCATCTCAATGTACCTACTAGGTACTTTTTTTCAAAATATTGAAATATAAATGATTTTTTAAAAATTTCCGCTACTTGTCGCCGACAAATCAGTCTAGCCAGGCCATTTCAAAAATTTCCGTTGATTTTACATTTTTTGTGAAATATATTTATTTTGTAAAATTCAATAGAAAAATAAAAATGCATCCCGACCAACCGCTTTCTTATATCAGATGCCCCGCCGTCAAGCCGAAGTTCGCCTTGGAGCATCTACTTGGCCCGGCCATCAATGCGTCCGGCTATCTGTTGAAGAAGATCACAGGCAAGGAGAAAGGCGACCGGATGCGCCATCTGTACACGCCGTCCGACATCCGCCAAGCCAAGCTGGCGTTGTACGGCATCGATCCTGGCCGACCCACGCCCCTGCGCAGGCCGCCGATCATCCACACCCGCATGGCCAAAGGCGGGACGGGCAAGTCCGTGGTGGCGGGCAACATCGCGGCGGCCTTGCCGATGCTGGGCTATAAAGTGTTGGCCATCGATGGCGACCCGCAGGCCAGCCTCACCAACATGCTGGGCGTGGATTCGTCGCGGGATGACATCGTCCATATCGGCCACCTCATGCAGGCGGCGGAAGACGCGGCCAAAACGCTGGACATCGAAGCCGCGATAAAGCCTGTCTATCCCGATGGCATGTTGGACTTGATCGCGGCAGACATCACCCTGACGCAGACGGACGCTTGGCTAATGTCCAGGCTGGGCCGTGATTCCGTGCTGGACCGGCTGATCGGGGAAAACCTGAATGTTTTCGCCCGCTACGACGCAATCGTCATCGACAGCGCCCCCGGCACCACCTTGCTGTCCTACAATTTTATGGCGGCCTGCAAGACCATCCTCGCCGTCGTCTGGCTGGACCGCGAATCCCTCAAAGCCATCAACCTGCTGGTCGGCAATGTCGCGGAAATCAACCGGGCCTATCCGGGCAAGAAGCTGGACATTGAGATTGTCGCCAACGGCTACCACCCGTCCTACAGCCACTGCAAGGAAGCCTTGGGCATCCTCGCGGAAAAATACAAACCGTTCCTCAACGAAAACGTCATCCCGCACTATAGCGGCTTCGCCAGGCAGCAATCCTTGCTGGTTGAAAAATCCCAAGGCCCGCTGGTCGAGCAAGAGCCCAATTCAGTCGGCGCGAGGGCAATGTTCGACCTCAGCAAAAGCCTGCTCGGCCGCTACGGCATCACCCTGTGCGGATTTGACGAAAACATCGCGCCATTGGCCCGCAAAACCGCCGGAGACCCTTGATGGCCACCCGAAAAACCGGCATGAAACTCAGCGGGCTTCTAGGATCCGGATCAATTCCGCAAGCCGACCCCGCCGTCATCGCACGAATGCCCACGCTGGCGGCGCCCGAGCCGCAAACGCTTGAGCGCCGGGAGATACCCGTCGCCTTGATCGATCCCTCGCCCTTCCAGCCTCGACTGCGGTTCGACGCCGCAGAACTGGAGCGGCTGGCCGATTCCATCCAAGAAGGCAGCTTAGGCGAACCCATCTCCGTCCGGGAAAGCGCGAATGGCCGTTACGAGCTGGTTTCCGGGGAGCGCCGCTGGCGGGCGCACCAGTTCCTGGGCCTTTTGACCATCCCGGCGACGTTGACATCACTGGACGACCGGCAAGCGGCGCTGCTGGCCATCGCCTCGAACACCGTGCGCGAGGATTTAAGCGACTTCGAACTGGGCCGCTGCTTCAAGAAAACCCTGGACGACGGCCACGCGAAATCGGTCGCTGAACTGGCCAAGCTCATCGGCATGTCGCGCCAGCAAATCGACCGCTGCCTGGATTTCATGAAGCTGCCGACGGACGTCGTCAGTCGGCTCGAACAGAAGCCCGATTGTTTCGGCGCCAACTGCGCCGAGTTTTTCGCGGGCTATGTCAAAAAAGGCCACAGCGAGGCAGTGGCCGAGGCGGCCAGGCTCATCGCTGAAGAAGGCCACACCGAACAAAAAGCCATGGCGTGGCTAAAAAACGCCGCCTCCCCCGAAAGCCCAAAACGGCGGAAAATCCAGACGACCGTGCCGTTGTTCGCCGGAGAAAAACCGCTGGGGCACGCCCGCATTGAGCGCCGCAAGCTGGTGATCGACTGCCATGACGGTGTGAAGCCCGTCGAACTGCTAGAAACGATCCGGGGGCTGCTTAAGGAAAGCCCAACATGAAACCTACAACGAGCTTGGCCACCACATCGCTGACAGACGCTGAATTCTGGCATGGTTCAAAAATGGCCAATTTTGGGTAACACAGATACAGCGAAGCCGCCCCCTCCGGTAGGAAGGGGAAGATGGTTTTCCGGTGTAGTCTGGAGGCATAGGCGGGAACGGGAGAACGCCGGAATCGCTTGAAGCCGAGCAGTTCCAGCCAATGCGGGTGCGGCTTTCCGGCCATGACTTCGGCGGGGCTTTTGCCCACGCGCTCGGGCCGCCCGCTTCGCGCGAAGGTGCGGTGGTTCAGGAAGAAGCGGAGCAGATCCAGATACCCGTTGCCCAGTTCGCAGCAGAGGAAGAAGTAGCTGCGAAGGCGCCCGTTCAGGTTCTCGACTGGGGAACTGCTCCTGTGGGTTTCGTCCATCGCGCCGGCGACGGCATCCAGGCCGTCGTGGAATTTCTACGCCAGCAGCCGGTTCAGCTGGCTGCGGCGCTGCCAGTAGGCCTGTGACGTATTGGGCTTGCGTTGCAGCAGGCAGACAGTCCGGAATGGCGAAGTGCTTTCAGTTTTCGGAAGAAAGGCTGGCCGCCACGGAGAGGGGAGATGTCATCGGAATCCAAGGGAAGTTGAGGGACAGCGAGTGTCACAGATGAATTCACTGGCTTCAACACCGCCCAGACTTCTTATTCTACCCTCTGATCCCGGCAAAACTGTTACCCTGATTTGAACCACGCCGGCGGAGGCATTCCGGCGTTGGCGCATGAATGCGCGCGACGGGATTGTGAGCCGATACGGGGGGTCATGCCATGATACGCAAATTGATGCTGCTTGCCGCGCTCCTTGCGCCGCTTTCGGCCTTTGGCGCCGGGGACGGCCCTGCGGGTGCGACGGCCTTCGTCGGCGCCACCGTGATTGACGGCACGGGCGGCAGTCCGCGCGCCAACGCGACCGTCCTGGTCACCGGCGGGCGCATCGAGGCGGTGGGAGGCCCCGGCGAGGTGGACATCCCCCCGGCAGTCCGCGTGGTCGACGCCCGCGGCAAATGGATCGTTCCCGGCCTGGTCGACGCCCATGTGCATTTCTTCCAATCGGGCGGCCTCTACACGCGCCCGGACATCATCGACCTGCGGAAAACGCGGCCTTACGCCGACGAGGTCGCCTGGATCAAACAGCGCCTTCCGGACACGTTCGCCCGCTATCTGGCCAGCGGAGTGACCGCGGTCGCTGACTTCGGCGGGCCATTCTGGAATTTCCAGGTGCGCCGCCTCGCCGGCGAGACGCTCGCCGCGCCTCGGGTGGCGGTGGCGGGCCCGCTCATCGCCACCTACCTGCCGCCTGAATTGAAGACCGACGACCCTCCGCTGATCGAGGTGGACTCTCCGGGGGATGCCCGCGCCGTGGTGCGGCGGGAATTGGCCTGCCAGCCCGATCTGATCAAGATCTGGTTCATCCCCCGGGCGGGCCAGGACTTGGCGGCGCAAGCCGAGTGGATCCGGGCGGCAATCGAGGAGAGCCACGCGGCCGGCGTGCGCGTCGCGGTCCACGCCACGCAACTTGAAATCGCCCGGGCGGCGGTCAAGGCGGGCGCGGACATCCTGGCCCATAGCGTCGATGACAGCCTGGTGGACGACGACTTTGTCGCGCTGTTAAAAGCGCGGAAGGTCGTGTATGTGACGACGCTGGCCGTCAACGAGGGCTACCGGGAGGTGCTGGGGCAGGCTGTGCGGCTGACCGACATTGAGCGCCGCCTGGGCGATCCGCAGGTGGTGGCGACGTTCGCCGACCTCGACCGGCTGCCCGCCTGGGAAACGCCGTATTGGGCCAGATGGCCTCTGTTTTGGCCCAGCCAAAAGACCCAGTTCGCAAACCTGAAGCGCCTGCAACAAAGCGGCGTGGCCATCGCGGCCGGGACTGACGCGGGCAACATCGGCACCCTGCACGGCCCGGCGCTGCACCGCGAACTCGCGCTGATGGCCGAGGCGGGCCTGTCGCCGCAGGCGATCTTGGCGGCCGCGACGCGGGGAGGGGCACAGGTGATGGGCCGCGAATCCGAACTGGGAACCCTGGAAAAGGGCAAGCTCGCGGACTTGCTGCTGCTGGACGCTGACCCCCTGGCCGACATCGCGAATTTGCGCCGCATCGACCGGGTGGTCAAGGGCGGCGTTGTGCTGGATCCGGAAAAACTTGTCAAAGCAAGGTAGCGCCCGACGTTTTGCCCGCGCTGGGCCGGCCCCGCGCGGCTTGAAACGGCATAAAGGGCGCGTCCTTCCCCACCCACACCCTGCGGAGGAATGCAGCCATGGGTAAAAACGTCACGCAGAAGCTAGTCGAAAGCCACCTGGCCGAAGGTCGCACGAGGCCCGGCGAAGAAATCGCGTTGAAAATCGACCAAACCCTGACCCAGGACGCGACCGGCACGCTGGTTATGCTGGAGTTTGAAGCGATGGGCATTCCGCGCGTCCGCACCGAGCTGTCCGCGCAGTATGTGGACCACAACCTGCTCCAGGAGGATTTCAAAAACGCCGACGACCATCTGTTTTTGCGCAGCGCCTGCAAGAAGTTCGGCCTTTGGTACAGCCGGCCCGGCAACGGCGTCAGCCATCCTTTGCACATGGAGCGCTTTGGCGCGCCGGGGAAGACCTTGCTGGGCTCGGACAGCCACACCTGCGCGGCGGGTTCGCTGGGGATGCTGGCCATCGGGGCGGGGGGCCTGGAGGTGGCGATGGCGATGGCGGGGGAACCCTTTTACGTCAGCATGCCGAAAGTGTGGGGCGTCAAGCTGGTCGGGGAGCTTCCCGACTGGGTCAGCGCCAAGGACGTGATCTTGGAAATGCTGCGCCGGCACGGTGTCGGCGGCGGCGTCGGTAAAATCATTGAGTACTATGGCCCAGGATTGAGGGCGCTGGCCGCCATGGACAGGCATGTGGTCGCCAACATGGGGGCCGAATTGGGTGCCACCACGACGGTTTTCCCGTCGGACGAGGCGGTCAAGGCGTTCCTGGACAGCCAAGGGCGGGGGGATTGTTGGCGGGAAATCCTCGCCGACGCGGACGCGGAATACGACGAATACGAGGAAATCGACCTTGCGGCGCTTGAGCCGCTGATCGCGCTGCCCAGCAGTCCGGGCAACGTGGTGCCGGTCCGCGAGATGGCGGGCCGGGAAATCTACCAGTCCTACATCGGCTCGTCCGCGAACCCGGGGCTGAGGGATTTCGCCGTCGCCGCCGCCATCGTGGACGGCAAGCAGGCGCACGACCGCGTGTCGTTTGACGTCAACCCCACGTCCCGGCAGATCTTGGAGAACATGATCGAGCTGGGCATCCTGGGCAGGCTTGTCCGCGCGGGCGCGCGCCTCCACCAGGCGGGCTGCGGCGGCTGCATCGGCATGGGGCAGGCGCCGGCCACGGGCCGCATCAGCCTGCGCACCGCCCCCCGGAATTTTCCGGGCCGCTCGGGTACCCAGGAAGACCAGGTTTACCTGTGCAGCCCGGAGACCGCCGCCGCCTCCGTGCTGACCGGCGTCATCACCGATCCGCGCACGCTGGGCATGGCCTATCCCCGCTTCACGCCGCCCGTGCGCCTCCGCCTCAATGTCGAGATGCTGGTCCCCCCCACGCCGGCAGGCGAATCGCACGACCTGGAGAAAGGCCCCAACATCAAGCCGCTGCCCATCTTGGAGCCCCTGCCCGACGAGCTCGAAGGGCCGGTTCTGTTGAAACTGGGGGACGATGTTTCCACGGACGAAATCCTGCCGGCCGGGGCCAAGGCGCTGCCCTTCCGCAGCAACATCCCGGCGATCAGCCAATTCGCTTTCAGCCCGGTCGACGAGACCTACTACGCAAGGGCCATGGCCTGCCGGCAGCAGGGCTCGTTCGTCGTGGGCGGCGCGAACTACGGGCAGGGTTCCAGCCGCGAGCACGCGGCCCTGGGCCCCCGCTACTTAGGGCTAAAGGCGGTGGTCGCGAAAAGTTTTGCCCGGATACACCTGCAGAATCTGAGCAACTTCGGCATCCTGCCCTTGGTTTTTGCCGATCCCGACGACTGGGGAAAGGTCGGCCAAGGCGACACGCTGAACATCCCGGATGTGCGGAACGCCCTGCGCAAAGGGGGCGGCATAAAGGTGTTCAATCTCACCAGGAACGAGGCCTACGAGGCTGGGCACCGGTTGACGCCGCGCCAGGTGGACAGGGTGCTGGCGGGTGGCCTGATCAACTGGGTTCGCCAAAAAGCAGATGGATCCATCAAGAAATAGGGTTTTGGCGGGACGGCGGGGCGCGGCTTTTAGACGGGAAGCCCATGGCTTATTCGCGTTGCTGGAGTCAATTCTGCGCAGGGAAAAAAGCTGGCGCGTGGCGCTTCGGCGCTGCGCGCCTTGCAGGCGCTAGCCCCAGCGCAGCAGGAAGCTGCCATTTTCCGCTTGCTCCGCCCGCGTGCCGAATGTTTTCCCCTCCCGATTCAAAGTCTCGAACAGCCAGCGGCGGCCTTCCTCCGCCGCGCGGTTGACGCGGAAATGGCGGATCTGGGTCGGCACCAGCGCGAGGCGCAGCAGGCGGCCGGTGGCGCGATCCAGGGTCGGGAAATACATCAGCGCCAGGTCGCCGCGATACTCCTCCTCGCCGCCGATGCCCTCGTAGTCGTTCAGGAAGTCGCCGCAGCCGTAGAGGACGAGCTTGCCGCGGTGGACTTCGATGCCCTTCACATGGTGCGAGGAATGGCCGTGCACCAGGTCTATTCCTGCCTCCTCGATCAGGCCGTGGGCGAAGTCGCGCTGGGCTCGCGGCACGGCGAAGCCCCAGTTGCCGCCCCAGTGCAGCGAGGCCAGCGCCAGATCTCCGGCGCGCTTGGCGGCCCGCACCCGCCGAGCGACGGCCTCCACGCTGGCCGCGGACAGATCCTCCAGGAAATTCACGCCCGGGCGGCTCCCGGTTGCGGCCCACTCCGGCGGCACGCCGCTGTCGGCCAAGCCGAACGCGAAGACCAGGACGCGGCCCTGGCCGGGCAGTTCGACGACGGCCGGCGCGGTCGCCTCGGCTTCGTCCCGGCCGGCCCCCGCGGTGCGGATGCCCGCTTTGTGCAGGTTGTCCAGCGTGTCGAGCAGCCCCTGCCGGCCCCAGTCGATGACATGGTTGTTGGACAGCACGCAGCAGTCGATCTTGGCGGCTTCCAGGCAAGGGAGGTTGGCGGGGCTCATGCGGTAGTGGATGCCCTTGCCCGGCCAGGCGTTCCCGCTGACGGTCACGGCGGTTTCCAGGTTGGCGATGCGCGCGTCGGGGCGGACGCGGCCCAGCTCCGCCAACGCGTCGCCCCAGATGTAGGCGAAATCCTCCGGGTGGCGGATCGGCCCGGTCGCCCGCTCCGCCAGCGCCACATAGTCCAGCGCGGACCGCGCATAGGCTTCGAACAGGCGCGGCGGGGCAGGGTGCGGCAGGATCTGGTCGATGCCGCGCCCGGCCATCACATCGCCGCAGAGGAACAGCGTGGCGGCGGGCGCGTGTTGCCCATTGGGTTCCGGCCGCGCGCCGGTCGGTGGGGTTTCAACGGCCATGGCCGCATCCCTGCCCGTTTTGGCCAGCAGCCAGGCCCAGGCGGCGCGGGCGAGAAACCGGCGGCGGTTCATCGCCGCAGGCGGCGCAGGCAATGGGCGGCCACTTCATGAGCATGCCCGTAGGCTTGCGGTTTGCGGTTTGCGGCCGGCGCGCGGCCCAGCGACGTTGAACACGCGAAGGCCCCTGCCCGCGATGAAATCTGCCAGCAGGGCGGCCGCCCGCCTATGATGATTTTTTCCAGCATGGTTGCGCCCGATGGTTTGCTCGAGGAGCACGCGTCGCGGTTTGGCCTGGCCTGGCCAGGCCCGCAGGCGGCGTGGGCAAAAGCTTGCCCCATGGCCAAGCCGATTGCAAGCCGCACGTAATCCATCCAATTGACAGCGTCACGGCCTGGGAGTAGGTTGAACCGCACCGCGAAATCCGTGGGTGTCGTTAAACCTGACTATCGATTGCGTAAGGAGCGAAGCCATGGCCCGTACCCCGTTCATGAGCATGTTGCGGCTGTTAGCCGCCGACCACGCCGAGGCCGAACGCCGAGGCTTGCCAGTCGAGCAGATCCGCGTTGAGCGCGGCTACCGACGGCGCGATTTCCTCAAACTGGCCGGCGCGCTCGTCGGCGGCACCCTCATCCATAGGCCCCACCCGCTTTTCGCCTCAACGCCCGCCCCGCGCATCGCCATCATTGGCGGCGGCGTCAGCGGGCTCAACGCCGCCTTGACCCTCCATGACGCCGGTTACGCCACGACCCTTTACGAATCCGCAAGCAACGCTGGCGGCCGCATCCATTCCGACACCTCCTGGGCGAACGGCCAAGTCAGCGAATGGTGCGGCGAACTGATCGACAGCGGGCACGCGAGCCTGCAGGGACTAGCGGCGCGCTTCGGACTCACGCTCGACGACCTGCATGCCGCCGAACCACCGGGTTCCACCGATACCTATTACTTCGCTGGAAATTATTATTCTTATGCGGAAGCCGACCTTGACTTTGTTCAGGTACTGCGGATTCTCAACCAACAGAATGACGGCGCGCCCTTCCCGACGCTCTACAACTCCTACACGCCCATGGGCCGCTATCTCGACAGCCTCAGCGTCTACCAATGGATCGAGAAATACGTGCCGGGCGGGCACCGCTCCAAGCTGGGAATGCTGCTGGATGTCGCTTACGACATCGAGTATGGCGCCCCGACCACGCAGCAGAGCAGCCTCAACATCGTCTACCTACTGCCCGGCCCGACTGACGATCTCGCCTTGTTCGGCGCGTCCGACGAGCGCTACCACATTCGCGGCGGCAACCAGCAATTGCCAAAAGCCATCGCCGCCCACCTGCCTAAGGGCACGATCCGGTTCAACCACCGGCTGGAGGTCATCGCCAAGCATCATGACGGCAGCATCCGGCTTAGCTTCCGCGCCCCGGCGGCCGAAGGCGGCACGCACACCGTCGTCGCCGACCGCGTGATTCTCGCCCTGCCTTTCAGCGTCTTGCGAAATCTGGATTACTCGAAGGCCGGATTCGACGCCCTGAAAACCACAGCCATCCGCCGACTCGGCTACGGAACCAACGCCAAGCTCATGCTCCAGTTCGTAGGCCGGGCCTGGACTCGGCCTGGGCCTTGGGGACTCTCAAATGGCACCTCGTTTGCCGACACGGGCTATCAGAATAGTTGGGACGTGACACGCGCCCAGCCCGGTTCGACAGGCATCCTGGTGGATTACCTCGGCTCGCGGGGTGCGTCAATCAAGCCCGACCAGGGCGCCGAATCGCATTCGGCGGCCTCGCCTGCGGTTCGCGCCTATGCCAAAACCTTTCTCCGGCAAGTCGAACCCGTCTACCCCGGGCTGTCGTATGACTATGCCGACGCGGCCAGCTTGAGTTCGCCGAAAGACAACCCCAACTTGCGCGGCTCATACTCGTTCTGGCGCGTGGGCCAGTACACGCGGTTCAGCGGCTACGAAGGCGCGAGGCAAGGACGCATCCACTTCGCCGGCGAACACTGCTCGACCGGCTTTCAGGGCTATATGGAAGGCGGGGCCGAGCAGGGCGCCCGCGCGGCGCAGGAAATTATTGACGACCATAGGGCGGGCGTCTTTCCCTAGCGGGCGCCAGGACGAAAACCGGTTTTGGAGCATTTCGCCATGGTTGAAAACGCCGCGATGCGGGGACTTTGGTGCGCAAGCCTGACACCGCTGGGCGCGGACGGCGGCATCGACCGTGCCAGGCTTGCCGCGCATGCGCGCGGCCTGGCGGTCAAGGGTGTCGAGGGCGTTGTGCTGTTCGGCACGACGGGCGAGGGGCCCTCGTTTTCGGTCGCCGAGCGGGCGGGTGGCCTAGATGCCCTGCTAGCCGACGGCGTCCCGCCGGACAGCCTCGCTGCCGCGACCGGCTGCGCGTCGCTGGCCGACACCGTGGAACTGACCCGGCATGCCCTGCAATCCGGCTGCCCGCGCTGCCTGGTCCTGCCGCCGTTCTTTTGGAAGGATCCGGGCGACGAGGCGGTGTTCCGCTACTACGCGAAACTGATCGACACCCTCGGCGACGCGCGCCTGCGCCTCCACCTGTACCACATCCCCCAGCTATCAGCCGTGCCGATCCATCCGGAGATTGTCGCGCGACTGGCGGCCGCCTATCCGGGGATGGTGGCCGGCGTGAAGGACAGCGGGGGCGATTTCGGCCATACGGCCGCGCTGCTGAAGCGCGCCCCGCAACTAGCGGTCCTGGTCGGCCACGAGCCACACCTGCCGCGGTCATTGCGCGCCGGCGGTGCGGGCACGATATCCGGCCTGGCCAACCTCTGGCCGCGCGAGGTCAAGGGGTTGCTCAGGCCAGAGGCGACCCCGGATGAGGTGGCGCGCATCCAGGCATTTCTGGATATCGTTTCGCGCCACCCCTTCGTGCCCGCGTTCAAGGCCATCCTTGCCGCGCAGACGGGCGATCCCGCCTGGCTCGCGGTGCGGCCGCCCCTGTTGCCGCTCGCGAAGGCGGGGCGCGCGGCCCTGTTGGCCGCCCTCGGCCAGGCCGGCTTCCGGTAGCCGCCAGTCCTGCCACAATATTGTGGACGCATCATTTATAGCGGAAAAACGGGGAGAGGGGATCAAGCGGGAAGAAAGCCGTAAGCTTGAGGGCCGCCGCCGAGGCGGCCCACGCGGGGCGTGTCGGCTACCCGCCCCCGCGCCTTCCCACCAACGCCAGGCAATAAGGCTTGCCTGGGATTGAACTATGAAAAAGCATTGTTTATTAGTGTAAGACCGATATTAAACACCGGTAAAAATTGCCCTGGCCGCCTTCCCGCCGGCATCCGCATCCGCTACGCCGGATGCGGATGCCGTTTGGGGGGCCGGGCCGCTGGCCTTGCCCGAAAGCCGGGACGGCCCGGTCCGCCGCCGCGCCTTCAACAAATCCGACTTGCCGCTGGTCCGGCAACGCCGGAGGAAGCCAGCCGGCCCGGCTTCGTCGCGCGGCGTTGTCGCTTGCGCCCGCGCGCCGGGCTAGGGTTTTGCGCGCGCGGCTGAGGCGTCCGCTTCGGCCTCGGGGCCTGGCTCGCGGGCTTGGCAAATTTGTCCGCGCGCAGGCAAGTCGGGCACGCCGGTCTGCCGCGGCATGGGTCGCTCAGGCGGAAGCCGGCGGC
>Ga0265327_10004177_pt1 | contig 13021 bp, 14 predicted proteins | sample 41621metaG_FD_202089 | JGI IMG/M metagenome (GOLD analysis project Ga0265327, IMG submission 202089) | Rhizosphere microbial communities from Carex aquatilis grown in University of Washington, Seatle, WA, United States - 4-16-21 metaG | ecosystem: Host-associated > Plants > Roots > Rhizosphere...
ATTTGTCCCTTTACAAATTGTTGTATCTGAAAATGCATATGTATTAATTCCGTTATACAAAACATTAATACTATCCACGAGAATACTATCTGTTTCATTAATATAACTTATATACAAACCAGAATCCTTTACGTAAATACTTTGTGTGGTATCACCTGTACTCCAGTCATATCCTATGCCTGTATTTGATGCAGATATTTTTATACTATCTCCCTTGCAAACAAAAGCCGTTCGTTTCCCAATTGACACAGCAGGATATAGACTTGAATTCCCAATAAAATAATCAGCGAAAACGGACGAATCAAAATCTGGCATTATGGTCAAGTAATTTGATGTATCGTTTGCTGTAAATATAAATGTGAATTTTTGCGCATTTAAAGGGAAACTGTTACATGATGCATTTATATCTATTGAAGGAGTTATACTTTGAACCTTATTCCCAAATAAGGTGTCAATACTAGAAATGCCAATATTTATATTACTATTTGTAGCAGTATATGGTGAACCTCTACCCAAACTAAGAGGTATGTTTTTTATATGCAACTTAGCAAAATACAAATTGTTTAATATGAGATTTTTAGATAATTCAAGTGATACACCACCAATTGATGTATTACGGTTTGATGGATATGGTGGGGTACCCCATTGAACGTATCCATTAGGTTTTTTAGAAATTCTAATATACTTGGGTGTGTCAATAGGCAGATTAAACTTATACCAAGTATGATATATCCAGGGATTAATTATAACATAACTATCAAATTTTATTCCGAAGTTAAAATATTGTTCAGTATAAGGGTAAGGGTAAGTATAATATTTTACAGTATAATCCTTAGTACCATATACAAACAATTTGGTATGTGTATTTGTGTTAATGCGATTATAATTAGTATCGGTAACAGACACAGTACATGCATCACTATAAAATGCGATGGTTGAATCGAATTGAATACCATAAAAACACTGGTTAATGATAAGTTGCTGCGCTTTGCTTGAATAGGAAAAGCTTAGTATGAAAAAAAATAAGTATATTTTAATGCGTTTTTGCATGATGATTATCATCAAATAACCTATGTAAATATAGATAAAAAGGCTAAAAAAAAACAGCCTTTTTATCTATATTTATTAAATGGGCACTTTTTATTTATTCAATTGATAAATTAAATACACTTGTTTTCTGATTAGAGTTTAATTGCAAAATATACATACCCTTACTTAATACACTACTGTTAATATGCAATTGGTTATTTCCAACAGATAATTTCTCTTTAAGTTCCAAAACTAATTTTCCGCTCATATCCATAATTTTTATATTAAGATCAGAATTTGTTGTTGATTCCATTTGAATCCAAACATCGTTTGTTGCAGGATTAGGATATACATTGGCTCCTAATAAATTTGTGCTGCTTGAATTGGCTACCCCTGTTGAACCACGTTTAAAAGTAGCTGGATCTTCAATTACACCATTATCGGTAGATGAACCTTGGTCAACTGTTCCGTCTGGTGCAGCCACTCCATCTCTAGCTCTATTTCTGTTTGGAGCTAGTTCAGGTATTCCGGTTGTGTTTCTGCCTTTTAAAGTACCACCAGTTCCTGTATTAATAGGGCAAGGTTGAATTACCCAAGTTGGATTACCTGGATCAGTCATATCTTGAAATTGCCATTTACCTAAACTTGGATTATGAGTATAAGATATTAAAGTTATGATAGAAAGATCATTAAAATTAATATTTAATGGAGTGGTTATTGGACCACAAGAACCTGTAGTTATGATGCCAGGATAGATAACTGGAGTCAATGTAGCAGGCGATGGTATAATATGTCCCATGATGCTAAAAAGATTGATACAATCGGAAACGGTTGAACCAGGCCCAGGTGAACCAAAAGAATAATAGGTATTGCAACCATCAGTTGCCCAAATATAATTAGGGGTATTTGTAGCATCAAATCCTCCTATTGGAAGTCCAAGACCATTTTTAAATATTACTCCATTTGGTGCAGGTACGCTCCCAGCCAAAACTGTATTTAAAATGCACATTACAGCATCAGCATCACAATAGTAATTTCCACAATTACCAACGCCTCCTGTTGTACAAGTTAATCCTGTACAAGGATTGGTCACTGCTCCCATCCATGTTAAATTTCCTCCACCATCTCCGTTATATCCACCATATCCACCTTTACCACCTTTTACATTAAAATTATCTGCACGAATAGTGGTTATAAAATTATATGATCCGTTAGCTGCAATCCAAATATATCCAGGATGTCCTCCATTTCCACCATCACCACCTGTACCGGCAGCACCATTATCACCATATCCACCATTTCCACCAGGAGAATTCAGAGTTCCAGGAGGTATACAACATGCGCCACCACCTGCACCTCCAGGACCTCCTAGACCACCATCAGAACCGTATCCACCATCTCCACCATTTGCACCCCAAGCTCCAAATACTTTATTGGTAGTAGTGATATTTACATTACCACCAACTTTTATTTCGATTGCACCACCACCATTTCCACCTGTGCCTGCTATACCACCAGGACCACCATCAGTTCCAGCTGAGCCTGGAAGTCCAGTTGTTGCACAAGCAAGAGTTCCATTTCCACCACCACCACCATAGCCTCCGCCTTGTGATCCCATGCCACCGCCATAAGGAGGTGCTGCAGGAGTTACCCAGTAACCAGGGTCACCCATTCTTAAAATTAAATGAAAATTTGAACCGCCATAAGCTGTTTGAGGTCCTACGTTTATACTACCTAAAGTTGGCATGGGGATTAATTGAGCTTGCGTACCAGAAGTACCCAAATTAGCAACAGGGGTATTACCAACACCACATATAAAAGCACTAGAAACTGGAGGTGTTGATGAAAATGGTGAACCATATGATGAAACTTTTGGAGAGCCAGTACCGCCTATTCCATAAGTTACACCTGCTTCGGTTGATGTATATCCCAAACCACCTACATCTAATACACCACCAGATATATTTAAATTATTTTGTACGACAAAACATAATATACCACCCGTATGCTGATCCCATTGATGGCATGTAATAATTCCTCCTGTGACAGTAAGACTTGGGTATTGACGTATTTTAATAAGTTGAACCATATTAGCTGTTCCACTGCCACCACTAGGAGTGTATGTTAAAATCGAACCAGCAACAGCAGTTGCTGTCCATGATGTTCCTGAACCAGTAAGTATAACATTTTGGTGTCTTCCAATTGTTCCTCCTTTCATCTGAATCAATAATGCCATATCTCCATTAGAGAACGTATTGGAATATGAGCCTCCGTAATGAGTTGCATTCAGTTTTAATGTTACTGACGTTCCAGATCCTATAACAAGATCAACCTCTCCACGAACATCATCAAAGTAGTTGATAAAAGATGAAATCGTAGTTGCACCACCCCAAGTACCGCTTCCATGACCACTCACCTGCGCTTTTAATAAATTGCTTGCAAAGAATACAAGCAATAGCATTGATAAAAATTTTAGTTTTTTCATTTTGATTTAATTAATGTTTAATTAGTTAGAAAAAATGTGATATATGTTGCCTCACAAGGCAGAGGTTTTAGTGTGCTGCATCCTGCAGCAGAAATCAACAAGCATGGATTTGTTTGTTTAATAAGCATAAGTTTAGAAAATTCAATTGATAAGGTTTCAAATGCATTTTGATATTGTAAACCTATGATGCTCTCTTTTGAAATACATGAGCAGAAATAACCAATTTTAAAATTGGTTATTAGTAACCATTGGTATGGTTATTTTTAACCATACCAACAAACGTTTGATAAAAAATAATACTGATTAATAATTAGTTTAGTTTTACTTTTGATTGTCATAGTAATTGTTTGTGACCTTGTATTTATTGCATGTCTAAATCAAATAAAAATATGAGCTTTACAGGACATGAAGCACACAATATCAGCTTAGCTGATGCAAGTGCATTAACAAAAAATTTCAGAGATAGCCAATCAGGAAGTGGCTTTATTTTGGGAGAGTACTTTAGCAAGGATGCTATTAATTCGGTTTTGAATCAAACTAACTGTGTGGGTATTAGAATTTATTACGGACTGGACAGTAGTAATGTGCCAAAACAAGTAATTGTTGGTGTTTTAGCAAATGAAAATGATATGACAAGTGGGGCTATTCTAGAATTTGGATCCCCTTGTCCTCCAGGGTGTAGTACAAGTAATTCGTTGAATAGTTAATAGTGTTAAAGGTATTTTCATATCTGTCATCATTTTCAATACTATTACCATTAGTATTGGGAATATTTAAATTTAAAAGGTTTGATGAAATAATCATCAAACCTTTTTTTTGGTTTATTCTTTTCACATCTTTAATAGAAGCTGTCAACTTTTATTTAAACTTAAATGCTCTTAATAATCATTTGATATTTAATTTGTATGCTATACTTTTTGTAATCTTTATTTTGTTTGTTTACAAAAGTGAAATTACAAGACCTTTTTTTATTATCGGATTAACGTTTAGTATTCCGCTATTTCTTTTGCTATTAGAAAATTCAACTATAAAGGATAATACATATATTTTTACTGTGTCGTTTACCGAATTGATCTTGTTATCCATTTATATCTTGTATAAAGTTTATAAAATTAAAGTTGACACTATTTTCGGTGAACCTGTTTTTTGGATATCGTTCGGAACATTATTGTATTGCAGTTGCACACTAATAGTTTTTGCTCTTTCAAAATATATGATCAATAAAAACAATCCTTTGCTTTGCTCATACTATGTTTATTATCTTACTTCAATTAATATAATCACCAATATATTTTATGCTAAATCATTTTTATGTCTGAAGTTGAAAGAGAAATATTAATTGCGGTAATGAGCACATCAGCTATCATTGTTTTATTGATGGCTGCATTTGTCTTTTTTCTTTATACTAGTCAAAAACGTATTAGAGAAAAGCAACAAGAGATGTTTGATGCTGTATTAACAGCACAACAAATGGAACAAGAAAGAATAGCTAGAGATTTGCATGATCAGATTGGACCGTTACTTTCTATTATTAAATCACAAATTGATTGCATTGATGATAACCACTTAAGTGAGGAAGATAGAACAATCAAAAATGAAGTGCATGATCAATTAGGTATTGCTGTGAATGAAATTAGAAGTATTGCTCATAACTTAATTCCAAATACTTTTAGTGAATATGGTTTCTTGAAATCGATAGAATACTATATCGTGAGGTTAAAGGAATATAACAATATTGATGTTACATTTAAGTCGTCAGTATGGCCAAATCATGTTCAAAGAAATTATGAGATGTCGTTATTCAGAATCTTACTTGAATTATTTCAAAACACTTTAAAACATTCACAAGCTTCAAAAATAGTCCTCGACCTGAATCTAAATAACGACAAACTATCTATTATGTATAGTGATAATGGTATTGGAATAGATACAACTCATTTAACAAAAAAAGGAATAGGCCTTAGAAATATTGATACAAGAGTTCAATTTTTAAAAGGGAACTATGAAGTTGAATCAGAAAAAAATATTTCAACAACTTATCATTTTAGTTTTGACATGAAGAACCTGTATGGCAAAAAATAAATATAATATTCTTATTGTAGATGATCATCCAATCTTTATTACCGGATTGAAAAATCTATTGAGAAAGACAAACTATTTCGACAAAATATTTGAGGCTTCAAATGGAAAGGAAGCAATAATTGTTGTTGAAGCAGAAGATATCGATATTGTGATGATGGACATTGAAATGGAAGAAATGAACGGAATAGAAGCCACCAGAAACATTTTATCTATAAAGCCAGACATTAAAGTAATTACTCTTACAATGTTTTGTGACCCGAAAAATATTTATGAGATGTGTAAGAGTGGTGTGAAAGGATATTTATTAAAGGATGCAAATAGCAGAGAAATAACAAAAGCTATGAGTATGATTTTAAACAGTGAGGACTATTATAGTCCAAGAGTTCAAAGTATTTTAGCGACAGTTTATAGAGACTTTGATCATACATTGCCTGAGTTTAATCAAGAACTTCAAATTACAAAAGCACAAACTGATGTTTTAAAACTATTATGCAAACAGTATTCGAGTGAAGAGATTGCAACAGAATTGAATATTTCAGCAAAAACTGTTCACAGACATAGACAAGATTTACTAGATAGAACAGAATCCATTAATCTTGCAGGACTTGTTATCTATGCTGCAGAGCATGGCATCATTAGTTTGAGTATGAAATGAATCCATTATTCTGAATTCAATCTGGTTAAAAATAACCAAAATCTTTATGATGCATATTGAAGCAGTAAAAATTACAGAAAACAATATATAAGGTACTAAGTATACTATTCAGATAACCAATAAAAACAAATAGTTTGACAATTATTTGTCCAAAATATTTTGCTCAAAAAAGTTGCTTTTTTAGATATCAAATCAGCATTTTTAGATAATTTTTAGCAAACAGTTTGTTGCTAGTGTTTACTACCATTTATTTTGGATAACATAACTGCGCGGTTATAAAAAAAAATCAATGGTTTAACATTAAACACTAAAAAAATGAAAAAATTACTTTTTACATTATCAATCCTTTGCTGTTTGGGATTTTACTCAAATGCAACACCACCAACTTATGTAGTTGAAGATGGTATTACTTACACTCGAGTTATAACTCATGATGAGTTCATTTCTATTGGGGGTTTCATTATTGGTGAAAGTACCGGATCTTCAGCTGGATTTCAAGCTTCTGTTAGAACTCTATCTTGCGACAACAGTGAAGGTAATTGTACAGGAGTTACGATGACTACTGATGGACTAGGCAATATTACTGCCATCACTATTCCTACACAATGCGATCCATCAGGAGCTTGCTTAACATCTCCAGTATATGGAAAGTTCGCATACTACAATTCACAAACTCACAGAATAATTTTCCGTTAATTCACAGAAGAAATTTATCTTGTGACTCATTTCATAAATCTACATTGGGATTTTTTAAAAAGTTCTGATGTAGATTTTTAATTCTAAAGAACTTGAGATTTATTTTATTATTTTTTTTACTAACCATTTTTGGTTTGCAATCAAAGGCACAATTTGATTCTTCATTTTATCATAAAGATCAATGGGGGAAAAATCAGATTTTTGACTCATTGATTAGGAGTAATTTGAAAGGTAATTTATCAGAAAGTTATTTCCTTATTACTTATCCTGTATTAGCAGGTACAACAAGTTGGGCACCACAATTCATTAGGATATATAACAAAATAAAAAACACTAAACACGATATCGTTTTGGTATTTTTTATGGATGGTGGACTTAGGCAACGTGATATTCCATTGTTCATGCATGATTTGTTTAAATTATCCTATGATGAAATAAAAAAAATAAAGATTATATGTAATGACCCTTTGTATGAAATACTGACGGAAAAAAGAAATCTTGTTAGGGTACAATATTATTTTAGGAGGCAATTGTATTATAATGAATCAGAGAAATGGCATAAACTTAACCCAAATATATTACCGCAAGAAAAAATAAGTATTAAGCAAACACATAAAATAAAACTAACAGGTATTGATTCATTGTTAATTTTTGAGAAGGATCCAGTCTATCCTTATAAGAAAAACCATTTATTGATTTTGTCGGATGCACGTAATGGAATATATGATATTAATACAGAATCCGGTATAGTAAAGCCGCTTTTGAACCTATCAAAAATATACAAAGCTTCTGAATTGTTTTGTAAATACTTTGCAAATGGTGATACAGCTATTTGCAATTTCGCAAAAGAAAATGAAAAATCATATACTGATGTTAATAGAAAAGTATTCAGAATTCAATCCATATATTACTTGGACAATAAATTAATTCTGCCAATAATTATAGAAGTTGTAGAGCGAGGTAAAGATGACTTTAAATACACTAATGATGAAGGTGCTAAAAAGGTTACAAAAGCAGGTAAACCAGCACTAAGAGGACATTCTTTTATAGTGAAATATGATCTATCAACAGGTAATACGCAATTTTGTAAAATCATAGAACCAGAAACAAAAGATGTACATACATACGTTCATCCATCACATGGATTCTATTTCAGTGGAGACACCATCATCACTTCTGCACAATATTTTTATCCCGATGGCAAAGCTACTTTAGGGTTAGCCAAACTCATTCCAGACTCATCTTATACCTATCATTTTTCAAATCATATTTTGCCAGAAGAAAAAGAATCAGGTTTATTAATCGCAGGTTATGGAACAAAATGTTTTTTCTATCAATTCAATGACCAATGGTATTTTACTAATGATTATAATGAAGACATTTATTTAGTAGGTAAAAATCCTGTTCAAGAAAAGTTTTATGGGAATGGACATAAGCCTTATTCAGAAGAGAAATATGCAAAATATTTAGAGGATACAACAAAATGGGAAATCAACTTTTTATTTCATGATATTAAACCCATACTAAATAATAGATTTTTGCTAACATATGGCACATTTAAAGATGAGCCTACTTTTGAGATAAAAAACAGAATGCTGAGAACGACCGATATTATTGATGCAAAATCTATTAAAGGATTAGAAAAATATTTTACCTGTAAATTCAGAGAGGATATACTAATAGATGATGATAAGGTTTATTATAAGAGTATTGAAAATAACGAGATGTATTTAAATATATTTTCTATCTCGTTTATAGATCAGTAATATTTCATTTAGTATGTACGAGTATTTGAAAACAAGTATAGTAAATCAATTAATACAGAAAATAAGAATTCCCTACGCGTGAATAAACAATTTATTCTGGTTAAAAATAACCAAAAAACGAATCCATAATTCTTATTTATAATTCCCCACTTTTGCATTCTTATTCAAATCCTATTGATAGTTTATATCTATTGTTAAAATCTCTGATACCTCTATAAATCATGCGTTTCAATCTCTAATAGGTTTCAAAATCTAATTTCAATATTTCATTTTAAAATTTATTTCCTCTTCCTATTTCCCCTAAAATCATATTTTTATTTAGAGTGGTTTGTAATTCATTTTTAAGGTTTATAAAATTGAATATTGAATGGAAAACATGGCACATGTAAAATGTATTAATGAAGTTACAAACATTAGCAGTAGCGAGAGTTGGTTAGATCATTGGAAAAAACATAGTAACCAGTACAATATTTATTGTGCTGAAAAGAATTGTATGACAACTACAGAATTAGTTGGAGCGCATGTTCAAAAAGCGGTTTCTGCGGATGATCAGTTGTATATTATTCCATTGTGTAGAGAACATAAAGCTAGTGAAACAGTATTAGATATTATTGATAGTTTAAGTTTAGTTCTAGCAAACAAAAATGAAACATGCAGCATGGAGAAATCTGCTTTTTGAATAAATAATATTGAGCTGTAAGTGGCCTGCCTGCGGAAACAATAACTATGTTAACGCAGGTAGGTTCCTTAAGTTGAAACGGAGTTTACTGATAGAATTAACACATATAATAATAAATAAAAATAGCAATTTATGAGATACTTTTTCTGTCTTATTCTACCTCCTTTAGCAGTATTATCTACTGGAAAATTTGGTGCTTTTATTTTAAGTGTGATTCTTACTTTGTGTCTTTGGATCCCGGGAATCATTCATGCATTTCTTGTCATTAATAGATATTATGATGATAAACGAAACGATAAACTAATCAATGCGATGGGTAAGTATGCCGGGAAAAGTTGATTGAATATAATAACGGAGGTTGCCGAAAATCCGATGAAGAGTAGGTGAAAACAAATTAAATATGTCAGCAGCTTATATTGAACACAGACCTCATGCAACAAGTGAGCATGTTCCAACTACACATTACGTTGTCATTGTAGACGGTAAAGAAGTCTATGGAAACTTTAGTACACAAAAAGCAGCCAAGGACAAGGCTTGTAGTGAAGGACACAGACCAGTGCATGTAGCAAGAGAACGTCACTTACACGACCATAAAAATCCTGCACATTGGCGTGTTGACCCTTGCTAAAGTCCAGATATGTCAAGCTTTAAAACTTGACAAATCTTTTAAGATTAGCAACGGAGTAAGCAGAAAATCCGAAGAAGAGTAGGCAAAAAACAGTAAACAGATATGGCAATATATGGAATAGGAGCTTATTACAATGGTACGGATGATGTATCTGAGGAATTTGTAAATAAAAATTTAGCATGTATAGGTTGGGATGCATCAGACGCCCCAACTTTGCATTTAATGCTTAGGTACATAAAAGTTGGTGATATTATTTACATCAAATCTGCCCCAATTGGACAAGGTTTAAGAGTTAAAGCTATAGGAATTGTAGCTGATAACTCAATTGTAATTGATCCAATTATAAAAACAGGTATAACAATGAAATGGATTTGGACTGGTAATGATGTTATCAATGTTTCAGACGACAAGAATAATATTCGAAATAATACATTGTATGAGGAGCTTGATATTGTAGCACAAAAAGAGATACTTTCGCGATTGTTTAAAACGGTCAAAATGTAAATAAGAAATAAAAGTAATATGGCAGACAAAAAAGTGCTTTTTTTTAGCTTAATAAAAAAACAACATGGGAGAACTTCAGAAAGAACACCAGGGTCAAACTGTAGGGCAATTTTTGAATACATAATTGGCATTGCAGATGTATTGGAAAGACAATACGACTTGAATGAGAATAAGTTTTGCAGATTGGAATCTGTTACAGAAACAAATAGAATACAAAAATTACTTTTTAAATCCGCCATACGAAATTATCGAGCACCACTAATTGATAGAGATTCTGGAAATGAAAGAGATAATCCTAAAACTATAACAGAGGGGGAAAGAGTAAAAACACATATCACAGTTAAGTACAAACGAAATGAAGTTTTACTGTGTTTCGAAACTGGAAAAGGGACATTGCAAATTCAACAATTTGTTAATTATTTAAATCATTTTGCAAACAAATTTCATGATAATGAAGGTTCAGATCGAGATTATGATTTTGACTTTGAAATTATTGTTAAAGAAAATTTTTTAGAAGAATTAAATAGTTTAAACAGAGTAATGACAGGGGAACTTTATGTTGACAAATCTGTTTTAGGTTCAGAAGCATTAAATTTTTCAACTAGAACAACACCTGTAAAGCATGATTTAAAGATGATTATTTCTGCTGAAAGAGGGCTATCAATAGAAGGCTTTTTAACAGATGCTTTCAATAGAATGAATACGGGAACGTCAACTATTAATAAAATTAGAGTACGCGGGAAAAACGAAAGTGACAATAACGTAATTATTGATACTGATTTAATTACAAAAACGGAGTTTGTTAGTGTTGAAATACATGCGGATACTGGAGAGATAAATTCTAACCATATTTTTGAACAATTAGTAAATATTGCTCTTACTTTGTAACCATGATTAATATTGAATTTATACTTCTTGTTATAGATTATTTCAGGACAATAAAAAAAAGAGATTTTGTACTTGAGTGGGCAGTTCCTTTCATATTTGGCATTGTAATTTTCCAAGTAAATATTGGTAATAATAAAGTTGATGAATTACTCAAATTAATTTCAGGAAATATAACCAGTTTATTGGGTGTGCTTATTGGTTTTTCTGTAGCAGTAATTACCATACTGGTTACAACTAATAGTAAAAATATTGATGAAATAAAAGCAACCGAAACAGAATACACTATCGGGAACAAAAAGCAAACGCTTTTTGACTTGTTACTAATAAATTATACATATTCAGTCGTAATAGAAGTGTTTTTAACTATTTTCAATCTTATTATACCTAACATTGCTGCGATTTCATTAAACCATTCAACTCTCAATACACTAAATACAATCGATATTTTTCTTACTTGTCATATTTTATTACTTACTATAAGAAACACAACAAACTTCTATTTTATTTTAATTAAAAAATAAATGCACATTATAGAAAGCAACTCACTAAAAGATTTATGTGCTCACTTTGTTGGAAATAAACTTAAAGAAAATGGCATCGAATTAACAGATAAATTAGTTGATATAACCAATATCGAAAACTATAATCTTATAAATGAATACTTACTTGGAGGATTTAAGAACAATTATATATATTATAATTTCCACAATGTAACTGAATTGAAATTAAATGATATTTACACAATTGTTTCAAACATTTTTGAAAGCCCGAAGTTACTCCTCAAACATTCAAAAAGCATAGCAAAATTTTTATACGAAAACTCAACACACCCCCAAATAAAAGATGGTGAGCTTTATGTTGCTTATATAACAGGATGCCTTTTGAATGACGAAATTGTTGATGCTGTTGGTATCTTTAAGTCAGAAACAAAAAGCCCTTTTTTGAAAATAGTAAAATCAAACCAGTCAATAGAGATAAAGCATGATGAAGGTATTGATATTAAAAAATTGGATAAAGGTTGTTTGATTTTTAATACCGATATTGAAAAAGGTTATAAAGTTTGTTTGATTGACAATTCAAACAAATATAGCGAAGCGCAATATTGGAAAGACAATTTTCTAAACTTAAAACCTTGTGCTGATAGTTACCACCAAACAAAAGATTATTTAACATTAACAAAAGATTTTGTATTGCATGGAATGAATGAAGATTTTGAGATATCAAAAGCAGATCAGGCTAATTTCTTAAATTTATCAATTGATTATTTCAAAAAACATGAAGTTTTTAACGAAAAAGAATTTTCAAGAGATGTTTTCAGTGATACCAATGTAATTAAATCTTTCAAAAATTATAAAGACGAATTTCAAGTTGAAAATGAAATTGAAATAGTAAACGATTTTCACATTTCACCTCAAGCATTAAAAAAGCAATCAAGAGTTTTCAAAAGTGTTTTGAAGCTCGATAAAAATTTTCACATCTATATTCATGGTAATCGTGAATTGATTGAGCAAGGTACTGAAAAAGATGGAAGGAAGTTTTACAAAATTTATTTTGAAAAGGAATCTTAAATATTTCACATAGAAGATTTATTATATGCAATACAATACAT
>Ga0265327_10004178_pt1 | contig 13020 bp, 12 predicted proteins | sample 41621metaG_FD_202089 | JGI IMG/M metagenome (GOLD analysis project Ga0265327, IMG submission 202089) | Rhizosphere microbial communities from Carex aquatilis grown in University of Washington, Seatle, WA, United States - 4-16-21 metaG | ecosystem: Host-associated > Plants > Roots > Rhizosphere...
CCCCGCGGATCCGAGTTTGCCCAATTCCCCGGCGAGCGCGAACACCTTCGCCACATCGGGATGCTGGCTCTCGCCCCACTTGGCGGCGAAAACCTCGGACCGGCCCAGATATTCGATGAGCTCGCGCGGAAAGCGTTCGGATTCTTCAGCTTCCGCCGTCCATCGCCGGACCCGGTCGTCGAATACCTCGTCCAGCAGTTCTCGATAACTCTCGGTGGCGCACGTCTCGAAGGTGGTCACGAACCCGCCGTTTCCAGGGTGCGTCTGACTTCGAGGCGCCGGAGTTTCCCCGATGAGGTTCGCGGTAGTGAACCCGGTTCGAGGAACACCACGTCCGCCGGCACGATGCCGCACTCGGCGGCGACCAGGGACACCACTTGGCTGCGGGCGGTCGACTCGTCGTCCCCCTTGAACTCCGCGGCGATCACCAAACCCTGTCGGGCACCGGTGTCTTTGGTGCCCACAGCCACGACGGCACCCTCGCGCACTCCGTCGGCGCGGGCGGCCACCTGCTCGATCTCCGTGGGGAAGATGTTGCGTCCGGCCACGGTGATGAGTTCCTTGATCCGGCCGCACACGACCAGGCCGTCCGCGGTGAAGTAGCCGAGATCGCCAGTGGCGAACCATTCTTCGCGAGCGACGGGGTTCTGCCCGAGATAGCCGGCCATCATCGAGGTGCCGCGCACCTGCACTTCGCCGACATCACGCCCCGCGAGCTCGTGGGACACAGCGGTGGGGGCAATGCGCACTTCCATGCCGTCGATCGGCCGGCCGAGCACCGCGTACCTGCGCGCCACGGTGTCGCCGTCGAGGATCACGGTCACGTCGTCGCAGCGCAGTCCGCCGCCCGGGGCGGGAACGGTTACCGCGCAAGTTGATTCGGCGAGGCCGTACGACGGGCAGAGCGAGTTCGCGTCGAAGCCGAACTGGGCCATCTCGGTGGCGAAGCGATTTGTGCCGTCGCAGTCGACGGGTTCGCCGCCGTTGAGCGCGAACCTCAGCGCGCCCAAGTCGACATCGCTGACGCGGCGGGCGTACTTGCCTAGCAGACCAAAGGCCATGTTCGGGGCCGCGGTCATGGTTGCCCGGCTCTCGGTCAACCACTTGAGCCAGTTGAACGGTGACGCGGAGAACGCGCTGGTGGGTGCCTGCCACAATTCGCCGCCGCCGAGCGTCATGGTGAGCATGAACGCCAAGCCCATGTCGTGATAGATCGGCAGCCACGAGTGGCCACGATCGGCGTCGGTGACGCCGATCCGGGAGACCAGTCCACGCAGGTTCGCCAACGCCGCGTCCGCCGGGATTTGGGCGGTGCGCGGTGTGCCGGTCGAACCCGCGGTGCCCTGCAGGATGCCGACGTCGGCGATCCGTGACGGCGCGAACGTTGCCGAACGTTGTTCGTGTGCAATGGTATTGACGTCGTGCAGTTGCGCAGGTCCGGTTCCGGTGCGTAGCAGGTCGAGATGCTTGCCGTGGCTGAGCACGGTGCCGATGCCGATACCGGCGAACCTGTTCAGGGTGGCGTCGGCCCAGGCGGCGGGGTCGGCTCCGCGAACCGGTCCGGGCAGGATGGATACGGCGGCGCCGGCAAAGATTGCGCCGTAGACGCCCGCCAGAAATTCCACTGTGGGCTCGCCGACCAGGCCGACGCGGCTTTGGCCGTCGACGCGCGCGGCGACGTTCTCGGCGCGGGCGTGCACTTCCTGCCAGGGATGCCGCTGCCAGTCACCGGATTTCGGGTCGAGGGTCACCAGGTTGCGCGGGGACCGGGTCATCGCCTGCGACAGGGCCGACGCGAGGCTCGAGGGACTCATGAGCGTTGGGCGCTGGGAAGTTTCGCGGCGATCGCGTCTTCGAGGTCGCCGACGGTTTCGCTGCTGAGCAGATCTTCCTCGGAAAGCGCGACGCCGAAGCGATCTTCGATTGCGACCATGCCGACGGCGAAAGCCACCGAGTCCAAACCGACATCGTCGATGAGCCGTGATTCGCGGGTGACGCGTTTGATGTCCACGCCCATGTCGTCCTGCATGATCTTGGCCAAGCCGGTGCTTACCGATTCAGTTGTTGACTCCATGTCGAGGGACCGTAGTCGACCGAAGCTGTTTAGGCTAGGCTTACCTTCTATCCAAGGAAGTTGCCTAAACTGGTACCACCGTCCCGGTTTCCATTGTCGATTGAGACCAGCGCCGGCACTCGTTCGCAGGTGACCACACCGTGGTCGATCGTCACTTCATCGATGAGATCGAAAGCGGTAGAGATGTTTTCGGGGGTGTCGACCACGATGGTCGTGACAGGGACCTGACGGCCGAGCTGAAACAACCTGTCGCCATGCGGCGTCCGTCGGTCATGGAAGCCCCAGATACCGCGCAGGACGGTGACGCCGCGAGTGGCCTCGATGGCGCGTAGCCGGCGCACGATCTCGCGGTGCACCGGCTCGCCGCTGTGCAAGGTGTCCTCGGTGGTGTACACCATGAGTTTCTGCCACAACGGAGTTCCGTCGGCGTCGTGGGCCGGAAGCGCACCAGGGCGGGCCAGCATCGTCCCAGCCTGCTTGCAGAGCTCGGCCCGCTCGACCGTCACCAACGGGTCGGGCAGCAGCCGCTCGAGTTCGGGCAGGACCGCGACAGCGCGGGCACCGTCGCCGATCGCGATGATCATGACCGGAACTTCCGTATTCCGGTTCAGGAAGCGGGCCCGCTCCCGGCGGCCGCGCACCGTGCCGTCGACCCCGAGAAAGACGGAGGCGCAGGCGAATCCGCTGCGGTGGAGCAGATCGCACACCGCGATGTGGGCCGGTCGGCCATTGATGCGGTGCTGACGACCGACATACACGGTGAGCTTGGTGTGCTCGCCGACCTTTGCGGTGGTGAGCAGGCGGGCACGTTCGAGCGTGACCAGCCCCCGCGTCGTCAGCTCCACGGTGTGCTCGGCCAGCCCGGCGATCTTGGCGGCGGTGTCCACCGCGGCGATGGCTACCGGCAGGTCCTCGGACTGACTCAGCGTCTGGTCGGTGCGCAGCTGGTGCCGTGGCCCGAATCCGGCTATGCCGCGCAGCACGACGCTGGTGGCGACGTTCTCGGCGGCATAGAGGTCGAGCAGCTCCTCGGCCAGGAAGCGGCCCTGATGTCGTTGCCGCTCACCGAAATACGTGGTGAGCTTCAGGTAGTCCGCGGAGTCGCTCACAGCAGCCCACCCATCCACAGTCCCAGCGCCGCGGCGGCCAGGCCCAACACCACACTCGCCACGATGTTGGCCAGTGCGAACCACACCTGTCGTTCCTCGCCCAATCGTTGAGTTTCCAGCATCCATGTCGAGAACGTCGTGTACGCGCCGACGAATGCGGTACCGGCCAGCAAGGCGACATTCGGGCTCAATGCCAGCCCGCCGAAGAAGCCGAGCAGCCAGGCGCCGCTGAGGTTCACCGCGAAGGTGCCGTACGGGAAGCTGCTGCTCTTGCGTTTCGATACCGCACGGTCCACCAGGAAGCGCGTCACCGCACCCGCGCCACCGATGAGCGCGACGCCCAGCCAGATGACCGCCGTCATGCCCGCACCCGAACCCGCCGGACCAGGACGGTCGCCAGGTACACCGCGGCCAGGCCGGCGACGATGCTGGCCGTCGTGTAGCCCGCCGCCAGCCCGTAGGCGCCGTGCTCGAGCATCCGCACGGTCTCGACCTGCATGGTGCTGAACGTGGTCAGGCCGCCGCAGACGCCGGTGCCGAGCAGGGGGCGCTGATAGCTCGACACCGGGAGCCGCTCCAGCAGTCGGGTCGTGAAGTAGCCGAGCAGGAACGCACCGACGATGTTGACGACGAATGTGGGCCAGGGCCAGTGCTCGGGGTGGGGTGCGGCGAAGACGGCAAGGGCGGCGCGCGCGACGGTGCCGATGGCGCCCCCGACGAAGACGGCGGCCAATTCTCGGTTGTCGTGGCCGAACATAGGGCAAAAGTATGGTGGCCGAACGCCGACAGGTGCACACCGGGGGAGAACCGGTAGCAGAATCGAGGCCATGACGGCCAACCCGCGCGCCGGCCAACCGGCCCAGCCAGACGACCTGATCGACGTGTCCCATGTGGTCACCGCCTACTACACCGTGGCGCCGGACCCCGAGAACGTCGATCAGCAGGTGGTGTTCGGCACGTCGGGGCATCGCGGGTCGAGCCTGGACGCGGCGTTCAACGAGCCGCACATCCTGGCCACCACACAGGCGATCGTCGAGTACCGCGCCGCGCAGGGCACCACCGGACCACTGTTCATCGGCCGCGACACCCACGCCCTGTCCGAGCCGGCCTGGGTCACGGCACTGGAGGTGCTGGCCGGCAACGAGGTCATCGCGATGATCGACGCCGCCGACCGCTACACACCAACGCCGGCAGTCAGCCACGCGATCCTGACCTTCAACCGCGGCCGGGAAGGCGACCTCGCCGATGGCATCGTCGTCACCCCGTCGCACAACCCGCCGCGCGACGGGGGTTTCAAATACAACCCGCCCAACGGCGGCCCGGCCGATACCGATGCGACGAGCGTCATTGCCAAGCGCGCCAACGAGATTCTGCGTGACGGGTTGCGCGACGTGAAGCGGATACCCCTGGCGCGCGCACTGGGCTCGACGGAGCGGCATGACTATTTGAATGCCTACGTGGAGGACCTGCCGAATGTGGTTGACCTGCACGCCATTCGGGCTGAGGGGGTACGCATCGGCGCGGACCCCCTCGGCGGCGCCAGTGTCGACTACTGGGCCGCCATCGCCGAGCGGCACCAGTTGGACCTGACTGTGGTCAACCCGCTGGTGGACGCGACCTGGCGGTTCATGACGCTCGACACCGACGGCAAAATCCGGATGGACTGCAGCTCGCCGAATGCCATGGCGTCACTGATCGCGAATCGGGACCGCTATCAGATCGCCACCGGCAACGACGCGGACTCCGACCGGCACGGCATCGTCACGCCTGACGGCGGGCTGCTCAACCCGAATCACTATCTCGCCGTCGCCATCGACTACCTGTACACGCATCGAGCCGGCTGGCCGGGATCCACCGCGGTCGGCAAGACTGCGGTCAGCTCGTCGATCATCGACCGCGTGGTGGCCGGGCTGGGGCGCCAACTCGTGGAGGTGCCGGTCGGATTCAAATGGTTCGTCGACGGATTGATCAGTGGCGCAATCGGATTCGGCGGCGAGGAGAGTGCCGGTGCGTCGTTCCTGCGCACGGACGGGTCCGTCTGGACCACCGACAAGGATGGCATCATCCTGGCGCTGCTGGCCTCGGAGATCCTCGCGGTCACCGGTAAGTCGCCGTCGCAGCGCTACACCGAGCTGACGGAGAAGTACGGCGCTCCGACCTATGCCCGCATCGACGCGCCGGCCAATCGTGAACAGAAAGCACGGTTGTCGAAGCTGTCGGCCGAGCAGGTCACCGCGACCGAGCTGGCGGGCGAGCCGATCGTCGCCAAGCTCACGGCGGCGCCCGGCAACGGGGCCCCGCTCGGCGGGCTGAAGGTGACCACCGAGAGCGCCTGGTTCGCCGCGAGGCCGTCGGGCACCGAGGACGTCTACAAGATTTACGCCGAGTCGTTCAAGGGTCCGGAACACCTGGCGCAGGTCCAGGCTGCCGCGCGGGAAGTGGTGAATACCGTCATCGCGTAATAGCTTTGCTGAGCTAACGAAACTGCACGTTGCTCCCCGGTCGATCCCCGGATTTCAGGTTCTGGCGGTTTTGCTGCCATGTTGCTGCGGCATCGCTTTGGCGGGCCTAGAGTTGTGGCTACCACGAGGCTTCATTTGCGAGAGGAGCAATCGTGAGTACTACCACTGCTGTTCCGACACTCACCCGTGCGGGCCTGATCACCGGCCTGAGCGTCATCGTCGCCTTCCCTGCCCTCCCGGCGCCGTGGTACTGCATGCCCTGGGAAGATCCGGTGTGCCAGGGGATTCCGCCGGTTTGCTGGTGTGTGGCACATCGCGATCCGGGCATGGCGACAGACGAGTTGACACCCGCGCCGCCGGTTGCCCCGTCGAAGGTCCCTGGGGGTCCGGTGACGCGAGGCGCGCAATAGCAACTGCCCCACGGGGACGGCTGCAATGGGACTCGGCCGTGACGGTGGCACGCGACTAATACAGTCATAGCGTGAGTGCTGTCACCGAAGACGGTCGTCGCCCGACTCGGCTTCCCACCGAGATCTGGGTCCTGGCCGGCGCCAACGTCGTCATCGCACTCGGTTATGGCGTGGTGGCCCCCGTCTTGCCGGCGTACGCCCGCAACTTCGGTGTCAGCGTCGGCGCAGCGACGTTCGTCATCACCGCGTTCGCCGCAATGCGCCTGGTCTTCGCACCGCCGAGCGGACTGCTGGTACAGAAACTCGGCGAGCGGCGCGTCTATCTCACCGGTCTGCTGATCGTCGCGGTGTCGACGCTGGCCTGCGCGTTCGCCCAGACGTATTGGCAGCTGCTGCTGTTCCGGTCGCTGGGCGGTGCCGGCTCGACCATGTTCACGGTGTCGTCCCTGGCGCTGATGATCCGGTTGTCGCCGTTCGACGCCCGCGGCCGGGTGGCCGGGCTGTTCTCCAGCGCGTTCATGATCGGCGGTGTCGCCGGGCCGGTACTGGGCAGCCTGACCGCCGGCCTGGGTCTATCTGTGCCGTTCGGCATCTACGGGGTGGCGCTGACGGTCGCCGCGGCCGTCGTGTTCGTCAGTCTGCGGCACTCGCCGCTGGCCGCTCGGGAGGAGACAACCGGGCCCACGGTGTCGGTACGGACCGTGCTGCGCAACCGTGCCTACCAGGCCGCGCTGTTGTCGAACCTGGCGGCCGGATGGGCGGCACTGGGCCTGCGCGTGGCGCTGGTTCCGCTGTTCGTCGTCGACGTGCTGCATCGCAGTGCGGGCATGGCCGGTCTGGTGCTGGCGATGTTCGCGGTCGGCAACGTATGTGCCGTGATCCCCAGTGGGCACCTGTCCGACCGGGTCGGCCGGCGCAAGTTGATGATCGTCGGGCTGGCGGTGTCGTCGGTTTCGACGGTGCTGCTCGGCTGGACCACGTCGCTGCCGGTGTTTCTGGCGATCGCATTCGTGACCGGCGCGGCGAGTGGCATCTTCATCTCGCCGCAGCAGGCCGCCGTCGCGGACATCATCGGCAACCAGGCTCGGGGCGGCACCGCGGTGGCGACGTTCCAGATGATGTCCGACCTCGGCACGATTGTCGGCTCGCTGGTCGCGGGGCAGATCGCCCAGCACGTGTCGTTCACCGCTGCATTCAGCGTCGGCGGGGTGATCCTGCTGGCGGCCGCGGTGGGCTGGTTGCTGGCCCCGGAAACCCGTCATTCCGGTGACGAGGAGGAGACGCCGATCTGTCCACTGGGCCACGAGCCGATGGAGGGGTCACTCTGACCTGCCGTTTTGTTCCCGATGGGACCGGTGGTGTAGCTTCATCAGGCACCACTTAAGGGGCTATGGCGCAGCTGGTAGCGCACCACACTGGCAGTGTGGGGGTCAGGGGTTCGAGTCCCCTTAGCTCCACAAGTAAACCCGTTCTGACTTCGGTCGGGGCGGGTTTTTTCTTGCCGACGGACAAGTCGCGTCTGGTGTGCGGGCGGTCGCCGAACTCGATGGGCTGCGGGCCCTCGAAGATCGATTCGAGAAAAGTGTCCCCTTTCACGGGGCTGGGTGCTCCTACCTGTGTCCAGGGGCCCAACCAGGACTCCGATCACATCGAAGGAGCACATTGATGATCAATAACGTCAACCCCCAGCAGCCGACTGACAGCGTCTCATCTGCGTCCGCGGCGGAACCGACGTCTGCGCAAAAGCAGGGCCGACGACTCGCCGTCGCCGGCGTTTCGGCGATCGCTGCCATGGCCGCCGTGGCCGTGAGCCTGTCCGGTGTGGCCTCGGCGGCCACACCGACGAAGACCAACTGCACGTTCACAACCGCCGATGGGCACTATGTGACGGCAGTCAACAGCGGCGGGTTGACGGGACTCGGCCAGCCACCGTTCGACGTAATCCACACGGATGCCGTGCGGGTCGGGTCATGGGAGACCTTCACGCTCGTGGACGCCGGCGACGGAACCCACTACGGCATCCGGGCCTTCGACGGGCATTACCTCACTGCCGTGGGCGGTGGCGGACGGACCACCGACGTCATCCACTCCGATGCCACGCAGTTGCGGGGTTGGGAGAAGTTCACTGTCACGAAGATTCCATCGGCTTCGGGCGGCCAGGTCATGTATTCGATCGGCACCATCGACGGGCACTTCCTCACCGCCGTGGGCGGCGGCGGACGGACCGCTGACGTCATCCATTCCGATGCAACGGTGGCCAACGGCTGGGAGAAGTTCCATATCCACTGCGCAAACTGAGCGCCCGCCGCGATATCGAGCGGCGGATGGCGGCAGTTGGCTGGGCCTTGCATCAGTCCGTACTGCTGGACCATCCGCCGGATCGGTCCCAACCGAGTCGATAGTTGTTCTGTTGGGTCCCCGTTTGAAACCCGCTCCGACTTCGGTCGGGGCGGGTTTTCCATGTGTGCACTGTGGTCTAGCGCCATATGTCCTGATTCCCTCCTACGGGCGATGGGATCGCAGTCGTGACGGCGGTGAGCCGGTGACACCGGCGGAACGTTGCCGGCTGCTTGATCATTGCGAGCGGCGCCCGGCTCTCGTCGGCGGAACTTACCGCGCGGTAAGATGCCCGCATGACTCAGCGCAGCATGCCGACTGTCGATGGCGTGACCCACGAATATGTGCAGGCCGGCGACGTAAAGATCCACGTGGCCGTGGCCGGACCGGAGGGCGGGCGCCCGGTCGTGCTGCTGCACGGCTGGCCGGAGAACTGGTTCATGTGGCACAAGATCATCCCGGCGCTGGCCGATACCGGCTACCGGGTGTACGCCATGGACCTGCGCGGCGCCGGCTGGAGCGAGGTCACTCCGAAGGGCTACGAGAAGGAGCAATTCGCCTCCGATGTGCTCGCCGCGGCGACCGCGCTGGGGCTGGAGTCTTTCGAACTGGTGGGCCATGACTGGGGTGGCTGGACCGCGCAGCTGGTGGCGCTGAAGGCGCCGACGCGCGTCAAGCGGTTGGCGATCCTCAACATCCCGCCGGTGTGGCAGGAGCCGGGCCGGGTGGCCCGCCATGCCCACAAGCTCGCGTATCAACTCGTCGTGGGCGCGCCCGCGGTCGGACCCCTCTCGCACCTGTCGCCGACGCTCTGGTGGTTCATCCGCCGCAGTGGCATGCCGCAGGAGTCGGTGGACTTCTTCCGCAGCTGCTTCCGGGACCGGGACCGTCGCGTGGCGGGCTCGAAGATCTACCGGTCCATGGTCGGCAAGGAGTTCGTGAAACTGGCGCGCGGTCCCTACGACGACCAGAAGCTCGCGATGCCGGTGCGGGTGCTGTTCGGTCTCGACGACGTGGCAGTGCACCCGTCGCTGCTGGAGGGCTTCAAGGATCACGCCGACGATCTGAACATCACCGAGGTGCCCAACTGCGGTCACTTCATCATCGACGAGCAGCCCGAACTCGTGATCAAGTGGCTCTCGGACGTGCTCGCCGAGCCGCAACGGAGTTGACGGTATCGGGCGGTTCCGGCAATCCGACCCAACCGCCGCGGCCGGATGCCGCGTGACCAAGAATGATCGGATGGCGAATTCCGAGCTCGTACCGTTCGGCGAGCTGTCCACTGAGCTGGCGGAAATAGCGGTAGTCGAACCTCCAGGGCTTCCGGGCAGCAACCCGACCCTGGCGCTGCAGCACATGGAAGCTGCACTGGTTCGCGCCGATCTCGACTGCCCCGACGCGCTGAGCCCCGAGCAGTTCCGGCGCCTGCGCTATCTCTTGAGCTTCGCGCGGTTGACGGTGTTCGAACCGGGCGCAGCTGGGCCGTTCGGTACGCGCGGCCGCGGCGATGTCACGGTCGGTGACGAGATCGCCGGCTTCCGGCAGCGCGTGATCGACGCGCTGTACAACCCGCTCCGTGGGCGCACCACCGCGCAGGAGCGACTGGATGCCGCGAAAGCCGTCCTCCTCAGCTTCGCCGAGGACGTGGAGTACGAACGGTCGGTCCTCCTGGAGCGGCACCGCAACGACTTCTCCGCGGCCGAACTGGACGCGGAACTCGGCTACAAGACGTACGTCGCGGTCCTCGGCGGCGGTGGCGGTGCCGGCTACGTCTACCTGGGCGGTATGCAGCGCATGCTCGCAGCGGGCCTGCCGCCGGCTTACATGCTCACCAACTCGTTCGGCGCCATCGTCGGCAGTGTGATGGCTCGCGCGTTACCCGTGCCCATCGAGGACTATGTGGCGTGGGCGAAGACCGTCACCTACCGCGGCGTCCTGGCCCCGGCCAGAACGCGGCGCCGCCACGGGCTCAACGGACTGTTCTCGTTGCAGTTCAACGAGTTCGCCAAGGAGATGTTCACGCGCGAAGACGGTGAGCCGATGCGGCTGACGGACTTGGCGATCCCGTATGAGACCGTCGTCGCAGGCGTCCGGAAGCAGTCGTTCGACCGGCTGCCCGGACAGTTTCATCCGTCGCACTTCACGATGATGGGGGTACGGGCGCTCGAACACCTCAAACTGGGGTACGCGCCAGGCGTCGTCAACCGCCTGTGGCAGGTCGCCGCGTTCATCGACTCCCGCGTCGTCAAGCCCATCGTGCTGGGTGGCGACGATCTCACCGCTGACTTCAATGTCGTTGACGCCGCTAGTTTTTCGTCGGCAATCCCGGGCATTCTGCACCACGAGTCCAGCGATCCGCGAATGTGGGACCTCCTCGACCAGCTGCTCGTGGAGAAGGACGTCGCCGCATTGGTCGACGGCGGCGCGGCCAGTAACGTCCCAATCGAGCTGGCGTGGAAGCGAATCCAGGACGGTCGCCTTGGCACGCGGAACGCGTGCTATATCGGCTGGGACTGCTTCCACCCCCAATGGAATCCGAGACATCTTTGGCTGCAGCCGATTACGCAGGCATTGCAGCTGCAGATGGTGCGCAACGCGCCGTTCGCCGACCGCGTCATCCGGTTCAGCCCGACGTTGTCGCCGGTCACGTTGGCGGCCGCGCCGGAAGCCATCGATCGCGCGATCGAGTGGGGCAACGCGTCGGTCGAGAGTTCGGTGCCGTTCGTGCAGCGGCTCACCGAGCCGGTGTGGTGGGAAGGGGACCAGCCGCCACAGGTCGGTCGCACGCCGGTTCGCATTTCCGCCCCGCTGCAGCCGATGACCACGATTCTGGACGGAGCCCGACGGGCCGCCGAATATGTACCGCGGGTCACGCGGGTACGGCGTCGGGTTGCGGCTGTCGGGCAACGCATCCGTCGATCGCCGTGAAGAATGACGCAGGGAAGGGCTTCGCTGATGTGCGTGGTACCGAAACGTTGCTGATTGCCTGCTCGCACACGCGCGTGCCGCCTAGGCTTGATCTCTACGAAGCGTGTCGTTTGCCACACTGGTGATCGGAGAAAAGTGCGCGGATCTACCGGCGGGCGGATCATCGTGGTATCTGCGGCCTGCGTGAGCTTCTGCGCGATCACTGTCGGGCTCGTGGGAGTGGGAGTGCATTGGTGGCCCGTAGCTGCGGGCTTCCCTCCGGTGGCGGCGATTCTCGCGGCTTGTACGTTGGCCGTGGCGGTAACGACAGCACTCGGCCGTAACCGGCCGGCGCCGGCGGCTGTTCCGGTCAAAGAGCAAGTCGCCTACGCACTCGAAACGCTCGCTACCTTGGTTCAAGGTGTGTGGCGGGACGAAGCACGACTTCGGGGACTCGATGAGACCATTCCGGTGCGGTGGAAATCGGCACCGCGGAACTTGGTTGACCACCGGCACAAGGTGCGCGCCGGCTCAGAACTTAGTGCTTCCAGCGACAACATCGATGGCTTGGCTAACCGGTTCCGCGCCCTACCGGCCAAGCGGCTGGTTATCCTCGGGGAGGCTGGGTCGGGCAAGACTTCGCTTGCCGTGCAGCTGTTGCTCGAAATGCTTCGGCAGCGTCGCCCCGGCGATTTCGTGCCTGTCTACGTCACGATCAGTGAGTGGGATATCGAGCAATTTCCCCGTCTCAAGGACTGGGTCGCCTTTCGAATACGAAACGACTTCGCAGAACTGTTGGACATTTCTGCGGGTGTTGTTGACGAGCTCGTTTCACGTAATTACATATTGCCCGTAATCGATGGGCTGGATGAGCTTGAAGTGCCGCATCGGTTGGCAGTCTTTCGAACTATTCAGGAAACTCTTGATCCAGATGGGGCATTGATTCTGGCATGTAGGACGGCGGAATATCGGCACCTCGTACGCGAATTGCACGTGATCAAGCGTTCCGCGGGGATCGAATCTCAGGCGCTGACCGTAACCCAGGTCATCGGGTATTTGACCGACTGCTTGCCGCCGGAACTGGATCCAGATTGGCAATCGGTGTTCAACGCGACGATCGAAGGGAAATGTCCGGCACTGGCGACGGTCTGCTCGACGGCGTTGGGCCTTTGGCTGGTTCGTGTCGTCTATGTCGAACAGAAGCGCAGTCCGCTGGAGTTGTTGACAGACGACTATCGTGCGGTAGCGGACCTCAAGAGGCACCTGTATTCACAGTTGGTTCCGGTTCTCGTTGCGCTAGGGGATCGTCGGCGTCGTGAAGGCGACAGCCCGTTCGCTCCGAAGCGTACGTGGAGTGCGCCGGACGTCACCCGTTGGCTGGGATTCCTTGCCGGGGGACTTGGAGCGGAGCGTGACTTCGCGTGGTGGCGCCTACCCACTGCCGTTAGCGGCACGGCCGTGCGCTGGTCGGCAGCATTTCTTGGCTGGCGCGTAGCGGCCCTGACTATCGGGATCGTGTGGTTCGTGTGCGGACTATCGGCCACCCTGGGACATTTCGACGTGGTGGCCAGTGTGCTTTCGAGCTCCATAGTCGCCGTAGTCCTGAGTCTCGTCGCGTTCATCCCGTTCTATTTCGTGGTGGTCAAACCCAAGAACGTGCGATTCACGAAGCGCCCGTCAAAAGTAAATTGGCGGTTGCGAGGGCGCGTTCAGCTGTTTGG
>Ga0265327_10004179_pt1 | contig 13012 bp, 12 predicted proteins | sample 41621metaG_FD_202089 | JGI IMG/M metagenome (GOLD analysis project Ga0265327, IMG submission 202089) | Rhizosphere microbial communities from Carex aquatilis grown in University of Washington, Seatle, WA, United States - 4-16-21 metaG | ecosystem: Host-associated > Plants > Roots > Rhizosphere...
TGGCGTTGCGCGTCTTGGCGCTCTCGCTCAGGGCTCCGCCATCGATGTACTCGAACAACAGGCGCGGCAATCGCTTCCGGGCGAGCCGGCGGTAGTCTTCAACTGAGACGGGTTTCAACCCACGGCCCCCCGGACGGCTTCGAAGCTGGTCTTCAGCAGTTTGCGCCCCGAGGCGTTTCCAGTTGGTGAGCCCTGGCCCCGATCACCGCGAGGGCGTTCCTCGAACAGGGACGCCAGGTTCTCGACGATGGCGCCGCCCAGCTGCTCGACGTCAACCAGGGTCACGGCCCGGCGGTAGTAGCGGGTCACATCGTGGCCGATGCCGATGGCGATCAGCTCCACCGGCGACATGGCCTCGATCTGGCCGATGACCGCGCGCAGGTGGCGCTCCAGATAGTGGCCGGTGTTGACCGACAGGGTCGAGTCGTCCACCGGCGCCCCGTCCGAGATCACCATCAGGATCTTGCGCTGTTCCGGCCGGCCGAGCAGACGATGGTGCGCCCAGAGCAGGGCCTCGCCGTCGATATTCTCCTTCAGCAGGCCTTCCTTCATCATCAGGCCGAGATCGCGCCGCGTGCGCCGCCAGGGCGCGTCGGCCGACTTGTAGACGATGTGGCGCAGGTCGTTCAGGCGCCCGGGATTGGGCGGCTTGCCGGCCTTGATCCATTCCTCGCGCGACTGCCCGCCCTTCCAGGCGCGGGTAGTGAAGCCCAGAATCTCGACCTTCACTCCGCAGCGCTCCAGCGTCCGCGCCAGGATGTCGGCGCACACCGCCGCCACCATGATCGGCCGCCCGCGCATCGAGCCGGAATTGTCGATCAGCAGGGTCACCACCGTGTCGCGGAACTCGGTGTCCTCCTCCTGCTTGAACGACAGGGGGGCGGTGGGGTCGATGATCACCCGCGTCAGGCGCGCGGCGTCGAGCATCCCTTCCTCGAGGTCGAAGGTCCAGGCGCGGTTCTGCTGCGCCAGGAGCCGTCGCTGCAGGCGGTTGGCCAGACGCGAGACCACGTTCGACAGGTTGGTCAGCTGCTGGTCGAGATAGGCCCGAAGCCGCGTCAGCTCCTCCTCCTCGGCCAGCTCGGTGGGCGAGACCACCTCGTCGTAGCGGTTGGTGAAAACCTTGTAGTCCGGCTCGCGGTGGCGATCGGCGCCGGCGTCCGGGCGCGAGGGACGCTCGCCGTCGCCCATCTCTGGCGGCTCCTCGTCGCTTTCGGAGGACTCGACGTCCGACTGGTCGGTCGATTCCATGCGCTCGGCGTCAGGGTCCTGCTCGCCGCTCTCGCGCGCCGAGGCGATGTCCGAGGAGGCCTCGCTCTCGCCAGAGTCGTCATCCTCGTTCTCGTCGTCGCCGCCGGTCTGGCTGGCCTCGTCCTCGCCCTCGTCCTGGTCCTCCGACAGGTCGTCGTCGGCGGCCTCGGCCATGTCGAGGTCCTTGAGCACGTTCCTGGCGATGCGGGCGAAGGCGGCTTGGTCGTCGATGGCCGAAGCCAGGCGGTCGAGGTCGCGGCCGGCGCGGGCCTCGATGTCGGGGCGGAAGGCGTCGACCAGCAGCTTGGCGCCGTCCGGCGGGGGCTGGCCGGTGAGCCGTTCGCGCACCAGCAGCGACAGGATGTCGGCCATCGGCGGCTCTGAGGTGGTCTCGGCACGGCGGGCCAGGCCCTTCTTCTCCAGCTGAGCCTCCAGCGCCGCCGCCAGGTTCTGGCGCACCCCGCCGAGCGCATTGGCCCCGATCGCCTCGACCCGGGCGTGCTCGATCGCCTCGAAGGCGTCGGCGGCTTCCTGCCCGCCGGGCTTGAAGCGGGCGTGGGCCGCCCTGTCGTGGTGCGCCAGCCAGAGGGCCATCTGGTCGGCCAGGCCGCGCAGGCGCGTGGCCTCCTTCATCGGCAGGTCGCGCGGCGGGTGCGGCAAGACCGCGCGGTTGGCGTAGAGCGCGGGACCCTCGTTGGAGAACACGACCTCCAGGTCCGGCGTCTCGGCAAGCGAACGCGCGGCGTGCGCAAGGGCGCGCTTGAACGGTTCGACGGGGCTTTCGTGGTCGGCCATGGGAGCGCCGTTCTAGCCTGCGGCGAGGGCGGGGTTAAGCGCTATCGCGACGACGATTGCGGAGATGCGTCGGGACGCGCACCCTGAAGCCGGACCCTTGGAGGGCGCCATGCGCAGAGCCGTGTTCTGGATTGCAGTATTGGCGGCATGTCCGGGCTTGGCCTGGGCCCAGCCCGCCGCGCCGCCCGCGTCCGCGCCTCAGGTCAACAAGCCGCCGCCCGCGACGCCCCAGCAAATCGCCGCCGCCAAGGCCGAGGCCGACCGCATCATCGCCGCCTCTCATGCCGGACGCTGGTTCGTCAACGCCACCGCGGGGGCCCAGCCCGAGGCGCGACACACGCCGAGCGGGATGGTCTGCGGCTTCGTCATCGGCCAGCGCAACGAAATCCGCATCCCCGAGGCCGCCGCCGCCCAGGGCGACGAAGTCAGCTGCGTCACCACCCTGATCTCCAAGGACGGTCCGCCGATCCAGCTGACCCAGTCCGCGGTCCGCCCCGCCGCCCCGCGCACCGTGGAGCAGGAGCTCCAGCTCGCCATGGCCGCGTTCCGTCAGCGCGACCCGGCGGCCAAGCCGGCCGACGGCCAGTTCAGCAACTTGCGCCTGGGTGGGACCCAGGTCGGCCACGCCGCCCTGCGCATCGAAATGACCGACGGCGGCCAGCGCATCTACGCCCGCGCGGGCGCGGCGGTGGTGGGCGCCTGGGTGGTCACCCAGAGCCTGACCACGCCGGTCGCCAACGCCCGGTCGGCCGACCTGGTCGGCGAGCTGATGCTGTCGGTTGCGGTCAATCAGGTCGCCGCCGTCGAGCCCAACGCCAAGATCATCGCCGACGCCAAGATGGCGGCCAACGACGCCGCGGCCGAAGAGGCGCGCCGCCTGCTCAAGGGCGTGCGCGAACAGGCCGAGTTCGCCGACCTCACCGCCGACGGGGTGACCCGCATCCAACACAAGGCCAGCGGCGTCACCTGCCAGTTCGGCGCTCTCACGGCCGCCAACCGCCTGGCCGGCTCCGCCATGGGCATGATCTGCGCCACGGCCCTGGATTTCGAGGTGCAGAATCTGGAGGTCGCCTTCGCGCCGCAGATGACCGACACCGCGGCCCAGGAGTCAGTGACCAAGTTCATCACCGAGCAGTTTCCCGGCGCCGAGCCGATCGAGGGCTTCAAGGACCTCAAGGCGGGCCGTCCCGACACCCCCGACCACGCCGTGCGCCGGTTCTCGGCCACGGGCAAGAACGGCGGGCCCAAGGTGTTCGTGCGGGTAGCCTACAGCCAGGTCGGCGACTGGGCGATCTTCCAGCGGGTGATCGCGCCCATCGGCGCCGAAAAGCTGTCGGACGACACCTCCGAGCGCCGGCTGCTGGCCGCCATCGCTCAGGTCATGGATCGCCAGAGGGCCGGCGCCGGCCCTCTGGGCGCCGGTCCGCGCAGAGGCGGCTAGAGGCTGTCGTTGCGGCTCGCGGCGCGGACGGGCAACCTGGGCCGGGTCCAGGAGGCGGTCATGCACAAGGCGGCGATCATGGCCGGCGTCCTGCTGGCGATTGCAGCGAGCCAGGGCCGCGCGCAGGACGCCCCGGCGGCGGCGGAAGTCCGGCGGTTGCTGCAGAGCGCGCCCAATCCCGACGACTTCGCCGATTTGTCTTCGGGCGGCCTGGTCAGCCTGAGGCACAAGCCCAGCGGGCTGATCTGCGCGTTCGGTCCGGATTTCCGTGGCGACAGCCTGCACGCCTCGCCCGGCGGGCTGATCTGCGAGACGGCCAGCGTGTCGGAGATCGACACCCTGGAGGCCTTCCACACAGCTCAGGCTTCCGACGAGGAGCTGCAGGGTGCGCTCGCCAGGGCGATGGGTCAGTTCCGGGGCGCGCAGGCGGTCAGCGGCTTCACCGACGCGCAATCCGAACGCCAGAACGCCCCGCCCCACGTCAGCCGGCGTTACGTCGCCGCCGCTCCGAGCGGCGACCGCCTGTTCATCCGCATCGCCTACAGCCAGGTCGGCGACTGGTTCGTGCTGCAGCGGGTGATCTCGACGCCCGACTCGGCCCAGATCGCCGACAGCGACGGCGAGCGGCGCCTCCTCGCGGCCATAGGCCAGCTGATGGACCGGCAGACGAGCGGGGGCGGCCGCTAGGCCTCCCGCTCAGAGAAGGCTCAGGCCACCTTCACTCGCGCCGCGCTCTCCGGCAGGTCGGTCCCGAACGCGCGCTGGTAGAACTCCGCCACGGTCGGGCGCTCGAGTTCGTCGCACTTGTTCAGGAAGGTCATGCGGAAGGCCAGGGCCACATCGCCGGCGAAGATCTCGGCGTTCTGCGCCCAGGTGATCACCGTCCGCGGGCTCATCACCGTGGAAATGTCGCCGTTCATGAAGGCGTTGCGGCTCATGTCGGCCACCCGCACCATCGAGGCGATGATCTTGCGGCCCTCCGGGGTGTCGTAGCCTGGCGTCTTGGCCAGCACGATCTGCTCTTCCACGTCGTGGGCGAGGTAGTTCAGGGTGGTGACGATCGACCAGCGGTCCATCTGGCCCTGATTGATCTGCTGGGTGCCGTGATAGAGCCCCGTCGTGTCGCCGAGCCCGATGGTGTTGGTGGTCGAGAACAGACGGAAATACGGGTTCGGCCGGATCACCCGGTTCTGGTCCAGCAGGGTCAGCTTGCCCGACTGCTCCAGCACCCGCTGGATTACGAACATCACGTCCGGCCGGCCGGCGTCGTATTCGTCGAACACCAGCGCGATCGGGCGCTGCAGGGCCCAGGGCAGCATGCCCTCGCGGAATTCCGTCACCTGCTTGCCGTCCTTGAGGACGATGGCGTCCTTGCCGACGAGGTCGATCCGCGACACGTGGCTGTCGAGGTTCACCCGCACCAGCGGCCAGTTCAGCCGCGCCGCGACCTGCTCGATGTGGGTCGACTTGCCGGTGCCGTGATAGCCCTGGACCATCACCCGCCGGTCGTAGGCGAAGCCGGCGCAGATCGCGAGCGTGGTCTGCGGGTCGAACTTGTAGGCGGAGTCGAAGTCGGGAACGTGTTCGTCGCGCGTGCTGAAGGCCGGGACCTTCATGTCGGAGTCCACGCCGAAGACCTCGCGCACCGACACGCTGCGGTCGGGGGCCAGGATCTGGAGCTTGTCGTCGGGGTCGCTGGGGGAAGCCATAGGCGGTTCTTTAGGCAAGGGGCGCGCGGGGGTCCAGTCCCTCCCGCCGAATAGACGCCTTGGGAACCGCCTGCGCCCCTACTTCTCGCCCTTGGCCTTGGACACCGCCGCGCCCGCGCCCGCGCCGACGACCGCGCCGACGGGGCCTGCCACCACCGCCCCGGCCACAGCTCCGGTCGCGGCCCTCTGGGTGGTGTCGTGCCCGCAGGCCGCCAGGGCACAGGCCAAACCGGCGGCGGTTAGTAACGCAATGAAATTCCGCATGATCTGAAGTTCCCTGAGACGAACCAGACCCAACCCGCTCAACAAACGAGGGTCCGCCAAGTCCGTTCCAAGGGCACCGCGCAAGAACAGCGTGGAAAATCGCGGGATTAGAGTTAACTCCATTGGCCCGACCCGGTTGCGCAATTCAGCCCAAAATTTTTGCACTGCGATAGGGGGTTGCGACTCGTGAGCAATCCTGTCATGAAGGCCGCGTGTTAATACCTAGCCCCCGCCCAATCGTGAGCCGGTGGGGGCCCGTTCGCAGAAGCCTGAGCTTATCGGCGGTTGCGGACGCCTTGTCGGAGGGCCTGAGCGCCCTCGCCGAATAGGACACGAAAGCTTTGATCAGTAAGGCTTACCCGCGTGCGAACACGCGTGCGCTTTGCAGCGCCGCCTTGGCGGGTTCCGCACTCGGCCTGGGTCTGGCGTTCGCCTATCTGGCGGGCGCCAATTCCGTCTCAGGGTTAATGCATGTGCGCGCCAAGGCCCTGGCCTCAGCGGAGGCTCAGGGGTTCACGGATGTTGCACTGCAACATGCCAACAGCCTCTCTCCAGGGGCCCTGGCCATCGCCCAAAGGCATGATCCGTTCACCGTTTCCGGCGCCGAACAGCGCGACCGCCAGTCGGCCGATTTCGCCGCCCGTCTGGAAAGCGTCAGCAGCGCGCCGCTCGGCGTCACCGCCGCTTCCCTGCTGCGTCCTGAGCTGGCGCCCGACGGCGCCAACGTCGCCAGCCGCTTCCGTTTCGCCTCCATCGGCGCGCTTGACGGCGCCCGCGACCTCGATTGCCTGACCCAGGCCGTCTACTACGAGGCCCGCGGCGAGAGCCCCCGCGGCCAGGCCGCCGTGGCCCAGGTCGTGCTCAACCGCGTCCGCCATCCGTCCTTCCCCAAGACCATCTGCGCCGTGGTGTTCCAGGGCGCCGGCCTCGGCAAGGCCGACTGCCAGTTCTCGTTCGTCTGCGACGGCTCCATGCGCAGCGCGCGCGACGAGGACGCCTGGGACAAGGCCCAACATGTGGCCGCCCGCGCCCTGTCCGGCGCCGTGGTGGCCGAGATCGGCGCCGCCACCCACTTCCACGCCACGCGTCTCGGCCCGCAATGGGGCGACGGCCTGATCAAGGTCGCCACCGTTGGCCTGCACGTGTTCTACAAGTTCGGCCACAAGAGCCCGGACTTCCAGGCCCAGGTGTTCGAGGCCTCGGTCTCCAAGCCCGTCGAGCGTCCCGGCATCGACGTGAAGCCGGTCCTGGCCGCCCTGATCCCCAGCGCCCAGGCCGCCGAGCCGCCCCATCTGGAGCCCAAGCCGATCGCCGCGCCGGACGCGCTGAAGGACGCCGCGCCCCAGCCCGTCGCCGCGGCCGCCCAGCCGGTCAAGCCGGTGGCCCAGGCCAAGACGGGGCAGCCCGAGGCCTGATGACGCGCGGCCTCCCCCGCTTGCGGGGGAGGGGGTGAGCTCTGTGGCGGCCAACGATTTGGCCGCCATGCGAACGCCCGCCAAAGGCGGGCTGGGCGAAGCGGTGGAGAGGGCATACGGCTGCGATGCCCTTCGAACTGCGAGCCGAACCCGGCCCTACGCCCGCATGCCCTCTCTGTCACCTTCGGTGACATCTCTCCCGCGAGCGGGAGAGACCGCGGGCCCTACCGCCCCCCGTTGACGCCGCGCCGCTTCTGCTTCCTCCTCCAGCGACAACAAGACCACCGGAGGAGACCCCCATGGCGCGCAAATCGCCCCTGCAGTCCACGCTCGCCGCCGCCGCCCTCGTGGCCCTCGCCCTGCCGGCCAGCGCCCACGCCCCGCGCACCACGCCCGCCAACCTGCTCGACCGCGTCCAGATCGAGGACCTGCTGGTCGACTATTACGCCCCGCTCGGCGGCGGAAAGCAGGAGAAGCTGTCGGACTTCTTCGTCGAAGACGGGGTGATCGACGTCAACGGCCGCGTCTACTCGGGCCACGCGGGCATCACCCAGGCCTACAAGGACGCCGGCGCCGCCAACAACGGCAACCCGACCTTCAAGGGCAAGTTCACCATGCTGATGAACAACCCCCGCATCGAGATCCACGGAAACACCGCCACCGCCGACGTGGTGTGGACCGGCATCGTCACCACCAAGGTCACCGACCAGCCGCACTTCGCCGAGCAGGGCAAGGAGCATGACGACCTGGTCAAGGTGAAAGGCGAGTGGCTGATCAAGAAGCGCATCATCACCTCCACCGGCGGCCTCGCCCCCTTCTTCCAGGCGACCTACAAGGACCGCTAGAGCGGGTTGAGGAAAAGTGGTTACCGGTTTTCCGCCCGCAACCCGCTCTAACTCTAAGATTCTAGAGCACGATTCAGCGATCAGGCTAATTCAGCCTGATCCCATCGTGCTCTAGCGCCGCCAGACATGTCGACCCCCCGCCCTGCCAAGATCATTCCCCGACGCACCCCGGAATCGGCGGCCATGACCGCCGAGGTCCGGCGCGCCATGGCCATCACCGCCCGGATCAACCGCCTGGGCTTCGACGATGCGGATCAGGTGCGGGCCCTGCTGGCCGAACTCATCGGCCGGCCGGTGGATGACAGCGTCACGCTGATCCCGCCGTTCTACGCCACCGGCGGGGCTGACACCCGTGTCGGCCGCAACGTCTTCATCAACCAGAACTGCACGCTCTACGACCTGGGCGGGATCGATATCGGCGACGATGTGATGATCGGGCCGAACGTCAGCCTGATCACGTCCGGCCATCCCCTCGAGCCATCCCGGCGGCGCGCCGCCGTCACTGCGGCGCCCATCGTCATCGAGAGAAACGTCTGGATCGCCGCCGGCGCGATTGTCATCGGCGGCGTGACGGTGGGCGAGAATTCGGTCGTCGCCGCCGGTTCTGTCGTGACCCGCGATGTGCCCGCGAACACCCTCGTCGGCGGCAATCCCGCGCGGGTCATCCGCTCGCTCGAAGGCTGAGGAGCCGTCCTCGGCGCGCCAAGGGCGCCGATCGGGCCGCGACGCTTTGGCCAAAACGCGGCGAAGGTACGAAAACGAACAAACCTCGGCCGAGCAACTCAGCAGAGTACTTGCGCCGCTTGAGTCGCGGGCGGCTGGATCGAGATGCTGTCCATGACGCACCATTTGGATTTCGGGCTGTCGCCGATCGCGGCGGTCGCCCCGGAAAGACTCGTCGAAGGCGCTACCTTGACCGGCCGGGTCCAGCTTGATGGCGCGCGGTTTCGGAGCTGTGTCTTTCGCAACGCCGTCCTGGTTTACGCGGGTAGCGCGGGGACCGAGCTCAGCGACTGCGCTTTCGAGGCCACCCGCATTGAGTTCATTGGGCCCGCGGGCAACGGGCTCGCGTTCCTGAAGGCCATGTCGAGCCAGCGAAGCGGCATGACGGGGCTCGTCAGGGCATCCTTCCCCCAGCTTTTCGGCCACTGAACCCGCGGGAAGCAGAGGGCGCGATGGCTATGCGACCCTAAACTTCCACCACCGTATTCTTCAGCACGCCGATCTTGCTGACGCGGCACTCCATCACGTCGCCGCCCTTCATCAGGCCCTTGGGCTCCATGCCGAAGCCGACGCCCGAAGGCGTGCCCGAAGCGATCACATCGCCGGGCTCCAGGGTCAGGCCGGCGGACAGGTATTCGAAGATCGACGGCACGTCGAAGATCATCTGCGAGGTGAAGGCGTGCTGGCGCTGCTCGCCGTTGAGCAGGAAGGTCAGCTCCAGGCTCCCGGGGTCGCCGATCTCGTCGGCGGTCACGATCCACGGGCCCATCGGGCAGGTGGTGTCGAGAGTCTTGCCCTTGAACCACTGCACGTGGGTGCGCTGCAGGTCGCGGGCGGTCACGTCGTTGATGATGGTGTAGCCGAACACGTGGTTCAGGGCGTCTTCCTTGGAGATGTTCACCCCGCCCTTGCCGACGATCACGCCGAGCTCGATCTCGTAGTCGAACGCCTGGGTCACCTTCACCGGGTAGTGCACGTCGGCGTCCGGACCGACCACGGTGGTGGGGGCCTTGGAGAAGAAGTTGGGCACGGTGGGGATCGAGGGGTCGCGGTTGAACATGCGGTCGCCCTCGTGCACGTGCTCCATGTAGTTGCGGCCGACGCAGAACACGTTCTTGGCGGGGCGCGGGATCGGCGCCAGCAGCTTGACCTCCGAGGCGGGATAGACCGCGTCGGCGGGCGGGTTGGTCTCCAGCTTCTTGGCCACAGCCAGGGCCGCGGGGCCCGCCGCGATGAAGCCGATCATGTCCGCCACGTCGAGGCTCTCGCCGGCCAGTTCGGCCGCAAGGCGCAGGTCGAGCACCCCCTTGCCCTCCAGCCACAGGCCGACGGCGTGGGCTCCGGCCCGCTCGAAGGTGACGAACTTCATGGCGTTCTCCCCAATCTTGGTCCGGTTCTTTTAGCGACCGCAGGCGGCCGGGCAAGTGCGGGCTCTTGCAAAGACGCCGCAGGCTCCGGATATGAGCGCCATGACCGACCCTGTTCAACCCGAGCGCTCGCGCGTTCTCGCCGCCCTGGAAGCCGTCAAGGATCCCAAGTCCGGCCGCGGACTGGTCAGCGCAGGCCTGGTTCAGGCCCTGGTGGTGCAGCCCGGTCGCGCGGGCTTCATGATGGAGGTCGAGGACGGCGAGGGCCCGCTCTACGCCCCCGTGCGCGACCAGGCGGAGGCGGCCCTGGTGTCCGTGCCGGGCGTCGACCGCGCCCAGGTGGTGCTGACCGCCGACAAGCCGCCCACCGGCGCCCCCGGCACGGTGCGCGTGCGCCGCGGCCAGGAGCCGGAGCACAACCATGCTCACGATCACGGGCATGACCACCACGGCCACGACCACGGCCTGGAGGTCCACGCGCGCCCGGCGCCCCAGGCGGCGCCGCAGCATCAGCCAGTCGCCGGCCAAGCGTCTTCGGGCAAGCCGGCCCATGTGCGCCATGTGGTGGCGGTGGCCAGCGGCAAGGGCGGGGTGGGCAAGTCGACCATCGCGGTGAACCTGGCCGCCGCCCTGGCCCAGCTGGGGCTCAAGGTCGGCCTGCTCGACGCCGACGTCTATGGCCCCTCGATCCCGCAGATGACCGGCGCGCGCGAGGAACCCAAGCAGCTCGGCGGCAAGCTGCAGCCGCTGCAGGCCTGGGGCCTGAAGATCATGTCCATCGGCCTGCTGGTCGACGAGGCCGCGCCGATGATCTGGCGCGGGCCGATGGCTTCCTCCGCCCTCAACCAGCTGCTCAACGACGTCACCTGGGGGACGGCCGAAGAACCGCTCGACGTGCTGGTGATCGACATGCCTCCCGGCACCGGCGACATCCAGCTGACCCTGGCTCAGCGCGTCAGCCTGTCCGGCGCCGTGGTCGTCTCAACACCCCAGGACGTGGCCCTGATCGACGTGCGTCGCGGCGTCTCCATGTTCGAGAAGACCCGCGTGCCGATCCTCGGCGTGGTCGAGAACATGGCCTATTTCCCCGATCCCTCGACCGGCGAACCCATCCCCATCTTCGGCCGCGGCGGGGCCAAGGCGACGGCGGAGGCGCTCGGCGCGCCCTTCCTCGGCGAAGTGCCGATCGACCCCAAGCTGCGCGAATCCTGCGACGCCGGGACGCCCTTTGTCGTCACGTCCCCCGACAGCCCCGCCTCCAAGGCGATCATGGCCGCCGCCATCCAGGTCGCCGCGCGCCTTGACGAAGGCGCCGGGCTGAAGCCTGCGCCGAAGATCGTGATCGAGTAGCCGAACGGGGACATGCACTTGTGCGTGTCCCCATCACGTGGTCCCCAAAGCCCGCACCCATTCCGCCGCGCCAAGGGGCCGCCCGGTCGCGGAGGCATGTCGCAAGCATCTCAACGCCTCGTCCTCGACGTCGCAGTCGAAGAAGGTCGGGAGATCTTCGCCTAAGCGCTGGAGCAAGGGTTCAGGGGTAAGGAGGACGTCATGCCTCCCGTACAGATAGGCTCCCACGCTAGACCACGGCCAATCGACGGCCCGAACGGTCAAGCCGGCGCGGACCGGGTTGAGCCCGACGTATCGGACGCAACGGCCAAGATAGCTGTCGTCCATGGGAAACGAGGCGAAGCGCCCTTGCCAGAGATAACCCGTGCAGCCTTCGCGGGCGTTGATCCGACGCGTGTAGCGCTGATGGGTAGCGCCTATCGCCTGAGCGAGCGCCTCGGCGTCCGGAGGGACAGCGATCAGATGCACATGGTTCGGCATGAGGCAGTAGGCCCAGACGGCCACGCCCGCGTCTCCGAACGCCTCCGCCGCGATGTGCAGATAGGCGCGGTAGTCATCGGCGGAGAAGAACGTCCGTTGACGCCGATTTCCACGCTGCGTCACATGATGCGGCGCGCCGGGCACGACGACGCGAGCTTGGCGGGGCATGGGCCGTCTCCTGATCGAAAGATCAGTATGTTCATGATATGTTCTAGATGGCATTGGGGACACGCACAAGTGCATGTCCCCGGTCGGTGAGGGGGCGGGATGTTCGGCTGGGAGAATGCGCAGAGCCTGGCGGGCGTGACCCTGGCCATGGCCGCCTGCTGGTTGCTGGGAGAAGACCGCAGGCGCTTCCCTTGGAAGCTGGCGATCGGCTCGATCCTCGTTCAGCTGGCCCTGATCCTGCTGTTGTTCGGCCTGCCGCAGTCGCAGGGCGTGGTGCAGGGGCTGAACAAGGGCGTCGACGCGCTCGGCCAGGCTACGGCGCAGGGCGTGCAGTTCGTGTTCGGCTATCTCGGCGGCGGCGACCAGCCCTATCAGGTGGCCAACCCCGGCGCCCTGTTCATCTTCGCCTTCGACGTCCTGCCCCTGATCATCGTCATCTCGACCCTGTCGGCCCTGCTCTGGCACTGGGGGGTGCTGAAGTGGGTGATGCGCGGCTTCGGCGTGGTGTTCCAGAAGACCATGGGCCTGGGCGGCGCCTCGGCCTTCTCCTCGGCCACCAACATCTTCCTCGGCAACGTCGAGTGCGCCCTGGTGATCAAGGGCTATCTGCACAAGCTCACGCGCTCGGAACTGTTCCTGATGATCACCCTGGGCATGGCCACGGTGTCGGGCTCGACCATGGTCGCCTATGCCGCCATCCTGAAGATGACCATCCCCAACCCGGCCGCCCACGTCATCGCCGCCTCGATCATCTCGGCGCCGGCCGGCATCCTTCTGGCCCGCATCATGGTTCCGGAGAAGCCCGAGCACCTGGAGCTGAAGGTGGATTACAATTCCCTGCTCAAGTACAGGTCGACCATCGACGCCATCGGCACGGGGGTGGGCGACGGGCTCAACATCGCGCTCAACGTCGGCGCCACCCTGATCGCCTTCGTGTCCCTGATCGCCATCGCCAACGCCATCCTCGGCGCCTTCCCCGCCTTCGCCGGCCAGCCGATGAGCGTGCAGCGGGTGCTGGGCTGGGTGTTCTCGCCCCTGGCCTGGACCCTGGGCGTGCCGGCCAAGGAGGCGGCGACCGCCGGCAACCTGCTCGGCGTGAAGCTGGTGCTGACCGAGATCATCGCCTTCATCGATCTGTCGAAAGAGCCGGAGCTGGCTCTGCGCACCCGGCTGATCATGACCTACGCCCTGTGCAGCTTCGCCA
>Ga0265327_10004180_pt1 | contig 13012 bp, 10 predicted proteins | sample 41621metaG_FD_202089 | JGI IMG/M metagenome (GOLD analysis project Ga0265327, IMG submission 202089) | Rhizosphere microbial communities from Carex aquatilis grown in University of Washington, Seatle, WA, United States - 4-16-21 metaG | ecosystem: Host-associated > Plants > Roots > Rhizosphere...
CGGCCGTCACGGTGGCGTCCGGATCGCTCTTGCCCAGAACGGGTTTGAGGTTGCCCAGTGCCTCGACGGTGGTATCGGCACGAGGGTGCTCGTCGGTGTCGATCAATTGGTCGCCGGTGCGGGACGACACCCGCACCGGGACGATTTCATCTGCCAGCACCCCGCTGCGTTGCGCCGCAACGGCTTTCTGGTGCGACCGGACCGCCAGCGCGTCCTGCTCCGCACGGGAGATCGCGTACCGGCGGCGCAGATTCTCCGCGGTCTCGAGCATGCCGCCCGGCACCGGGTAGTTCTTGCCACCGGCGGTGGTCCGCCCGCGCGCCAGCCCGTCATGCACCGTGATGCCGCCGCGCGAGCCACCCCATCGCATATCGGTGGAGTGGAACGCGACGTTGCTCATCGACTCCGCACCACCGGCGACGACGAGATCGTTTGCGCCACTGGCCACCTGCATGCAGGCCTGGATGACGGCCTGCAGCCCCGAGCCGCAGCGCCGGTCGACCTGCATGCCCGGGACCGTGACCGGCAGCCCGGCGTCGAGCGCCACCACGCGGCCGATCGCCGGGGCCTCACTCGACGGGTAGCAATGCCCGAGAACGACGTCCTGCACCGCCTCGACCGGAATCCCGGTGCGCTGCAACAGGCCCTGCAGCGCCGCGACGCCGAGTTCGACCGCGGTCAGCGACTTGAACATGCCGCCGTAGCGGCCGATGGGGGTACGGACCGGCGCGCAGATGACAGGACTGGTGACGGTCATCTAGATGTGCCGTCCCCCAGTGATTTCCAGGACGCAGCCGGTCATGTACGACGACATGTCCGAAGCCAGGAACGCGACCACCGATGCCACTTCGCTGGGTTCGGCGGCCCGTCCCATCGGGATCTCCGCCAGCTTCTGGTCCCAGATCCGTTGCGGCATGGCCTCGGTCATCGCGGAGCGGATCAGGCCGGGCTGCACGGCGTTGATCCGGACCCCGAGGTGGGCGACCTCTTTGGCGGCCGCCTTCGTCAGTCCGACGATGCCGGCTTTGGCCGCCGAGTAGTTGGTCTGGCCGATCAGCCCGACCTTGCCCGAGATCGAGGAAATGTTGATGATGGCGCCGCTGTTGGCCTCGCGCATGACGCCCGCGGCCAGCCGGGTGCCGTTCCAACAACCTTTCAGATGGACATCGATGACCTGGTCGAACTGCTCCTCGGTCATCTTGCGCATGGTGGCATCGCGGGTGATGCCGGCGTTGTTCACCATGACATCGATGGTGCCCCGGCCTCCGAACTCGACGGCGGCATCGATCAGTGCCTGCACGTCGGCCGCAGATGTCACGTCGCAACGGACGGCTTTGGCCACTTCGGGGCCACCGAGTTTGGCGACGGCCGCTTCGGTCGCGTCGAGATTCAGGTCGCCGATCACGACCCGGGCGCCTTCGGCGATGAAACGCTCCGCGATCGCGTATCCGATTCCCTGGGCACCGCCGGTGATCACCGCGATACGTCCGTCCAGCAGCGCCATGGTCGCGCACTCCTTCTGATCGATTGACCCGGCTGTCGGCCTGTGCCGCGGCACCCACCAACCGGTGTCATACATAAAATATGATATTTCTTGCATCAAACCAGAAGCACCCCCGTGTTGCACAAGGAGACCCGACATGGCCGAACCCGTTGGTTCACCCGCCACCGAAGTCAGCGATCAGGATTTCCGAGACATCCTCGACGCGACCCGCCAGTTCGTCCGTACCGCGGTGGTGCCGCGTGAGCTGGAGATCGCGAACGACAACCGGGTACCCGACGACATCCGCGATCAGGCCAGGAGCATGGGTCTGTTCGGCTACGCCATCCCCCAGGAATGGGGCGGCCTGGGACTGAATCTCGTCCAGGACGTCGAGATGGCGATGGAGCTCGGCTACACCACGCTGGCGGTGCGCTCGATGTTCGGGACCAACAACGGCATCGCCGGGCAGGTGCTCGTCGGGTTCGGCACCGACACGCAGAAGCAGCGCTGGCTGGAACCGATCGCCACTGGCGAATGTGTTGCGTCCTTCGCATTGACCGAGTCCGGCGCCGGCTCCAACCCCGCGGGCCTGCGCACCAAGGCGGTCCGCGACGGGGACGACTGGATCGTCACCGGCCACAAACGATTCATCACCAACGCGCCCACCGCGAATCTGTTCGTGGTGTTCGCCCGCACCCGGCCTGCCGACTCCGACGGACCCGGCATCGCCGTGTTCCTGGTCCCCGCCGACGCTCCCGGCGTCGTGGTCGGGCCGAAAGACGCGAAGATGGGTCAGGAAGGGGCCTGGACCTCGGACGTCACGTTCGACGACGTGCGGGTCGGTCCCGACGCCCTCATCGGCGGTAACGAGGACATCGGCTACCGCGCCGCGCTGACGTCATTGGCCCGGGGACGGGTGCACATCGCGGCGGTGGCCGTGGGCGCGGCACAACGCGCCCTCGACGAATCGGTGGCATACGCCGCGACCGCCACCCAGGGCGGCACCGCGATCGGGGAATTCCAGCTGGTGCAGGCGATGCTGGCCGACATGCAGACCGGGGTGATGGCCGGCCGGGCCCTGGTCCGCGACGCCGCGCAAGCCTGGGTCAGCGGCGCCGACCGTCGCATCGCGCCATCGGCCGCGAAGCTGTTCTGCACCGAGATGGTCGGCAAGGTCGCCGACCTGGCCGTGCAGGTGCACGGCGGCAGCGGATACATGCGCGACGTCCCCGTCGAACGCATCTACCGCGACGTGCGCCTGCTCCGGCTGTACGAGGGCACCAGCGAGATTCAGCGGTTGATCATCGGCGGCGGATTGGTGAAGTCCGCGCAGCGCGCGGCCTCCGGCCGCTGACCGCTCCAGCAATCAACCGATGATTCGCACGATCGACTCGACCACGGCAGCGGGCTTCTGCGAACCCTCGATTTCGACCGTGATCGTCATGGTCGCTTGAACGGCGCCGTCGAGCTGATCGATTTTCGAAATGACGGCACTGGCGCGGACATTTGCTCCGACCTTCACCGGTGTGATGAATCGCACCTTGTTATAGCCGTAATTGACGGCCAAAGCGACGTTGTCGACGCGATACATCTGGTGCGTGAAATGCGGTAGCAGTGAAAGCGTCAGCAAACCATGTGCAATTGCGCCGCCGAACGGCCCCGCGGCAGCGCGCTCAGGATCGACGTGAATCCACTGGTGGTCGTCGGTGGCGTCTGCGAACAGATTGACCCGATCCTGGGTGATTTCCATCCACTCCGTCGGCCCAAGCTCGCTACCTGCTGCTGCGACGAACTCGTCCAGATTGCCGAAGACTTTCACGCTTACTCCTCTCGGGCTCGGCCCCTTCCGGGCCGTGCCGCTAATACTTCTAACGCCTCGGCCAGGCCGGCACAATGCCCAGATTTTGGGCCGGCCTCCCCTAGTTAGCTGGTCAAAGTTCGCCATATTCGCGTACTGTCTGCGCTAACCTGCAAAAATACAGACGTCTGGGATTGCCAACGTCCGTCGCATCAGCACACTCGTTATGGCCAATTCTTCGGCACCCCGAAGGTCGACAGACAACGTTTCACCACTAGCTGGATGCCGGACCCCGACAACCCCGATACTGAATTAAGGAATGCAGTCCGCGCGAGATGCGTTTATCGCAACCGACTGCCAACTGACGTTGCAGTGACTGCAGGGAACGAATGGGGCAACGATGTCGGTGGAGTATGTCGAATACGAATCCAACGTCGATATTCGCTTTGCCGAAAACGTCACGTGGCCCGACCGCGACACCGGATGCACCATGGTGCTGTCCCAGCCCGACACCGACCCAGAACTCTGGCACCGCTACCTCGATGCGGCGCAGCAAAGCTATCGCCGGCACGGCGTCGAAGCGGTCGTGGATGCCACCTCGATCCGCGACGGCGCGGACACCGCGCTGTTCTGGGCAGTCCTGGACCGCCGCGACAACATGGTCGGCGGCCTCCGCGCCAAGGCCCCGCTCAGCTGTGCCGATGATTCGCACGCGGTGGTGGAGTGGGACGCCCAACCCGGGCTGGCCACAGTGCGCAAGATGATCAACGATCGGGTGCCCTTCGGCGTCATGGAGATGAAAACCGCCTGGGTGTCCGACAATCGCGCGAGCCAGCACGCCATCACCAACCTCCTGGCCCGCACCGCCTACCACGCGACCAGCGTGATGGGCGTGCAGTTCGTGATGGCCACGGCAGCCCAGCATGTCCTGGAGTTGTGGAGATCCGGCGGCGGTGTGGTGGCGCCCATTCCGGCCACGCCGTACCCCGACGAGCGCTACCGCACAAAGATGATGTGGTGGGATCGACGGACCATGGTCAGTCATTCTCAGCCGGAGCAGATTACGAAGGCGCTGCACGAGATCGACGAGATATCAACCAGGCTGGTCGCCGGTTGATGGCAGCTCTGGACGCTCATCGCATCTCCATCCTCGACCCCCACCTTGCCGCCGACGCGGAATCGCTCGAAGAGCTGCTGCGCGACCCAGCGGTGAACGTCATCGACACCTGGGCCGACCAGTTCGCCGCCCTCGCCGAACTCCGGCCGGCACCCACACCGGACCTGCTCGACGAGCCCGCCCGCTGGGTCTACTACCCGTGGCGCGCTGTGGTGCTGAAGCTGCTCGGGCCACGCTCCTATCGCCGGCTCCGCCTGGACCGCAACCGGCATCTGGCCACCAGCGCCGAGCAGGACCGCCTCGGCCGGCTGCGCATCGGCATCGTCGGGCTCAGTTCGGGTCACCTCATCGCTCATTCGCTCGCCGTGGCGGGTTTCTGCGGCGAACTTCGGCTGACCGATTTCGACACGCTGGGGGTGTCCAATCTCAACCGCATTCCCGCAACGGTTTTCGACATCGGCCTCAACAAGGCGACCGCCGCCATGCGCCGGATCGCCGAGCTCGATCCATATCTCCCCGTCCGGCATTCGACCGCCGGGTTGAGCGCCCAGTCCCTCGCGCCGTTCCTCGACGGGCTCGACGTGCTGGTCGAGCAGTGCGACTCGCTGGAGATGAAGCTGTATCTACGTCATGGCGCCCGGAGCCGCGGCATCCCGGTGCTGATGGCCACCAGTGACCGCGGCCTGATCGATGTCGAGCGCTTCGACCTGGATGCCACCCGGCCGGTCTTCCACGGACTGCTCGGCGACATCGACCCCGACACGATGGCGGGCCTCTCGATCGCAGACAAGCTGCCGTACCTCATGCAAGTCTTCGACCCGGCACGGGTTTCCCCGCGCATGGGCGCGTCCCTACTCGAGGTGGGCCGCACGCTGTCGGCGTGGCCGCAACTCGTCGGCGATGTAACCGTCGGAGCAGCAACCGTTTTGGAGGCCATCCGCCGCATCGGGCTGGGCGAACCCCTGGCGTCGGGACGCACCCAGGTCGACATCAGCGGTCTGCTCGGCGAATTGGCCGAACCGACCGGGACCGCCCCACCTGGTGACGTCGACCTACCCGCGGCCGGTGCGGTGTCCACCGGGCTCGGTCAGGTCATCGACGCCGCCGTCGACGCCGCGATGCGTGCGCCGTCCGGTGGAAATTCCCAACCATGGCAGATCGCGGTGGCGCCCGACCGCATCGTGATCCGCATCGATCCCGCCCGGACGTCGGCCATGGACGTCGGCTTCCGAGGCAGTGCCGTCGCTGTCGGGGCCGCGGCGTTCAACGCCCGAGTTGCTGCCGCCGCCAAGGGTTTTGCGACCGAGGTGACCTACACCGAACCCGACGGCGAACACCCGTTGCAGATCGCCCTGCGCCTGCGGCCGGGGGATGCGCCCGAACTCGCACGGTGGTACCCCGCGGTGTTCGAACGCGAGACCAACCGCCACCGCGGGTCGGGCGCCCCGCTGCCGCCGGAGGTGGTCGAGGCCCTGTCGCGGGTGGCACGGCAGTACGGCGCGCGCCTGCACACCATGGTCGACCGCGACGAGATCGCACGCGCGGCAACGGTCTTCGCCGACGCCGATCGGATTCGCTATCTCACCCCCAGACTGCACCGCGAGATGATCTCGGAACTGCGCTGGCCCGGCGACGACATGGACTTCGGCATCGATGTCCGTTCCCTCGCACTCGATACCGGCGATCTGGCCGTGCTGCCGCTGCTGCGCCGGACCGACGTGGTTGCGGCGCTCGACGACTGGGATGCCGGAACGGTACTCGGGGAGGACACGCGTGACCGCATCAATGCCAGCAGTGCGGTCGTCACCGTGTTGACCCAAGGATCAGCGCTGAGCGACTTCGCGCGCGGCGGTGCCGCCGTGGTTGCCGTGTGGATGGCGGCGCAGGCCCGCGGACTCACCGTGCAGCCGATGTCGCCGCCGTTTCTCTACGCCCACACCGGAACCGAGCTCGGCGAACTCTCCAGGAAGTATGCCGACGAACTCCGCCGACTACAGGGCACATTCGACGCGGCGACCAGCAAAGGACAGGACGAGGCGATGGTACTCACGCTCCGAATATCGGATGCGCCACCGGCTTCGGTACCGAGCCGCAGGAGCACCGCCTTTGAGGTCAGCGGGGGTTAAGCTGGTCGTCTCATGTCCATCGACGAGTCTCCCCCTTCACTGGATCGCGTGGTGACAGAGGTTGCGACGCGGTTGATGGCGGCAGACTCCAGCAACAGCACCAAGGTGTACACAGACGTTCTGGAGATCCTCGTCAACTACTTCGGAGTCGACGTCAGCTTTCTCCGCCGCAATGATCATGAGATCGGCGCCTCGATACTCGTCGCGGAATGGCCACTGCGGCCGGAGATTCCGGACCCCGACCCCCTGCGCGTGGTCTACTTCGCCGATGCCGACCCGGTCTTCGCGGAGACCGAGCATCGCAAGACCCCGCTCATCGTGCGCCCGGACCCCGAGCCCGACGACTACCAGCGCCGCATCGAGGCGGACCGCAACGTCCCCCAGATATCACTGGCAGCAACGCCTTTGGTCTCCGGCGAGCGCACCACCGGCGCACTCGGCTTCGTCAAGTACGGCAACCGCGAATGGCTCACCGAAGAGGTCAACGCGCTGCAGGCCATCGCTTCGCTGTTGACGCAGGCCCAGTCTCGGGTACTCGCCGAGGAGCAGCTTCGATACCTGGCCGAACACGATGACCTCACCGGGCTGAACAACCGCCGCGCCCTCATCGCCCACCTCGATGCCCGGTTGCAACCAGGACAACCCGGGCCGGTGACCGCCCTCTTCTTCGACCTCGATCGACTCAAAGCCATCAATGACTACCTCGGGCACAGTGCCGGTGATTCGTTCATCCGCGTCTTCGCGCAGCGCCTCACCGAGGGCGTCGACAGCAAGACCGTGATCGCCCGGCTCGGTGGTGACGAGTTCGTCGTCGTCCCAGCGGAACCGATATCCGCGAGCAAAGCCGAAGCCCTCGCCTATCAGCTGCAGGATTCGTTGCGGCGCCGGGTGTGGATCGACGGCGAACGGCTCACGCGGGCAGTGAGTGTCGGCGTCGCCTCCGGGATCCCGGGCTCCGACAACTCCTCGGACCTACTGCGCCGAGCCGACCAGGCCGTCTTGAGCGCGAAGTCGGCGGGCGGCGACCGCGTCGCGGTCTTCACCACCGCGATGTCCCTGGAAACGGCCTACCGCAACGACATCGAGCTGCATCTGCAGGACGTCATCGAAAACGGTGCACTGCTGCTCAACTACCTGCCTGAAATCGACATGCGCACCGGCAAGCTGCTCGCCACCGAGGCGCTCGTTCGGTGGGATCACCCCACCCGTGGGCTGCTCCCCCCGGCCGCATTCATCGGTATCGCCGAATCGATCAACCTGGCAGGCGAATTGGGCCGCTGGGTGCTGCGCACCGCATGTCGGGAGTTCGCGCGGTGGCGCGAGGACTTCCAGGCGGCCAGAGCCGGCTCTGGTGATTCCGATGATCGCGACGACTTCGAATTGCGGGTCAACGTCTCCCCGGTGCAACTGGTCACCGACGGCTTCGCCGAGTCGGTCGCCGACATCCTCGATGAATTCGGCCTGGACCGCGGTTCGGTGTGCCTGGAGATCACCGAGAACGTCGTCGTCCAGGACAGCGAATCCTCCCGCGCCACACTGGCCGACCTCCGCAGAATCGGGGTGCGGTTGGCGATCGACGACTTCGGCACCGGATACAGCGTGCTGTCGCACCTCAAGTCGCTGCCGGTCGACATCTTGAAGATCGACCGGAGCTTCGTCACCGACCTCGGGTCCAACCCGGGCGATCTCGCGATCGTCCGGGCGATCATCGCACTGGCCGACTCGTTCGGTCTCCAGATCGTCGCCGAGGGTGTCGAAACCAAGGCTGCCGCAACGACATTGCTGCGCCACGGCTGCCACCGCGCGCAGGGGTTCCTGCTGTCGCGGCCCCTGCCGGGCGATCAGATGGCGACGCTGTATCGCAAGGGGCGGGTACCGGTCCGGTTCACCAGCGAGATGTGATCCCGAACAGCGTTATCGCGCAACAAGTTCCACACGGGCGAACCGGCTTGCCGGATGGCCCACGATACAGACCTCGAGAGTGCCGTCCGGCAGGGCGCCGGTCTCGGCGGGTGCGCCCACATCGCTGAAATCGGGCGAGATCACCACACCGTGGCGGGCCCGCACGAAGTACAGACCGTCCGGCGTATTCAGCTCCGCTCCGATGATTCGGCGGTCTTCGAAGAGCAGCGACTGCAGCGTGCTGGCCGAGCTGACCGCAATGTCGCGCTCAGCAGCAGCCGCCGCCAGCCAGTCGAACAGTTCGTCCAGCCCGTCGCCGGCGTGCCAGTCGATGGCGCCGAGAGACGCGAGCCGAAGCGTCTTGCCGGCCGAATCCCGCAGGGTCTCCGAGGACCAGCCGCGCACCGTGCTGTAGAGCGCACCGGTAGCCGAATCCAGGCACACCCGGGCCCAGTCGAGCAGACCCGCACCGAAGAACGTCTCGATGGTGCGGGTATGAGTTTCGGACTCGGTCAGCGCACGCACCACACGCGCCGGCACCGATCGGCCGTCCGACGGGCGGGCGCTCGCGTCGACGTCGACTTCGGCAGTCACCGCGGCGAAATAGACGGCGGTGGTATCGAGTGGCTCGCCGGTTCCCGGCTTGATCGTCTCGACCTCGCCGGGCCCGCCCGGTCCGTCGGATTCCCGCTCGGGCTCGTGGTCAGGGATACCCCGCGGCACCCCGGACTCCTCGATGCGCGCATCGAGGAGGGCACCCAAAGTGCCGCAGTGGACTTCGCCGCCGCGCACCCAGCGTCCGTCATCGACGCGCAGCGCTCCGGTCACCATCACGTCTGCGGCGGCGTCGACCGCGGCAATGGCCGTCGCCAGGCCACCGATACCGGCGCCGACGCACAGCACGTCAACTTCTGCGTCCCAATCCAACCTGATTCCCTGAGTCGAGCCTCGACGAATTGCAAACAATCCGACTGGCAGGGATCGACTTCGCCGTTCGGCTACTTTACATACTCTCGGAATGAACGACACCATCAACGGCTGAGGTTATGGCACCCTTAGGATGACTCGGGGGGCCTGCATTGACCGCGCGCTGATGGAAGGTGATCGACGAATGGGGCGCCAGCCGCGATCCGAAGTGACCCGACGCAAGATCATTGACTCTGCTGTCGATTTGATCAACGAGATCGGTTATCCCGCCGCCGGTTTGGCTGACATCATCGAACGCGCCGAACTGACCAAGGGTGCGCTCTACTACCACTTCGATTCCAAAGAGGCGCTGGCCACTGTCATCATCGAAGAGGCAATGGTGTTGCTGCACAACGTGTTCCAGTCCGCTCGAGACTCGGAGCACAACGCGATGGAGTCGTTGATCGTGGGCACCTTCACCACCAGCGACCTGCTGGCGACCAACCGGACCGCTCAGGCGGGAACCAAACTCCTGCGCACATTCGCGGGGTTCAACCCGACCGCGCGGCACAGCTATGTCAATTTCGTCGACCAGTTCACCTCTGACATCAAACGGGCCGAGGCCGACGGCGACCTCCGCCCGGGCGCGAACCCCGCCGCCGTAGCCAACACGCTGGTGGCCTGGATCCTCGGCGCCGAGCTGATGTCGAGCGCCGCATCCGACGGTCAGGACCTGCGGGACCGCTTCACCCAACAGTGGCGGGTCCTGATGCCGGCGATCGTCACCGCGGAAAGGCTCGATCATCACCTCGCCTTCATGGCCACCGCGTCGACCAAGCAGACGAACAGCGCGGAACGCACCGCCACCTGAAACCCACATCGCTAACTAAGTTCACTTCTTTATTGCTAGGCTGCGATCAGCCCAAGCGACAGAGGAGTCTGCATGGACCTCAATTGGTCGGCCAGTGATCTGGCATTCCGCGATGAAGTACGCACGTTTCTGCAGGAAAACCTGACGCCGGAGATCCAAGAAGCCGGCCGCCTGATGACCAGCGTCTACAGCGATCACGACGCGAGCCTGGCGTGGCAGCGCATCCTCCACGAGCGTGGTTGGGCGGCGCCGGCCTGGCCGGTCGAATACGGCGGCTGCGACTGGAGCCTGACCCAGCACTACATCTTCAGCCGGGAGTCGATCCTGGCCGGGGCTCCGTCGCTGTCCCCGATGGGTATTCGGATGGTGGCTCACGCGATCGTCCGATTCGGCACCACCGAACAGAAGGACTACTTCCTGCCGCGCATCCTGACCGGCGAGGTCTTCTTCTGCCAGGGCTACTCCGAGCCCGAGGCCGGATCCGACCTGGCCGCCCTGACCATGGCGGCCGTCGCCGACGGCGACGACCTGGTGTGCACGGGCAGCAAGATCTGGACGACCCACGCCACCGAGGCCAACTGGATGTTCGCGCTGGTGCGGACCACCCGCACCGCGAAGAAGCAGCAGGGCATCACGTTCGTGCTGATCGACATGAGCACACCGGGCATCGAGATCCGGCCGCTGGTGATGACGTCCGGCGAAGAGGTCCAGAACCAGGTGTTCTTCGACGAGGTCCGGGTTCCGAAGAGCAATGTGATCGGCCAGATCGACGACGGCTGGACCGTCGCGAAGTATCTGCTCGAGTTCGAGCGCGGCGGCGGTGCGGCGGCCCCGGGTCTGCAGGTGCTGGCCGACGAGATCGCCACCGCCGCCGCAGAAGCGCCGGGCCCTGACGGCGGCCTATTGGTCGACGATGCCGCGTTCTCCCGGAAGCTCGCTGATGCGCGGATCCGCACCGAGGTGCTCGAGATTCTCGAATACCGGGTGCTGGCCGCACTGGCCGGCGGCGGGCATCCGGGCGCAGCATCGTCGATGTTGAAGGTGCTCTCCACCGAGCTGAGCCAGACCCTGACCGAACTGGCCATGGAAGCCGCCGGACCCCGCGGTCGCGCGTACCAGCCGCACGCCACCCGCCCCGGTGGTCCGGTCGCCGAATACACCCCGCCCGCCGACGGTTACGTCAGTGGCGAGCCATGGCAGGCGGTCGCGCCTCTTCGGTACTTCAACGACCGTGCCGGGTCGATATACGCCGGCAGCAACGAAATTCAGCGCAATATCCTCGCCAAAGCAGAATTGGGGCTGTAGATGGACTTCACCTTCTCCGCAGAACAGGAACTTCTCCGGGACGGCCTGTCGAAGTTCTTGGCCGGCCGGTATGGCCTCGAAACCAGCCGGGCGGCAGCGAAATCCGGCACCGGCTGGCAGCCCGACATCTGGCAGTCGTTCGCCGAGGAACTCGGCATTCTCGGCGCCGCACTGCCCGAGGAGGTCGGCGGCATCGGCGGCGGCCCGGTGGAGGTGATGCTGATCGCCGAGGCGCTGGGGCACGCGCTGGTCATCGAACCCTACGTGGACACCGCGGTGGTCGCCGCCGGTCTGCTGCTGCGCTCCGGTAGCGCGGCTGCCGGCCCCGTGCTCGAGGAAATCGCTTCCGGCACAGCCGTTGTCGCACTCGCCGCGGCCGAGGCCCAGAGCGGCGACCGGTGGCAGGACGCCCAGACACGCGCATCCCGGGACGGCGACGACTGGGTGCTCACCGGCGACAAGATCATGGTCGTGGATGCGCCGCTGGCCACCCACCTGCTCGTCACCGCGCGGACCGACCACGGTATCTCGCTCTTTCTGGTCGACGTGACGACGCCACCCGCCGGACTCACGATGCACGGCTACCGCACCGTCGACGACCGTCGCGCCGCTGATCTGGAGCTGCGCGAACTCCGCCTTCCGGCCGACGCGCTGCTCGGCGCCGAAGGCGACGCCTGGCCGTCGCTCGCCCAGGCCCGCGATGAAGGCGCCGCCGCGGTGTGTGCCGAGGCCGTCGGCAATATGCGAAAGGTGCTGGCGGACACCGTCGAATACGCAAAACAGCGTCAGCAGTTCGGTCAGGCCATCGGGAGCTTCCAGGCTCTGCAGCATCGCATGGTCGACATGCACATGGAGCTCGAACAGTCCGTCTCGGCGGTTTATCTGGCCGTGCTCAACCTGGAAGCCGACGCTCACACGCGGGCACGTGCCGTGTCGGCGGCCAAGGCCACAATCGGCCGGGCCGCACGGTTCATCGGCCAGAACGCGGTGCAATTGCACGGCGGCATGGGCATGACCGAAGAGCTCGCCATCGGCCATTACTTCAAACGGCTCACCGCCGTTCAATACGAGTACGGCTCGACCGACCACCACGTGACCCGCTACGCCAAATTGACCCGCGGCTGAGTCCGGCCGGCGCCGGATCAGGTGAGCGTCATCTGCTTCCGCGCGTACAGCTGCGCCCATTCGGCACGCGGCCGGATCGACACGTCGACATCGGTGGCCTTGGCGCGCAGCGCACCTGCTGTCGCCCGGCCCTTCGGAGTCAGCTTGAACGGATCCCAATCGAAGAACCGGCAGGAGTTCTCCCAGGTGATCTTGTTGATGTCGGAGTCCGAGGCCCCGGCCGCGTTGAGCTCGGCGAGTACCTGCTCGGGAGCGTCGGGCCAGAAGCAGTCCGAGTGCGGGTAGTCGCACTCCCAGGCAATGATGTCGATGCCGATCTCGTGCCGCAGCTTCAGTGAGGTCTTGTCGGTGACGTAGCAAGCGAGTGAGTGCTCGCGGA
>Ga0265327_10004182_pt1 | contig 13008 bp, 8 predicted proteins | sample 41621metaG_FD_202089 | JGI IMG/M metagenome (GOLD analysis project Ga0265327, IMG submission 202089) | Rhizosphere microbial communities from Carex aquatilis grown in University of Washington, Seatle, WA, United States - 4-16-21 metaG | ecosystem: Host-associated > Plants > Roots > Rhizosphere >...
AGGCAAGTCGCAACTTTCCAAGAAAGAAAACGCACAAACGATGCGGTGCGCCAACGATTCGCGACCCAAGTCCAACACAGCGTAAACGCGCGCAAACGTTGCAAATCTAAAATCGTTACCCGCGTTGAGTGGCACCCAAAAGTTGGCCGCTGGACGTCGTAATGCGCCTGCCGATCGTCGCAACAAACAGCGCCACCCCGCCGTGGCTTCAGCCATGCTGCCCCGACAGACGCGACCACTTGGTTTGAAATGCCGGGCGATCAAACACGGCGGGATTCACGACGCCCTGCGGTCGGCGACCTTCAGACAGGTCAATCATCCCCTGGCAGGCCGCGCGACCGATGTCACGGAACAATTCTCCGGTCCAGGCGATGCAATGCGGCGCGAGCAGCACATTGTCCAGTTCCGCAAATCGAGGAGGCTTCAGCAGAGGTTCATTGTCGAAGCAATCGAGCGCCGCCCCTGCGATCCGCTGTTGCGACAATGCGTCAAACAACGCGGCCTCGTCCACAATCCCGCCACGAGCCGTGTTGATCAGATACGCGCCGGGCTTCATCAAGCCAAGTTCCCGTGCGCCGATCAGATTGCGAGTCTGGTCTGTCAACGGGCAATGCAGCGAGACGAAATCGGCTTCCGCGAGCAGACCATCCAGCGTCGATGACCGTGCTCCTGCCTGCTCGATTGCCTCGCGTGAGGCATACGGATCGAACACCAGCGGTGGATTCATTCCGAATGACGATAGAAGTTTGACGACCGCCCGGCCAATCCCGCCAAAACCAATAATCCCCAGCGTTCTTTCCCGCAGTTCGCAGCCCATGTACTGACTGCGATCATTCCAGCGCGCTTCGCGGACCAGTTGGTCCTTCGTCCGCAGGTGATGAGTCAGTGCCAGCATCCAGCCGACGGTCGCTTCAGCGACGGGTCGATCCACGGCGCCTGCCGTAATGAACAGGGCGACATCCGCCGCGGTACACGCGGCAACATCCACGCTGTCATAACCGACACCAAATCGTCCAATTGCCAGCAGATCCGAACTCTGCGACAGGCTGTAGGCAGTGACACGCGGCGTCAACACGATCACACCGTTCACCCCGGCAAGTTGCTGCGGCTGAATGTCCGGGTGATGCTCGGCGAACGACGTGACGGTGATTTGGGGAGACTGTTCGAACCGGCTGAGGCCGATGTCGTGATATTTCGGGCGACCGCTGGCATCCAGAAAATCGGCCGTCAGCGCGACTCGGAACGAAGCAGATGAATTCATCGCCAGGGATTTCCTTCCACAGTGGCACAACGCTCGTCCACGATAATCCGCTCGGGTTTTGGACCGGCATACACCCAGAGCATTTCCATGGGAGCGGTCGATTCATTGATGAAATAATGAACGCGTCCGCGTGGCTGCAGAGCGGTGGCGCAGTCCCCCATCTGATACCGGCGACCTTCCACAATGCAGGTGGCCCGCCCCGAAATGATGCAGATCGATTCGTCAAAGTCGTGCACATGAGCTGGCAGTCGGCCTCCCGGCTGAAACAGGCCGTATCCACCGCTCATTTCGATCCCCGGCATCAGGTCTTCATTAAAGCAGTCGATGAATTCCGTGTTCGGGCCCGCGACACCACGCCGCGCCGTGGCGAACCGGTTGATCCGCTCACACCCCGGTTGGCCCGTGGAATCATCCGGCAGTGATCGTCGCGTGAAGAATCGATCGACCAGGGTGCGCGCGGGGGTGTCGGTCGCCATCGCAATCTGCAGCACCGCCGGTTCGGTGGTCGAAGTGTTGCGAGCCGAATGAGCCAGTCCGGCGGGGATGACGGCATTGTCGAGTCGTTTTAACGAATACGCGCGCCCCTCAACCTCCACCGTCATCGATCCGCTCAGCAGCGTGATCGATTCAGTAAAGGTATGAGAATGATAGGGAAGCACGGCTCCGGGCGCGAACGTGACGATCCCCGTTGTCAGGTTCTTCGCCCGGTTGTGACTGCCAACCAGGCATTCAAATTGAACTCCGCGAGCAATCTCCGCGACGGGCCCGCTCCCCACTGAATTCATGACCTCCGGCCGGTCGGGCCGCAGTGCTTCCGGTGGACGAGCCAGGGGAGCCGCCTTGGGTGGGACCGTGACCCAGTCTGGCGTCAGCGAAGCGCGGATCGCGGAGTCTCGACCGACCGCGGCAAGAGCCGCCTTCAGCGACCGCAGCAGCAGTCCCGTATCCATCCCCAGCCCGATTGCCCGGAACCCCTGTGCCTGACGCTCATGGAGATTTTCGATGCTCGTCGCGATCACACCACAGTGCTTCCCCGCACTGCGGATGGTCTCTTTCATTTTCAGGATCTGGTCGGCAACTCCCGGACCTTCCCACTGTCCGCGAAAGCCGGCGGTCGATGAATAGTCGGCAGGACCAAACCAGAGCAGTTCGACCCCGTCAACCTGGCACATCATCGGAACCTGTCGCGCCGTGGCCGTCGTTTCAATGATCGGCACCACCAGTACATGCTCATTCGCTTCGCCGGCATGTTCGACAAAGCACTGCCCCCAACACGTGGCACGTTCGGCCCCAATCCCCCGCAAGCCGTCGGTCGGATACCGCGACCAAGCAACTGCCTGTTTTAATTGCTCGGCAGTCTCAATCCAGGGGATGACGATCCCATCCGCACCAATGTCCAGAGCCCGTTTGATCAGGCTGCCGTTGAGTTCCGCAATCCGGACCAGCGCCACCGTGTCGCTGCGGACTGTCGCCCGCAGGTGCTCGACAATCTCTTTCCAATCCAGATGCCCGTGCTCGGCATCAATGACCACCCAATCCAGTCCCAAGGCCACGGCCATTTCCGTAATGGTCGGCGACTCCATGGTCACCCACATCCCAAAGACGGGAGTGTTCGCAGCCAGTTTGCGCCGCAGGCTGCGGATTGCCGATGTCTTCATCGAGTTCCCTTGACTCTTGCCAGCCACCTGATTATCACACTGATGATCAGTGATTTACCGGGTGGATGCGGAGGTGTCAAGTGACTGTAACCAATGTCCTGCCAGCCAATTCTGATCGCGGCGCCGCGTCGGTCTGGCCGTCGATCTGGAGCCTGGTTCAGGAGCGCGGATTGAAAGCGGGCGATCAGCTTCCTTCGATTCGCGAACTGGCGGAACGGCTGGAAGTCAAACAGTCCGCAGTTCGCGACGCGATGCTGAAGGCCGAATCCATGGGCCTGATCAAGGTGCAGCCCCGCGCCGGAGTGTTTCTGCGTGCGGCGGGGCCAGAACCTGCGCCACGGCCGCCGTTGGAGACTTCGCTGGACGAATTATTTCAGTCGGCCCTGACTCAAGAGGATCACAACCTGTTTCATCTGCTGGACGCCCGCCGATTGATCGAGATTGAACTGGCGGGACGGGCGGCCGATCGCCGTCGCCTGGAAGATCTCCTTCCGGTCCGACGGGCACTGGAGGGAATGCTGCAACTTTCCCCCGAAGCCACTCGGGGAGAATACGTCGAACTCGATGTTCGATTTCACATTGAGATTGCGAGGCTTTCTGGTAATCAGGCGTTGTTTGTGATGCAGCAGACGTTGATGGGACTGTTGCGTCCTCATTTGAACGATGTTCCTCATGACTGGCAGCGCCGATCGATCACGGATCGGTCGCATGTCGCCATCTACGAAGCGTTGGTCGCAGGCGACGCAGAAAAGGTCCGATCCGAACTTCGGATGCACCTGAGTCTGGCCTATGACTGCCTGCTTCGAGACCTGCAGCAATCGCCGACTCTCGATTCAAGGCCAACGTCGCATGACATGATGTCGACAAACAGTAACTCCGCTTCGGTCGGCTGATTGGAACCCATTTCGAGATTGGCTCGGTGATGACACGGAACTCGACGACCGAAACCAGATCCAATTCCACTCGCAACTTGTGACAGGCAATCGATCCATGCATCACTCTGTGTTCCGACTGGCGTGGTTCGCCATGATTGCGGTGACGTTGCGGACAGCTCACGCGAACGATCCGGACATCGAGTTCTTTGAAAAGCGGATCCGTCCGATCCTCAACGAACACTGCTCGGAATGCCACTCGGCCGAATCCAGGAAGCTGGGGGGAAGCCTGCTTCTCGACAGCCGTGAAGGGGTCCGCAAAGGAGGCGACTCCGGGGCGGTCATCGTGGCAGGAAACCCAGACAAGAGTCTGCTGATCCAGGCGGTGCGGTACACCAGCGACGAAGTCAAAATGCCCCCGAAAGGGAAGCTTCCCGCTGCCGCCCTTGCCGATCTGGAAGAGTGGGTTCGGCGCGGCGCCCCGGATCCTCGTGATCAACCGACCCGTCGGAAACCGGCCTCGACCTGGGAAGAGATTTTACGGACACGACGCGCTTGGTGGAGTCTGCAACCTGTCCAGAATCCCGCCGTCCCCTCCTCCTCGGCCGGGGCATTCACACACCCTATTGACCGCTTCGTTGCCAGCAAGCTGGAACAGGCGGGTCTGTCACTGGCCGCACCGGCCGCACCGCGAATTGTCGCCCGCCGACTGGGACTCGTCCTGACCGGACTCCCGCCGAAACCTGAGCAGGTGGAGGCATTCGTGACGCAGTGTGGTGGCGAAGCCGCCGCATCGCTTCCTCCAGCGGCCGTCGAGCAACTGGTCGATCAGTTGCTGAATTCACCGCAGTTTGGTGAACGCTGGGCCCGGCATTGGATGGACGTTGTGCGATTTTCTGAAACTCATGGCAACGAATGGAACTACGAAGTCCATCATGCGTGGCGGTATCGCGACTATCTGATTCGAGCCTTCAATGCGGACGTCCCCTTCGATCAATTCGTCCGTGAGCATCTCGCTGGCGATCTGCTGCCGCAGCCACGCCGAAATGAATCCTTGCAGACCAACGAGTCCGTGATCGGGACCAGTTTTTATCGATTTGGCGAGGTGAATCACGATGATTGCATCAGCCTGCGCGAGCTTGGCTACGATCTGCTCGACAACCAGATTGATACGCTCACCAAAGCCTTTCAGGCCACAACCGTCGCCTGTGCCCGCTGCCACGATCACAAGCTCGATGCCGTCTCCATGCATGACTATTACGGTCTGCTGGGGATTCTGCGCAGTTCACGACTGGTCAGTCACACGATTGATCTGCCGGGAACCAATGCGGCGCTCAAGCAGCAATTGCGACACTTGAAAGTCGAACTGCGTGCTGAACTGGCCAGGCTCTGGTTGCACGAGGCGTCTCAGGTCAATCAGTACCTGTGGGCGGCTCACGCGAAAAAGTGGTCCGCGGAAAATGCGAGCCAATTGGCCGAGGGACTGGATGCCGCCCGTCTGGAAAAGTGGGTGGCAATCCTGGCCATCGACAAGCTCCCCCTGGAACATCCGCTGGAACCCTGGCGGCAACTGGGTAACGCGACCGATCCCACGGCGTTTGCCGCCGAATGGAAGAAGGTTGCGGAAACGTATCAGCGAGAGGAAAAAACGCGAGCCGACTTTAATGCCACTCAATTCACGATGTATGCCGATTTCCGCACGACAATTCCACCCGACTGGCAGGTCGGTGGACTGGGGTTGGTAGACGGAGTCTCCACCAGCGGGGAATGGTCGATTCATCCTGAGGGCGAATTCCTCGTCAAGGCAATTCAGCCCGCCGGCTGCTTCACCAACACTCTGTCCGAAAAGCTGAATGGAACTCTTCGATCTCCCGTACTGCCCATCGGCAAAAAATCGATCAGCTTCCAGGTGATGGGACTGCGCAGCAGCGCCGTACGCCTCGTCTCCAACAGTTGCCAGTTGAACTACAAGAACTATCGCGCCCTGACCAACGGCGAGCTGCACTGGGAAACCTTTTCACCCCCCGATGATCGCGATTCACTCCGTACGTATGCCGAGCTGATGACGATGCTCGACAATCCCAAGTTCCCGGACCAGTTGAGTGCCCTGGGGGGGGATGGGAACAACTATCGCCTTCCGTGGGACAAGGCGGCCGAGAATCCTCGCTCGTGGTTTGGCATTACCCAGGTCGTGCTGCACGATGTTGGCGAGACACCTCGGGCTGACCTGCATCATCTTCAGCCATTGTTTGCCGGGAAAGAGGCTTCGTCACTTCAGGAGATAGCCGATCGATATGCCGCGACCGTTCAAAAGGCCGTCCAATCCTGGGCTGCCGGTCAGGCCACGGATGACGATGTCAAATGGCTCGATCTGCTGCTGCGACGCGAACTGCTTGGGAATCGGATTGCACTCTCCCCTCGGTTGACGGCACTGACGGAAGAGTATCGCCGCGTGGAATCAAAGCTGCTATCGCCGCGGGTCATACCGGGAATTGCCGATTCGGGGTCGACCTACGATCAGCCACTTTTCATCCGTGGCGACTGCCGCCGTCCGGGCGAAACGGCTCATCGGCGGTTCCTGGAAGTCCTGTCAAACTCCCGCGAAGGGTACCCAGACAATGGCAGTGGACGGCTGGAACTGGCCGAGCAGATCGCCAGCCCCAACAATCCATTAACGGCTCGAGTCCTGGTGAATCGGGTCTGGCATCATCTGTTTGGAGCCGGGCTCGTGCGAACTGTCGATGACTTTGGGCATGTCGGTGACCTGCCATCGCACCCCGAGTTGCTGGATCATCTGGCGCTCCAGTTCATCCGCGAGGGCTGGTCGGTCAAGAAACTGATTCGTTCCATCGTGCTGACGCAGACATTCCAGCAATCGTCCCACCAGGGGACGGATCGTGCCCGCGAAATGGATCCACAAAACAGGCTGTTATGGCATTACCCGGCGCGGCGGATGGAGGCCGAAGCGATCCGTGATTGCATCCTGGCGTCATCCGGCCGGTTGGATCTCACGCTGTTTGGTCCCAGCGTGCAGCCCTATCGCGAGACCGAAAATGCCGACCGCCGACTCTTTCCCGGTCCCCAGGATGGGAATGGTCGACGCAGTCTGTACATCAAGAATAACCTGATGGAATCACCGCGGTTCCTGAGTGCCTTCAACATTCCCGGGGGGAAGGTGACGACAGGTCGCCGCGACTCGACCAATGTCCCCGCACAGGCGCTGGCACTGCTCAACGATCCATTCGTGTTGCAGCAGGCGGAAGTCTGGTCGAAATCGCTGGTCCGCAGGACCAATGATTCGGTGGAGTCACGGATCGACTCCCTGTTTCAAACCGCCTTGGGGCGTGGCCCCTCCAGCGACGAGCGGCAGCGTTTTGCCTCGGTGATCCATCAACTTGCGGAATTGAACCAGGTCCCCCAGTCCGACTTGCTGACCAATGTGCCGCTCTGGAAGGATGTCGCTCATGCGATCTTCAACCTGAAAGAGTTCATCTTTATCCCGTGATGGCACGGTGAACACACCGCATCAGGTTCAGGGCATCCATTCGAAATTGACGAATCCGCGACGGTCAACTGTTGAAGGCAATCTCTCATGAACTCAGACTCGCGTCGAACCCCTGGTTGCCCCGGCTTCAGTGCATCGCCCCTGTCGCGGCGTGAGATGCTGCGCACGGCGGGGAATGGATTTGGAATGCTGGCTCTGTCGGCCATGATGTCTGAGGACTCAAAAGCCGCCCCGACTGCAGGTCAGTCGCCCGCGATGATGCCAATGCCAGCGCGGCACCATGCGCCGCGCGCCCGCAACGTGATTTTTCTGTTCATGGATGGCGGAGTTTCCCATGTCGATTCCTTCGATCCCAAGCCCAAGCTGGATGAACTGGATGGAAAGGCGTTTACCGAGTCGAAGAATCCCACGGCCAATGGAAACAGGCTGTGGCTGAAAAGCCCGTGGCCATTCCAGAGGCATGGGGAATGCGGGATGCCGGTCAGTTCGCTCTTTCCCCACATGGCCCGCTATGCCGACGACCTGGCGGTGGTCCGTTCGATGAAGGCCGACCTGCCGATTCATTCCACCGGAGTCCTGCGATTGCACACCGGCTCGAACAACGCCGGGCGGCCGAGCATGGGATCGTGGGTCACATATGGATTGGGGAACGAAAACCGGAACCTGCCGGGATTTGTCGTGCTCAGCTTTGGAGTTGTTCCGTGTGGTGGACTGGAAAATTACTCCAGCGGATTCCTCCCGGCATCGACGCAGGCGTCATTGTTTCAGGCGGATGGCACTCCGATCGACAATATTCTGCCAGGCGACCGCAACCCGCGAGTTCAATTGGCCAAGCTCGATCTGCTGAAGCAGCAGGATGCGCTCTTCTCGCAGTCACTGGGAGTCGATGACTCGATCGAATCCGCGATCAAGAATTATGAAATGGCCTATCGGATGCAGTCGCTGGTTCCCGATGTGCTGGATCTGAGCCGTGAAACCGCGGCCACGCAGTCGATGTACGGCCTCGATTCCAAAGTCCCCTCACAGCGGTTGTATGGAATTCAATGCCTGCGAGCGCGGCGGCTGATTGAATCAGGCGTTCGGTTTGTCGAGATCACCTGCCCTCCCGGAGCGTCCAACGGAACGTGGGACCAGCACGGAGATCTGAAGAAGGGTCATGAAAAGAATGCTCTCGACACCGACCAGGCCATTGCGGCGCTGATCCAGGATCTAAAGCAGCGTGGATTGTTTGACGAGACGCTGATTGTCTGGGCGGGAGAATTTGGTCGGACGCCGCATTCCGCCGGACGCGATGGCCGCGATCATCATCCCGAAGGCTTCACCATCTGGATGGCGGGGGGAGGGACCCGAGGTGGAACAATCCTGGGGGCGACGGACGAAGTTGGAATTGACGCTGTCGAGGATGTCTGCACTTTCTATGATCTGCACGCTACGATTCTGCATCTGCTGGGATTGGATCACGAACGATTGACGTTTCGGTTCGGAGGGCGAGATATGCGGTTGACGGACGTTCACGGCGAAGTTATTCGCCCGATTCTCGCCTGAGGAGGAGTTCGCAATGCCGCAGTCCGTCAGCCTGCTTGGTTACCTCGTGATCCTGGTGCTGGCATGGCTGCTCAGTTCGCACAAATCTCTGATCCCCTGGCGGATCCTTGTCTTGGGAACGATTCTGCAGTTTGGGCTGGCGCTGCTGATCCTGAAGACGCCCCCTGGCGATGCCCTGTTCAGCGGGATTGGTGGCTTCTTCACTGCCATGCTGGACTTTGTCGACGAAGGAGCCAGCTTTGTCTTCGGCGTGAAATTCAAAGAATTCTATTTTGCCTTCAAAGTCCTGCCGACGATCATTTTTTTCTCGGCGCTGACGTCGATGCTGTACTACCTGGGGATCATGCAGCTTGTCGTCCATGCCCTGGCCCGGTTGATGCAATGGACGCTGGGAACATCCGCAGCGGAAACCCTGGCGACAAGTGCCAACATTTTCGTCGGACAGACTGAAGCACCGCTCCTGGTAAAACCGTACATCTCCACGATGACCATGTCGGAATTGAACGCAGTCATGGTCGGTGGCTTTGCCACCATCGCCGGGGGCGTGCTGGCGGCATTCGTCGGGATGGGAATTGATGCCGGTCATCTGGTCACGGCGTCGGTCATTTCGGCCCCCGCGGCGCTGATGATCGCCAAGCTGATCCTTCCTGAGACCGAGCAACCGGTCACGCTGGGGAACGCCAAAGTCGACGTCCCGCGTCAGGGAGTGAACCTGCTGGAAGCAGCGGCAATTGGGGCGACTGAAGGAGTCAAACTGGCCTTGAATGTCGCTGCCATGCTGCTCGTTTTCCTGGCCTTGATCGCGATGGTCGACAAGGGGATTTCCATCGTGGGGCGCGAACTGTTTTCCCTCAATTGGTCGCTCCGATCCGGCCTCGGGTATGTGTTCGCCCCGATGGCCTGGCTGATGGGGATCGAAGGCAAAGACTGCCTTCCCGCCGGGCAATTGCTGGGACTGAAAATGGCCGCCACAGAATTTGTCGCCTATGAAGAACTGTCACGCTGGATGAAAGCGGATTCGGCCGTCAAGTTGCAAGACCGGACAGTGGCAATCCTGACGTATGCCCTGTGTGGTTTCTCAAACTTTGCTTCAATCGGCATTCAGATCGGCGGCTTGGGGGGGATGGCCCCTGATCGCCAGGCCGATCTGGCACGACTCGGCGTCAGGGCCATGCTGGGTGGAACGCTTGCCTGCTGCCTGACCGCCTGCGTCGCAGGCGCCATCCTGTAACCTGCCAACCGTCTATCGATCCGTCCGCGATCGATGCCTGCTGCAGGCTCACTCCACAATTGGACGGCCGGGGCGATTGGTCGTGATCCAGACGAAGGGGCGTCCCGCTTCATCCTGCCAGATTTCGCGCGACAGCCGCTTGGGAATCACCATATTCTTGAGCGCGACGCTCCATGAAGTCTCGGTCCGCTTCTGGGACACCGTCAGCTGCGAAAGGTCGATCTTCTTCTGCTCGATCTCGTGGTAGTCGATCATGACAGGGGTCTCGGTCAGTTCCGCCACCGTGACCAGCAGATCCGTCAGCTGTACGTCCTTCAATTCAATCGGCGTCATGGCAAACAACTTGGGGGCAGCCTTGATACGTGGCTTCTGCAGGGGCCATCCGATCGGCCATAAGTCCTGCCGCTGGCCAATCGGTTCGACGAGTAGCTCCAGGCCCCCCGCCGGTGTCCGATTCGGTCGGTACCCCAAACCGCAATCGTTGAGCATGATGGCGAGCGCGGTGGCGGAACTGAAGCCTCGCACATCCTGGCGCACCTGAGTCTTCGCTCCGGCTTGAGTCATCAGCGCTGTCGCTGCGGGAGAGAATCGGACCGGATATTGAGCTGGGATCGGCAAGCGGGCGACAGCATCACTCAGACGCTGGCCGCTCGTCTCCACTTCCACCGGCTTGACCAGACTGTCATAGACGCGATTGAACTGTTCCTTCGACAGGCCCCACATGGGCTGTCCATCCGGAGTCCCCTGAGCACCATACGTTTTCAGCTCGTTAACCCATTCCTTCATCTTGACGCCGTCCCCCGCATCGAAGGTACGACCGGGGAATGAGACCTTGCCGGCGCGATCGAGAGTTCCCACGGCGGTCACATATCGAATTGTACCGACGGTCCGCTCGCGCACTTCCGGCTTGTCATTCAAGGTGGCACGGGCAATCTGAACCGAGATCTCCAGCGGTTCCAACTGTTTGCTCCATTGCTGGGCATGCAGACCGCCGCCATCGGTTCCCGTCACCAGCTTCATTTCGACAATGGTGGTCCGGGGTTGATCCGACGCGCCGGAAATCTTCTGTGGCTGCGGACGTGGCGCGGGTTGTGCATTGACCACCGCCGCGCCGTCAGCAACGCAGTAAATGATCAGAAGCGTCAGAACTCGAGTCAATTGGCACTCCTTTGCTGCAACTGTCGCAGGGTAACCGTTCACGGAACAGCGACTAAAAACATCTTATGACACTTGGACTTAAGCAGACAAGCAGGAATCTCGCGTGATTGTGCTGCGATCCATACACGTTCTGGCGATCTTCAACTCGTGCGTGAGATTGAGTACTTCGTAGCCAAAAGACGATAAGGCGTTGGCCACAACCATCTGAATGGAAATAAGTTGCGCTGAAGATGCGGTGGCTTGCTGCCGCACTGGATGCTACACCATTACGCTAATCTCAGGCTGTTTTCATCTGTCCGGCGATGCATGCGCGGCATACTGTATGAACAGAATTCAGCCTGATTGAGATTACTCACCAAAGATGGGCCGAGCATGATGCGATGGAAGATTGTTGGCTTGGTTTTCCTGCTGATCATTGCAGGATTTGGTGGCGGTTACTGGTTTGGAACGGCATCCGAACGGTTGAAAAGATTTGATGATGCCGAAGCAAGGCAGTCCCGTTCCGCGGAGCCGCGGCCACAGTTGACAGGTGTCGTCATCGGAAAGCAGGCGGGGCATCTGGAACTGTACAGCGATGTAATCGCGTCTCTCAATATTCAAGTTGCGGCGGCACGCCAGGCACCTCGAACAGAGCCGCTCGTTCTGGCCGGGTCCCTGTTTCTCGACTCCAGCCATCTGGCGGTCGTCCATACCCGGTTCACAGGTGAAGTTGTGCGCGTCGGTGAAGTGCCCGATACGAACTCGGATGATCACAGCACCTTGGACCCTCCACGAATGCGGCAGATCCGCGCCGGGGATTTCGTCAAAAAGAATGACATCATTGCGGTCATCTGGAGCAAGGAAATTGGCGAGAAAAAGAGTGACCTTGTCGAATCGCTGTCGCGTCGGAATGCCTCGAAGGCCACCCTGGAACGGCTTGAAGGCCTCGAAAAGGGAAGCGTCTCGGGGCAGGTCGTTCGTGATGCACGGCGACAATATGAATCAGATCTGATCGCAGTCGAGCGGGCAGAGCGGACCTTGCGATCCTGGAAGGAAACAGACGCCGAAATTGCAGAAGTGTATGCAGAAGCCGACCGGATTGTGCGGGGAGTCAGTCCCAAAGATTCCGCGGTCCGCGAGACTTGGGCCAACGTGGAAGTCCGATCACCGCTGGATGGCGTTGTGCTTGAGCGAAATGTCTCGATTGGTGAAATTGTCGAGACAGGATTTGACATGTTCAAGATCGCCGACGTCAGTCGAATGGGTGTTCTGGCGAACGTCTACGAAGAGGACATTCCCAAGCTGACGGTTCTTACCGGGGATCAGCGGCGGTGGAAGGTCAGGTTGAAAGCCGAACCAGAATCCAAGCCAATCGAAGGGGCGTTTGAAGTCATCGGCCATGTGATCGATCCCGGGCAGCACACCGCGGCAGTCGTTGGCTGGATCAAGAATCCAGATCAGCGATTCCGAACGGGTCAGTTCATCACGGCGACGATCGACGTGTTGGGGCCCAGCGAGGCGGTCCTGATTCCCAACTCTGCGGTAATTGACCAGGGAGCATTTGCCACAGTTTTCATTGCAACCGATGCGACGCGACACGAAGTCGCTGCGCGACAGGTTTCTGTCATCCGCCGCGGACGTGACTTCGCCCTGATTCGCAGATCGCCGCCGGTTGTTGGATCGGCTTACGATCAATTGAAGGAAGGTGAACTGGTGGTCACGTCCGGCAACCTGGAACTGTTTGGTTATCTGCAGGACCAGCCAGCGGCCACAGCGTCGAACTGACGTGAAGTTTGGTT
>Ga0265327_10004183_pt1 | contig 13003 bp, 6 predicted proteins | sample 41621metaG_FD_202089 | JGI IMG/M metagenome (GOLD analysis project Ga0265327, IMG submission 202089) | Rhizosphere microbial communities from Carex aquatilis grown in University of Washington, Seatle, WA, United States - 4-16-21 metaG | ecosystem: Host-associated > Plants > Roots > Rhizosphere >...
CAGGTCGGCGTCGGCGCGCACGGCGCGGCCGAGCTTCTCGCCGTCGAGCCCGGGCATGAGGCTGTCGATCACCGCGAGGCGGAGCGGCCGGCCGGCGCGTTGCTGCTCGCGCATGCGCACGAGCGCGGCCGCGCCGTCGGTCGCGGTGTGCACGCGCATGCCCCATGAGCGCATCCACTCGGTCATCACGCGCAGGTTGATCTCGACGTCGTCGACGACGAGCGCGTCGACGTCGTGGAGCGAGGCGGCGGGCGCCGGTTCCGGCGCGGGACGTTCGTCGAGCGGGAGGGGAAGGTCGAACCAGAACGTCGAGCCGACGCCCTCCTCGCTGCGCACGCCGACTTCGCCCCCCATGAGTTCGACGAGCCGCTTGGTGATCGAGAGGCCGAGTCCGGTGCCGCCGAAGCGGCGCGTGGTGCTCGCGTCGGCCTGCACGAAGGGCTGGAACAGCGTCTCGAGCGTCTGCGCCGGGATGCCGATGCCCGAGTCGTTCACCTCGAAGTGGAGTCCGTGCTTGCCCGCGGGCGCGGGCTCCACGACCACCGAGACGAATCCCTGGTCGGTGAACTTCACGGCGTTGCCCATGAGGTTGAGCAGCACCTGGCGGATGCGGCCGGCGTCGCCGATCACGCGGCGCGGCGCGGCCGGCGCGATGCGCACGGCGAGGCGCAGGCCCTTGTCCTTCGCGCGCGGCGCGAGGAGGTCGGCGACGTCGGCCACCGCCGCGTGCACGTCGAACGCGATCGGCTCGATGACGAGCTTGCCGGCGTCGACCTTGGAGAAGTCGAGGATGTCGTTGATGACGCCGAGCAGGAGCTGCGCCGACCGGCGGGTCGCGTCCACGTAATCCGCCTGCTCGGCGCTCAGCGGCGTGCCGGCGAGCAGGCTCGTCATGCCGAGCACGCCGTTCATCGGCGTGCGGATCTCGTGCGACATCATCGCGAGGAAGTCGCTCTTGGCGCGCGCCGCCGTCTCGGCCTGGTCCCTCGCCGCGACGAGCACGAGTTCGTTGCTCTTGCGCTCGGTGACGTCGCTCAGCACCGCGATCGTGCGCTCGAGCGTGCCGCGGCTGTGCTGCGGGTCGGCCTGGATGTGGAGCCAGCGCGTGGCGCCCCCCGGCATGGGGTGCGCGAATTCCGATTCGAACGGTTCGCGCCGCGCGACGGCCGCGTCGAACGCGTCGCCGACCGGCTCGCCCATGCGCAACGCCGGCATGACGTCGCCCGGCAGGAGCTCGACGAGGTCGCGCATCGGGCGCGCGGCGAGCGCTTCGAACGCGGGGTTGACCCACTCGATGCGCCCCGCCGGATCGGTGACGAGCACCGCCGCGCCCATGCGCTGCGCCACCACGGCGAGGCGGCTCGCCTCGGCGTTGTAGCGGTCGGTGCACATGAGCACGAAGCCGAACGTCAGGCCGATCACGATCACGAAGAAGGTGATGAACGAGGCGTCCTGCAGCGCGTTCGGCGCAAAGACGGTCCCGCCCTGGGCCTCGGGAAACGCGAAGAAGGCGACGGCGCGCACCGCGAGCACGAGCGCGCAGCCGAGGAAGGCGAGACCGGTGAACCGGTGGCTCGCGACCTTCTCCCGCGACTTGGCGAAGAGGATCTGGTGCGCGCTCATCGTGGTGTAGAGCATCGCCGTGGCGGCGATGATCGCCGTGCGCCTGGCGATGTCGTCGTGCACGAGGCCGAACCAGCCGACGAGCACCGCCGTGGCGGCGACCGGCACGTAGAGCAGCACGCGGCGCGTCGATGCGCCGCTGAATTCGCGGAGCGACTGGTAGTAGAGGGCGAGCGACAGCGTGAGCATGGCGCCCGTGCCGATCACCGAGACGGCGTCGGGGATCACGCCGCGCAGCGCGAGCGCGATCCATCCGAGGGCCTGCGCCACGTTGCCGTAGCCCCACGTCGTCACGCCCTGCATGCGGTGCAGGTACGACCGCGCGACGACGAAGAGGCCGACGCTCAGGAGCATCGCCCCGACGGCGTTCAGGACGACGACGGTCCGTGGTTCGAGGATCACGTCGCGGCGCGCGCGAGCGGACGGCGGAAAGAGCGGCGGAGCATTGCGCTAATTATCGGCCCCGGGACGGGGTTTCCGCCAATCGGCCCGCGGCGCATGCCGCGGTCGAGGGGGCGGGGCATGGCGTGAAAGCGACGACGCCCGGCGGTCGCGAGACCGCCGGGCGTCGTCTTCGAGCGAGGGCGTGCTTACGGCTTGCGGTCGATGCAGCCCGAGTAGAGCGGGTTGTTCAACTCGGCCTGCGGCACCGGGAGGTTCACGTCCGGGCCGTACGCCGAGCTCTTGCGCGGGTTGATGCCGCCTTCACCCGGCATGACCTGCGCCGCGGTGAAGTTGTAGACGCGCATCATGCGGCGGAGGTCGCCGAGACGCTGGCCACGGCCGAACGTCCAGAACGCGCGCTCACGGAACAGCAGCTTCCACTGCGCCGTGGCGGTGCCCGGATCGGTCAGCGGCGCCATGCCGGAGACCGTGATCGACCCGATCGTCGTCGGGCCGTTGCGCAGGTCGTTGAGCGTCGCGAGCCACGCCGGGTTGTTGGCGGCGAGCTGCGCTTCGGCGAGCGCGAGCTGGCCGTCGACCCAGTTGGCCACCGGCACCGGCGCGTTGAACGTGCCGAACACCAGCTGCGCGTCGAACGGCGTCACGCCGTCGAAGCCGAACTTCGACGTCTTCGACGTGGGGACGCGCGGGTCCTTGGCCGAGACGAACGGCATCGAGTTGACGATCGTGCCGCCCTGCGAATCGGCCGAGTCCTGCACCGTGTAGCGGCGGGCGCTGTTGTTCAGGCCCCAGATCAGGTTGTCTTCCTTCCCCTGCGATGCCGGCCAGGTGAGGTTGAACGAGAACGTGCGCGGGATGCCCGTGATGAGCGCCGCGGCGTTCGCCTGCTGGCCGAGCGCCAGGAAGACGCGCGCCTTGGTGACCTGCGCCGAGTACTTCACGCGGAGGCTGATCGAGTCCGTGCCCGTCGCGTAGGTGAGCGCCGAGTCGAACGAGGCGGCCGCCATCTTGAAGGCGTCGGTCTGCGTGATGCCCGGGCCGTACGCCGGCGCCGAACCGGAGAGGTCGGCGAACGGCTGCCCGTTGCAGAAGTCGAGCGCCGACTGCATCTCGGCGTAGCCCTTCACGAACCACATCTCGGCGATCTCGTTCTTGGCCGTCGGCTTGTAGGTCGCCAACGCCTTGGCCGCCTGGTACGCCTGCACGCGGGCGCGGTGGATGTCCCGGTAGGCGACGGTGACGAGGCTGTTCTCCTGCGTCACGTTGCGCTGGTCGGTCTCGTCGCGCTGGGTGAAGGTGTCGGCCGACTTCCAGTCGTCGACGAGGAGACCGCCGTAGAACCAGCTGCTCTCGTCGAGGGCGGTCATCCACTTGAAGTTGCGGATGGTGCCGACGCGAAGGCCCTCGGCGCCGTCGGCCGAGTTGAGGTCGGACGGATTGACGATGTCAGGCTGCGGGACGGCGAGCATCGTGCCACGGTCGCACGACGCGAGAGGCGCCACCAGCAGGAGCGCGGCGATGGCGCCAGCCGCGCGGACGTTTCGGATGTATGGCGTCATGGGTTAGAAGCCCAGGTTGAGCCGGAGGATGAAGTACGTCGGCGGGCCCATGGCCTGGAAGTCGCTCGCGACGTTCGCGGTCGAGCCGGCGTCGGAATTGGCTTCCGGGTCGATGCCCGTGTAGTTGGTCCACTTCTTGAGGTTGCGCACCGAGAACGTGAGGTTCGCGTTCTTGGCGAAGCGCGAGGCCGTCACGAGGTTGTCCGGGAGCTCGTAGCGGAACGAGAGCTCGCGGAAGCGGATGAAGTGCGCGTCCTCGATGTAGCCGCCCTGCGTGCGCGACGCGTGCTCGCGCACGGCGACCGCGCGGGCCTGCTCCGAGAGCGGAGCGGAGGCGTCGTACGCGCCGTAGCAGTTGTTGCGGCTGCCGCAGCGGATGCGCTCGGTGCCGTTCAGCTGCATGAAGCCGCCCTTGTAGTCGAACAGGGCCGACACGCGGAGCTTCTTGTTGAACAGGTCGAAGCCGTTCTGGAGCGTGGCTTCGTAGCGCGGGATCGAGTAGCCGACGTAGACGTTCGTGTCGGTCACCGTGATCTCGTCGAGCGTGATCATCTTGTCGCCGTTCTTGTCCTGCACCGACGTGATCATGCGCTGCCAGTACCCGTTGAGCGGATACCCGGCCTTCTGGCTGATCGTCGTGCCCACCTGCGCCGGGATCGGGCGCCCCTGGGCGTCCGTGCCGAGCGTGACGAGCTTGTTGCCGTTCATCGAGAAGTTGAGCGTCGCGTCCCACGCGAAGCTGCGCTTCTCCATGAGCTGCGCGTTCACCGCGAACTCGGCGCCCGTGTTCTGCACCGACCCGAGGTTCGTGCGGATCGACGTGTTGCCCGAGCCGAGGTCCGGCGGCACCACGGCGCCGATGATGGCGTCCTTGGTGAGCTTGTTGTAGTACGTCGCCTCGAGGTTCACGCGGTTGTCCCACACCTTCGTGTCGAAGCCGATCTCGAACTCGTTCGCGCGTTCGGGGCGCAGGATCGCGTTGCCCGGCGACGCATAGGTGACGCCCGGCTGGTCGACGAGCCCGACGTTCGTCGTGGCCGGCGTGTAGTACTGGAGCGCGTCACGCGAACCGGGCTGCACGCCCGAGGCGCCGTACGCGGTGCGCAGGCGGAGCTGGTTCACGCCCTTGATGTGCGGGAACCACTCTTCGTCGCTGATCACGTACGAGGCGCTGAACTTCGGGTAGAAGACGCGCTGGAAGTTCGTGCCGAACGCGCTGTTCTGGTCGGAGCGGACGGCCGCCGTGAGGTACAGGCGGTCGCGGATCGCGAGCTGCTCCTCGACGAACACGCCGAGCGTCTTGTTGTTGTCGTTCGACGCGTCGGCGTTGGGCGTCGCGCCGCCGGAGGCGGTGCTGGCGCCCGGCGTGAGGTTCACCGAACCCGAGCCGTTGCGGTTGAACGAGCCGAACACCCACTGCACGCCCACCGTCGAGCGCGAGACCATCCAGGGCTTCGGGTTGAACGTCGCCGTCGCGGCGCCGTCGGCCGAGAGCGTGCGGATCGAGGCGCGGTCGTCTTCGGCGAAGCCGAGGCGCGTCGTGCCGACGTCGGCGCAGGTGCCGCGGGCGCAGAACTGCTGGTCGACGCGCGCCGAGTAGTCGATGCCGGCGTTGCCGCGCATCGAGAGCCACGACAGCGGGCGGTAGTTCAGGTTGCCCGAGCCGATGAAGCGGTCGATGTACTGCGTCGAGACGTCCTGGAAGCTCTCGGCGGGCGTGCTCTGCCGGTAGCCGTGCAGGTTGAAGCCGAGCGTGCTCGTGCGGCCGTTCTCGTAGCCCGGGCCGCCGAGCGCGTTGGAGAGGAGGCCGAGCGAGTTGTTGTCGTTCTGCGGCAGGCGCGTCATCTGCGACGTGAAGCCCGTCGAGAACTGCGCGTCGAGCTTCGGCGAGAGCGCCGCGTCGACGTTCACGCGCATGCTGGCGCGGGTGAGCGCGTTCGGCGTGCCCCACTCCGACTTGATCGGCACGTGGAGCGTGTCGAGGCGCTGACGGTCGAACGTCGGGATGCCGACGACGCCCGACTCCTCGTCATACTGGCCGCTGACGAAGTAGCGCAGGTTCGCGATGCCGCCCGAGACGTTGAGGCCGCTGCTGGTGCGGCCGCCGTTCGTGAGCGGCGTCGTGTTCGAGTTCTTGAAGAGGTTGAACTTCGAGAGGCTGTCGGAGACGCAGGCGCCCGAGGAGATGAGCGTGACCGCCGGGTTGAGGCAGTTGCGCGTCGAGCCGGCCGGCGCGTGGCCCCAGAGCGTGTACGCCGTGGGATACGTGTTGAGGTCCTGGCTGACGCCGGTCTCGAAGAAGGCGCCGTACTTCGTGGCGCCGGCGCGGCCGCGCTTGGTCGTGATCACGATCACGCCGTTCGCGGCGTCGGTGCCGTAGAGCGTCGCCGCCGACGGGCCCTTCACGATCTCGATGTTCTCGATCTCGTCGGGGTTGATGTCGTTGGCGCGGCTCTGGAGGGCGCCGCCCGTGAAGATGTTGCCCGAGGCCGAGCCGTTGTCGCTGCGCATGCGCACGCCGTCGATCACGTAGATCGGATCGTTGACGAGCGAGAGCGAGCTCGTGCCGCGGATGCGGATGCGCGCGCCCGTGCCCACCGTGTTGCCCGGCATGACCTGCACGCCCGGCGACTGCGCGACGAGGAGGCTCGCCATGTCGGTGATCGGCGACGCCTGCGTGCGCGCCGCGGCGTCGAGCGTCGACACCGAGTTGCCGAGTTCGACGCGGCGCTGCTCGCCCGTCGCCGTCGTCACGACTTCCTGCAGCATGACGACGGCCTTGTCGAGCGCGAAGTCGGCCGTGACCGACCCGCCCGAGGTGACCGTCACCGCGCGCTTCTGCTCGACGTAGCCGACGCGCACCACGCGGATGCTGTACGCGCCCGCGGGCACGTTGCGGATCGTGTAGTGGCCGTCGGCGCCGCTCGACGCGAAGAGCGCCGTGCCGAGCACGATGATCCGGCTTTCCGGAAGATTCTCCTTGCTGCCCTGCGCCGTGATCTGACCGGTGATCGTACCGCCTTGTGCGGCAGCCGTCGCCGAGCCGAGTGTCACGAGCGCGAGCAGGGAGAGGGCGGCGCGGAACAGCCGCCGTGCAAATCCTTTCGCTCGCATCTGGGTATGGGGTTTGGGTGGAAACAACCGCTGCCGAGGGGCATCCGGCGGCGAGCGCCGGATCGAGCAGCGAGACACGGATGAAGCGGTCGAACCGAGCCTGAGAAAATGGCGCCGTTACGGGGTCGTGACAAGCGGTAGAGTCCCCGATAGCGGGATCGCCGACCACACGTTATGCCCGAAACGACGTCTGCTTGGCACTACCCGGCCGCATGTCGTGTGCGTCACCCGAACCGAGAGAACGGTTGCGCGCGATGTGTGGTATGGCGCGTGTCGTTGTACGACAGCGGGGCGGCGCGCGGGCGCGCGCCGCGGCGTCAGAATCGCGCCTTGAACCCGAAGCTCACCGTGCGGCCGGGAACGATCGTGAGATCGTCGGGCTCGCCGGTTTGCACGTTCAAGAGGTTTTCGACGCCAAGAAGCATCGACACCCCGGGGAACAGCTGGCGTGAAAGTGACGCGCGCACGTGCGACGCGCCGTCGTAGTGCCGCCAGAAGGAGCGCAACTGCGCGCCGAGGAACTCGCGCTGCTGGTGACGGCCGTCGAGCAACGCCTGCGCGATCGCGAGCCGCGAGTAGTTCACCCAGTCCTGCGCGCCGGTCGTCGTGACGCTCGCCGTCCAGAGCGGCGCGGTCCAGGAGACGTCCACACTCGCCGTGCGCGCGGGGACGCCGAGCACGCGATCGCCGACCTGCAGGTCGCCGGCATAGTTCGCGGCCACGCGCTGCACGCGGCTGTCCACGGTCGAGAGCGTGCCGGCGACGCGCAACTGCCGCACCGTCCACGCGGCCTCGAGTTCCCAGCCGGCGTTGCCGATCTCGCCGATGTTCTGCAACTCGTACGAGAAGCGCGGTCCCGCCGATTCCATCGTGCCCGCGGCGCCGTTCGCGCCCTGATGCAGCGTCGCGACCTGCTGCACGATGCCGCTCGCGCGCTGGTCGAAGCGCGTCGCCTGCAGCGTGAAGGCGCGGCCGATCACGAGATCGAAGCCCGCTTCGGTGCCGGCCTGTTCCTCGGGCGCGAGCGTCGCCGACGCGGCCGACGACACCGTCCCCGAACTCGCGCCGCGCTCGAGCGCGCGCGGCGTGCGCACGCCCTTGCCGTACGCCGCGCGCCACTTGAGCGTCGCGCCGCCGAACGTCTGCACGTACGCCGCGCCCGCCATCGGCAGGAGCCGCCACTGCGTGGGGTCGGCGAAGGCGTCGTTCTGCTCGAAGCGCAGCCCTTCGGTGAGCGTGAACGCGTCGTGGAACGTCGCCGTCGCCTGTTCGATGAGCCCGGTGTTGTGCTGCCAGCGGACGATCGGCGTCTGCACCGCGGCGGCCGCCGTGCCGGCGGGTGCGGCGCCGAGCGTCCAGCGCGTCTCGTCGCGGAGCGTCGCGTGCTCGGCGGCGAGGGTGAGCGTCATCGCCGTGCCGGCGGCCGGCGTCACGTGCGCGACCGTCGAGAGGCGGACCGTCGCGCGATCGGCGCCGCCGGCCGCGGCGAGGAGCGCCGAGTCGGCCGCCGTCGGGATCGCGCCGACGTCGCTCACGACGTTGTTGAGGCGATAGCCGTCGACACCCACGACGAGCGTGTGCGTCCACCGTTCGTTCTGCGCGAACGTCGCCGTCGCTCCGACGGTGTACTGCCGCACGGTCTGCGGCGCGCCCGAGTCGACGGGGATGCCGATCGTCGAATCGCGGGCCTCGCCCTGCGGCACGCCGGTGGCGTCGCGCACCGCGCCGCGCGTCGAGGCGCCCTTCGCCGCGGCCACCGCATTGGCGAGGATCGGATTGCGCGCGATGCCGGCGTCCTCGCCGAAGAACCGGCCGGTGACGACGAGGCTCGTGCGGTCGCCGATGAACCGCGCGACGCCGCGCGCGCTGAATTGCTTCGCCGCCGCGCCGGGGAGATAATCGCCCGAGGTCGAAAGCCCGAGCGCGAGGTTCACCGAGCGGAGCGGCGTGCCGGCGGCGAACGTCGCGGCATGGCTCTGCGCGAACGGCGAGCCGCTCGCGTAGCCGGTCTGGCCCACGCCGAAGTTGCTGCGCACGGCCGATCGCGGGCCGTTGGACTCCACGCCCTGCGTCGTGACGATGTTGATCACGCCGCTGATCGCGTCGGAGCCGTAGAGCGCCGCGCCCTGCGGGCCGCGGATCACCTCGATGCGGTCGATCGTCTCGGGGACGAACTGCGCGAGGAGGAGCGGGTTCGCGACCTCGATGCCGTCGATGTAGATCTTGGGCACCGTCACGCCGAACGAACTCGCGCCGCGCAGGCTCCCGTAGCTCGCGAGGAGCGACGTCGGCGACTGCTCCCACATCCAGAGCCCGGGCACCGCGCCGTCGAGCGCTTGCGAGAGCGTCGTCGCCTGGCGCCGTTCGAGGTCGCGGCCGCCGAGGACGTCCACGGCCACCGCGAGGTCGCGCGCCGGTTCGGCCGTCACGTTGCCCGTGACGACGACGCGGTCGAGCACCGTCGCGCTGTCGAGCACGTGCGGCGTGGCGCGCCCCTGCGAGAGCGCGCGCCACGGCGTGAGCGCGACCTGGTCGGCCGCGGCGACGACCGGGCGGAGCTGCGTTCCCTCGAGCAGCGCGGTGAGCACGTCGCCCGCCGGGGCGGTGCCGCTGCCGGCGCAGACGTGCTTCTCGAGCGGCACGAGTTCGGCGCTGTACGAGAGATGGATCTGCGCGGCGCGCGCGACCTGCTCGAGCGCCGCGCGCAACGCGACGTCGCGCGCGGGGATCGCCACGCGCCGGTCGAGCGGCGGCGGCCAGGCGTGCGCCACCGGCGGCGCGCATCCGTCCTGCGCGAACGCGGCGCCCGCCCCGAAGGCGAGCGCCGCGATCGCGACGGCAAGACGGCGCAGGCGCGCGGCCGGTGGCGCGGTCATGGGGATCGAGGCGAGGATCTCGTGAGGAAGGCGGTGTCTCCGCGCAGCACGACATCTACCCCGAGGCCGAGCGCGATGATCCGCAGCACGTCCTTCGGCGGCTCGCGGTCGAAGGAGCCGGTGTAGTGCCGCGAGACGAGCGACGAATCGCCGAGCCGCATGTCGATGCCGTACCAGCGGCGGAGTTCCTGCGCGACGGCGCTGAGCGGCGCGTCGTGGAACTCGACGCGGCCGCGCATCCACGCGGTATCGCGCGGCGTGAGCTTGCCGCGGCGCGCGACCGGTTGCGCGCCGCCGTCGAGCTCGCCGACGTCGCCGGCGTCGAGCCGCACGGGCGCGCCCGCCGCGGCGCCGAGTTCGGCGATGCCCGACGTCACGGCGACCGTCACGCGCGCCGGCTCGACGGCGCGCACGTTGAACGTCGTGCCGACGTCGCGCACCGTCGCGGCGCCGGCGGTCACGGTGAACGGATGGGCGTCATCGTGCACGACGTCGAAGTAGGCCTCGCCGGTGAGCGTGAGGGCGCGACCCGCGGTGGGGTACCCGGCGGCGACGCGCAGCGTGCTCGCCGGCCCGAGCGTGACACGGGTGCCGTCCTCGAGACGCACCGAATCGCGCTGGCCGGCCGCCGTGTGGAATTCGCGCGCCGGCGCGAGTGACGCCGAAGCGAGCGACGGCGCCGTCGGGTTGAGCCGCGCCACGGCGAGCCCGATCGCGAACACGGCGACGGCGGCGGCGGTGAGCCCGACCGAGCGGAGCCACGTCCGGGGCGCGGCGCGGCCGGTCTCCAGACGCAGCGCAGGGCGCGAGGCGCGGTGCGGCGTGGTGTTCGACGCAGGACGCGACGCGTCGGCCGCGTCGGCATCGATGCGCGCGGAGACTTTCGCGAGCGCCGCGGTCACGTCCACATAGGGCGCGCGCGATTCGGCCGTGAGCCCGGCGTCGATGCGGGTGAGACGCGCCGCGTCATCGGGATGCGCATCCAGCCAGGCACGCACCGCCACCGCCTCGGCCGGCGGGCTCTCGTGCGCGAAATAGCGCGCGAGGGCCTCCCAGTCGGGTTCGGATGCGGAGGGGTGCGCTGGATCTTGGGTCACGACCTATTGGACACGGGAGCGGCTCCTTCCCCTTACTCGCGTGTAAACTCACGCGGCCGCGCGGGCCGCGCTAGCTTCTCGCGGAACGACCCCACCCGTATTCATATAGTAGATGGCCCCGGACGCCCCGCTCCCTCCCTTCGACGACCGTGCCGTGGCCGCGCGCCTGCGGCAGGGCGATCGCGGCGCGTTCGACGCGCTCTTCCGGGAGTACTACGCGGCGCTCGTCGGGGTCGCCGACGTCGTCGTCCGCGAGCGGGGCGTGGCCGAGGAGATCGTGCAGGACGTGATGCTCGAGCTCTGGCGCCGCCACGACGCGATCACCATCGACCAATCATTGAAAGGCTACCTGATCGGCGCGACGCGCAACCGCGCCCTCAACTTCGTGCGGCACGCCGCGGTGCAGAAGAAGCACGCGCCGTTCATCACGAACGAGATGTCGTCCCCGCCGGCCGCCGACCAGGAACTCGTGGCGAGCGAACTGGGCGCGGCGATCACGGCGGCCATCGCCTCGCTCCCGCCGCGGTGCCGCGAGGTGTTCGAGCTGAGCCGGCTGCGGGGCCTCAAGCAGGCGGAAGTCGCCGAGGCGCTCGGCATCTCCGTGAAGACGGTGGAGGCGCAGATGGGGAAGGCGTTGCGGGTGTTGCGGGAGCGGCTGGCGGAGTGGACCTAGGGGGAGGGACGGGCTCCGGCCGTGCCCGCGAGCGCCCCCGTAGGGGGACCGGCGGGCACGCGTGTCCTTAGGGCAGTAGCGCGAAGAACCTATCGGAACGCGCCGACCGCCACACTCGGAGACCAGACATGAAGCGCCTTCTCTCGATCGCCGCCGTCGCCGCCGTCGCCGTCACGGGATGCATGGACCAGCGACACACCGCCGGCCCCGCGAACTACCTCTCGATCGGCGACGCGCTGCTCAGCACGACGGCCGGGTTCAGCAACGTCACGAGCTCGTTCAGCACCACGGCCGACAGCGGCCACGGCTGGGGCCCGGAAGGCCCGCGCGGTGGCGGTCCCGGCCACGATGGTCCCGGACGCGGCGACATGATGGGCGGCGGCCTCGGCCCGGACTTCGCCGGCGGCATGGGGATGGGTCCGGGCGGGCATGACGGCGCGCACGGTCCGTTCGCGGGCTACGGCCTCCCCTCGACCTGCACGTATGCGGCGAGCACGGGCCGCGTGACCTGCCCCACCGACAGCAACAACGGCCTCAGCATCACGCGGTCGGCGGCGTTCACGGACGCGAGCGGCAAGGCGCAGTCCGCCTTCGACTCGCTCACGACGAACACCGTCAACATCCAGATCGCGGCGGCCGGCACGGTGATCCATCGCGGCGACACGTCGGTCGTGAACAACGCCAGCGACCGCACGGTGACGGGACTCGCCTCGGGGAGCACGCAGCGCACGGTGAACGGCACGTCGTTCGGCACCGAGCAGACGCACGGCACGAACCCGCAGAACGGGAGCTACACGGCGTCGCGCTCCGTCTCCGACACGACGAAGGGACTCGTGGTGCCGCTCGCCAGCGGCAAGCCGACGTATCCGACGGCCGGCACGGTGATCCGCAACATGTCGGCGACGGTCACGCTCTCGGGCGCGAGCCCGACGACGACCACCCGCCGTGAAGTGGTGACGTACGACGGCTCGGCGAACGCGACGATCGTGATCACCGAGAACGGCACGTCGAAGACCTGCACGCTCCCGCTGCCGATGGGGCGTCCGAACTGTCCGTGATGTAGGTGCACGACCGCGGCCGCCGTTCACGCGGCGTGTCGGGGGCAGGACCGTGAAGCCGAGTGTCGCCGGGGGGCCGCTCGGCTTTGCGCTTTAAGTGCGGGTCGGCGAACGCGGGAGCGCCGGTTCCGCCGTGTCGGCTATTCGAACCGCAGCGCCTCGATCGGATCGAGCGACGCGGCGCGCCGCGCCGGCCAGACGCCGAACACGAGCCCGACCATGCTCGCGAAGCCGAACGCGACGGCGACCGAGGTGACGTCGATCGCCGTCGTCCAGCCGAACGAGCGTTGCAGTTGCGCCGCCGCGCCGAGGCCGGCGGCGACACCGAGCGCGCCGCCGAGGAGGCAGAGCACCACCGACTCGGTGAGGAACTGGAGCATGATGTTCGCGCGCGTCGCGCCGAGCGCCTTGCGGATGCCGATCTCGCGGGTGCGCTCGGTGACCGAGACGAGCATGATGTTCATGATGCCGATGCCGCCGACGAGGAGCGACACGGCGGCGATGCCGGCGAGGAGGAGGCCGAAGGTCGCGGCGGTCTCGCCGACGGTGGAGAGGAGTTCCGCCTGATTGCGGATCGTGAAGTCGTCCGGGGCGCCGG
>Ga0265327_10004184_pt1 | contig 12997 bp, 9 predicted proteins | sample 41621metaG_FD_202089 | JGI IMG/M metagenome (GOLD analysis project Ga0265327, IMG submission 202089) | Rhizosphere microbial communities from Carex aquatilis grown in University of Washington, Seatle, WA, United States - 4-16-21 metaG | ecosystem: Host-associated > Plants > Roots > Rhizosphere >...
ACAGGCGTGGTGGTGGTCAATTGTGTATTGCGGCTATGCCATGCTGATGACATGGTGTGGCAGTCGTATTTGGCGACATCAGTCCACGCTCGATGAAGCGGGGAATTCGACCGGGGGCGTTCGGGCTGAACCTGATATTGCTGAGGGCCGTCCCAGTTTCGGAACGATTCTGCTCTGGTTATCACTTGCGGCCTGTAGCTCTGGAATGTTTCTGGCGACAACGAATCAATTGTGCATTGACATTGCGTCGGTCCCGCTGCTCTGGATTCTGCCCTTCAGCGTATATCTTACTTCATTCATTCTCTGCTTTGACAGCGCGCAGTGGTATGACCGCCGAGCGTTCGGCATCCTGTTGGTCTTGAGCAGCCCGGCCGCGTGCTGGGTGGTTTCGGAAGGGGCCACCGTGAATATTTTCGCACAGGCTGCGATTTATTTGACGATGCTTTTCGCGTGTTGCATGACCTGTCATGGAGAACTTGCCAACCTCAAGCCGCCTGCGAAATACCTGACCACGTTCTACTTCATCCTTTCCGTGGGTGGAGTATTGGGAGGTTTTTTTGTCGCAGTCGTCGCCCCAAACGTGTTTCGTGGTTACTGGGAATACCATATCGGACTTGTCGCGTGTTGTGTCGCGACACTGATGGCATGGTGTGCTGGGCGAGTCTGGCGTCGAGCGACATTGCCCGCATTTTGGATCTGGACATTGGTTGAGTTTGTGCAGGTTGCATTCGTTGGCCTTTTTTGCAGTCTGCGACTTTGGAATGCCGAGGATGCGCCGAATGTCGTGATCTTGTTTGGGGCTTGCGCGTTGATTTGTTTTGCCGGGCTGATTTTGACTGGAAAGCTGGAGCGATGGCCGGCGAAGTTGGTGAATGTCTGGTGTGGCTTATCGGTGGTTCAATGTCTTTCCATGTGCGGCTTCGGATTCTACCTGTTTCCCGAAGTGATGGATTGGCAGACGAGCTTGTTCGTTGCTTTGCTTGCGATATTGGCTCTGGTCATCGCCATTGGCCTTCTGAAGCTGCTCTCTCTACCGAATGAGCCGACGCAACGACTCTGCGTTCGTGTATTGATCTGTTTTACCGCGATGTGCGGCGCTTTATTGCTTCTGCGACTGGGTAGCATCGAGTCATGGCAAGTCGTTTTGCTGTCGAGTACCGTTGCTGCAGCAGTCCTTTTGGAGCTGTGCAGCCAGCGGGTTCGCGCAGCGGGCAGCCCGTCACCTGGGTTCTGGTTTTGGGGGCCTTGCGCCAGTCTGATTGTCATCCTGGCCTGCGAACTTGGTATCATCATTGAAAAGGATGGCAATCCTTCCGGATTAACGACCGTGATGCATGTTTCTCGCAACTTCTATGGTGTTTTGCGCGTCACGCGTCAGCCGGCAAGTCAAGACGGGAATGCTCCACCAAAAGTCGCGTTGACACACGGCCAGATCCAGCATGGATTCCAGTTCGACAATGACAAGTGGAGACGCGAGCCGACGGCATACTACGGAAGACGGAGTGGCGTCGGGCTCGCAATCGCCTGTCGGCGCCGGCAGGTGAAAGTGGCCGGTCAGCCCCCCCTGCGTGTCGGCGTGGTGGGTCTTGGCGCAGGGACTGTTGCCGCTTTCGGTGAAACAGATGAATACTTCCGCTTCTATGAGATCAACCGGGATGTCCTCACGATCTGTAAACAATACTTCACCTACCTTGCGGACTCTGCCGCAACAAGTGAAGTGATCATCGGCGACGCCCGAATCGTGTTGGAGCGAGAACTTGCGAATGGTCACGGGCAGCAGTTCGACGTGCTTGTCGTAGATGCTTTCAGCAGTGATGCGATTCCTATTCATCTCCTGACGAGTGAATGCGGGGAAATCTACAGTCGACATTTGAGGCCAGGTGGCATACTTGCGATTCACGTTTCGAATCGATTTCTTGATCTGAATCCGGTGTTGCTGGGAATGGCCGACCATCTCGGGTGGAATGCGATTCGAATTGAGAATAAGAAAGATAACCGCCTTGGGGTCTTCGATTCGAATTGGATTTTGCTAAGTTCACAATCGGATCTGGCAGACCAACCAGAACTCCGGGGAGCTTTGGTGCCCTGGAGCACTCACCAACGAATTCTGCACTGGACAGATGATTACTCAGGGCTGTGGCAGGCGCTTTCTTTCAGGTAGGGTGGATGACGGTGCCATCCACCTATGGAACGAAAGTCGTGTGCCGCGATTGCAGTGCAGCGCCGAGACATGGCTGGATTTCGTCAAAACTTCCTGCAGCGGTTCCGCAACGAAGCGGGACTGGCGGCGTCTCGACAAGCCTACCGCAATCGAGCGCGACCCGGACAGCCTGCTCCGCAAGCGTCCTGACGACAGGCACGCCATGAAGCCTCGACCGGTTACCGATCATCAAGAGTTCGACGACGAAATCGGAGTGCGTTGGCGCTGGTTGACCGCGGTACAGTATCAATGACAACTCTCAACCGGTTCCCGTCTCAGCGTAAAACTGTTCGAGTCCCGTTTCACCAGGTCTCGCGGCCAATCGTCGGTCGTCCGGAGCGCGGCATCTGTGGGGTGCCGATCGTGAAGCGCGAAAAGCCGCGACCAGTCTGGCCGCGGCTTTGCGTTGATCGGGTTGACTGACGGCCTCATTACCACGAGTGGTACAGGTTCTGACCATAGTCGACGTTGCCGTGTCCTCGATAAATGTAACCGTTTGGTCCGTAGTGGTAGCCTCCAGCATTGTACGGGAGCCAATAACCTTGACCCTGGTAGTCATAGAAGCTGGCCTGTCCGCGGATCGCGCCCCGGCTGTATCTTTCGGCCGCGTCGGATTGCCGTTGCTGATTGGCGTACCAGTTGGCGTTGTAGCCGCCCCACGTGTTTCCAACGGTATGAGGCTGCATGGCGCGAATGATGTCCGCCGAACCGACGTTGTTGGGAAGTTGCCGGGCCACCTGCCAGGACCCGCGACGGGCCCACTGATCGAACTGAGCATCGAATTGCGAATTCATTGCGGCAAGGCCACCGACACCCAGGCCGGGAAATTCCTGGGCCGTCGCCATGGATCCGGCGACAAGCGTGACGAGGACCGCGAAGTTGAGTGTTGCTCGTGTCATGACTAATCTCCTGTACTGCAGTTGTTTCTGTTTTCAGGACACTCTTTGTGTCCTTGCACCCTCAATACAAGCTCGCTGGCCGCGTGTGACGCACGGCATGAAAAAAACCTCATAACGACGCAACTGCAATAGCAGCGATGTGTTGCGGTCCGCCGCGCCCTTCGGTCACAGAAATTGCGAGATTCTTCTTTTCCCTCTCGTCGAGGAGTCCAGGTGAACGAATCCGAATCCAACGACGATCCGCAGCGAATTGACCAGATCGTGACTCAGTGGAGCCTGTTGAGACTCGCACACCAACCTGTTGATCCGCAGAGTCCGCAGGCGCGCCAGGCGATGCTGCTCAAGTACCGCGATGCCATTCGGAATTACGTGACGGCGCTCTTGCGGGGCCATGCAGACGCGGACGATCTGTCCCAGGATGTACTGCTCAGATTGATGCGTGGAGACTTTGGCAATGCCGACCCGTCACGCGGTCGCTTTCGAGACTTTCTGAAGTTCGCCGTGAAGAACATGGTCCGAAATCATTGGTCTCAGCAACAGAGGCGAAGTTCGGTTTCACTGGAGCAATTGGCAGGTCTGGATCCACAGAGCGAAGATGACGAGTCGACGTGGACCGAGGAATGGCGAGGCCAACTGCTGCAATGCACCTGGCAACTTCTGGAAGACCATGAAAAATCATCGCCAGGATGTTGCTATTTCACGGTGTTGCGGCTGCGCACGGAGGACACAACCGCCGATTCCGCTCTCCTGGCGGAGCGATTGAGCCAATCTATGAACAAGGCCTGGCGCGCGGATGCCGTTCGACAGCAGTTGCGACGCGCTCGTTTGAAGTTCGCTCAGCTTCTGGTTGAAGAATTGGCCTCGTCACTCAATTCCGCGACACCCTACGAAGTGGAAGAAGAGCTGGTGGCGTTGGGACTATTCGACTTTGTGCGACCGTTCCTGCCGGCGGATTGGCACGAAACGGGTGAATTGCGGGATCAGCCGAATTCCTGAGTCCTGCTGCGGCCAAAAGAACGGAATCCTGGTGCTTTGTCACAGCGTGATTTTCGAGTCTTGTGCCACTGCTTCCCTCCTGGGGAGGCAGATAACCGTTCACGGGCAAGCGAGGGGGACAGACCCATTTTCACGGACAAACGGCGCTTCGGTGTCTTATCGCGTCGATGGAAGATGTTTGTTTTTTTCGCCGTGAAAATGCGTCAGCCCCCGACCCGTGAACGGTTACGGAAGCAGTGTTCTTCGGTATCCAGCCGAGTTGAAATCATACCCACAGAGCCCCGACCGTGAGGGAGGGAATTGGGCATGATTCAATCGCCGAGTCCGTAAGAAACCCTCCCTCACGGTCGGGGCTCTGTGGGGCCGAAGGGCGTCATGAGAGGATGATGCCCCAGTGTGGCCGGGACTGGAGCGGACTGGAGCGGCGCGCTCCTAGCCGCTCCAACCCCCTACAGGCCTGGCCAACTCTTGAACGAAACGCTTCCAGGGCTTCAAGCCCTGACTGGGTGATCGACCGGACCGTTGGTCCTCATAAGGTTCAGCTCTGATGGATTGGCAGAAGAAATCCTGACCCGCGTTGCACTCGATTTTCTCGCCGTGACAGAGCACGAGGAATCAAGGGGGGCCTTCAATGGCTGCCTTGAGCTGCGCGATTCCCGGCTGAAGCTGTCGGGCGGACTGTCGGTATGTCGAATCGTCTGGATGGGATTCCGCCAGCTTTTCGTACCTCGACACGGCAGATTCAAATTGCTGAATGGCTTCCGTCAGAACTCGCCTGGCGGCATCCGTCAGCGGGGCCAGTGGATCGGCCGGAATGGCCTCGCTCGTCATCAGCGTCAGGCCAAATCGCGTTTCGGCTTCCGCACAGGCCACTTGCCACGCAATGATTTCAGGATAATCGCGCGCGAGCTTTTCCAGGATCGCCACCCCGATCTGAAACTGCTCCAGCGAGCGGACCCGGTCCCCCTGCCGCTGATGGATCTCGGCCAGGTTGATCGCGATCCCCGCCTCCGTGTAGCGGTTCGTGCTTTCCTGGCGCGCCGAGCCAGGAAGCTCCTTGATAAGCTGAGCGGCGCGATTCAATTGCTCGACGGCGTCGGAAAGTTCCTGACGCGCCGTCAACACGGATGCGAGATTGTTCAGACTGATGGTCAAGTCCGACAGATACCTGGCGTTTCCAGGATCCCTCTTCAGCAGATCTTCTTTCAGTTGAATCGCGTGACGGTGATAACGGACGGCGTCTTCCGTGCGGTTTCGTCGGTTGGCCAGAATCGCGAGATTGTTCCAGATCGCGGCCTGATCACGAACGAGTGGCAGATTCTCCGGATCAGCCTGCGACAACTCGCGAATGACATCCAGGCCGCGATGCATGGAGGCCTCGGCCTGTTCCAACTCACCCCGTGCCTGTTCAATCTGGGCTCGCGTGGCATACACGCCGGCCAATTCACCCCGATACCATGACGACCACCCGGAGTCGTCTTGAACCAGCGCCGCCAGGATCGTTGCGGCTTCTTCGAGCGTGTGGAGTGCTTCTTCGTGACGACCAAGTTTGAAAAGGATCTGACCGATCAGCGATGCCGCGATGGCGTTTTCGTAGCGCGTGGTCACCTGGTCACTGGTCCGCTGACGAATTGCTGTCAGGAATTTCAACTCTTCTTCCAAAACCTGGTCAGCGGGCTGACCGGCCGTGGCAATCCGACGTTGAGTCGCTTCCAGTGCACTGCGAAAGTTGCTGTCGGACCGGGCAAGCAAGTGGACCAGCTGCTGGTTCTTCCAAATCGCGTAGGTCAGGAACGTCGTCAGCCCGAACACCACGACGAACACGAGGACCGCGGCAGCGGGATGACGTCGTGCCAGCTTCCACCCTTTTTCGAAAGTGGACGCCCGTCTTGCCAGGATCGGCCTCCCCTGCAGGAACCGTTGCAGGTCCGACGCCAGTTCGTCAGCACTGCCGTAGCGTCGAGCCGGTTGTTTCTCGAGACATTTCAAGCAGATCGTCTCCAGGTCACGCGGAATGGACCGATCCAGTTGCCGTGGTAAAGGCGGGTCACTCGACAACACGGCCAGCACAATCGCCATGGCATCCGTCCCGCGAAACGGAGGTGTCCCCGTCAACAGTTCAAACAGGATTGCGCCAAGCGAATAGATGTCCGTTGCGGGCCCGACAAGAGTCGTCGCGCCCCCGGCCTGCTCGGGTGACATGTAGGCCGGAGTGCCGAGGATCTCGCCAGTGCGCGTGGCGCCACTTTCCTGCCCGAAGGCACGGGCCAATCCAAAGTCGGCGATCTTCGGCACGTGTTCGGTGTCGACCAGAATGTTGGCAGGTTTCAGGTCCCGGTGGATGACTCCCTGCCTGTGGGCGTATTCGACTGCACAGGCCAGCGTGCGGACAAGTTCCGCGGCATATCCGGCCGCCTGTGGTGTTCCCTGAATCCGTTCGTCCAGTGTTGTCCCACAGACGTATTCGAATACCAGAAACGGCCCCTGATCAGACTCCCCGAATTCGAACAGGCGAACGATGTGAGGATGCTGTAGCTTTGCGGCAATGCGAGCTTCGGCAGCCAGTCGCAACCGTTGCGACGCGTCGGCCAGTGTACCCAGGGTCAAAACCTTGATGGCGGCCTCACGGCCCAGCACGCGATGTCGTGCCAGGTAAACCGTCCCCATGCCACCACGGCCAAGAGGCCTGATCAGGTCATAATCACCAAGTCTTGGCAGTGGAGTTCGGGGACTGCTGGCGTCAACCTGCGTGACCTGTGCGATCGCATCCCGATGCGGAATGGTTGAGGGGCTCGAGTCTGCGGAATTCTGGTGACCAGATCCAACACCCAAGGTGCTTTCGGAAGAACCTGAAGTCGGCCTGGGTTGCTTCGCAAAACGCGGCGTCGGCAGCGGAGGAAACGCGGAATCCAATTCGTCCGCAGAACCACGATCGCGTTCCGGCAATCCCGGAGGGTCTGGCAAGATATCCTCCCTGTTGAACGTCCCAGGCAACTGACCAACGAATGACGACGACCGTCCAATCCACCCGTCAACACTTTGAACCCCCCGCGACTGCGGGTCAAGCTGACCGACTGGACCTCGCGGAACCTCGAACGAACAACGCAATGAGGATGCCGGCAATTGCTCCCGAAATCATCCACGGAGCGTCGGACGCTGCCGTCGCAATAATGAAATCCCGCTCCGCGGCATCGGGTCCAAGCTGAATCATGATGGACGGAGCAAGCAATGAGCCAATGAGCGAGCCGAGTGCCCCACACACGAAGACACCCCGCGACTTTGTGAGCCATGCAGCCAATGCCACGAGCCCCAGTGTGAAGAGTTGGGCGATGAGATGGCCTTTTGCGTTCATAGTCGCTTCATCGGGTGGTGGCACTGGAAAAGCATATCAACGCGTGAAATCGGGGTGCCACTGGTGGCAGCTCTGGGCCACCAGTGGGTTTCCGCTCGGCGATTGTAATGGCGAAGCGTCGGGTACCACCGTTGATTCAATCGATTGACAGAGAGATCACCATGTCAAGCGGCCGACTTCTGGGTTGCCACTGGCGATCAAAACCTCGCCAGTGGCAACCGAAAACGGCCCTCTCTGACACTCATAGAATGTGCCAACCGTTCGTCTGACCACACTTCACCTCAGACAGCGTGAGAAACGCTCGCCACACCCTGCTGGACTCATCGCTAAAACCGACTGCAAGACGATTCCCCTCAGGTGCAATGGTGCGCGGCATTTCTATGATTATCGCTTTCCCACGTATTAAAAATCCATATTTCATCACGGTCATCTCCGATGCTCGACCAAAGTACCATTTGCAATCGGACAGTGGAGCAATGAGAACAAACCTTCCTGCCCGAAAACACAACTTGCCATTCCACGCTGTAATCACGGGGCGATTCGCGTTGAATAACACACCAGCACCGACGGGTAACCGTTCACACCCCGTGACGTGGAATTGCTCTTTTCACGATGTGTGGAATTTGCAAGAACTGCGGGATGACGCAGCGTTGGACGATTCCGCCGGAGATTGAACGGGAGATGACTCCCGCAGTCCGTGCATTTTTCGAAGCGATGCGTCTGTCGTGGGAGGCAGAGCGGAAAGGGCTGTTGGCGCGGATTGAGGAACTGGAGCAGAAGGTTGACAGTCTGCAACAGGAGTTGAAGAAGAACGAGCGATTCCGCCATCCTCAGAAATCTTCCGACACTGTGCCGGCCCCCGCAATCTCCGATCCGGCTGCGGAATTGCCGGGGAAACAGCCCAAACGCGTCCGTGGCGGTCAACCCGGTCATCCCAAAGCCGAACGAGCGCTCATTCCTTCGGAACAGTGTCATCGGATTGTCATCTGCAAACCAGACTGCTGCCGTAACTGCGCCGCCTCGCTGGACGGAGAGGACCCCGAGCCTCTCCGTCACCAGGTGACCGACATTCCACCGATTGTTCCCAAAGTCGTTGAATATCAATTGCATCGTCTGGATTGCGACTACTGTGGCGTCTCGACCTGTGGGGTGCTGCCCGAAGGGGTCCCCACGGGTATGACGGGGCCGCGACTGGTGGCCATCGTCGGGGTCCTGATGGTCCTGTTCCGTCAGAGCAAACGCCGCGTCAGTCTGTGCTGCGAAAGTCTGTTGGGGGTCTCGATCAGCCCGGGGTTGGTCGTCAAATTGCAGAACATCATCACCGAGTCCACCAGGCCGGCATACGATGATCTGGTCTGTCAGCTTCCCAATCAGCCTGCCGTCAATGTCGATGAGACTCCGACGCGCGAGCGAAATGGCAACGCCTGGATCTGGACGGTTGTGGCCGCACAATTCACCGTGTTTGCTGTGCGGTTGACCAAGGCGGCCTGCGTGATCCGCAATCTCCTGGGTGAAGCCTACGCCGGTGTTGTCACCAGCGATCGGGCGAAGATGTACGACTTCTTCACCGCTCATCAGTGGTGCTGGGCTCATCTGAAGCGGGATTTCGAATTTCTGACGGAAAACGCCCCCGGCCAGGCTCGGCAGGTGGCCCAGAAGCTTCTGATACTGACCAACACGCTTTTTCACCATTGGCACCGGGTGCGTGACGGAACGATCCAGCGGGTCACGTTTCAACGGCATCTTCGCCCACTCTACGGTCAGATTTACCTGACTTTGGAGGAGGGGACGCTGTGTACACATCGGCAGACGGCCGCCATGTGCCAGAATCTGCTGGACCAATATGACAATCTATTCGAATTCGCTCGCCATCCCGTTGGCCTTGTCGAGCCGACCAACAACGCCGCAGAACGGGCGCTGCGACATCCCGTCATCTGGAAGCAGCTCAGCTTCGGAACTCAAAGTGCCGCAGGCAGCCGGTTTGTCGAAACGCTCCTGACCGTCACCGAAACCTGCCGACAGCAGAAACGCGACACCTTACAATTCCTCGTGGATGCGGTGGACGCTCGTTTCCACAACCGACCGGCCCCGCTCTTGAACTCCAGAGGGGTGTGAACGGTTACCACCGACGGTCCACAACACGACCACAGGAAGCGTCACCACCATAAGTCCCACGAATGGAAGTATCGACCGCAACGACACGGAAAAAGCGATGCCAATTGGCCAGAAAACAAACAGACAATACACACACATTGCTCCTGCAACGCTCCATGCTGACTGCGGCATCACTTCTGCTAATCGGCGATGACGCAGCGCCCACGCATATAAGTCGGGCTCTTCTGCTTTCACACATTCGCTGCAATATTGTTTTCCATCCCATAGCTTCACCGCATTCGGCACGCCGACCTGTTGACAGTGTGCGCAGCGGTCTTCTGCTTCAGGCAGAATCGCATCATCGCGTTCGAATTGATCTTCAGGGCACGTGTCGCCACACCTTGGGCAGCCTTGGCCAGCAGTCTTCGACAATGCTGGGATGCGGTGACAACACTTTGGACATTCAACAACCCCATCTCTCCTTGCGACTCTTGTCACGAACCACGCTCCCATCAGAATTGGAACAGCGTAAACCGCACAGATGATCGCCAGATTTGGTTGCACTGCAAACCTCATGCGAGAGCGAACGTGTACACACCTGCGCTAGGGTGCTACTGGCGACTAAAACCTCGCCAGTGGCATCCGAAAACGGCTCCTTGACGTCGAATCCTGTGTATCAAATATCAGATCGACTGTGCCGCCCAGCCGAAGACACTGGTGGCCCATGGCTGCCACCAGTGGCACCCGAAGATGGCCCCTCGTCGTCGAATCTTGTGTATCAAATATCAGATCGACTGTGCCACCCAGCCGAAGCCACTGGTGGTCCAAAGCTGCCACCAGTGGCACCCAAAGGATGGTCGCTGGACGGCGAAATGTGCCATCTGATCGTCGCAACAAACAGGACAACCCCGCCGACAAACTCAACAGATGTTCAATCGAACTGGGTAACCCTACATTCCATTGTGAAATGGACCACTGGTGTTCGGTCGAATCGTAACCGTTCACGGGCAAGCAAGGGGACAGACCCATTTTCACGGGCAATTGGCGATTAGGAGTCGCGTCGCGTCCATGGAAGGTGTTTGATTTCGCCGTGAAAATTCGTCAGTCCCCGACCCGTGAACGGTTACGTCGAAGGCGAATCGCTGACGGGCCACACGGGGGGGCGATGCTCGCGAAAGGCCGCAAGTCCCTCCTGGGCTTCGTCGCTGACGCGTGCCTGCTTGTGAAACTTCAACGCATGTGCCAGCTGCTGGGATAGGTCTGTCGCTCGCAATTCGCGCAGCAGGCGCTTGGTTTGACGAACCGCATCAGGGGCTCCCTTCAAAACGGTCGATGCCAGTTGCCGGGCTTCTTCGAGCACTTGAGAGGCAGAGACAACGCGATGAATCAGGCCCATGGACTGGGCTCGGGTCGCGGTCACCGGCTCCGCTGCGAGGAACAACTCGTGCGCGTCTGCGGTGCGGACGCGATCCCGCAGCAGTGCTGCGACGAGTGCCGGAAGCAGTCCGCGACGGACTTCGGGGAAGGCCAGCGTCAGGTCGGCCGCGGCGACGGAAAAATCACAACAGGCCAGAAGTCCTGCTCCACCGGCATAGGCAGCGCCGTGAGCCGCGGCAATGGTGATCAGCGGGCTGCGCGTGATCGTCTCAAACAAGTGCGCGACCCAGTTCGAACTGTGTTCTGTCAGGTCAGGATTCGAAGCTTCATCCAAATCCAATCCGGAACAAAAGGCGGGACCCGCTCCCTGAAGAATTGCGATTCGCTGGCAGGGATCTCGTGCCAGATCATCGAGCGTATGGCAGATCGACTGCATGAGTTCGATCGTGAGTGCATTCCGGCGTGCCGGACGATTGAGTGTCAACAACGTCGTTGCCGGATCGATCTGTTCCGTCAGGAGCACGCTTGGATCCATTGCCTCACCTCGATGCATTCTCAATTCAAAACGGCTCGCGATGCCAACTTGATGTCAGTCGGAGTTCCCGTGACCAACAGGAAGGTTGAGCAGGACCTGCCCCAAAGTCTTCCCCTGTGCATCCACTCGCAAAGAGTTGGCCAGCACCCCCTGGATCACGAAGTTCAATGCCCCCAGGTTGGGAAGTTCATAACGGATCACCCGGGAAACGTCAGCAATACCAAGAAACGCGGCGACTTTCGCGGGGGTGACTTCATGATACAGGCGGTCATAGTCACCCGGACGACGGGCGATGACACCAATATTGGCGCTCTGCCCCTTGTCTCCACTGCGGGTGTGGGCGAGGTCCGCCAGCCGACGCGGCATCGATTCCACCGGCGCCGGGATCGACGATCGATTTGCGGACAATGTCACACTCGTGTCAGCCCGCGCTGCATGGTCCGCGGAGTTCGTCGTGTGCGACCATGGGGCCGGAGTGGGGAATCCATTGTGCTGTTCGGCGGCCTGATTCAGCACCGTGACAATCGGCACGGCCCGTTCGCGTTCAATCAGGCACGGCCAATAGCGAAAGATCGGGTGGATCCGCGGACGCCCCTCGGCATAGCCCGTGGTTCCCGGTGGACCCGCCGTGATCAGCGGCATCAATTCACGCGTGAATCGTTCGACCGCACCGTGCGACTCGTCCGCCACGGCGATTCGCAGCACCGTCTCGCGAAGCCTGGCAACAAGCTCGGGATCGGCGCCCGGTCCGGCCGGGTGACAGGCCTCCGTCCCCAGGCATTCAACCAGCGATTCACGAAACGTGATGCCTCTCTGTCGCAATCGGTTCAGGACTGCTTCCCCCGCGCGCTGGGCCTTGGTCACCGCCTGATCACCGTAGATGGTCAATTGACCCTGGGCACGAAAGCCATCCTGGTAGGTCGCGCTGACTTTATACGATGCCGGCGCGGGACGACCGCTGGCCCCGCGAACTCGCACGCGATCTCTCGATTCTTCGTGTAGTTCCAGGGTCAGGAATGAGACCGAGACATCCGGAGAAAGGTAGTTGGCCGGGTCTCCAATTTCGTAAACGAGTTGTTCTTTGACGGTCTGCTCGGTGACGGCACCGCCGGAGCCTGCGGGCTTGGTGATGGCAAAGCTGCCGCTTTCGTCAATCTCGGCAATCGGAAAGCCGACCGTCTCGACGTGGGGAATGTCCAGCCAGTCTGTTGCTATTCCACCGGTCACCTGGGCGCCGCATTCGATGAGGTGTCCAGCGACAGTGGCTTGGGCCAGCCGGTTCCAGTCAGTCCAGCCCCAACCGTGATGGAACGCACACGGGCCGACTGTCAGGCTTGGATCGGCGACTCGACCGGTAATGACAATGTCGGCTCCTGCAGCCAGCGCGTCTGCGATCGGTTTGGCCCCCAGGTAGGCATTGGCCGTGACAAGTCGATCCGAGATTCGCCCGAGTGGTTCGCCGGTATCCAGATTGCGGAATAGCGGATTATCGGATCCTGTGTTACGGAGCAGATCCAGGACGTTGTCCCCATGCACGATTGCGA
>Ga0265327_10004185_pt1 | contig 12993 bp, 12 predicted proteins | sample 41621metaG_FD_202089 | JGI IMG/M metagenome (GOLD analysis project Ga0265327, IMG submission 202089) | Rhizosphere microbial communities from Carex aquatilis grown in University of Washington, Seatle, WA, United States - 4-16-21 metaG | ecosystem: Host-associated > Plants > Roots > Rhizosphere...
GCGCCTCGGCGCCACCACGCAGACCCTGCCCCAGCCCCTGTTGCAGCTGTTGGAGGACCTCTCCCGCCGCGTGGGAGAGGTCGAGGTCCAGCAGGGCGTCAGGCTCGTCAGGGCCCGCACGGCCCACCTGGCCGATGAACTGAAGCTCCGACCCGAACTCGCCCCACTCAAACTGGGTTCGCTCTCGGACACCGTGCTGGAAGTGCGCGGCGACGGCAATGCCCACGCCCTGCTCAAGCAGGCGGGCTTCATGCCCAAGCCCGGCCGCTTTCTGGCCCTCAGCGTGGACTCCGACGAGAAGCTCTACCTCTGGGCCCTGGCCGCCCTCGCCTTCGTGGATGAGAAGGGCATGAACCACCACCTGGAGCCCGTGCAGCAGATGGTGCGCTCCGCCCTCCAGAAGCTCCATGACGAAGACCCGTCCCTCTACCAGGAAGTCCAGCGGCGCATTCCCATGCTGCACCTGGGCGGCGAGGACCAGCTGGCCGAAGAGGTGCAGCGCATCCTGGAATACGCCGCGGGCCACACGCTCATGGTGGAGCTCACCTACCTGCCCCCGGCCGCCCACCGGACGCAGCTGCGGCGGGTCTCGCCCCGCACCATTCAGGAGGATCACCTGCTGGCCTTCTGCCACCTCCACCAGGAGGAGATGGCCTTCCGCCTGACCCGCATCCAGGGCGTGAAGCTGCTCAACGAGCGGGGCTGGACGCCCGCCAACCACAGCCAAGCCGGGTGAGGTTGCAGAGGGCTTCAGGCACACACCCCAGGTTCCAGAACAACAAAGCCCGGCCTAGCCGGGCTTTGTTGTTTCGATGAATCCTGGACCTTGATCCGCAGCTAGCCGACCAGTTCCTTGAGTCGCTTGTCGAGTACCTCGGCCAATTTTTCGACCACTTCCCGGCTTTCGGTTCGGGAGGCCTGGATTTCCTTCTCCAGCTTTCGCTCAGTCTGAAGGACCGATTTCTGAAGCTGGGACAGGATGCCCTTGATGTCATCCAGGTCGTTGAGCAGCGAGTTCAGGCGCGGATCGGGCGGGCGGCTGTTCCCGAACACACCCATGCCCGCCAGGATCGTCGCCAGGGCAGAGAGCAGGAGGATGAGGAGGAGCAGGGGATTGCTGGCCATAGGCACACCTTACCCCAAGCCTTGCCAAGACCGTGCCGACCTGATCAGGGATTCTGCTTCACGCGCTGATAATCCTCGCCCAGGGTCTTGGGGCCCTTCTCCACGGGGATCACCAGGTTCTGTTCGAACTTGCGACCGCCCTTGCGAGAGGCCAACTGAAGCTGCTGCTGGACTTCTTCCTTGGCTTGGCGTTCCTTTGCCACCTCGGTGGCATGGGTGGCCGTCAGGCGGGCGAGTTCCTGGCCCTGGCGCTGGGCCTGGGCGGCCAGCTCATCGGCCCGTCCCTTCTGCTGGAAGCCCCAGGTGCCCAGGCCCGCCAGGGCGGCAAGCAGGGGCAGGGCGGCGGCGGCCAGCAGGCCCCAGGTGGGGCGCTTGCGCTGGGTGCGGCTGCGGCGCTGGGCCTCGCGACGCAGGTCGTCGGCCAGGGCCGTCAGTTCGGCAGTCGGTTCCGCAGCCTTCGCCACCACAGGGCCCAGGCCCAGCAGGTCGCGAAGCTCGGCTCGAAGCTGGACGTCCTCTGCGGGTTCGAAACGCCGTGCGGGGTCAGACCATGACATGCAGGCCTCCTGAGGGGTTGAGCTGATCTTTGAGCTGGGCCTTGGCCCGGTGGATGCGGGTCTTGACCGTGGCTTCGGGGATGTCGAGGATGTCGGCGATTTCGCGGATGGAGAGCCCTTCGACGACGAAGAGCCACAGCGCTTCGCGGAAGGTCGGGGACAGCAGGCGCATGCGCTCACGCACTTCCTGGTTCAGCACCAGGTCGTCGGCTCCGCCGGCATGACCGGGCTCACTGACGGCTTCCAGGCTGATGTTCTGGTTCTTCATGGGGCGACGTTCCGTGAGGGAAAGGGTGCGCACGGTGCCATAGAGGAAGGCCGTGGGGTGCTCCACCCGCTCTTCCCGCTGCATGAGGATGACGAAGGCCTCCTGGGCGATGTCTTCCGGGAAGGTGGCTCCGTACCGGCGGGCATAGCTCACCAGCCTGGGATAGAGCTCGGCGAAGGCGGCGTGGAAGGCCTCCTGGGTGCCGAACGGGGTATCAGGTTGGGACTGCGCCATGCATAAGCTCCGACGCCTTAGGATGCCAGGTTCAACCCATAGGTTCCGGCTACGCTGGAAAGGTGACGGACCACCCGCTTCAAGCCTGGCGAGACACCCTCGAGGAGTTGGGGGTGATGGGGTTGGTGCGTGAGCCCATCCACGCGCCCCAACCCGAGCCCTCCCAGACCCGCGCTGCTCAGGCGGAGGCCCGACCCCCTGTCCGCCCGGCGGCACCGCCCCCAGCCGCCAACACCTATGTCCGCCCGACTGATCTCGTGGGCTGTCCCCCGCCCGAAGCCTTGGCGGCAGCCACCACCTTGGCCGAGCTGGAGCGGGCCATCCATGGATGCCTGGCCTGCCCGCTGGGGCCCGGCCGCCTGAAGTTCGTGTTTGGGGAAGGGGATCCGCAGGCTCGGCTCCTGTTCGTGGGCGAGGGGCCCGGGCGCGACGAGGACCTCCAGGGCCGCCCCTTCGTGGGCAAGGCCGGCGAACTGCTCGACAAGATGATCGGCGCCATTGGGATGAAGCGGGAGGAAGCCTACATCGCCAACGTGGTGAAGTGCCGCCCTCCGGACAACCGCACACCCACTTCCGATGAGGCCCGGGCCTGCCTTGGCTACCTGCACCGCCAGATCGAGTTGATCCAGCCGGCGGTGATCGTCACCCTCGGCGCCACGCCCCTCCGCGAGTTGCTGGGCGTCACCGAGGGCATCACCCGCGTGCGTGGCCAGTGGAAGCGCCTGAAGGTCGGCGACCGAGAGATTCCCGTCATGCCCACCTTCCACCCGGCCTATGTGCTGCGCCAGTACACCCAGGACGTACGCCGCGCCGTATGGGAAGACCTTAAAGCGGCGAAGGACTGGATCGACAAGGCCCCAGCCTGAGCCTCGTTCCAGAGCGGCCGCCCGGAGCCGGACGCCGACCTGTGTCATGCTAGGCGCAGCTTTCGAGGACCGCCCATGCGTCTTGTCAATGTGTTCTTCATCGTCCTGCTTCTGCTGGTTCTGATGGTGCTCGGCAACCTGTACCTCACCAACCACGACCTGCTGGTGCGTGAGGTCGTGGTCTTCGGCGAGAGCATCAAACTCCAGAGCGTCATCCTCATCACCTTCCTGCTGGGCTTCCTGCTGAACGTGCTCTACACCGGCATCATGGAAGTGATCCGCCTTGTGCGCGGCCTCAACGATTCTGCCGACACCCGCCTGGTGAAGCGCATCTCCGAGCGCATGCAGGATGCCCGCGACCTCGTGGCTCACGGGCTGCCCCGCGAGGCGAAGGAAATCCTGGAGAACATCCTGGAGCAGCGCCGCGAGCACATCCCCGCGCGGATGCTGCTGGGCGAGATCCTCATCAAGACCGGCAGCGCCGACGAGGCCGTCAAGCTCTTCCAGAAGCTGTGCGAGGAGGAGCCGGATCAGGTCGAAGCCCGCTACCAGCTGGCCGAAGCCCTCATGGCCGTCCGCAACCCGGAGGCCTCGGCCACCGTGCTCAAGAAGCTGGCCGCCGATCATCCCAAGAAGGCCCTGCGCGCCTGGCGACGCCTGCGCGCCCTCCACATGGAGGCCCAGCGCTGGGAAGAGGCGGTCGAGGCCCACAAAAAGCTCCTCGCGAACTTCTCTGGTGAACTGTCTCAGGCCGAGAAAGCCCAGGGCTCGGCCCTGGCCTACCAGGTGGGCATGGCCAAGGTGGAGGCCGACCAGTTCAAGGATGCGGCCCAGATTTTCCAGCAGGTCATCAAGGACGAGCCTGATTTCGTCCCCGCCTACCTGAGCCTGGGCCGCTGCATGATCCTCCAGGATCAGGAAGCGCAGGGCCTGGAGATCCTCATGGAGGGCTTCCGCAAAACCGGCGAGGGCACCTTCCTCCAGGAGATGGAGGACTACTTCATCCAACTCGGACGCCCGGAAGATGGCCTCGCGCTGCTGCGTCGCATCGCCGCCACCTCCAAGCACGCCACCACGGCCAAGTTCTTCCTGGGCAAGATGCTCTACCGTCTGGAGATCCTGGACGAGGCCTTGGACCTCTTCCAGGAGGTGCGCAGCCAGGTGGTCTACAGCCCCATCCTGTTCTTCTTCATGGCCAAGATCCACAGCCGCCGAGCGCGTCTGGACGCGGCCTTGAACGAATACCGCCAGCTGCTCCGGAACCTGGGTGTCCTCAAGCTGCGCTACGAATGTGCCGTCTGCGGCCAGCGCACCCAGGACTACACGGACCGGTGCGAGGGCTGCGGCAGCTGGAACAGCAGCCACTTCATGTTCAAGGAAAGCGACCTTCCCGAAGGCCCCATCCGCGCCGAGTCGGGGAGCTGGATGGCCATGCTCTGAAGGGTGGGAATGGGCGCTGCGGTATGAACAGCCCCCCCCTGGACATCGCCTTGAGTCCAAGCTCACCTCTTCGGGCCTGCACCCAGCCCCTTTCAATTGACCCATCAAATCAACTGAGGGTTGTACAGCACAGGGGGCGCCCCCCGGCGCCCCCACCACTGCATGCTTTATTCAAGCCTCATCAGTGGTAACTGCGTGATTCCTGACCTACGCGATGGCCTGTCGAATATCGAACAGGAGGCGCTTGAGCTCGAGCTCAGATAGCTGGAGAGGCACCTGCTGCTTGACCTCCTCCTTGCGGTAGAAGGCGATGCGCTTCACCACAATCTTGTTCTTGCCGATGCTGATTTCGTTGAACTGGATCTGGGTGTCGTCCTTGTAGGGTGGCAGGCTGCGGAGCTGGATGTACATCCCCCGACGGTCGTGGTCCACGATCTCCAGGCGCTCCTTCAGGTAGTTCACCTGTTCCGAGAGCTTCTCGGCCTTGGTCTTCAGTTTGGCGAAGCTCAGCTTCTTGGGGGCATTGCGCTCCAGAACCATCTCACCCAGCTGCACACCATCTTCCGCACGGCGCAGGAAACCATCCAGGGTCCCGTCCAGTTCAAGGTCGGCCTGATGAAAGGTCTCGAACCCCTGGAACTCGCCGGGAAGGACAGAGTCGTCGTAGCGCTTGGCTTTGCGGGAGAGCTTCATGGGGCACCTCAGAAGGGTCTACCCCTCCCTAGAGCCAGAGGCGTGCCAGGAATTTTCTACCGTGAAGCAACCGGCACAGACCTTGATTTGTCAGCACTTCCTCACGCGAATTGCCCAGCGAGACCTGCCCAGATGCCCTGGTTCGAACGGCAGACCCGTCCAGTACCGGTCAGGCAGATTCGAACCTGTCCATTATTGAACAGGCCTTGGATCGTCTTCCACCGCAGCCCAGCGCCGGCGGTAGATCATGCGATCCAGGGCCCGGCTGTAGGGGCTCCAAGCCCCGCTCCCTGCCTCGTCCTGCACCATCCGGAACATGACTTCCAGCTTGCCGTCCAGGTCATCGAGGTGGTGCACCAGCAGGGCCTCCGGGGTCTTGGGGAGCACGGGTGATCCGTATTCCAGACGGCCATGGTGACTCAGCACGATGTGCAGGATCTGCAGGCGCAATTCCTCCGGGAATCCGGGAATCTTGCCCACCGCCCGGCTGATCCAATCTGCCTCCATGGCGATGTGACCCAGGAGGTTGCCCGCGTCGGTGTAGCCGAAGCTCCGTGTGTAGCTGAGCTCGGCCGTCTTTCCGACATCGTGGAGGAAGACACCCGCCACCACCAGGTCGCGGTTCAGGGCCGGGTAGTGCGTGCAGGCCCGCTCAGCCATGCCCAGGATGGACAGGGTGTGCTCCAGCAGTCCCCCGAGGTAGGCGTGATGCATGGATTTGGCGGCTGGCGCCAGGGCGAATGCCGCCCGGAGGTCCGTGTCCTCCTGGAAGAGGGCCTGCAGCAGCTGGCCGATCCAGGGATCGCGCACCGATGCGATGATCCTGTCCAGCTCCGCCAGCATCTCTGGCACAAGGCGCACGCTGACGGGGAAGAAGGCTGAGAAATCCCCCACTTCGGCGTCGGCGGCGAACCGGGCCTTGTCGAGCTTGAACTGAAGGCGCCCGTTGTAGCTCGTGACGGCACCCTTCACCCGCAGAAACACATCGGCGTGGATGGCGTCCATGTCGCCTTCGATGGCGCGGACATCCCATAGGAATGCCTTCAGGTCCCCGGAGGCATCCGACAGCTTCAGCTCCAGGTACTCGCTGCCCTTGGTGCTGACCTTGTAGGCGGCTTCCTGGGCCAGGAGGAAGCCCTGGAAGGTATCGCCTTCCTTCAGGTTCCGGATGAGGGGCTGGTCGGACATGAAAACTCCCTGGGTCGCATCAGCTTGGACTCATCGACGCGACAGCAGCTGTCTAGTGATTGCGGGGAGCCTTGGGTGGCGGTGCGAAGGGATCCTCGTCGCCGTAACCAAGCTCAAGGGGGATCCGCTTATCTTCCAGCACCTCGAAGAGCGACCACTGGTCCGCCTTCTTCACGTTGCCATCGGGCAGGGCCAGGACCCGCACCTTCAAGACCCGGTTGTAGAGCGGGAACTCCAGTTCGTCTTCGGCCTTCACGTCCTGACTGGCCTTCCGGGGGACGCCATTCACCCGTACCATCCCCTCGTCACAGAGCTGGTTGGCCAGCTCGCGCCGCTTGATGAGCAGGCTCTTCTTCAGGAAGGCATCGAGTCGCAAGCCATCACCCCTTCAGGATCTCTTCCTTGGGCACCAGATAGCGGATGTTGGCGCGCATGCGGAGTCCGGCCAGGTATTGTTCGATGGCGTTCTGGGCCTTGGGCTCCTGGAGCTTCTCCAGGATCTTCGCCTTCACATCGGCGAAGGCCTTCACGGGCGCATCCTCCAGCGCGATGAGCTGCACCAGGTAGAGGTCCTTGTCGGTCTCGATGGGGGCCGAGACTTCCTCAGGCCTGAGCTTCACGGCAGCATCTTCGATGCTGGCGCGAAGGAACCCCTTGTTCATCCAGCCCAAGTCGCCGCCAGTGGCCTTGCTGGGGCTGGTGGAGTGCAGACGGGCCAACTCCTCGAAGGGTTTGCCCGCCTTCAGGTCATCCTGGATCGAGGCCAGCAGCTTCCGAGCCTCGGTCTGATCCTCCACCGTGGCGCCTTTGGCGATGACCAATTCGCGGATCCGGAACCGGCTCGGCATGCGGTACTCGTCCTTGTGGTCCTCGTAGTAGGCGCGCAGTTCATTGTCTTCCACGGCCACCTTCGAGAACACCTCGCGCTGCAGGACGAACTGTTGCGTGGCCTGCTGCTTCTGACGCTTCATGAACTCGGGCAGGCCGATGCCCAGGCTGCCCTTGAGGGCCCGCTCCAGGTCGGCGTCCGTGGCGAAGTTGTTCTCCTTCTTGATGCCATCGATGTTGGAGCGCACATATTCATCCGTGATGGGGGATCCGAGCTCGGCGCCCTTGTCCTCCAGCAGGAAGGCATCCACCAGGCCCGCCAGGGTCTTCTCACGGGCGTCCATCAGCTTCTGGTCCAGTTCTTTGCCGGAGAACTGGCGGTAGAGTGCGGCGTGCTGCTGTTCCACGGCCTGCGTCAGGCCGCGCCGCGTGATGATGTGCTTGTTGACCACCACGAGGATCTCCTCGCGAACGTCAGGCTTTGTGTCGGCCACCAGGGCTGGAGCGGCCAGGAGGATCGCCAGGGCTGGCGCGAGGGCCTTCACTGGGCACCGTCCTTGGGGGCTTCGGCCTTGGGAGCTTCAGCCGGCTTCACAAGAGCTGCGGGCTTGGGGGCTGCGGACTTCACTACCTCGAAGGGAATCTCCTTGCGCAGGCCATCCATCAGCTCATTCCACACGGCCGTCTGGCGCTCCATCTGGGTGCCCTTTTCGGCCTCCTGCTTGGCCTCCTCGAAGGGAACCAGTCGGGCGGGCTTGCGGTTCTCCACCTTGATCAGGTGGTAGCCGTAGGAGGTCTTCACAGGCGCACCCACCTTGCCCACGGCCTGTGTGCGCGCGGCCGCGCCGAACTCGGGCACCCAGCCGGAGGGGTCGGCATCGGCGTAGAGTCCACCGTTGTCCTTGCTGCCCGGATCATCGCTGTATTTCTTGGCCAGGGCTTCGAACTTCGCGCCCTTTTTGAGCTCCGCCTGAATCTTGGCGACGCGGGCCTTGGCCTCTGCCTCGGGCAGCCCGGGCTGACCCTCACCCTGCTTCACGGACACCAGGATGTGGCGCACGGAGACGAGGTCGGGCTGCTTGAAGCGCTCCGGGTGCTTGTCGTAGAAAGCCTTCACATCGGGCTCGCTGATCACGAGCTTCTTCTGCAGGGCTTCGCCTTCCTTTGTCAGGAACTCGCGGGCCAGCAGGTCATCCTTCGCCCGATCCAGGCCCTTGATGTAGCTGGGGGTCTTGTCCAGGCCCAGGCGCTTGGCCTTCGCGGAGAGGAGCTTGCTCTCGGCCATGCGGCGGACGAACTCCTCCTTGCCACCCTGCACCATGAGGATGGACATCTGCTCCTGCTGGCCCAGCAGGCGGAAGGCGGCCTGGAAGTCCCCCTCGGTGATGGATTCGCCGTCGACCTTGGCCAGCACCACCTCTTCCGGCTTCGGCGCGGGAGCGGGGGCAGGAGCGGGGGCGGGCGTCGGAGCGGGAGCAGCAATCGGAGTGGCCGTTGGCGCCGGGGCCTTGGCGGGCTCCTGGGCAACGACACCGAGGGCGATCAGGGAGATCAGAGAAGCACGAAGCATGTTTTTCCTTGGATGCTCGGGCGCCTTAGCGGCGCCGTCCGCCGAGAAGGTTCATCAGCGAGATGAAAATGTTGTAGAGGCTCACGAAGAGGGACAGGGCGAAACCGGCGGGATCGCCGAAGTCGTTGGTGCGGAGCATGGCCGAGGTATCCCAGAGCAGCTTCGCCGAGCAGGCGATGACCGCCACACCCGAGATGACCATGCTGAAGGCCTGCAGATGAAAGATCATGGCTGCGAGGCTGCCGAAGAACATGACCGCGATGCCGACGATGACGAAGTTGCGGAGGAAGCTGAAGTCCTTCTTGGAGACGAAGGCCGTGATGGTCAGGGTCATGAACACGACCCCCGTGAGGCCGAAGGCGAGGAACACCGGCGTGAAGCCAGCGCCCGAAGCGATCACCAAGGCGACGATGCCCGCGATGACACCGGAAGTGAAGGTGAATAGGCCATAGGCGAACTTGTTCAGCGGGGCCCGTCGTCGGACCGAGGAGGCGAACATCAGGGTTCCGAACTGAGCGCCAAACAGGACCCAACCCAGGTATTGACCCACGACTGGAACGAGGGCCCGGGCCACAAAGGGCGCGCTGACGGCCCCCAGGGCGGCCACGGCGAACCCGCCCATGAGCCAAAGGTAGACGCTTCGGACAAAATCGAGGCGGGACCGGGTCCCCTCCGAAGCTCCCTGCCACGACTGCTGAAATTCCATGCCACGCTCCAAGGGAGATCCCGACGCGGATCCCTCTCAGATCCTAACATTCCCCCACCTATCCCTGCCGTGACCCGCCCCGAGGTTCCGTGATCCCCCTTCCCTGGCAAGCGCGCCTGCAGCGGCAGGCGGAAGCCCGGCGCACGCTGGGCCGCGACCGCACCATCCACCCGGCCACCGGCGTGGATGTCTGTTCCAACGATTACTTGGGGTTACGCCGCGATCCCCGGCTCGGGGGGGCCGCCGCCGCAGCCGGCCGGGAGCATGGGGCCGGTGCCGGAGCCGCCCGCTTGCTCCGGGGCACCACGCCCCTGCACGATGCGCTGGAGGCAACCCTGGCCCAGTGGAAGGGCACCGAGGCCAGCCTCCTGTTCAACACCGGCTACCAGGCGAATGCGACCCTCATCCCGGCGTTGGTGGGCAAGGGGGACGCGGTGTTTTCGGACGCCCTCAACCACGCCTCCCTGGTGGACGGCTGCCGCATGGCCCGGGCTGGCGGGGCATTGGTGGGCATCTACCGCCACCTGGATCTTGAGGACCTGGACACCCAGCTCGCGGCTTGGCGGACCAGCGCAGCGCCCGAGGCCGTGGCGCTGGTGGCCACGGACACCATATTCAGCATGGATGGCGATGCCGCCGACCTCGCTGCGCTGCTGGATCTGTGCCAGAGGCACGAGGCCCTGCTGCTCGTCGACGAGGCCCATGCCACGGGGCTGTTGGGCGTCGACGGCGCGGGGCTGGCCCAACTGCAGGGGGTCCATGGGCGTGTCCCCCTGACCATGGGCACCTTGGGCAAGGCGCTTGGGTCCTTCGGGGCCTTCGTCTGCTGCAGTTCCCTGTTGCGCGAGCACCTCGTGAACACGGCCCGGGGTTTCATCTTCTCCACCGCCCTGCCGCCCCCTGTGGTCGGCGCGGCCCTGGAGGGCATCCGCCTCGCCCGCACGGAACCCTGGCGCCGGGAGCGGGCCCTGGCTCTGGCTGCGCGCCTTCAGAACCACCTGGGCCAACCGGCCCGGCCTTCCGCCATCGTCCCGGTTCCCGTGGGGGCCGATGCCGAGGCAGTGCGGCTGGCGAAGAGCCTTCAGCAGCAGGGCTTCGATGTGCGGGCCGTGCGCCCGCCCACGGTGCCCGAGGGTTCGGCGCGCCTGCGCATCACCACGGGCGCCCACTTGGAAGACGCCCAGGTTGAAGCGCTGCTGGAGGCGCTCAATCGCATCCGAAAGGCTTGACTCAGCCCTCCAGCGCCTGCCGCATGGCCCGCTGGAGATCACCGCGCAGGAAGGGTTTCTGGATGAAGGCCGCGAGGCCCTTGCCCAGGAAATCCTGGATGGCCTCCTGCTCGTTGTAGCCGCTGGTAAGTACCGTGCGACAGGTGGGATCAAGGCGCCGCAGCTCACGGAAGGTCTCCACCCCATCCAGATGGGGCATGGTCAGGTCCATGAGCACGGCGCGGATGGGCACCGGGCTCTCGCGGAAGCGCTCCAGGGCCTCCACGCCATGGTTGGCGGTGATCACCTCGAAGCCGAGGGAGCGCAGCAGGTCGCCGGCCACCGCTCGCACCCCCTCCTCGTCATCCACCACGAGGACTGTGCCGCTGCCCATCCAGTCGTCCTCGGGAAGCGGCTTCTCGGTTTCGGCGAGATCGCCCATCCCCGCCGGGAAGATGATCTTGAAGGTGGTGCCCTTCCCCCACTCGCTGTAAACCCGGATGCCGCCGTGGTGGCCCCGCACGATGCCCTGCATGGCCGAGAGGCCCAGGCCACGGCCCGTGAACTTGGTGGTGAAGAAGGGCTCGAAGATCCGGGCCTGCACTTCCGGTGTCATGCCCTGCCCGGTGTCCGAGACCTCCAGGGTGATGAACAGGCCCGGCTCCATGGGCTGCCCGGGAAAATCTCGCTGCAGGGCCTGGCGGTCATAGGCCATGGTCCCCGTGCGGATGGACACGATGCCTTCCGCATCACCGATGGCCTCTGAGGCATTGGTCACCAGGTTCATCACCACCTGCTGGATCTGCGAAGCCTCCGCCACCAGGATGGGCAGCCCGCCCTGGAGCTGATACCGCAGGGCCACCTTCTTCGAGATGGAGACGCTGAGGAGGTGGGACATCTCCTCCACGGCCTGGTTCAGGTCCAGCGGCCCCACCTCGAAGCGGCCCTTGCCCGAGTAGGCGAGCATCTGGCGCGTGAGATTCGTGGCGCGGTGGACGGTGCGTTCCATGTTCTCCAGGTAGGGCCAGGCCGGTGAGACCTTGGAAACGCAGAGCTGGGCCAGGCTCACGTTCCCGAGGATGGCCGTCAACAGGTTGTTGAAGTCGTGGGCGATGCCACCGGCCAGCACGCCGAGGCTCTCCAGCTTCTGGCTCTGGAGCTGCGCCTGCTCCTGGCGTCGCCGCTCGGTGATGTCCATGATCACCGCCAGGATGCTCACGACCTTGCCGTTCTCATCCGGCACGGGCGTGCCGGTCACGATGGTCCAGAGTTCGACACCATCCTTGCGGAGGAACCGGAAATCGTGCTGGTAGCCCTGCCCTTCCCGGCGATCGGCCATGATCCGCCTGGCCTCTTCCAGGTCCGTCGGCGCCATGAACTCGAAGATGGGGCGGTCCACCATCTCTGCCGCCGCGTAGCCCAGCATCTCGGCCATGCGGCGGTTGGCGAAGGTGGTGACGCCCTGGGCATCCATCACCCACAGGCCTTCACCCATCACTTCGATGAGGTGGCGGAAGCGCGCCTCGCTCTCCCGCAGGGCCTGGGCATCCCGCCGGTGGCTCTCCGTCTCCAGGTTCAGCTCCCTTGTGCGCGTCTCCACCTGGGTGCGGATGTCCGCCTCGCTGGCCAGCAGGGCCCGCACGTAGCCGGCCAGCAGCAGTGAGAAGGCCAGGCCCGCCCCCAGGACGAACCAGGCTCGCGCCGGCGTCTCCATCAGGAAATGGCCTCGGGCAGGCGTGACCGCCACCGTCCATTGACGTCCGGCCAACTCGAAGCTCCGCACGAGGTGGAGCCCCTCCAGCCGCTTGGGGCCAACTTCTGGCAAGGGCGAAGGCTCTTCGTGCAGCAGCGATTCAGGCTCTGAGGCACTGGCATCGAAGAGCCGCAACACCACCCCCTTCGGCTCCAGGAACGCGAGGGATTTCTGCACCAGGTCCCCCATGCGGAACACCCCCTGCACGATGCCGATCGCATGCCCATCCTTGGCCCGGACCGGGATCATCACCAGCAGGCCCGCCTGCCGACCCGTCTCCTGGATCAGGCGGATGCGACCGCTGGCCGTCAGACCGCCCGTCCGCAGGGCCTTCGACAACGTTTCCTGTCGAGGAGCCAGGGCCTCGGCGGAGTAGCCCAGACTCAGTTCATTGCCCTCGTAGGGCGTGACGTACTGCACTGCGTGGAAAGTGGCGTCGGGTGGGAAGTCCTCCTGTGTGCCCTGAGGTGTGAGCCTGAAGAAATGGAAATCGGGATGGGCCTTCCGTGCCTCGGTTTCCAGCTTCACCCGGTTCTCGGGCGTCACCTCCGGCAGCC
>Ga0265327_10004186_pt1 | contig 12993 bp, 12 predicted proteins | sample 41621metaG_FD_202089 | JGI IMG/M metagenome (GOLD analysis project Ga0265327, IMG submission 202089) | Rhizosphere microbial communities from Carex aquatilis grown in University of Washington, Seatle, WA, United States - 4-16-21 metaG | ecosystem: Host-associated > Plants > Roots > Rhizosphere...
ACCGAGAGTCTGGATTGGTCAAGCAGCGGGTTGACGAACGCGACTTGCAGCGGCCACGACAGCGGGTCCAAACCGGTCAGTCCACCGTTGAGCCACGAGAACGGGTTAAAGATGTTGGTCGGGATCGACAGCAGCGGGAAGAACAGCCGCGCCAGGTTGATAAACATAGAGGCGGACAGGATGGTGCGGGTGTTGCCAGGAAGCACCCACATCTTCGGCAGCTGGACCTCGGGCGGGAAAATCGGATTCGCCGCGAACAGAAGGTTTTTCGCGTGCTGCCGGTTACTGATGGCTTCCAGCTCAAGCGTGTGAATGCCGGAGCTGTCACGCTTGGCGTTGATCCCGGTGATCTTCCCGCCCCATCGGGTTCGCCATGTCGGAGCCGTCGGGTTGGGGTCCACGACCAGGTGCAAGTCTTCGTGGATCTTGGTCTGGTGAAGGATGAAATCTGTCAGCCAGTTCTCGTACCGGAGAACAACACTGGCCTGTCCAGAGTCGGACCACATCTCCTCGACCGAGGCCATCCGCTCGCCCGCGATCTGGGCGACAGGCTTCATGTTCTTGTCGAACAGGCGCAGCATGGGGCGCTGCCGGGCGGAGGCCTCGATGATGTCGCGGCGGCCCTTCACGTACCGGAACTGCGACATCGGGTCGCTGGGGTCCGGCTTCTCCTTCTCAGCGATGACCCGTTTGAACTGGTCGTTCATCCAGCGCGTGAACTCCAGCGGCGCCGTTACCAGTCCGGTATCGACGCCGTCGAGGAGACTGCTCACCTAACGCGACCTCTTATAGCGTTGCGGCAGAAGCACAGTGATCTTGGCGTTGGGATCGGAATGCTTGACACGGATGTGCGCGACGGTTTTCGGGGCGATGGCCGCCATGAACCGCTTGTCGAACCGCTTCCATACCGGCTCACCGCTGGCGGCGAGGTCGTGCAGGAAGAAGTCCAGAATCTTGGACTGGCGTGCGATCTTGTAGAAGATGTTGTCTACCGGGTCATTTGATGCTGTGAGCGTCCGCTGTGTGGGGTCGGTATCTACGAGCACGTAGCCGTCTTGCGGCGTGATGAGTGGCAGCTCCACCATGCGGCCGGTATCGCCGTCCTCCACCCACGCCTTGCCGGGCGGAATGATGAACTGCGTGAAGGACTTCAATTCACCCCGGTTCGCGAGGGCGACGGTCCCCTCACCCTTGCCGTCATATTGGGCGGCGTTGGCCGGGGTGTTCTGCCACGTAGACCACAGCGAGGGCTTGCTGTAGTACGGCTTCTGGGCGAGCCATGTCAGGTTCCAGGTCGCGAAGTTGTTACCGAATGCAACGGGGTCACGCTTGACCGAGCCGGTAACGGTTTTGGCTGGCCGAACCCTGATCCACCTCCAGCCGGAGAAGCGCGTGTAGATACCGAGCCAACCGTCACGCTCTTCGTCCTGCCCTGCCCACCAACGGGATTCGGCCATCCGATACTGGTACTCGTTGAACGGGATGCCCTTCCCGCCGATCTTCACCCCGAGGTTGATCTCCCGCTTGAGGATGTTGACGCGCTCGACCGTCGTTCCGAGCTCGTAGGCGCCCTCGCTGAGTAGCAGCTCGAAAGGCCAGTGGTGCTCGCCCTCGATCTCCTCCGCGAGGTGTACGCCCTGCCGGCCAGCGAGGACACCGCCGTGCAGGTCGTAGCGGTACCCGTCCGGGGTGATGTAGATGACGCGGGTCTCCAACCCCTGCAAGCGGGGTGGCAGCTTCTCCCATACGTCGTAGGCCGCCATCTCCGCTTGCCGGATGAACCTCACGGTCGCGGGAGTCCTGACGCGTAGGTGCGGGAGCGAGCGTTCTGCTCGGTGTGAATCTCAGATTTGAGTGCGGCTGGGTCCATTCCCACGTTCCCGGTGATGTTGATCGACTGATCGACGCTCGGCGGTGCTTGCGTCTGGCTGTTGGGCAAGAAGTCGCTAACCTGCGGGAGCACTGACGCGATGGTGTCGCCAGCTGACGAGATGCCTCCCCCGTCCCCGAAGCTCATGCCGCTGAGGCCGCCGTCATCGCCGCCGAGTGGGCCTCCGGCGAGGCCTGGGAAGTTGCCCCTCTGCGGGCCGCCGAAGGCGTTCTTCGCCAAGCTGCCGAGGTAGTTTGCGCCCCCGGTGAATAGCTTCCAGATGCCCCAATCCATGGGGTTACTGAAAATCTCGCCATCGAACCCGAGCGCGTCCATCGCGCCGGAGAGCATGTCCTTGGCGAAGCTCTGTCCATCGGGACCACCCCCCTTGCCTTCCTTGTTGGCGGTGAACTTGCCTCGCTGCGCTTCGCCGAGGTCGTCACGGGCATCGCCTGCTTCGCGGCGCGCCTTGGCGGCGTCGTTCTTGGCCTTATCGACCGCGTTCTGTGCCTGCATGACTTCCAGATCAGTAGCGGCGGCTGTGAGTTCCCGCTGCTTGGCTTCTGCCTCCTTGACGCGCAGATCGGCGTCTTTCACCCTCTGATCGGCGTCGGTGACGCGCTCCTGCGCTTCACGGACCTGCTTGGCGTCCGGCCGGTAGTAGCCCGCTCTGCCGTCTTCGTCGTAACCTGCGGTACCTGGCATCCGCTGGTAGCCGTACCCGCTGACTCCACCGCCACCACCTCCGAGGCGGCTGTACGCGGCCGACGCTGCTCCGGCCTTGGATTGGATCTCCGTCTTGTATGCCTGCCGGCCACCGGAGTACGCCGCCTCGGCTGACGCCGCACCCGGCGCCTGCTGGAGCCAGAAGATGTCCTTCCAGATGTCCTTGGATGAACCACCGCTACTGCGCTTTTCATCTAGGCGATTGAAGAACTCCCCGATGTTCTTGTTGGGGTCATCGCGGCCCGTGTAGGAGTTGTCCTGCTGGAACACGCCGTGCCACGCACCTCCCCCGCCAGATGCTTTGGGGTTCAGGCCGGACTCTTGCATCGCCGTGGACAGCACCGCGACCGCCTCGTCTTGGCTGTACCCGCGACGCGTCGCCTCCCCGAGGATCGCCGAGGCAACGTCATCCGGGCTCGAATCCGGCGTCAGCTGACCGAGGCCCACGGACTGCTGCTGTTGCCGACCCCCGCCCGGCATCTGCCCGTAGCTGCCGATCTCGTGCAGGGCGGCCACATGGATGTGATCCCCGTGCTGCTTCATCGTGGATTCGCCGTAGATGCGGCGTGCAGCTTGGCCTTCGGCGTGTTCGCCGTTGACGTTGTACCAAACCTTTTGCGGGTCATCGAAAATGATCTGTGCGAGCTGGTCACGCATCGACCAGAGAGCATCCAGGTTCCGGCGGGTCGGGTCAACGTCGATGGCCATGCCCTTGGGGTGGTAGCCGCCGTCTACACCGTGATCGGTCTTGGCGCTGGTGAGTACCGCGCTCGGGTTGGATTCGCGCAGAGCCCGCAGGATGGACAGGTTTACCGTGCCGCCGCCCATCCGGTTGATCTCGTCCTGGGAGACGTTGTTGAAACCGCCCTGGTCGAACACGCCGAGCATCTGGCCGGTCTTGGCCCAGATGTCGATGGAGCGCTTCCCGCCCCTAATGGGTATGAATGCCTCACCGCCCGTGGATGGTTCGGCCCACTGCACGAGCCCGGCGCCTGCGACTGGCGGCTGGAACATTGCGGTGCGGGGTAGCTTGCCGCCAGCGAACGACGCAACCGAATCCCACACGTCATAAATGCCGCCCCTGGCTCGGGGGGCGGCTGGCGGCGGCAGCATCAGGGTGCTCCAGTCGCCGGGCGGCTGGGAAGGGGCGGGGGCGGGTGCTGTGATGTTCTTCTTGAAGTTGTCCCAATCCTCCTGTGCCTGCTTGGTATCCACGGTGACGGGGACTTCGAGCTTCTTGCCACCTTGCTTCTGCCGCCACGCGTCGAGCGTCTTTTGTCCCTCTTCGGTGTTGGCACTGACCTCGAACTTGCCGTCAGGTAGCTCCTTCACCTGGAGGCCGATCTTGGCGAGCTTCTCCGTGACCTCCGGCGCGTTCGAGTCGATGTAGACCGTGGTCTTGTCGTCGCCGAGGGATGCCTTTGCCTTGCCGAGCTTTTCGGTGAACTTGAGTGCTTGGGCGGTCTGGTTACCGGCTTCATCGAGCTTCTTGTTCAGCTCGTCAGCGCCGCTGTTGGCGGCGTCCTTCCATCGCTTTGCCTTCTCGAACAGGCTGTCCGGTCCCGACTGCCAGGCAAAGAAGTCTTGCGCGCGTTTGAAGTTCTGTTGCGCCTTGTCGTCGTTTCCGAGGACTTGGTCCCAGACGCCACGCAGCTGCATCCAGGTACCGGCCACGTCGCCTGCGGCGGCGATGATGTCGCCGACCGCTGTCATCATGTCGGCGGCGAAGATGATGACGTGCCGCCCGGCGTCTACGGCGCCCTCGGCGATGAGCGAGAAGAACTTCACGAGGTCTGATTGGTGCTCGCTCACCCAATCTCCGAGGCCCCCAAGGGCTTCGTTGGTGAAGTCGAAAACCTCGCTGGAGAGGGGCTGCAAGGCGCCAGCCGCCTTGTTCTTGAGGATCTGCCACTGCTGCGCGAAGTCGTCGGTGGCGTCCACGTCCTCTTGGATGGTGGTGCCGGTATGTGACAGCGCCTCATCGAGCTTCTTGACATCGAATACTCCGCGACGGATGGCATCCACGAATTGCAATCCGCCTCGGCCACCAAATAGCTTGTTGCCGAGGTTGATTGCTCCCGCCTCATCGCCTACGTCGATGAGCCGCTGAATCTCATTGGTGAGGGTGCGCAGAGCCTCGGGGCCACTCTGCCCCTTCTTGGCAAGCGTGCCGAGACCCTTGGTGAGCGGAGCGATGATCTTCTCCGGTTCCATCCCCGCTTCCTCGAAGACGCCCATCATCGCCGTGGCCTTGCCGAGGTCCATACCGAGTTGCCGCATGGCCGGGCCGCCCTTTGCAGCCAGCCCAATGAGTTCGTTGACGGGTATCTGCGTGGACTGAGAAGCATTCTTGAATGAATTGAGCGCGGCTACTTGCTCTTTCGCATCCTTGAGGGAGTACGCCTTGAACACCTTGCCCAGCTGACGTACGTCGATGGGTTCCTCGGCGATGCGCGATAAGTTGGCGATATTCGTGGTGACCTCAACGAGACCGTCACCGGTTTGCCCAAGCGCCTTGCTGACTTGAGCGGTCATCGAGCCGATTTCCCCAGTGGTAAGGGGCACTTGGCTCGCGATGTCCATCGTGGCTTGCTTGAGGCCTTCCAATGCCGGGCCAGTCTCACCGGTCTTGAGGCGCAGCCTGTCGAACACCTCGTCGTACGACTCGCCAAGGTCGTACAGCTGCTTCATAGCGGCAGCAGCCCCGGCGCCCAACGCAGCGAGACCAGCGCCCGCGACAGCGCCCGCCGCCGCGCCGAGAGCCACTGCCCCCGTCTCTGCGGTTCCCAGCGCCGCGCCGAGGCCTGTCGCACCGCTACTCAGCCTGCCCAGCATCGACCCAAGTACGTTGCCGCCCGCGCCAAGGCGATCAGCGGCAGCACCCGCTCTGCCTAGCGCACCGCCCAACACATTCACCGCCGCTGCGGAGTCGCGGTGTCCGGCCGTGTTGTCCTGTTGGGCCCGACGTTGGTCCCTGAGCGCGCGTGTCAGATTGTCCGCCGCGAGCACCTGCGCGCGACGGGCGCGTTCGACTGATTCTTCGGCGGCCTTGCGTTGGCCGGCAGAGGCGCTGGACTTCTTGCGTACGTCCTCCAGCCGGGCCTCGGCTACGACAAGACGCCCCGCAGCGTCGGCTTCGGCCTTCCGGGCAACCTGCACCTTTTTGGAGGCCGCCTCCACCTTTTTGAGACCGGACTCGGCTCGCTTGGTGCCCTCATCCAGACCGGATGCGAGCTGCTGCCCCATGACCTTGCCTGAACGGCCGAAACGCTTTTCCGCCTTGTCGGCGATCTTCTCCACACCCTCATCCAGATGAGAGGCCTCCGGCCAGAGTGAGACCAGTACGCGGGCCAGCTCGATGGTTTCGGTCACGGGTCTCCTCTCTTTTCGGGGCCGATCACACGGCCTTGGGTCGGGGGTGTGCGGGCATAGTTCTCGGCGCGTAGCCGCTCGAACTCCTCCAAGGTCATCGCGTCGAACGAATCGACGCGCCTCGGGTTTCGCTTCTGGATGGGCGGCTCTTCGGGCACGCCGGGGCGGGGCACCCGACGCTGGACTTCGATGAGCCCTTCGCTCTGCTCCATCTGGGTAGCAATGAGGTGGGCTTCCTTCGTCCACCCGCCGACCGCTAGAAACACGGAGCTATTCGCCGGGGGCGCAAGAACTATCGAGGCGAACTCATCCAGCGAGAGGTCTGTTCCGATGTCCTTGGCGCGGAATCCCAGGGCTAGAAGGTCGCGCTGAACCGCGTGCCAGTGATCACCGAACACACGGGTCAGCGCACCTATTTTTCCGCTGAGAGATTCGCCTCGGCGAACCAACCATCAAGGAACACGCGGAACTCCTCCGGCGGCAGTTCAACGACATTCCGCTGGATGGACTTCGGCACGTCGGCGTGATCCATCCAGATGAACGGTTGGAAACGGGGCGCGGCGTTGTACAGCTCCCACCAGAACACGTTGTCCGGCGGTGCGATAGCTGTGATCTTCGGGAAGAGGATCACAACCCCTGCGGCGCTGGTGTATTCGTACAGCGGTGTGCCATCCGGGTACGGCGAGACCGTCTTCGGCTTCGGCGGGACGGCCCCCGCCGGAGCGGGGGCGTCCTCACCTGCGGCCGTAGCGGCGGCCTTGCGCGGCGCTGCCTTCTTGGCGGGCGCCTTGCGTGCGGTGCTCAAATGGTCACCACACCGTCGTTCCAGTACTGGTAGCCGTGGTTCCCGTCAGTGTCGGGGAACGGCTTGAGCGTGCACTCGTAGGCGGCCAGCTCGGAGTGGACCCACTTGAGCGGGCCAACCGAGGTGATACGACCGATCGGGATGACCAGCCGCATCGAGATCAGGTTGTAGAACCCTTCGATGAGCCACGCTCCGGTGTCGAGGAGCTTCGAGTTCAGCTTCGCCGCGATCTCAGCACCGCTCGTGGTGCTGGCCGGGGTCACGGTGACGTTTCCGCTTCCGTGCACAGCCTTCTGCACGTCAGCGTTCATCACCTGGAGCAGCTTGAACTTCAACTCCAGGCCGTACTTCTCCTGGAGCACGGCGACTAGGTCGCCACCCCAGTTGTTCTCTTCCTTGTTGGAGCGGTCTTCGGTGCGCTCAACACCGTCCACGCCAACATGTCCGAGGTTCTTGAACGCTGCGTCAGGCGCACCGATTGCCGTGGTGGGCAAGGTGGTTCCAACCGCAGCGCGCAGGATGCCGCCGGTAACTCGCGGAGACGGGGCGGCCAGCTCCAGCACATTGTTGAGAGCCATGCGGGCTTTCCTCTCGTGATATGCGAAAGGCCGCCCCGGTCGGGACGGCCTCGTTTTCTCCCGCGCGACGGCGGTGAGTTAGGGGGTGATCGGCGAGCCGAGTGGCTTGCCGGTGACGATCCAGGTCGCTTGGGACCGGTACCGCGCCATGTTCGGCACCTCTGGATCGGGGGTGCGGTGCGTGAGTACGTCGGCGACCGCGTGACTGATGAACCAACCATTCACGGTTACGCCGGAGGCAGATCCGAGTAGCGCCGTTGCCGTGATGGAGGTTTCGGCGGCGGCGTCTTCGTCAGCGTTGTAGCTGTGCAGGATCGTGTGGAGCCGGAACTCCAGCGGGTTGATCTGTCCTCCACCGCCAAACTCCGTGCGCAGGAACGGCGCTGGCTTAATGCGGTTCGGCGGCGTCGGCGGCAACTTGGTACCCACCGCGACGGTGACTTCGGCGCGGCCAGTGAGGTAGATGCCTGCGACCTTTTCTAGGTCTGGGTGAAGCATCGGTGGGTACAGGCCCACCCTATTTGCCTCTCAGCTGGTTTACGGCCTTCATCAGGGTGGAGTTCTTGGCATCGTCAGCGCGGGCTTCCTCTGTTTCTGGCTCCACGAATGCTCTCGGGCGCTGCGTATTTGAGCGCTTCTGCATCGTGACCTTGTATCCGGGCCCGCACGCCTCGGCCAGCTCCTCGGCTTTCTTCTTCACGTATTCCGCGTGGAGGTGCCGGATGCGCCGGTAGCCGCGCATGTTGTAGATGATCTTCGCCATGTCAGCCAACCCGCCTGAGCTGGATCTCGCCGCCGAACAGCTTGTTGTACTTGGCCCATGGCCCATTTCGCCAGTCACCATCTACGCCCGGCCCGACGACCTCGAACCGGCGGCCCGCGATGTCCACTTCATCCTGGTTGAAGTACTGCTCAGGCTTGCGCACGAGCATCGTCACCTCTGAGACGTACCGCGCCACGGTGTCGGCGGAGATCGGCTCTTGGGAGTACTTCCGGTAGAACGCGATTGCCTTCCGCATGACCGGGTCCTCGGATACCTCACCGACCGCGTTGCCGTGGCTATCGACGGCTGCCGGTACCGCCGGGGTGAATGCGTAGTACGGGATGCTGTGGGGTTCCGGGAAGATCATCCGACGACCTGAATCCGGTACCCAGCTAGCCGGTCTTCTTGGTGGCCGGTAAGCGCGAGTCCAATACCGGCGCCGAACTTGATTTGGAAGGGTCCGCCCTTGACCTCGCTCGCAGCGGAGGCGGGCAACTCGATTGCCTTGGCGGCCAGCTCCAGAATTACGGCCTTCACGTCCATGGGTACGTCCTCATACCCGTGGGTGAACGTGACCTGCGCGGGCCGGTTGGCCGGGTATCCGTACACCGGCCAGTAGTAGCGGCGGGGCCACGTCACCGTGTTCCGGTTGATGAACCCCGCCGCGTCCCACTCGTATTCAGTTGTCTCGAGCTCCCGGTCCTCCACGATGACCTTCTCCACATCGGTGACGTGGAGCGACGGGAGCATGATGACGCCCATTTGGCCTACGGCGCAGCGGAGATCAACCACCCTCACGGATGGCGCGATGTGCCAGCCGCAGTACTTGCGAACCCCGGCCTCGGCGCAGCGGAGAAAGAACTCCGGGTCGCCGTCGTTGAACTTGGTGAGGTCGGCGAGTTCGACAAGGTTCCCGGCCATTTAGGCGCCCGCGTCTCCGGTGTGGTTGCCGGGCTTAGCCGGTGTCGCGGCCTTGGCAGGTGCAGCCTTCTCGGGCTTGGGCGCGGCGGCGGTGACGGGCGCGGCCGGGACCGCCTTCTCGGGGGCTGCCGGCTCAGTCTTCTTTTCGAGCTCGGGTGCGGGGTCCTTGTCGCCGGTAGCGTCAGCCCATTCGGCAATCTTGTCGTCCACCGAGGCGGTGTCTTCTCCGACAGACGCCAGCAGTTCGCGGCGTGCCTTGAGTGCGGCGATGGTGTCCTTGGCGAAGTCTCGCTTCTCGTTCTTGGCCATCAGGATTCTCCTCAAATCGGTTGGCCTGGCGGACCCGCCCTGCCGGGGGTCACCCAGCAGGGCGGGGGCCAGGGAACGGTCAGAACGTCGGGGCGGTCAGACCCGAGATCTCGACCACGGACTGCGCGTAACGCTCAGCGGTGAATGCCAGGTAGCCGTACACCTGGAGAGTCACCGTGAGGTTCTTGCCGCCGACCTCGTTGAGGACGCGAGTACGGATACCCGACTCGAACAGCAGCAGGTCGTTCGCCCGAACCACGTACACCAGGTCCTCGTTGGTACCGGTGCCGTAGACGGTGCCGATGTTGGGATCGGTCACCACGGGGAGGCCCTGAAGCTCGCCGACAACCTGCTGCGACGCGACCGCGTCCAGGGTGGCGACGTTGTTCAGGCTGCGACCGGCAGGCAGAACCAGAGGGCGCAGATCGCCGTCCAGCTGACCGGTCAGCCAGCCCCACCGACGCGGGTGCATCACGATGTGCGTCGGGGGCAGGTAGCGGGAGCTGTGCACCCGCTGAATCCCGTCCGCGATAGCCGCATAGAACGACTGGAGCGTCAACGCCGTGATGGCGATTGCCTGGATGCCCGGGGTGTTGTGGACACCCTTGACCTGACCGGCCGCATTGCTGCCTGCCAGCACCTGGAGATCAACCTTGGTGCCGTAATCGGCGATGAGGTCCTGGAACACGACCTCGTCAAAGTTGATGGGCGACTGGTCAAGTAGCTGGATCGCTACATCCTGCGAACCGGCGGCGGTCCGCACGTCCGCCCGGATGGAGCTGTCCTGGAGATCCTGCTCAGCCACGGCGGCGTTGTCGGCCGTCTGCATCCCGACGAGCGTTCCCCGCGTGACCTTGGGAATGTTGATGCTGTCGGTTCCAGCCGGGAGGGGCTGCTGCTGAACCAGGTTGGCGAAAGCACGCCCAGAGCGGGCGAGTTCGATGTACTGGCTCACCAGGTGGATCGGCGGTACGAAGTAGCCACCATTGCCGTCCACGCGGTCCAGATCGCGGTACTCCTGACCCTGAACATCAACGGCGTGGCGCCGCAGTCGCTCGGTGGCCTGACCGTCCTGATCCATGTTCAAGGACCGGCGAAGCAGATCCTTGAAGTACGAACGGCCATTGCCCTTCTCGTACGCCGCAGCCTCCTTGACGGAGTCCACACGGGCGATTGCCTTACGGACCTTGGTCGCGTTCTCGTTGAGGCGGCCCGAGCGCTCGATCTCCTCGGACAGCTCCTTGATCCGCTCGTCAAAGCCTTCGCACTCGGTCTGCTTCTTGGCGATTTCCGCACTCTTGACGCGGAACTCGGTGTCCTCCTCGGTGGAGAGGTCTTCGCGAGCCTCTTCCTTGACGAGGTCGGTAATGGCCGATCGCTCAGCCATCAGCTTCTCCAGCTCGTCGCCTGCCTTTGCACGCAGCGCGATGAGCCGCTTGAGACGTTCCTCCATGGGAGCGTCCCTCCTTTCGGATTGTCCCCAAATTCGTTGGGGTGGTTCGGATATGGATTGGCGGCCCGAGCTGGGCACCAGCGGCCACCGGGCGGGTGGCGGCTGTTCGACCCGCGCACGAAAAAGGCCCCCCGAGCTGGGAGGCCTTTGATTTGGCGGTGGGCGGGTGGAATCTGGAGCGGTGTAGCGGTTTACCGCTACACGCGGGGTTTACTTGCCGCTCTGGGCAAGTGCTTCATCGAGGGTGAGGCTCTTTCCGTCCTCGCTGGCGAAACCCTGGCGCGTGAGCGCTTCACGTAGCGACATACCCTTCGGGGCGGCGTCTGCGTGTTGCCGAGATTCGGCGAGGCGCCGGTTCGCTTCCGCCGCAGCATCTGAGGCGGCGGCAGCAGCGGCAGCGGAACGTCTGAGGTCGTCGGCTGCCATTCCGACCGGGCCGCCGATACGGACTGTTCCGCCGAGCTTGTCGAGCGCGGCGCGGGCGCGGCGCAGGATGTCTTGGCCGGAGCGTGCTTCCGCGAGCTGGCGGGGGTCGCATTCCGCGAGCATCGCCAAGGCTTCGTCTACGGACTTCAACTCCGCTGAGGTGGTGGGGTTGGCGCCGAAGTTCACTACCGACACGTCTCCCTTGTGCAGGGATACCTCGGTGATGCACCGGTAGGCGTACTCGTCGTCGGGGAACTCGGGGGTGGACTTCCACTCCTGGTTCTTGACGCGGAACGCGAACGACATCTCGTCCATGTCCTTGCGGCGCATCTTGGGTGCGAGCCGCTGCACGTCGGGATCCAGCGGGTCGAGCAGCGAATCCGTCAGCAAGCCGGTACGGTCCACGCTCAGCTGGAGGGTCCCTGACTTGGTACGCGCCAGCGGCATTCCCTCGTGGTTGATCAGTAGGTGCACGTCCGGGTCCTCGCGGAGGGTGGCGTTGAAGGCGCCCCGGTCTAGCTGTTCGATCCAGCCGCCGTTGGCGGGGCCTCCGTACATCTCGTAGGGCTCGAACGTGGAGGCATACCCGGTAAGCCTCAGGCTGCCGCCATTCGATTCAGAGCGCAGATCGAACATCGGGATGGAGCGGTGCTCCCATACGTCCTTCCGGTTCTCCCGGTCAGCACGAATTACCTTGGGGTTCATTGGTCCTCCTGTCCTGGGTCGCCTTCGTCCTCGTCGGGTTCGGCGGCAGGTTCTTCTTCGGGGGTCTCTTCTGGCTCGGGATGGCCGGCAGGGGCGCCGTCTGTTGTCGGCACAGATCCCAGGGGCGCGTAGTTCATGGGCTGTAGCCGGATATGGCCGTTCTCCACTGGACCAAGGTCTTCCTTGGCGCGGATCTCGTTCACGTCGTATAGGCCCATTTCGCGGCCGATCTTGTACGCCTCGAACCGGGACTTCATGTCGCCGCGCAGCAGGTCATCCAGGGTGAACTTGACGTACTGCCCCTTCGGCAGAAGCAGTGAGAGAGCTTGCTCGATGCAGGTCAGCCATGCGCGGAGCGTGAACTTCACGAAGCCGAGGGTCTGTTGCTCGATACCCGTGCCCCAGCTGGTGGATTTCTCGGTGTCACCGATCATGTGGGGTGGAATGCGGAAGAGCATCGCGATCTCGCCGCGCTGGTAGCGGCGGGTTTCGAGGAACTGGGATTCGTTGGGTGTGATCGCGATTGGCTTCCACTTCAGACCGCCGGTGAGGATCGCGGGGCGGCGACGACCGGAGTGGGAAGCTATCCACCGTTGCATCACACCCTTGGTCTGGTCTGTATCCAACGACTGGTCGGTTTCCAGAACGGATGAGGGATTCGCAGAGTCTTTGAAGTAGTTCAGGCCGTATCGCTCAGCAGCCAAGGCAATTCCGACTGCTGCGGCTGCGCGCTGCACCGGAGACAACCCGAGCGCGGCACCGGCTACTGGGTACCGCTTGATGTGAACCACATCAGCGGAGGGAACCTTGGTTCCGTCCACTAGGTAGGTCGGCTCCATCCAGCCGTTCTTGGGCGCAACGGTCACGGTCATAAAGTCGGGATGCACCGGCATGATCGCCTTGGGGGTGTCGTCCGGGTTCCGTGCGGTGATGTAACCAAATCCGTTGCCGGTGACGGTAAGAGCTTCCATCGTCATCCAGATCCACTCGAACAGAGTGGTTTCCGGGTATGGGTTCATAACGAGTTTCGGCTGAGGATCGACGGGGACTGGGATGCCGCCTTCG
>Ga0265327_10004187_pt1 | contig 12991 bp, 10 predicted proteins | sample 41621metaG_FD_202089 | JGI IMG/M metagenome (GOLD analysis project Ga0265327, IMG submission 202089) | Rhizosphere microbial communities from Carex aquatilis grown in University of Washington, Seatle, WA, United States - 4-16-21 metaG | ecosystem: Host-associated > Plants > Roots > Rhizosphere...
CAACGGCGTGCCGTTCAACGAACATTTGCACGGCGGCATCGTCACCATCGGCCAGGGCGCGTTGCGGATGCTGGCGGTGGTCGCCTCCGACGGTGAGAACAAGGGCGGGGAGACTTACCGGGTTGACGAGCGGCTGAATTGGCGCTTGAAAACCGATATGGCGTTAGATCCTGGCTTTCCCGAAGGACTGGTCATCAGCCGCAATATCAACATCACCAGCGGCGTGCTGTGGGTGCCGCCGTCTTTGCAAACTGAAACCAAGACCCCCGGTGGCTTCGATAATGCCGATTACTTGCCCAGCAGCGGGCCGATAGTCGGCGCCTTAGGCGATGAGGACGAGGATGGCTTCCTGGACGGGCGCATCGTCGGCTCCGGGCGCACGCCGTTGAAATTTCTGTTCGTGCCCGGCGCGCCGCTGGTCATGAGCCGCACGATCAAGACCGACATCCCGGTCAAGCCCCGCGTCAGTGGCATCTTGGAACTGGCCGGCGTCGCCAATTTGCATCTGGTGCTGAACCCGCCTGAGGGTTATGCGCAGCCCAGCCCGGCGATGGACGCTTATTACACCCGCATGTTGCCGGAATGGGCCGAAGACTATGCGGGCCGCGCCCAGCGGGCGGCGGCGCGCTTAAAGAAAATATCCGCGCCAGAGGCGACTTTGGCGCAGACGGTGGCTGACGGATTGAAAGCCGCTTTGACGGTGAAAACGGACAGGACGAAGTATACCCAGCAAACTAAGGAAGTGTTGGGCAAGTTGGAGGCGGAATTGCCAAAACTACAGACGACCTTTCTCGCCGAAACGGCAAAGTAAATCCTTTAAGCGGAGTTTGATATGTGGCCGAAAATCAAGATATTCCTAGGTTCATCGCTAAAAGGCGGGCAGCAGCGCTGGCATTGGGTGGTCGGCCCATTGTTCGCGCTGCTGTTCGCCAACACCCTGTTCCTATTGGCCCGACGCTATGGCTTCGGTTGCGCGCTGAACGCTTTCGATCTGTGTAGCGTGTCGGTGTATTACCAAGCCAATGTGCTGCTGCACAGCTTGCTCGGCATTCTGCTGTTGCTGGGCTTGATCGGCTTTGTCGTGCTGCATATCCCCAAAAACTTCAAACTCGCGCTGTTTGAGAAAAAATACCTGATCACCGGCATTGCGGTGCTGTTCACGATAGCCGTGCTGTTCGGTTCGGGCATTTACTTCCTGTTCAACTCCAAGAGCGCGTCGGTGAACTGGCTGTACAACACCCACCTGATCACAGCCACCCTGATCGTGCTGCTGTACTTCGGCCATCGCGTCATCGCCCGGCCTAAGCAGGCTAACACGATGGTGACGGGCGGCGTGGTCGCCTCGTTCGCGGTCGCCGCTTTGTTGATTGCCATCGAGATGAAAGTCGCCCCGCCGCCGGTGGTGCCAACGCCTACGACTAAATTGGAGCAGCCCGTCGGCGAGTATGTGCAGCCGACCAAGGTGTTGCCCGACAATCCTTTTTTCCCCTCGCCGGTCAGCCTGGCCAGCGGCGCGGATAAGACCGAGAGCATGAATTTGCTGGCGATTCCGCCTTCGGACGTGAATAAGATCCGCAAAGAAGTCGAGGAACAGGGCTTTGCCAATTCGGTCTTGATCGGCGCGGAAAAATGCGAGCGCTGCCATGCCGACACGGTGGAGCAATGGGCGTCCTCGGCGCACCGCTTTTCCTCGTTCAACAATCCGTTCTATGTGGCAACCGTGGAATATCTGCGCAACACGGACGTGGAGCCGAACGAGTTCGTCGACCAGCATCTGAAGAAATTCGGCTTGCCGAAAGAAGCCACTGGCAAGGTGAAATCACGCTGGTGCGCCGGCTGCCACGACCCGCTGATTAACCTGTCGGGGCGCATGGTGAAAGACATCGACAAAGGCGGGGTCGAGGCCCAGGGCGGTTTGATCTGCCTAAGTTGCCATTCGATTAAAGAAATACCCGGCCATACCGGCAATGGCAATTACGTTTGGAATGACGAGTTCAAAGACAGCTACATCTTCTCCGGCGTGGCTTCAGGGGTCGGCGCGACGCTGCACGACACCTATCTAAAAGCCAACCCGGAACGCCACAAGGCGGACATGCTGAAGCCCTTCTATCGCAAGTCCGAATACTGCGCGACCTGCCATAAAGTGGCGCTGGAAAAACCGGTCAACGACTATCGCTGGCTGCGTGGCCAGAATGAGTACGACAATTGGCACAACAGCGGCGTGGCGCATAACGCGGCGCGGACCTTCTATCTGCCGCCGAAGACCCGCCAGTGCCAGGATTGCCATATGCCTTTGATCGACGCCCCAAAAGGCGACGTGTCGGCGAAAGGCGGCAAAGTGCGCTCGCATCTCTTCCTCGCCGCCAATACCGCGCTGCCCTTCCTGCGCGGCGACCAAAAAATGGTCAAGCAGACTGAAGAGTCCTTGCGCAACAAAGCGTTGCGGCTGACAGTCGGCGGCGTGACCGGGGCCGACGGCAAGATTGTCGCGCTGACTGACGGCGCGGCGCATACCATCACCGAGACGGACGGCCATATCGAGCTGCACACCATCGTGCGCAACACCGGCGTCGGCCACACCTTCCCCGGCGGCACCAACGACTCCAACGAAGCTTGGATCGAAGTCACGGCGGTGGGCGGCGGCGGCACCTATAAAGCCGGTGGTCTCGACGAAACCGGCCATGTCATCGAAAACACGCGCATCTTCAACGCGGTGCAGGTGGACAAGAACGGCAACCGCATCATCAAGCGTAACGCGCATGAGATGGTCGCGCCGATTTATGTCGCCGTGGTCCCGCCTAGCGCCTCGGATCTGTCGCGTTACTCGATTCCGCTGGCGCAACTCGGCGATCTGTCGCAAGGCGCGGAGGTCAAAGTCCGCCTACTGTGGCGCAAGTTCAACCGCACTTACAGCGAGTTCTCCTACAAGGCGAATCGCAAGGGCTTCGCCAAATTCAACGCGCCGCCTGAATTGCCCATCACCGAGATTGCCGCCACGTCCGTGACCATCAAGCGTGACGGGGACAAGCTCGTCGCCCAAGCCAAGCCGCCGGAAGGCGCGAAGCCGGGCGAGTTGCTGCACGATTACGCAGTCGGATTCCTGCGCCAGGGCGACACCAAGCTGGCGGCGCAAGTGGCCGGGCTGGCGGTCGCGGCTGATCCTAAATCGGCCAACTTCCTGCGCACCAAGGCGAGAGTCGAAATCGACGAGGGCCAGTTCCAGGCGGCCAGGCAGACGATGACCGAGGCCGAGAAGCTGGCCCCGGCTGATCCGCAGGACGCCTGGTTCTGGGCGCAAATCCTGTTCCAGGAAGGCAATTACAAGGAGGCTGAAAACGCCGCCAATCAGACCCTGGCCGCCTTCCCCGGCGACCGCTTCGCGCTGAAGCTGAAAGGCCGCATCGCCTATCTGGACGGGCGTTTCCAAGACGCCGTGGCGACCATCAACAAAGTGTTGGAGATCGACCCGGAAGACAGCACGGCGCATTACTACGCGATGCTGGCGCATCGGGCGCTGGGCAATGTCGAGCAGGAAAAGACTTCGGAAGCCGCTTACAAATACCACAAGGCCGACGAGTCGGCGCAACAGGCCACCTTGGCGTTCCGCCAAGCTGACGACGACACCAACTTCGCCTCGCAAAAAATCAAGGTGTTTACGCTCAAATGAAAAACTACACACAATTACACGCCGTTCCTTCGGTCTTGCTCAGGACAGGCCCTTCGATTGTGCTTAGGACAAGCATCGCGGCAACCTTGGTTCTGAGCGGCTGTTCGCAAAAAGACGGCGGCGAGGAGAAGAAAGCCGCCGTGGCACCGGCTTATACGCAGGCGGTCGTCAAAGAGACGCCGAAGACCGTTGAAAAACTCGATTTGCACGTCGAATCCGCCGCCGAGTCCGGCATCGACTTTGTGCATCAAACCGGCGCGGCGGGCAAGAAGCTGATGCCGGAAAGCATGGGCTCAGGCTGCGCCTTGTTCGATTATGACGGCGATGGTCGGCTCGACGTGCTGCTGGCCGATGGCCGGTCGTGGACGGCGGCGACCCCGCCGCCCCAAAAACCGGCCAAGGCCAAGGCCAAAGCCAAGCCGGCGGCGGCGACAGGCGGTCAACCCATCGCAAGGCTTTACCGCAACGAAGGCGGGAAATTCAAGGAAGCCACCGCCGCCGCCGGTTTAGGCGGGATTGCCGGTTACGGCATGGGGCTGGCCATCGCCGACTACGACGGCGACGGCGATGCCGATGTGGTGGTGACGACGGTTGACGGCAACCGCTTGCTGCGCAATGACAACGGTGTCTATGTCGATGTGACCAAGGCTGCCGGGTTGGAACTGGGTGCGCCGGAATGGGCGACTTCCGCCGCTTGGCTGGACGCCGACCACGACGGCAAGCTGGATCTGTTCGTCGCCTACTATGTGAAATGGAGCCAGGACACCGACGTGTTCACGACGCTGGACGGCACCCACAAGTCTTACGCGACGCCTAAGGTCTATCAAGGCTTGCACAACCGCTTGTACCACAACTTAGGCAATGGCAAGTTTGCCGATGTCAGCGCGGCGGCGGGTGTGGCCTCCGGCGAGAACAAGGCGCTAGGCGTGGTCGTGCTGGATGCCAACGGCGACCATTTCCCGGATATTTTCGTCTCCAACGACACCGTCGCCAACAAGCTCTATGTCAATGACGGCAAAGGCAACTTCACCGACACGGCGATGACTTTTGGCGTCGGCTATGACGAACTCGGCGAGGCCCGCGCGGGCATGGGCGTGGATGCCGGCCAGTCCATCGACGGGTCGCAATCCATCGCCATCGGCAACTTCAGCGACGAACCGGTGACGCTGTATGAACAAGCCGCTGGCGGCAAAGTGTTCCTGGACGGGGCGCAAAAGCGCGGCATCGCCGCGAAAACCCTGCCCCGGCTGACTTTTGGCACCCGCTTCGCCGATTTGAACCATGATGGGCGTGATGATTTGATCCTGGCGAACGGCCACATCGAACCCGAGATTCAGGCGGTTCAAAATGCCGTGTCCTATCGCCAACCCGTCGATGTGTTTGTGGCGCAGGCGGGCGGGCGCTTTGTCAGCCTAGACGAGCAAACCGGCAAACCGGTTAGCGAACCGGTGGTCGGGCGTTGCCTGGCAATCGGCGACATCGACAATGATGGCGATTTGGACGGCCTGGTGTCGGTCAACGGCGGCTCGCCTTTGATTCTGCGCAATGGCACCGGTGGCGCGCGCGCCGTTCTGCTGGATTTGCGCGACCCGAAGAGCGGCAACACCGAGGCGCTAGGCGCGGAAGTCACCCTCAGCGGCTCGGGCTGGACGCGGCAGGAGACCGTGCGGGCGCGCGGCTCCTATCTGGGGCATAGCCCGTATACCTTGCATTTCGGCATTCCAGCCGCTGCCGGGGATCAGGTCGAGGTGAAAGTGCGCTGGCCCGACGGCGCGGACGAAAATAAAGGGACGCTGAAGGTTGGCGGCCACTACCGCATCAGTCGGGGCGGAGAGCCCAGCCCCCTGCAACTGACCGAGATAAACGCGCATGCGCCACAGGCACATTAAACCGTCGCTTGGCGCGGTGCTGCTGGCCGCAGGCTTGCTCGCCTGTGGCACGGCCAATGCCTTCACGGTGTTCAGCAACAAAGACAGCTACCGGGGGGCGGGCGAGTTCTACGGGCCTGGCAAGCTGCCTAAGAGTCCGCTGTTCGACGTGATCATCCGCAATGTCGCCTTCACCTCGGCGGCGACTTTCGTCACGCCGTTTGCCAACAACGGCGGGGCGGAGCCGAACGCGCCGGGCGAGGTGGCAACCAGCGACAAGCCGGACGGCTATTTCAGTGACGGCAAAACGCCGATCAACGAAAATATCGAGGTCGGCCCGTTCGAGTTGAACGGCACGAAAGTCCTGGTCGGTATCGCCGGCGGCGGTGGTCACCAGGGCGAGCAGATCGCGGTGATGCTGGACAAGCACGCTATGATCATGACCATGGACATCGTCTTTGACATGGGGATAGGCGCGGCAGGCGTGGTGGCCGCGCCGTTCTACGGCACGACGCAGGAGGCGACGCTGCCGCCGTCGATCCAGACCCAGATGGGCCTTCCCGGCGGCATCGACCGGGCCGGGCCGCTGAAGTCGGGCGACAAGATCCGCGGGCACCTCGGCGATGCTAACGGCGACGGTCGGCTGGACGGGGCCATCGTCGTCACCGGCAACATGCCGCTGACTTCGGTGTTCATGCCCGGCGCGCCCTACGCGCTGATCCGCCATTTCGACACCGACATGCCGTACAACGGGGCAGTGCTTGGCAAGCTCACCGGCTCCGTGGTGGAGCGGCAAAAGCAGGTGGAGAAGGCCACTTATGCCTTCCCGGCGGCGGTAGCCAAGCTGGTCAAGACTGCCGAGGCCGGGCAATGAGCACGACTGGAAAACGCTGAAAGCGCACGGGCCAGCCGGCGCGGACGAGGCGATAAGGAACGATGCCGGCGGGGGCCACTGCCGCATCGGACGGGGCGGAGAGCCAAGCACCATCCAACCAACCACAGAGGTCAACCATCATGAACCACAAGCACATTAAAGCGCCGGTTTGCGCGGCGCTGATTGGCGCAGGCCTGCTTGCCAGCGGCACGGCAAGCGCTTTTACCGTGTTCAGCACCAAGGACAGTTACATGGGGGCGGGCACTTTCTACGGGCCGGGCAAGCTGCCCACGTCGCCGCTGTTCGACGTGACGATCCACAATGTCGCTTTCACCTCGGCGGCGACTTTCGTCACGCCCTTCGTCAACAACGGCGCGGCGGAGCCGAACGTGCCGGGCGAGGTGGCGACCTCCGATAAGCCGGACGGCTATTTCAGCGACGGCAAGACCCCGCTCAACGAGAATGCCGAGGTCGGGCCGTTTATTTTGAACGGCACCAAGGTGCTGGTTGGCATCGGCGGCGGCGGGGCGCATCGGGGTGAGCAGATCTCGGTGCTGATGGACAAGCATACGATGATTATGACCATGGACATCGTCTTTGACATGGGCATCGGCGCGGCGGGCGTGGTGGCTTCGCCGTTCTACGGCACGACGAAGGAAGCGACGCTGCCCTTGTCGCTGCAAACCCAACTCGGCATCGAAGGCGGCGTGGACCGCGCCGGGCCGTTGAAATCGGGCGACAAGATCCACGGGCAGCTCGGCGACTCCAACGGCGATGGCCGGCTGGACGGGGCCATTGTCGTGACCGGCAATATGCCGCTGACTTCGGTGTTCATGCCGGGCGCGCCATTTGCTTTGATCCGTTATTTCGACACCGACATGCCGTACAACGGCCAAGTAGTCGGCAAGCTGCCAGGCTCCGCCGCGGAACGGCAAAAACAAGCGGACAAAGCCACTTACGCTTTCCCGGCGGCGGAGGCTAAACTGGTCAGCGTGAAAACCGCCGAGGCTGGCGAATGAGCGTAATCAAACCGGTGGCAAGGCGGCTGTGCCGCCTGATGATGGGCGGTTTGCTGGCGGCAGGCATGACGCCCGCCGCCTTTGCGGTGAATCTGTGGAGCACGCCGGCCTCGTTCCTGGGCACCGGGTATTTCTTCGGGCCGGGCGCCTATATGCAACCCACGCCTTTGTTTCCGGTGAAGCTCCGCAACATGGGCTTCACCAGCCCGCAGAATTTCGTCACGCCGTTTTGGAACAACGGCGGCGAAGAGCCGAATGTCAGCGCCGAAAAGGATTTCCCGCCGGTGGACGGCCTGCTGTCGGACGGCACCAAGATCAACGAGAACGTGGATTTGGGCACGTTCACGCTGGCTGGCGTGCGTTTTCTGCCCGCCGTCGGCGAAGGCGGGGAATACCTGGGCCAGCAAATGGCGATGACAGACGCCGACGGCAATGTGACCATGGTCATGGATCTGCTGCTGGATCTCGGCATCGGCCCCAAGGGTGTGATTCGGATTCCCTTCAAGGGCACCACCGGCACTGTCACCGTGCCCGGCCCGCTGCAAAACCCGCAAGGCCAGGCTGGCCCGGCGCAGGCCGGCCCGATCAAGAGCGGCGAGACGATTTCCGGGCGCATCGGCGATTTTAATAACGACGGCTTCATCGACGGCACGCTGGTCGCGGTCGGGGTCATGCCGCTGTCTTCGCCGGTCTACCCCGGCCAGCCTTTCGCGATGGCGCGCAACTTCGAGACCGACATCCCCATCAACGGGGCGGCGTTCGGCTCGCCCGGCGCGACCAACAAAGCCTATGGGCTGCCGGCTGATGAAGGTGCGACCAACGGCATCGGCGGCGCGGCTAAGGGCAAGCGATGAGCTTGTTTTCTGAGGAAACGTTCGCCTTTTTGGGCGAACTTTCCGCTGGCCGCGACAAGCCTTGGTTCGACGCGAACCGCGCCCGGTATGAGCAATATTTGCTGGAACCGATGCGCGGCTTGGTCTCGACCATCGCCCCGGGCTTGCAAGCGCAGATCCCGGATCTGGAATGTCGGCCCCAGGTCAACAAGACGCTGACGCCGATTAACCGGGATATGCGCTTTGCGCGGGGACTAAGCCCTTACAAGGATCACATGCTTGCGCTGTTTTACCGTGAGGGCCGCAAAAAGGCCGATCCGCAGCTTTTCGTCGGCGTCCAGCCTACAGAAGTCTGGACTGGGCTGTACTTGTCCCCGGCTTTGTTAGCGCCTGGCTCGCCGATGGCGCAGGCGGTGGCTGGCGATCCGGACGCGCTCGTCGCGCTGGGGGAGACTTTAGGGATTGGAGGCGATCTGAGGCTGGCAAGTTGTAGCCGCTACGGCCAGATCGAAAAAAGCATGAATGGCGAAGCGGCTGGGCATTACCTGGCCGGGCCGCATCTGTGCGCGATGCGAACGTTCGCAGCAAGCGAAGTCGCGGCCAACCCGGCCGGCTTTGTCGAAACGGCGGCCGAGATTCTCGGCCGCCTTGTACCTTTGTGGAAAACTTATTTGGAGGGTTTGTAAATGCGTGTTTCATTTTTGCTAGGCGTTTTTTTGCTTGGGCTGGTTCCGCCGCTTGAGGCTGTCGCCGATTCCGAGGCCACGGAGATATTGAAAGCCGTCAATCTACGCGAGCGCGGAAAAGATTTGGTCTGGGATTTCTCGCTCGACCTGGTCGATAAGAGTGGAGACACTCGGCAGCGGACTGGCAAGATTTACCGGCGCAAGCTGGAAAGCGAGCGCAGCGAGCAAGTGACGGTGTTCCTAAGCCCCGCCAATATTCGCCACACCGCCTTGCTCAAGGTCGAGGCGGCGGACAGCGACTACATGTGGCTGTACTTGCCGGCCCTGAAAACCACCAAGCGCATCCCGCCGGCCGAGCGCGGCGACAAGTTCGTGGGGACTGACTTCACCATGGAAGATGTCAGCCTGGGCTTCGAGTACCAGGACTACAACGGCACCATCGTCGAGAAAAAGAACGAAGACGGGCATCCGGTCGCGGTCATGCGCCTGGAGCCGAAGACCGCCGAACTCAAACGCGACCTCGGGTTTGATTACGTGACCACCAAGGTCAGAACCGACCAGGCGTTCATCACCGACCAGCATTTTTTCAAAGGCGACCGGGAGATTCGCCATAACGAGGCCTTGGATATCAAGCCGGTGGACGGCGTCCTCACGCCGATGGAGCTGCGCTCGGCGGATCTGGTGAACGAGCATAAGACGGTGCTGAAGCTGCAGAAAGCCACTTACAACACCGACGTCCCCGCCTCCTACTTCACCGAGGACGCCTTGGCGCGTGAGCTGTACCATTGAGCTTGCTTTGGGCTTAATCCGCTCCGCGAGTCGCGGCGGGGTTTGCGACTCCGCCGCCAATATTGAGTGAATCTGCGTGATGATCAAATGTCGCAGGCGGGGAAAAGGCGCGGCGGGTCTGCTGCTGTCGATTGCCTCGTTCGCCGCCAGTGAGGTTTGGGGCGCGCCGAAGCTGATGTACAAATCGCTGGAGGCCGAGGCGGCGACCGAATACCAGGTCGGCGACAGCCAACTCGGCCCGAGCTACCTGAGGCTGATCGGGCGGGGCGAGTGGGCCTTGGACGACAAGCTGACGGCGAAGGCGACGGTCAGCCCCTGCGGCGGATCGTACAGCACGCATCCTAAGGGCGTCACGCAATGCGCCGTCTACCGCCTGGTCGAGGAGCTTACGCTGAATGGCGTCTACAGCGGCTTCGACTTTGCCATCGGTCGGCAAGTCATCACCCAGGGCAACACTGAAGGCTTCATCCTGCTGGATCGCTTCAATGGCCGCGATTATTGCCGCTTCGCCCGGCTGGACGTGCAAAACAAGCTGCCGAACTGGCTTGCCAAGGGCCGGGCTTCCTTGGGGGATTCCACCTCGCTGTCAGTGACCTTCGCGCCGTTTTCGCCGGTCTCCTACCTGCCGCAAACCGGCAGCTATTGCGAGGACAGCTACCACAACCTGGGCCGCTTCGACGGTCTGCACGAGCCTGGCAACGGCAGCATCGCCGACTGGGGCGGCGGACTGGAACTGTCCACCAAACACGATCAGTGGGGCGCGGCCTTGAATGTCATGACGGTCACGGAGGACATTTTCGTGCTGGAGACTGTGCCCACGCTGGAAAAAACCCGGCCCAGGACGTTGTGGCTAGGCGGCACGGCCTCGACGATGCTGGGCGGGAAAATCGTGCTGCGCGCGGAAGTCGCGTTCGCCCCCAATCGGATGTTCACCATCGACCCGGCGGCGCTGGGCGGGCTGTTGGCGCGTGGAAGCACCACCAACGGCATCGACGGGCGCTGGGATTTGCTTGCCTCGGTCGGCGTGGAAGGCCGCAACGACGAATGGTACTGGGCGGTGCAATACTTCCAAGACCGCATCGAACGTGGCCCTAGATTAGTGCAAAACTTGGATAGCCATTTCCTGTCGCTGCGCCTCAGGCGCAGCTTCATGAACGACCGCCTCGCTTTTGAAAGCTTCGCGGTCTATGACATCGATTACAGCGACTTAGGCCTGCGCGCCTCGCTGTCTTATGAAATCAACGAGGCCACGGCGGTCACGGTGGGTGGGACGGCCTATAGCGACATAGACAACAACACTGGCCTATTCGGCAGCTATTCAGGGCGGGAAAGCCTGTTCCTGAAGATTCGCCGGACTTTTTTCTGATGCGCGTTACGACGCGAATGACGGTGCCGGGGACGCCGTGTCGCCGCGTTCCATCCACTGCCTCACCGCTGCCGCACATTCTTCGGGCGCGTCCTCCCATAGATAATGTCCGCAGTTTGGCAACCGCGTCACCGAGGCGCCGGGAAAGATCCTGAGCCAGTGCGCCAATTCTTTTTCGCGGAACGCGAAGTCTTTTTCGGGCCAGATGAAATGGACCGGCCCCTGGAACGCGGCGATGCGTGCTTCGAGCTCGCCCAGCCACGCCGACGCGCCGATGATCTGCTCGGGAAAGATGTGCAGCGGAGACCTGGAGCGGCCGTTGGCAAAGGGGGCGCGGTAGGCGGCCATTTCCGCCGGCGTCAGCTTGCGCCGGCGCATCGCCGTCGGCATGAGGGCGTTAATGAACACCGCAAAGCGATGGGCCGCAAACCGGCCAACCCGCCCGCCGAGCAGCTTGGAGAACAACACGAAATGCAGGTCGTCGTTCACCGGCCAGGCCCAGCCATTGCCTAGGCACAGGCGGCTGACGCGGCCGGTGGACATCGCGGCGGCAAGGCCGATGGAGCCGCCCCAGTCATGGGCGACCAGCGTCGCGTCTTGCAAGTCCAGGGCTTCGAGAAACCTTGAGACGACCGCCGCCTGCTCGTCCGGGCGGAAGCCGAAGCCCGGCGGCGCATCCGAGAGCCCAAAGCCGGGCAAGTCCAACGCGACGCAGCGGAACTCGCCGCGCAACGCCAGGACCAGCCGCCGGTAGAGAAAAGACCAAGTCGGCATGCCATGCAGCATGAACAGCAGCGGCCCCGAGCCTTCGTCAATGTAGTGGACCCGCGCGCCGGCGCATTCCACGAAACGGCTCTGGAAAGGAAACTGGCCCGGGGCCAGCCCGAAACGTTGCTCCGCTTCGGTGAGTTCAAGATCAGCCATTTTGTTTTCCCTATCTTGGGTTCTTATTCGGCCGATCTGCGCCAGGGCACCAGCATCGGCACGCGGGCTTTATAGCGGCGGTACTCGTCGCCGAAGATGCTGACCAGGTCGCGCTCCTCCAAGGTGAGGCCGACCAGGATGTAAACGACGTTGAACGCGGCGAACAGCAAATGCCCGACGGTCATCGTCGGCGCCGCCCAGAACGCGATGATCATGCCGAAATAAATCGGATGGCGGACTAGGCTGTAGAGCAAATGCGTGCTGAGGTGCGGCGCCGGCAGCGACCGGCCCTTGAGATGGTAGGTGACTTGCAGCAGCCCCGAGAATTCAAAGTGGTTGATCAGGAAGGTGCCGAACACCACGATCAGCCAGCCGACGAAGGACAGGCCCATCACCGCCTTGGCCAAAAACGGCGTATCGATCTGCCACACCACCGCCGGTATCGGATGCCATGCCCAGAACAGCAGGATCAGCGCGAGACTGGTGCATAGCACATAGGTGCTACGCTCAACCGGCTCTGGCACCCAAGGCCGCCACCACTGCTTGAACGACTGGCGTGCCATGAGGCTGTGCTGTAGGTAGAAGACCGACAGGAACACCAAGTCGATGATGATGGCTACCCCGGTCGATGCGACCGGCCCGATATCGATGGTTCTCGGCGATGAGAGGCCGGCGATATAGGTAATGCCATAGCAAAAGGCGTAGATGAATACGGAGTAGCAGCCGAGTCCGTAAATGAACGCGGCAACCCGTCCGGGAGGCCGCTGAAGAAACTGGTTGATGGTATCGGTCTGGCTCATATTTTTCTCCTGTCGTGGGTGATTGCAAAATCATTCGATCATAGACGAAATGGCTTATATCGGCAAATACAGCGTTTTCTATGTTAAAAAGTTACTTATACGAACTCATAAGAGTGGTTTATATAGCTGATGGCATCATCCGCCGTAACCGTTTTTATAGCACTT
>Ga0265327_10004188_pt1 | contig 12988 bp, 10 predicted proteins | sample 41621metaG_FD_202089 | JGI IMG/M metagenome (GOLD analysis project Ga0265327, IMG submission 202089) | Rhizosphere microbial communities from Carex aquatilis grown in University of Washington, Seatle, WA, United States - 4-16-21 metaG | ecosystem: Host-associated > Plants > Roots > Rhizosphere...
AAAGTCGTAATTGAAAGTTTGACTGTATTTGATTTAACTGGCACTTAAAACCAAAGTAAAAATGAACTGGAACTGGAAACCCTTAACCGTCATCGCCATTCTTGGCGCGCAATTCACCTTCTCCGCCGGAGCCGCCGATGCCCCGGCCACGAACACCCCGGAAGCCGAGGAAATTGCCGCCCTGAAAAAGGAAATCCAAGCCTTGGAGCAAAAAGTAAATAGTTTGCAGCAGCAGCAACAGCAGCAACCAGCCCAGGCTCCCTCCGCCCAACTGGAGGCCTTGGACCAAAAGGTGAAAATCCTCGAACGTGAACGCGAAAATGATGCGGATGCCGCCGCCGCCCTGGTCAAATCACAGCCAAAAATCTCGCTGGGTGGCAATGGGTTTACCTTTAGTTCTGCCGATTCCAATTTCGTGGCGCAATTGCACGGCGTATTGCAATTGGACAGCCGCAGCTTCTTCCAGGATGGCGGCATTAATGGTAACGACGGTTTCCTGCTGCGCCGCGCCCGGCCAATTTTCACGGGCACGGTGTTTCGTGACTTTGACTTCAACTTCACCCCGGAGTTTGGCGGCAGCACCGTTCAAATCCTGGATGCCTACGTGAACTACCATTATAATTCAGCGCTGCAATTGGAATTGGGCAAATTCAAATCGCCGGTTGGCTTGGAACAGTTGCAATCCGATCCCTATACCCTCCTCAACGAACGTTCGCTGGTCACGGATTTGGTGCCCAACCGCGATCTGGGTGTGGAGTTCCACGGTGATGTTTTGGACGGAACGGTGAGCTACGGCCTGGGCGTGTTTGATGGCAGCACTGATTACAACGGCACCACCGTGAATTCACCTTATCAAGATGACAAATCCTTCGCCGGCCGTTTGTTCTTCCAGCCGTTTAAGAATTCGGATTTGAATGCCCTGCGCGGCCTGGGCTTTGGCGTGGGCGGCAGTTACCTGGGCAACCATCCGCAGACCAACTCGTCCACCGGTTTGACGCCGGGCTACACCACGGACGGCCAACAGAAATTCTTTGCCTACAATGCCGGTGTCAATGCCAACGGCGGCGGCTGGCGCGTCTCGCCCCAGGCCTATTACTACTGGGGGCCGTTGGGCTTGATGGCTGAATACGCCATCTCCGACCAGCAGGTGGCCTCGGCAACCAAATCCGCCGACTTGCAAAACTCGGCCTGGGAAGTCACCGGTAGCTGGGTGTTGACGGGTGAAGATGCCTCGTACAACGGCGTCACTCCGTTGCATCCATTCGACCTGCGCAATGGTCATTGGGGTGCCTGGCAAGTCGTGGCGCGCGCCGCGCAATTGAATGTGGACAGCAAGGCTTTTTCCGATGGCTTTGCCAGCTCCGCCAAAACCGCAGACGGCGCCAATGTTTGGTCCGTGGGCTTGAACTGGTATCTCAACAAGAACATCCGCGCCGACCTGAGTTTCTCGCATACGACGTTTGACGGCTTCACCGGCAAGGCCGCGCCGGGCGTCATTCCTGCCCAGGCGGAAAACGTCTTGTTCTCGCGCTTCCAACTGGCGTTTTAATCTCCAAGCAAGCAAGGCATATCGAAATGAAAATTGTGTTTCCAATCTTGTTGGCAGCCGCAGTGGCGCTGCCGTCGGTCGCAGGCGAAATCAAGCTGCTCAACGTCTCCTACGATCCCACCCGCGAGCTTTATACCGAGTATAACGCGGCCTTTGCCAAATATTGGAAAGCCAAAACCGGCGACGATGTGGTGACTTCGCAATCCCATGGCGGCTCCGGCAAACAGGCGCAGGCGGTCATCAACGGGCTGGAGGCAGACGTGGTGACACTCGCGCTGGCGTATGACATTGATGCCATTTCGCAACAATCCAAACTGTTGCCCGCCGACTGGCAGAAACGCCTGCCCAACGACAGCACGCCGTACACTTCCACCATCGTTTTCCTGGTTCGCAAAGGAAATCCCAAGGGCATCAAGGACTGGGATGATTTGGTCAAACCCGGTTTGGGCGTGGTGGTGGCCAATCCAAAAACTTCAGGCGGCGCGCGCTGGGCTTATCTCGCTGCCTACGCCTTTGCACTCGAAAAAAATAATCACGATGACGCCGCCGCCCGCGACTATATCAAGCGTCTTTACAAAAACGTGCCGGTGCTGGATTCCGGCGCGCGCGGTTCCACCGTGACCTTTGCCAAGAATGGCATTGGCGACGTCTTGCTGGCCTGGGAAAATGAGGCGCACCTGGCGCTCAAGGAATTCGGCGAGGACAAGTTCGACATCGTCACGCCGCCGTTGAGCATCCTGGCCGAACCGCCCGTGTCCTTGGTGGATAAGAACGCCCGCCGCCATCACACCACCGAGGTGGCCAATGAATATTTGAAATATCTCTACTCGGATGAAGGCCAGGAAATCGCCGCCAAAAATTTCTACCGGCCGCGCAACGAGGATATTGCCAAAAAATACGCCGCGAATTTTGCGCAATTAAAACTGGTGACGGTTGATGCAGAATTTGGCGGCTGGGCCAGCGCCCAAAAGGTTCACTTTGCCGATGGCGGTGTGTTTGACCAAATTTACCAACATTAAAAGGAGGAAAACGTATGACGATTGCTGATACTGCGGTAAGACTGGCTCCGGCCCCGCGCAAAACCCGCCGCTCCATTGCCGACGTGCTCGCGCCCTTGGACCAGATCGCGGCTAATTCCGCCAATCTGGTGGCCAATCACGAGGCCCGTTTTGAGGCGAATGGCGAGCGTTACGTTTTGCCCCGTTACTTGTTTGTTGGCCCGCGCGGCGGCGATACGCCCGTGCGCATCGGTATTTTTGCCGGCCTGCATGGAGATGAACCCGAAGGCGTCCATGCCCTGGTTCAATTCGTCAAGCTGCTCGAAGCCAGGCCGGAACTGGCGGCGGGCTATTATTTGTCGCTGTACCCCATTTGCAATGCAACCGGGTTTGAAGATGGCACGCGCCTTTCCCGCAGCGGCAAGGATTTGAACCGTGAATTCTGGAAAAACTCCAGTGAGCCGGAAGTGCGCCTGCTGGAAGCCGAGCTGCAATCGCGCTCGTTTCAAGGACTCATTGCCCTGCACACCGACGATACCAGCGAGGGATTTTATGGTTTTGCCCGCGGCGCGGTGCTTACCAAGCACTTGATTGAACCGGCCTTGCAAGCCGCCGAAAAATATCTGCCGCGCAATGAGAACCCGGTCATTGACGGCTTCAATGCGCGCCGCGGGGTCATCCGCGAAAGCTATGAAGGCATCCTGGCCGCGCCGCCCAAGCTTCGTCCGCGCCCGTTTGAAATCATTTTGGAAACCCCCGCCGTGCCGCCAGATTATTTGAAGGAACTGGCGCTGGTGGCGGCGTTGCAAACAATTTTGGTCGAATATAACAAATTCATCGCTTACGCTCCTAACCTGTAATTGTGGCGCTGAACACCAAACGGAGGAAAAAAATCCGCGTATTGCCGGGCTTCAAACTGACGCTCGGTTTCACGCTCTTTTATCTCGGCCTCATTGTCCTCATTCCCTTGTCAGCCGTATTTTGGAAGACCAGTTCGCTCACCTGGCAAGACTTCTGGCACACGGTCACCATGCCGACAGCCATGGCGTCGTATCGCCTGACATTTGGCGCGTCGTTCCTGGCGGCACTCATTAATGCCTTCTTCGGTTTTATTGTCGCCTGGATATTGGTGCGCTATGATTTTTTTGGCAAGAAACTGGTGGATGCCCTCGTGGACCTGCCGTTTGCCCTGCCCACAGCCGTTGCGGGCATCACCCTCGCTTCGCTTTATTCAAAAAATGGCTGGCTGGGGCATTGTTTGGAGCCGCTCGGAATCAAGGTGGCCAATACCCAACTGGGCGTTTTTGTGGCGCTTACGTTCATTGGCCTGCCGTTCATTGTGCGCACCGTCCAGCCCATTTTAGACGACCTGGACCCGGAGCTGGAAGAAGCCGCCGCCAGCCTGGGTGCCAATCGCTGGCAGGTTTTCTGGCGCGTCATTTTTCCCATGCTCACGCCGGCCCTGCTCACGGGCTTTGCCATGGCCTTTGCGCGGGCACTCGGTGAATACGGCTCGGTGATTTTTATCGCGGGCAACATCCCGTTGAAAACCCAAATCACGCCGGTCGTCATCATGGGCGAACTGGACATGTTTGACTATGCCAAGGCCACGGCCATCGCCGTCGTCATGCTGGTGGTATCCTTCGTACTGCTGCTGGGCGTCAATGTGCTTCAGTGGTGGACCAACCGTCACAACACAACGAATCTCGCATGACACCGGTTGCCACCACCTTTCATGGAGCCCGTCCGGGACATCGCCGCACCACCAGCGAGTCGCCTGCGGTGCGCCGGCTATTGATCGGGGTTGCCATGGCGTTTTTGTGCCTGTTTCTCTTTCTCCCGTTGATTTTCGTGTTCGTGCAAGCCCTGGTCAAAGGTCTCGGCTTTTACCTCCATACCATTACTGACCCCCTGGCCTTGAGCGCGATCAAACTTACGTTTATCGCCGCCGCCATTGCCGTGCCGCTCAATTGCGTCTTCGGCGTTTGCGCGGCCTGGGCCATTGCCAAGTTCGATTTTCGCGGCAAAAATATTTTGCTGACATTGATTGACCTGCCGTTCTCGGTTTCGCCGGTCATCTCGGGTTTGATCTACGTGCTGGTGTTTGGTGCGCAAGGCTGGTACGGACTTTACCGGAACGCAGATAATCCCACGTTCCCGTGGCTGGCCAACTGGTTGAACGACCATAATGTGAACATCATTTTCGCCTTGCCGGGCATTGTGCTGGCGACGATTTTTGTCACGTTCCCGTTTGTCGCGCGCGAATTGATTCCGCTGATGCAGGCGCAGGGCCGCGCCGAGGAGGAAGCCGCGCGCGTGCTGGGCGCCAGCGGCTGGCAAACGTTCGCGCGCGTGACGTTGCCGAATATAAAATGGGGCTTGTTATACGGCGTCATCCTCTGCAACGCGCGCGCCATGGGCGAATTCGGCGCGGTATCGGTGGTGAGCGGCAAAATCCAGGGCCGCACCAACACCATTCCGCTGCACATCGAGGCGTTGTACGATAATTACAATTTCGCCGGCGCATTTGCCGTGGCCTCGTTGCTGGCGTTGCTGGCGCTGGTTACCCTGGGCCTGAAAACGTGGGTGGAATATAAGAACGCCGCCTTGAACCAGGACGAAAGCAAGGCGTAGGAACCAAACCGATTTTTTGCATCACATCGCATGAGCGTCGAAGTCAAAAATGTCACCAAGAAGTTCGGTGGTTTCACCGCGCTGGACAGCGTCAATCTCAAGGTGGAGTCCGGCGAACTGGTGGCGTTGCTGGGGCCGTCCGGCTCGGGCAAAACCACGCTGCTGCGCACCATTGCCGGCCTGGAATTTCCCGACCCCGGCCCGGCGCAAGTCCTGTTCTATGGCGAAGACGTGACCTCGATTCCGGCCAGCGAACGAAAGGCCGGCTTTGCCTTTCAACATTACGCGCTGTTCCGCCACATGAGCGTGTTTGAAAACATTGCCTTCGGCTTGCGCGTGCGTCCGAAACACACCCGCCCGCCGGAATCCGAAATTCGCGCGCGCGTGGAAAAATTGTTGCAGCTCATCCAGCTTGAACCGCTGGCCAGGCGCTTTCCGGGTCAGCTCTCGGGCGGCCAACGCCAGCGCGTGGCCCTGGCGCGGGCGCTCGCCGTGGAACCCAAGGTTTTGTTGCTGGACGAACCCTTTGGCGCGCTCGATGCCAAGGTGCGCAAGGAATTGCGCCGCTGGCTGCGCCAGTTGCACGATGAAATCCACATCACCACGCTTTTTGTAACGCACGACCAGGAAGAAGCGCTGGAAGTGGCCGACCGCGTGGCGATTTTGCGCGATGGCCGCATCGAGCAGATTGGCACGCCCGAGGAAATTTACGATCACCCGGCCTCGCCGTTTGTTTATGATTTTCTGGGCAACGTGAACCTGTTCAGCGGCCGCCTCAAGGACGGGGCCGTGGTCATCAGCGGCACGGAATTTGACGCCCCGGAAACCGCCGGCGAACAGGACACGGAAGCCGTGGCGTTTGTGCGCCCGCACGATGTGCGCATCACCCGCGAACCGGGCGGAAACAAAACCTTCCCGGCGGTGATTCTCCGCTGTCACGCCGCCGGGCCCATGGCCAGCCTGGAACTGGAACGCATTAACGATGGCGGGCATTTCAGCGCGCAATTGAGCAAGGAGGAATTCCTGCAATTGCAGCCCAAGGCCGGCGAGCAGGTTTACGTGGAATTGAAGAAAGTTAAAATCTTCCCGGAAGATTATTCCATTTAACTTTGTACTTTAACTTTGTTTGACACTGCTGGCGTCTTGCCTATTGTTTGGCGGCATGGCCGACAAACATTACCGCAGTCTCGTAAAAGCTGTCTCCTGGCGCCTCACCGGCAGCGTGGACACCATGATTATTTCCTATTTGATCACGGGAAAAATCAAATGGGCCTTGACCATCAGCGGCGTGGAATTATTCACCAAAGTCGGCCTGTTTTACGCGCATGAGCGCATTTGGGAGAAAATTTCGTTTGGCCGCGTGAAGGAAGCCAACAAACCGAGCTTTGATATTTGAACCAGGAAATATGACAGCCAATAAGAGTTTGCCCGCATGCGTTAACCAAAATATCCGAAAATTCTTCTGACAAGAAGCAAACCGAGCATGGCCTCGCGTGGACCGCAGGGTTTATCCTTGAAAAACAGGTCCGCATTTGTTGAATTTCTATCGTGGACGAAATACCACAACTACTTTCGGAGGAAGACGTCAAGGTCAAGGTCGTTGCTGAATGGCTACGAGATCATGGGTTCAGTCCAAACGACTTGTCCCTCGAACACCGGTTCGAACTACGACTTGGCCGAGGGCGTAATCGTTGTCGGAAAGCAAACCAGAAAGCAGATCCGTAGCGGTCGGTCTGATTTTTTGGTGAGAGCGAGAGATGGCAGAAATCTGCTTATCATTGAAGTCAAAGAACCTGGGGAACCGCTCGATGAAAATACAAAGGAACAGGGGCTTTCGTATGCTCGCCTATTGCGGAAGGGGGGCATAGCACCATTTGTCATTCTTACAAACGGCACCGAGACGCAGGTGGTGGACAGCATAACCGGGGAAATAGTCAGCGGCCAAACCATTCCTCTTAATCACCCGAGTGTCTTAAACGGATTTCGCGTCGGTGTGGAGGATATTGCACTTCGCTCGCGGGCCTTGCAAACGTTGATCTCAATTTCGACAGAGAACCTTCTCGCGTTTTGCATGGCATCCGTTGACTATCATATCGCCCTGCTGCGAAGCCATGATTTATTCAGCGGCAAGAAGTATATCCCACAACTTTATGTTGAAAGAGAAAACGAGCTAGCGGAGTTCCACCGAAAACTCGAAGATAAAAAGCATCCGGTTTTACTGGTGACAGGGAAACCCCAGGTCGGGAAAACAAATTTTCTTTGCAGACAAGCAGAAGCAGCTTTGGCGAGCGGCAAGCCCTGCTTATTTTACCCGGCCATCGCAATGGAGGGTGGATTGCTGGACGAATTAAGAGATGATTTTGAATGGACGCTCGGTGATAGTAACTCAACGGTTCAAGTCGCCAGAAAACTAGAAGCAGTACTTGGCGCTAGTCGTGAATTCATTGTTTTTGTTGACGGCCTGAACGAAGCCGAAGCACAAATTGCAACATCCATTTCAGAAAACTGCCGAAGGCTTAAGGGGCTCAACGTTTCGTTCGTGATTAGCTTCACGAACACCTCAGCCGACCGCCTCCTTTGCGATCATCGAAACAATCCAAATTTTATTGCGGAAGCTTCCGGTGTCGCAGCTTCAGCTGTTCCCCTTATTGAGATTTCACCCGAGAACATTCAAGCGAGTGCCAATGTGATTGTCATTGGCAAATATTCACCGGCGGAAATGAACTCTGCATACTCGCTGTACAAACATGAATATCACGTTGAAGTTCATGACCACCATATCCAAACGAACGACCCATTCTTACTTGGATTGGCCATGCGACTCTTTGAGCACAAACAACTTCCGAACACCCTCGATGAACCAGAACTCATTCGACAAGGTCTCGAACAGAAGGCGAAGAGGGCAGGGCGGCTCGATGCAGGGGCGGTATATGCAATGCTCACTGCTTTAGGGCGTGCTCTTCTGGTAAAAGATCGAGCGGTCACATGTGAGGAGGCGCAAGAAATTTGGCGCTTACCGCTCTCTCAATCGATTCCTGTAGAATTATACGAAGCTGCTCTAATAAGCCGCACAAAGACACAAAGTGGGCATACTGCCTTGACGTTTTACTACGAGCGCGAGCGCGACTTTGTCATTTCACATTGGGTTCGAGAATGGCCAAAATGTTTGTCTTCTGGTGAGGCGCAGAGTGAGATTGCCTCTGCGGCTGCAACACGATTCGGTACAGACGCCCTGCGTTGGTTTTTGACGCAACCACCATATTTGAACTTGCTAATTCGTGCTGCTGATGGCTTCGTGCGATTTTCGGAACCGCGGGCAAGGCAACTAATCCTGTGTTGTATAAATCGAGTTGTGTCCGCCGGCATAGAAGGAGATTGGATTCCTAAATGCATGCAGGCAGGGTTGCGCGATGAAGAAAACCGCGTCAAGATTGAAGCGGTGAAATTGCTTTGCTTGGTGTCGGACCAATTTGAATATGAGGAATTGGCTCAACACATTTCAGGAGATCCCGAGCTTATATCCGGCCTGCTCAATATTGATGAAGAATATCCACTCGTAACTGGATCTGTAGGAGAGCTTGTCCTGCAAGCCCTCCGTTCTGTGCATTGGCATCAAGCTCCCGAAGGCGGCCAATCCGAAATCACGGACGTGTTGAGAGGACTGATCCGCCCCACGAGCTCGTCTTCGTTGATTTCCTCCGCTGCGACGGCTCTTGGTTTTGTTGCGCCGGAAGAATTATTGAGTTGCGTTTGCTCATCCTGCTGTATTAACCCGAAACAAGGCACATTTTGGAACTGGCAGGAGGACTCAATTGAGAAGGACGTCTTCTTAGGTGGTATAAGAACTGCAGGCGATGCTCTGCGGGAGTACTATTATGGGTCCATGTGTCCAGGTTATATAAATGTACTTGAGGACGATCCTGATATGCAGGCACAAGAGTGGGAGCGCATGTCTCAACTCTGCACGCCAGTTATTCGCATGTTCGGGCCGCAAGAATGCAAATCGCTCTTGGACATTCTTAGCGCACTTTCTAGCTATAAAAGATGCAATGATGAATTGCGTTGAAATGTGGCTTACGCGCCACTTCTGGTCTGCAAGCAAGGATGATCCCGGACCAAAGCCACACGCTTCCAGTGGGACGCGTTATTCCTACGCGAAGAGACCGAATTTCACGATTTGGTTCTGGCCATCTCCTACGATGCGGTCTGCGGTTGGTTTCCTGACACCCTTACATTTGCCGGTTTTTAGACGGAACGAAAGTATGTCCGCCACTCGAGGCCGTGGAAGTCCATCCGTAGCGGACACGGACATACTTTACGTTCGTGTCACAGAAAAGAAGCGAAGAAAACAATGGGGTGGTCGACGGGATTCGAACCCGCAACATCCAGAACCACAATCTGGGGCTCTACCATTGAGCTACGGCCACCAACCAGAGGGTTGAAACGATATGTTTTTTGGGGCGTTTAGTCAAGTTTCACGCACTGGTTAATTTGGCTTGCTGAATTTCACCTGGGGCGGTTCAACAAAAACAGCAACCGAAACGAGCGGCAGCCAAAAGGGACTTAACAGAAGGAAAACAAAGAGAACGAAGTGTTTTACTTTGTTTTCTTGGTTTGCTTCTGTTCAAGCACGGGCACAGTTTTGTTGGAAATGCTATAGAATTACCCCGCAGCCATGAAATACAACAGCCCGCACTCGTAAAATGCGGGCTGTGCTTGCTTCCAGCGTAAGCGAACCGGAAATCAGAGCTTGGCCTTGATAAATTGCGCCAGCTTTTGGGCATCGGCATTGAACATGCGAATGCCTTCCGCCGTTTTTTCCGTGGCCATGGGATTTTCATTCAGCAACCAGCGGAATTTCTTTTCGTCCAGCGGCAGCCGCTCAATTTGGCTGTCCTTGGCCATTTCGGGGCTCAATTTGCGCGGGAGCGGCTCGTTGCTCTTTTGCAGTTCACCCAGCAATTGCGGGCTGATGGTGAGCAGATCGCTGCCGGCCAGTTCTTGAATTTCGCCCACATTGCGGAAGCTCGCGCCCATGACCTCGGTTTTGTAGCCGAATTTTTTGTAATAAGCGTAGATTTCCTTAACCGACAAGACGCCGGGATCCTCGGCGGGCGCAAAATCTTTGCCGGCGGATTTTTTGTACCAGTCCAAAATACGGCCGACGAACGGCGAAATCAGCCTCACCCCGGCTTCGGCGCACGCCACGGCCTGCGGCAGCGAAAAGAGCAGGGTCAGATTGCAGTTGAGGCCTTCGCGCTGAAGGATTTCCGCGGCGCGAATGCCTTCCCAGGTGGAGGCAATCTTGATGAGGATGCGCTCGTGGCCGATGCCGTGGGCCTCGTAAAGCTCGATGAACCGGTGCGCCTTGGCTACCAGGGCGGCGGTATCGAAAGACATATTGGCATCGGTCTCGGTGGAGACGCGGCCGGGGACAATTTTCAGAATTTCCAGGCCGAACAAGACGGTGAGGTCGTCGATGACACGATGCAGCAGTTCGTCGCCTGCGGCCTTGGCTTTGTTGTCCGTGATGGCCTTGGTGATGAGGAATTGATATTCCGGCATCTGCGCCGCCTTGAGGATAAGCGACGGGTTGGTGGTGGCGTCGCGCGGGGCGTATTGCTTGAGCGAAGCAAAGTCACCGGTATCCGCTACGACAGTCGTAAATTGTTTGAGTTGGTCGAGTTGGTTCATGGCGCAAATTGTTTTGGTGCATCTAAAATACGCTGCCATTGGAGCTTGGCAACTTCTTTGCATCGTGCCGGCGCCACGAATCTTGCCCGCCGGCGGCAGGCCCGGACGGCGAGCTGCGATTTGTAGAACATTTTGACACGGCTGGTGCTTGGCTTAAACTGCGGTTCGAATTTCTATATGCCCACTCATTATCTCGCTTGTGACTTGGGAGCCGACAGCGGCCGGGTCATTCTTGGCACGCTCGACAATGGCAAGATTTCACTCGAAGAACTGCATCGCTTTCCGACGGGCGCCACCAAGGTGGCAGGTGCCTTGCACTGGGAATTTGACCGGCTGCTGAATGAATTGAAAACCGGTTTGAAAAAAGCCGCGGAACGGAAGCTGCCCATTTCCAGCATCAGCACGGATTCGTGGGGCGTGGATTACGTGATGTACGATGACCGCGGCCTGCCGATGCTGCCGGTCTGGTGCTATCGCGATTCGCGCACGGCCCAAGGCGTGGAAATGGTGAAGGAAAAGGTGGAATGGCCGGTCATCTATGCGGAAACGGGCATTCAATTCATGGCGCTCAACACGCTCTACCAGATTGTGACCGAGCCGCCGGAACGCCTGGCCAAGGCCAAACACATCTTGTTGATCGGCGATGCCGTCAATTTCTTCTGCTCCGGCGTGGCCCGCAATGAAGTTTCCCTGGCCAGCACCACCCAGCTTTACAATCCCAGCCATAAACGCTGGTCGAAAAAATTAATGAACGCCGTGGGTTTGCGTGAAGATTTGTTTGCGCCCATCTGCCCCAGCGGCACCCGCCTGGGGCCCATGAAAAAAAATCTCGCCACGGAAACCGGCCTGCCGCAAATCGAAGTGATTGCCACCTGCTCGCACGATACCGGTGCCGCCGTGGCCGCCGTGCCCGCTACCGGCGATAATTGGGCGTATCTCAGCTCGGGCACGTGGTCGCTTATCGGGGTGGAACGGCCGCAGCCCGTCATCAACGACCGCAGCCGTTGCTTCGGTTTCACCAATGAAATTGGCTACGGCGACACGGTACGTTTGTTGAAGAACATTGTCGGCCTGTGGTTGATCCAGGAATCGCGCCGGAACTGGGCCAAGCTGGGCAAAAAATTTGAGTTTGCGGACCTGGAAAAAATGGCGGCCGCCTCCGCGCCGTTTGCCTCGCTGATTAACCCGGATGACCCCCGGTTTTTAAGCCCCGATGACATGCCGAAGAAGATTGCGGACTTTTGCCGTGAGACGGGCCAGCCGGTACCGGCCGACATCGGCGCCTGTGTGCGCTGCATTTACGAGAGCCTGGCGCTGTTTTATCGCGTGGTGCTGCGCCGCACGGAGCAACTGACGGGCAACAAGATTGAGCGGCTGCACATCGTGGGCGGCGGCAGCAAAGACGCGCTGTTAAATCAATTCACCGCCAACGCCACCAAGGTTCCGGTACTGGCCGGGCCCACCGAATGTGCGGCATTGGGAAATATTCTCATTCAAGCCATTGCGTTGGGTCATTTGGAATCGCACGAAGCGGCGCGCGAAGTGGTGCGCAATTCGTTTGAACTCAAAACCTTTGACCCGCAAGACGCCGCTCAATGGGATGCCGCCGCCGCGCGCTTTGAGAAGTTGTTAAGCTGAGCGGCCATTAAACTGTAACTGTAGCCGCATTTTCGGACCGCGAGTGGCAAGGTGCCATTGCCAAATGTATTGAACAACCAAGGAACAAAAGGAACAAACAACAAGGGAAATTCAAATTTCAAATCGGGACTTGGCCATGCCAGAGGCGGGGAGGGCGGGCGCTCCGCGTACGCCGCTTATCCTTGGCGCAGGTCTTACCACATTCGCGGCGCGCGAGGACGCTTGCCCCACCAGCGCAATTCCTAATTGTAAAATGCAAATGCCGAGGGGTGGTAGGGCGGGCGCTCCGCGCACGCCGCTTAGGTTTGATGCAGGTCTTACCACGTTCGCGGCGCGCGCGGAGCGACGCGCCCTGCTATGAGTTATGTCAAGCGAAGTCGCGGCGCGATTTGTTTTTTTCTTAAAAGGTTTTTTCTTTGGCCTTTCCCGTCGGGTTGGAGGCTCGAAACGTTTTCCTGGCATTGGCAAGGGCGTC
>Ga0265327_10004189_pt1 | contig 12988 bp, 23 predicted proteins | sample 41621metaG_FD_202089 | JGI IMG/M metagenome (GOLD analysis project Ga0265327, IMG submission 202089) | Rhizosphere microbial communities from Carex aquatilis grown in University of Washington, Seatle, WA, United States - 4-16-21 metaG | ecosystem: Host-associated > Plants > Roots > Rhizosphere...
ATCGGCGCTCTTGGTGCGGCCTAACGTAACAAGCCAAGGGACGGCCCGCTGCACGGGCGAAGCACCGCATGCGGGGCGGCGTCGGGCGACGGGTTGGGCCTCACGGCGCGGCTATGGTGAGCGCATAGACGTGACATGGACCAAGCTCAACGGTGTGTTCGCGCTCGAGGGTCATGCCGACCTTCACCGCTACGCCAGCTGAAGCCCGATTGCCAGGCATGACGAGACAGACAAGACGCCGCAGGCCGAGACCTGCGCTCGCGTATTTGATGATGCCGCGGGCGGCTTCGGTTGCAAGGCCTTCGCGCCAGCGTTCCTTCTTGATCATGAACGCAACTTCAACCTCATCCGATCCTTGAATACGCCAGGGCAACAGCCCACAGCGGCCCAGAAACTCACCAGACTCGCGCTCGACGGTTGCCCACAAGCCCAACTCGGGACGGCGCGGGTGGCCGTTCGCGAACCATTCAATTTCGGCTTTCGTCTCCAGGAGAGTCAGGGTGCCATCCGGGTAGTACCTGCGCATCTCAGGGTCCCGATACAGCGTACAGGGGACCAAGGTCATCCGGTTGAAGGTGCCGCAGGAAGAGGCGTTCGGTATTCAGGACGACCATGAACCGTAGAAGTTGAATTTGTTGAGGCCTAACGGACCAAGCCAAGGGGCGGCCCGCTGCACCGGCGAAGCACCGCATGCGGGGCGGCGTCGAGGGACGGGTTGGGCGGCGCTACGGGCATGCGAAGGGCGCGCGCTATGTCTGCTTGGACTTGACGGACTGGGCGACAAGCTTCTCGAGGACCTTGAGATCGATGTCGGCAAGGCAGCCCACGTATAAGCAGCCTTTACCGAGCTTGTGCTTTCCAAGCGTGGCCAGAAGACCGGGCGCGCCGGCGTGGCCGGCAACCCCGTAGATGGAAATGTCACCCTTCCGCGAAGAGAAGCCTACGGCGCAAATCTCGCCTAGCTTGCCGCCGGCGAGAACGTATTTGCGGACACCGAAGCCGACGATGGACGAGCCCCACATGACGGCTGGCTGCTTCGAGGCCTTGGCCATCACGGCCAGAAGCGCCTCGCAATCCCGTCGTCTCGACTCATCGGCAATGGCCGCGATGTAGGCGCTGGGGCTGCTGTGCGTTGCCTTCGTCTTGTTCTCGGCCATCCGAAGATCTCCGATGGGTGTGGGCTTGCGCCGCCTGACGGACGAACCTAACCGGTCGCGAGCGGACGGCGCGTGTGCGCCGCCGGCGAGCGGTCCGGGTTGGGCGAGGGGTTGGGCCGCGTCATCGGACGTCGCGCGGATTGAAGTTCGGATTCTCGATGATCCCAAATCGGTTTCCGAATGGGTCGGCGACCGCCGCGACTTTGATTCCCCCTCCAACCTCGGTGACTTGATCCAGTGCTGTGGCGCCAAGCTCGAGAAGCTTGCCAAACGTCTCGTCCGCATTGGTGACGCCCCATAGCGGCTGCGGGCCGGCTACGCTCGGCTGACCATCTGGAATGAGGCCGAGTTCAAAGCCACCTACGGCGAAGCCGACGTAGAAAGGTTGATCGAAATAAGGTTCTTGGCCGAGAACGCTTGCGTACCACGCCTTTGCTTCGGCGAGACTGGCGACGGGATAGATCGCTGTCCGTAGGCCAAGAATCATGGACCGGCTCCTTCGCTGATGGATGCGCCGCGTGCGCCAGGCATTGCTCGGTGCGCGGCCTGACGAAATAAGCTAACTGGCGGCCCGCGGCGGCGGCGAAGCCGCGCATACGGGACATCCGCGTTGAGCGCCGGGTTAGGGCGCGACACGAGCAACCACCAACCACAACGCCAGCATGAGAGCTACCACGGCGATGGGATATATCACGAACGCGAGAACGCTCGCGCGTGCCACAACCTTTGCTGTCTTCGCGAATAATTGTTCGGTTTCTCCGGATCGCTGTGACGATGCCGCCAAGCGTTCACGTTGTTGCGCCATTAGTTCGTCTTGCCGTAGGAGCGCCTGCGCTTGGCGCTCAAGTTGAAGTCGCTGGCCGTCGCGCAGCTCCTGGAGCAAGCGGATCATTTCGTCGGCTTGTTGTTCGTTCATTGCGCCCTAACGAAATCAGCGAACCGGCGCCCCGCAGCGAGGGCGCAGCCCCGCAGGCGGGACGTTCGCGTTGAGCGACAGGTCAGGCCTCTCCATTCAATTCCTTCACGAGTCTGCGCGGCGCCGCGAGCCGGTAGCTGGATTCAACAACTTCTGCCACGTCGCCCCAATCGACATGGGGAAGATCCAGCCGCAATCCAAACCAGCCGCGCGGCCCAATGTGGGCCGGAAGATAATATCGGTTTGGTTCTCGTGACACCCTATCGATGTTCTCCCCGAGCTCTGATCTGCAGCACACAGAGACGATGCCATCACCGTGGTGATTGCACAGGAAGTACGCGAAAACCTTTCCGCGGACCCGAAAGTCGGCATGGTCACCGCTAAGTTTCCGCTCGACCTCCGGTAGCTTCATGCAGATTGCCGAAACCTTCCGAAGGCGCGGTTCTTCTAACTTTGCGGCTGCCATATACCCTGCCGAGAGTCCTGACGCAACAAGCCAACCGGCGGCCCGCTGCGGCGGCGGAGCCTCGCACGCGGGCCGCCCGCGTTGAGCGAGAGGTTGGGCCTCACTGCGCGCCGTTTGAGGATACCGCGTCTGGCGGCAACTGTGTTGCCTGAGACCAGATCGCCTTCCAGGAGCCCGTCAACAGTGCATAGATATCCGTGTGCCAGCAGTCAACGACTTTGCCGGATGGAAATGTGATCTTCGCCTGATACCTTATGGCGGCCATGCCCTCAGACAGGCGAACTCTCATTTCGCCGTGTTCCCACTTGGCATAGAACGGCTCAGCCGCTATGAGTGAAAGGTACCGTTCACGGGTCATGACGCGACCTGGTGGGCTGATGAGCTCGTAATCAGACGCGTGAAGGCCTTCTATCGTTGGCATGTCGCGACCGACGAGGGCTTGAGTCCGTTTGACCTCCAGGGCGCGGAAGAAGTCGGCGTCAGGCGTAGTAACTAGCGGCAGAACCGATGTGTTCATGGTGTAGGCGCAGCGCGAGAATCGAAATGTGGGGCCCAACGCACTCAGCCAAGGGGCGACCCGGTGCCGTGGCGAAGCCACGCACACGGGGCGGACCCTTAAGCGACGGGTTAGGGCGCATTCTCGACTATATGACGAATGGTATGAATCGCTTCGTGCGCAGCATGTAATCCGAATAAGCGCCGCCGAGCGTTTGGACGAGCGCCTTTTCCTCAGCGACTACGCGCCTGCCATACAGATAGCAGTGCGCCAGAAACAGTATGGCAACGCTAAGCCAGCTTTCCAGAGCAACGCCGACGCCGATAAACATCAAGAATGCAGCAGTATAGGACGGATGGCGAACGAAGCGATAAGGGCCCGTTTGGATGATTTCCTGGTCTTCCTTGACCCTGACGACGCCGGTAAAGGAGGTGGAAAGCGCGTAGAAGCAACGGCGGCGGAGAATGGCTCCGGCCACAATGAGAAGTATGCCCGCGGCTACGGCGACCGCAGGATCGGGGATGATTAACCAAGGCAGATACGATGCTGCGACGGCTGCAAGTAGCGCCAGCGGAGAGCCGACCATCAAAGCGCGAAAAGTACCGGCATCTTGAGGTGAAGTCTTCTCCGCAAATGCCGGGCGCACGATTTTGGCCTCGCGTATGAACGCCAGGAAGAATGTGACCCAGAACGGAATGGCGAGCGGAAGCTGAAAGACAGCGGGCGTGTGTGTCACGGGCGGGACAGGAGAAGTGGCTCTGTTGCGTCCTGACGGACTGAGTCGGGCGGGCCAGCCGGCGACGGCGAGGCCGCGCCGAGCCGGGTTCGCTTGAACGAGATGCTAGGCACCACCTGCTGCCTCAGGATTGGATGGAAGGATGACCTTTCCTGCAGCGTCCTTCAGCACGAGTGTGTCGCCAACGGCGTCGAGCCGCCAACCCTTCATGCGTTGCTGCCATTTGGGCGAAAACGAGAACCAAATGCCACGTATTTCTACGCGGGACTCGATCGGAACATCTTCGCGCGAATAAACGCCGGGAATCAGATTCCACTGGAGCGACGGGGAGTCTGCGCCGGAACGCTCCAACGCGAGATCGTGGAGATTGCTATCGCTCGCGTCAGGATCGATAGCGCGAAGCATCGCGTAAGGGGGTAACGTCGGCCGTGCCGACTGTACGAGGCTGATGATTGGGGATTCGATCGGCGAACCGGCAAGCTCGCGCTGAATCCTGGCGTAGGCGGCGTCGGTGATCGTCAGCGAACACATGGTGGTGCCTAACGGACTTGGCTAACCGGCGGCCCGGTGCGGGCCCGAGGCGCCGCACCCGGGCCGTCCGCGTTGAGCGCCTGGTTAGGCGTCACCGGCATAGCGCGAGGCGAGGTCTTCAAGCTGTGCTCGCTCTGATTTGATTGCCGACCTCGCCGGTCAGCACTCGGGGTCGTATTGAAATTCGCGGAGTTCCTGCGAACAGCGGCAGGCTTGGGCGATCTTCGCAGCCCACTTGACGGCCGCCTCGCGAGACGGGAGTTCCAGGACGCAGAAGCCGCCGTCGAACTCCTTGGTCTGCGGGTACGTCTCATTCGTGACGGAGCCGTCGGCGGCCACCATCAGCGGCGCGATGTCCTCGTTGATGCCACCACCAAACACGTAGACGCCGGCATCCTTCGCGTCGCGTATGACGGCGTGAGCTGCTTCGCCGACACCAGCCATGTCCTTGCTGGGGACGTCCATCGCTGGTCCGGGAAAGGAGACAAGATACTTCGTCATCGTTCGGTCCTCCTGGCGTGCGGTTCGGTATTGACCGTGACGCCTAACGGAACGGAGCTAACCGGCGGCCCGGTGGGCGGCCGAAGCCGTGCACCTCGGGGCGTCCCCTTGAGCGCCGGGTTAGGCGGCACCAGCATGGCTAAGCATAGCTACGCGGCCAGATAGAGCGCAAGCACGAGACCAAGGACACCGAGGACGGCCGCCACCACCAGTGGAAATGCACGGTTGACGGATAGGGGCAGATCGGAGACCGGAAGGGACAAGACAAATTTTCGATGCTGGTAGGCGGCGAAGAGAATGGCCACGGCGCCAAGTACGACCAGCGCGATGCCCACGAATGCCGAAAGGTGGGGAGTGGCGTCATTTGCGGAAGGCGGCGAGCCCCGCTGCGCTTCGAGAAGACTAAGGAAGAGGCCGAAGCGCGCGACCACAAAGCCAAAGCCCATGATTGTGAGGCCAGTGCGAATCCACGCGAGGAGCGTACGTTCCGCAGCAAAGTAAACGCGAGGATCTGACATGGCGAGGCGTTGCCTAGGACGACGAGAAGTGCCGCCTCCTAACGGACCAAGCTAACCGGCGGCCCGCTGCGGCGACGAAGCCCCCGCACGCGGGACGTCCGCGTTGAGCGACGGGTTAGGCATGGGTTTCAACCCGAGAGCGGATTGCTCCTAGAAAATCGCGGATATATCCATTGTAGATATCGAACACGTCCCCAAAAATGAACGATTGAGACCGTGTGTCGATGATCACCTTCGTATGTGAATCGCTTGGCGTGAGCCGGATCGACAGTTCCGTTGCCGCAAGTAAGGGCCACCAAGAGGGCCGTACTTCGGTCTTGAAAATCAAGTGATCATTGGTCTCGACGGTGTGATGATACTTATAGGAAGGCCGACCACTTGCCAGAACTGAACGGACCGCTTCCCCAACTTCCACGGTAGAGGCGTGGAATACCTCGGATTGTTCTCGTCGTACTGTCATGTGGCCCCCATGCCTAACAGTGAATATACGGACGTTGAGGTCCGTATAACAATTGATATTTAGGGCGCGCGGAGGGTCGGGTTAAGCACATGATTTACAAATATTCTGTCACTGGCGCGTCCGCATAACAACCTAATAATGCGGACAGGGGAAGTCCGAGGCCAGCGAGGCAGGCGCCCGGGCAAGCGATTGCTAGGTTCGCGGTCCGAGGTGCACGATTCGCCCATGCCACGCGACTTTCTCCAGCCATGGGCTGAATTACTGACGCTGTACTCGTTCCGGTTCCGCGATCCACTAACCGGCAAGTGGGTACGGGCTAGGTACTTTGCCGAGTGTCGCGATATTGCGGCGCGATACGCGGAATGGGAAATCACCGGGGCCTCAGAAATCCGTGCCCGCGCGGGCGCGGCGTTCAGCCCATGGAAGTCTCTGGTCGTCGCGGAGAAGCGCGAATGATGCGACTAACCGCCCTCTTGCTCGTCGTGGCCGCTGTCTCGGGGTGCTCATGGCAGCAGGCATATTCGTCTGCGCAGGGCTGGCAGCGGAACCAGTGCAATCGGCTCGTTGATGAGACCGAGCGCGAGCGATGTCTCGCCAACGCAAATATGACCTATGAAGAGTATCGGAGTCGGAGCGAAGGGAAGAGGGAATGAGACCGATCCGGCGCACTGCGACTGGCTCTCGATCAGCCCCAGAAATACGGATCGATGCATCCCTATTGCGACGGCCACAGGGACTTCATCCCAGTGATTCAAATAGAATGACTAATGGACGAACTTGCAGCGCTCGAAGCCCTAGGCTTTACTCTGCCGAGCACGGCATATATTGTCGGTGTTGTGCTGTTCGGGATCGCTGGGTACGTCGCCTATCGGTACGGCAAGAAGATGGCGCTTCCTGCCACAAGATGGATCGGGATTGCGCTAATGCTGTATCCGTATGCCATCTCGGCAACATGGCTGCTGTATGTCGTGGGAGCAGGGCTGTGCATTGCGGCGTACGTGATCGCGCGATCCTGAGCACGCTGCCCGAGGTACCCCTCATTTATGTCTCGCGCAGTGTCAGAGCGGGGCTCGTGCTATAGCGGACGCTCTGGCAACGCGCTAGACACTTCGAGATTCACGCAGGATCGATCGCTAGCGCGGCTACTCTGCTTACATCCGCGATATCGCATCGTTCGGCGCGGGTCGATATGGTTGACCACTAGGGGAGAACAATATGGCACGGAGAATATTGGCACCTTTTGTCGTCACGTTGGCTCTTATCGGATGCGGGCAGCAGCAATCCACTCAAGCTCAAGTTCCGTGCGACACACCAGTTTGCACAATGGCCGTGAAGATCACGGGGGATTGCTCTGATCCGGACCACATCGTGGTCGACAAAGCCGAGCATTGGATCAAGAAGAACAATCATGATGTAAGACTCGTGTGGGAGATCAAGACCGCTGGCTACGAGTGGGTACCAGCAGTACCCGACAGCATTACCTCCGGGGGAATCACGTTCACCGCACCTCCACCGCCGCCGCCCGCGCCGCCTGCAGCGAGCGAATTCACGAAGCCAAGTAGCACTCACACCACCTACGAACTGAAGGACGCCAATTCCGCACAGGTGCCAACACCGTACAAGTACGACGTTCACATACAGACGAAGGAGGGGAAGTTGTGCGCAGTGAAGGATCCGGTCATCAAAAACGGAGCGTCGTGATTTTTGTGTCCGTGTTGGGTCGGTAGGGGCGCCGCGCCAGCCAAAAGAACGACTGGGCTGATCGTTCCAGAGCTTCCGGCCCCGTTTATTTTCCGCGCAGTGTGGGAACGGGGGTAATTGCAATTCTCCGTTGCGAAGAATTTGCTCCCCCTACCCCCCTAGTTGCACACCGTCCCGCCCGCCGCCGCGAATGGGAAGCGGGTGATTTGTTTGGATTGTGTGACCGGCCCCGGTAATGGCGCAACCATAACCTTGTAATGAAAGGTCGCATCATTGCCGTCGGTAAACGTGAATGTCGCGGTGCCCACCGGGTTCGCCATCACTTTCGTGGTGTCGTAGGCATCGAAGCGCGGCCCCGAGTCCTGATATATCGGCCCCGTATAGACGTTACTCGTTCCCTGCCGCGAGGCCAGTGCCGACAGCCACAATGGTGTCCCGCCGAGAATGTTGTACGTGTACCAAGTAGCAAAGATACTGTCGCCCTGGTGTGCAAAATTCACTCCCCAACCTGATTCCGCACCATTGGGCACCCACCACAGGTCCTGGTAATTGCTCGCCGCATCAAAGTTGGGCGTAGTGACGCTGTAGATGCACGTCGGCTGTGGACCGGTGCCAAGGTCGAATCGCGTGATCGCCTTCGTCTGCGTCGTCGGCGGGACCGTCGTATGTACCGTATAGGCGAAGCTGCCATTATTGGCGTCAGTGAACGTCAACGTCCCGTTTCCGACTGCGGTGGGGACCCCCATCCCGACATAGTTATTGAACGGCGGACCGCTATCCTCGAAGATCGGTCCAGCGAATGTGCTAGCGGATGTCTGAGTGGCCAGCATTGACAGCCACCAAGCGCGACCGGACGTGTCATACGTGTACCACGTCGCGAAGATTTGGCCTCCTTGATGCGCGAAGTTGATTCCCCACCCGGATTCTGCAGCGTTCCACCACAGCCCTTGGTAGTTCGTCGGCGGACTTTGAGCAAACGCTGAAACGTGCAATAGCAGGAGGCTCGTACCGAGGCTTCGCAGGACGCTGTGCAATGTCATGGCGATCGCTCCTTGTATTAACGGCTCAACGCGGTTCGGTGAACCACAAGCCTGGGCGGTACTGCGTCCGACAGCGAAATGGTGGAGACAGGGCCATGCAACCTAACGAACGTAGAAAATCAGGCCGCCCGGCGAAGCCGCGCCGAGCTGGGTCGGCTTGAACGAAGTGTTAGCGCTCGTTTCACAGGACCTCGGCGATCCGCGGCCAGCGCTTCCAGAAGAACAACGAAAACCAAATTGAAAAGCCAACGAGCACAGGTAGCCAGAACCAACTCTGTACTGAAAACATGCGATCAATGATGGGGCCCAATATTCGTGCAGCGCCGGGCAAATCGACCTGAAGTTGAGGGACGACCATCGTTCCAATGAACGAAATTGGCACCCACAGCAGCGCAGTAAGAAACCCAAAGAAGCCATATCCGGCGGATGCTGCTAGTACGACGAACAACCAACGCCGCGGAACACGAGGACCACCGCGTAACGCCAAGAACAGAGGAATTAGCAGTGGCGATAAGGCCAGCAACCATGCGGTTGCGAAAAGCGTAATGAGCAGAGTCCACTCTACCGCGGTCATGAGCGCTAACGAAACAAGCTAACCGGCGGCCTGCTGCGCGGGCGAAGCCCCGCACTCGGGGAGCCCCTTGAGCGCCGGGTTAGGCCTCGAGGCGATTGGACTCATGTGGCCGTTTTGCACGGAATGTTCTGCGCAATGCGCCACAGCACGCCGCTTGGATCGAGTAGCGTGAAGTCGCGCATTGCCCAAGGTCTGTCTTCAGGTTCTCCCACATCTACGCCAAAGCGATCTTGGACCCCGCTGGAACGTACGTGAGCGTGCCAGTCGTCAACATTCTCGACAAGCATGTGCATTTGGAAGTTACTCTTGTGTTTAGGTTCGTAGAACGACTGCAACAAAAAGCTAGCTTCTCCGTGGCGAACGTAGGCGAGGTCCTCCGAAGACCATGGAATCTCGAAGCCGAGCGCAAGGTAGAACTGCTTCGACTTCTCGAAGTCGCGTGATGGCACGAAGGCCTTGATTTCGACGGCGGCGAGATTCATTGCCGGGTTTCCGAGGCCTAACGAAATTAGCTAAGCGGCGGCCCGCTGCGCGGGCGAGGCCCCGCACGCGGGACGTCCGCGTTGAGCGACAGGTTAGGCGGCACTCGGATCACCCTTCGTCTTTGTCCGTGAGGGTATCGAGACGATCAACGACGCCCGACGCACGAATGAGTTTGAACAGTTGCCGATTCCATTCGGCGTGGACACGCGGGTGAAGGTGGTTTACTGCTCTGGGTGGAATCTCAACTCCAGCAGCTACTGCAGCCGCGTTGAGATTTTGCAAACGGTTGGGCCAACCCGCAGGCCAAGGATCTACAACCCCCCGAAGCATTTGGAGATCGACGTCCCAGCACTTTTCGAATAACTGTGAGGCCTCATCTCCCAAGCGAAACCACTCAGCGAACCTCTCAAGCGTCGGAATCCATGCCCAGAACTCGTCCACTTGGCCACAGAAATCCACGACGGCTGCCGCGATCTGCGCCCTCGACATCCGCGGCTCATCTGGGGTAATCAGTCGAAATGCACCAGAGATGAAGTCATTGGTGGATGGATCGATCTCTACCTCGGACGAGATTCCGTACCAAGAGCGTCCATCTTCATCTGCAAGGCCAATCCACATTAGCTCTGAACGATCCGACCACGGCGGGGCGGTCCACTCAGTGTCCACAAAGATTCGACGCTTCACGATTCGCCTTCGTGACGCCTAACGGACTGAGTTAAGTGGCCGCGCCGGTGTGCGCCGAAGGACGCACGCCGGACACGGTCCGCTTGAACGCCGGGTTAGGCATCTGGTCATGCGGCTGCCTGGATGAGGCCGAAGAGCCTTTGGTTCCACTGAGCGTGCACGCGTGGGTGGAGGTGGTTCTCAGCGCGCTCGGGTATCGGGACGCCTGCGTTCGTCGCAGCTGCGTTCAGATCATGGATCGTCGTTGACCAGCTGTTCGGCCACGGGTTGATCAGGGATCGGATCATCTGAATGTCGATGTCGCGGCATCGTGCGTAGACCGGACCGGCCTCTGGGCCAAGCTTTGCCCATGCGGCGAAACTCGGGAGCGTTGGAATCCAAGCCCAGAACTCAGCAGACTCCCCGCAGAACTCGTGGACTCGAGACGAAAGTACGCCTCGCTGAAGTCGTGGCACGTCAGGTGTGATGAGCGCAAGCAGGTCTGCGGTGTACTGCTCGTACGATGGATGGACCCGATAGTCGGCGTTGAAGCCGCAGAAGGTTGCCCCGCTTGAGTCGGCAAGTCCAATCCAGAGCAGGTCGCGGTGTTCAGACCAAGGGACCGCGGTCCACTCGGTGTCGACGAAGATGCGACGCACGGACACCTCCGTTTGTGACGCCTAACGGTACAAGCTAACCGGCGGCCCGCTGCCGGGCGCAGCCCGCATGCGGGGCGTCCGCGTTGAGCGACGGGTTAGCTCTCTTCATCGCGCTGGCCTCACGCCGTCGATGTACGACGCTGCCATTTCACGAACTAGGTTGGCAGGTGCTTGGCCTTGATGGGAAAAGAGCGCCGAATATCCCAGATATGGATACTTGGAGTCATAGCAGAAACGCGCGTATAGCGTGTATCGAGACCTTCCGAATATCTGCGCGGAAGCCGGCGTTAGGTCGGCGGACGCCGACGCGCAGGGTGGGCCAGACTGCCTCACCATCCTTACGTCTATAGAAGTTACCCTCTGCCCAGTGGACGCTAGCGCTGCGACCGCAGTTCTGACCTGAGTGAGAAAGCTTTCTTCATTCTTGAATGGCTCGAGGCTGATATCTTGCGCGGCGGCCATATAAATGTCGTTAGCCATTGCGTCTTGTGATCGAAACACAAACTGATCGTGATTGCAAAGGATCAACGACCAGTCGGACGGTTGGCTCGGCACGGCGACGGAAAAGCGGCGCGTTTCGAACCTAGCGCCTCGGGGAGCCGGCGGCGGAGGGGTGTCGGTTCCGGCAAAGTACGCTTTCCGTGCAAGAGTCTGCAGGGTGGCGACCGTTACTCTCTCCCAAGGGTCTTGCCCAATAGCCTTGTTGGCCTTATCAAGTACAGCGCCAGCATCGATGCCAAGAGCCTCTCCAATGCCACCAATCACAAGCACGTAGGTCACTGGCACGTTGTCGGTTGGGTCTAGCTGCTTGATGGTCTTTCGCGTGTCGATTTGCTCCGCCGGAACTCGGACGGCTTCCGCGATCTTGCGCAGGACGGTCTGATCAACGGCTTCGGCAGACAAGCCGCTGGGCCGTACAGGCGTGCATGTGTCCGAGGCGATCGACGCACCAGCGGCTACCAGAAAGGCAAGCACGACTAAAAATCTAAGCACGATACGGCTTACAAGTCGGATGATTACAAACATGACCAAAGAGTGGCTAAGAGAGCTAACGATATGAGCTAAGGGGCGACCCGGTGCGGTGGCGAAGCCACGCATCCCGGGGCGTCCCCTTGAGCGCCGGGTTAGGCGGCACACCCAAGCAAGATGGGACGATGCTAGCCACGATAGCCGAACGCGCGCGCTGGCAGAAACAGCAACGCCTTGATGAGCGCGAAGACGGCGCCAATGCAAATGCCGACCAGACGGAACGGGAGCGCGACCAACCAGATGAGGGGCGCGAGAACAAATGCGACCAAGGCCAGCGGCCACGAAACCGCCAAGAGAACGAACCACACGACCATAAGAAGAAGCAGCTTCATGAAACGCTCCCAGCTACGTGTGAAATGTGCGTGTGCTGCCGCCTAACGAACTGAGTTAAACGGGCCAGCCGGCGACGGCGAAGCCGCGCCGAGCTGGGTCCGCTTGAACGAGGTGTTGGGCGTCATGATGCTTGAGTTACCGCTGCCCACTGCCTCACCTGATCATGATGATTCGACCACGCGGCCCACGCGTCGCGTGCCCACGCTGATACGAGGTTTGTATGTTGCTCCGCGGATGCCGCTGGCAGGACCGTTGCGATGGTGAGCGTCCCTCTGGACTTGGGCGGCTCAAGCCACGAGAACGCGGACGATTCAACGGCACGGCGTATGGCTTGGGTTGCTTGTTGCGTAGTGCGCCCAAGTTCCAATACAAGATGCAAGGCAATCAGGTGGACCGCAACGGACTGAGTACTCCGCCTCGAAGCCGTACCAGGATGCTGGATGGCATAGGCGTCGACGGTAAGTCGGTGAACCTTCATGTACTCCGGATTCGAATATTCGCGAGCCAACACGTCTCCGTATGCGGCCCAGCAGCCCGCTGAGGAATCGATGTAGGCGTGAACGGGGCCGTTAATGTACGGGAAGACGGATCCGCAGCCGCGGCAGCGTTCTGGATTCATGACGCCCAACGAAACAAGCTAAGGGGCGACCCAGTGCGGTGGCGAAGCCACGCACACGGGGCGTCCCCTTGAGCGCCGGGTTAGGCCGCAACCTGCAGCCATGGAC
>Ga0265327_10004190_pt1 | contig 12985 bp, 11 predicted proteins | sample 41621metaG_FD_202089 | JGI IMG/M metagenome (GOLD analysis project Ga0265327, IMG submission 202089) | Rhizosphere microbial communities from Carex aquatilis grown in University of Washington, Seatle, WA, United States - 4-16-21 metaG | ecosystem: Host-associated > Plants > Roots > Rhizosphere...
GACCTTCACCGCAGCCGCAGGGCTCAATCGAACCTCGGAAGGCCATATCGCAACGGTCCCCTCGATGGGGAGAGGTCGGGAGTGGGGTGGCGGCTCCGCAGTCTCAAGGAAGACAACGGAGGCGGTACCGCCTCCGAGCCACATCCTGAATCCTCCAGCCGCCACCCCCACCCAACCCTCCTCCATCGAGGGGGAGGGCGAGCGCTTGAATGGTCGAACGGCGCCGGCCGCCTGATCTACCAGCCGCCGATGGCCTTGGCGTCCTCGTGCGACAGGGGCTTGTGCGCCTTGTGGTGGTCTTCCTCGGCCAGGAAGCGCACCGCCTCCAGCGCCGCCATGCAGCCCATGCCCGCGGCGGTGACGGCTTGGCGGTAGACGTCGTCGGTGACGTCGCCGGCGGCGTAGACTCCCTCGATGGCGGTGGAGGCTGTGCCCGGCTTCACTTTCAGATAGCCCGAGGCGTCCATCTCCAGCTGGTCCTTGAACAGGGCGGAAGCCGGGGCGTGGCCGATGGCGACGAAGAAGCCGTCGCAGGCCACTTCGCTCACGGCGTCGGTCTGCAGGTTCTTCAGCACCACGCCGGTGACGCCGAGCGGGTTCTCGGTTCCCTTCACTTCCTCGATGGCGCTGTTCCAGACCACCTCGATCTTCGGATGGGCGAACAGCCGCTCCTGCAGGATGCGCTCGGCGCGGAATTCCTCGCGCCGGTGCACCACGGTGACCTTCGACGCGAAATTGGTGAGGAACAGGGCCTCCTCGACCGCCGTATTCCCCCCTCCAACGACAACGACTTCCTTGCCGCGGTAGAAGAAGCCGTCGCAGGTGGCGCAGGCCGAGACGCCGAAGCCCTGGAACTTCTGCTCGGTGGGCAGGCCCAGCCACTTGGCCTGGGCGCCGGTGGCGATAATCAGGGTCTCGGCCCGGATCGTCGCGCCCGAGTCCATCTTTAGGGTGAAGGGCCGCTGCGAGAGATCGGCCTCCAGCACGATGTCGTTGATCAGCTCGGTTCCGACATGCTCGGCCTGGGCGCGCATCTGATCCATCAGCCAGGGGCCCTGGATCACGTCGGCGAAGCCCGGGTAGTTCTCCACGTCGGTGGTGATGGTCAGCTGGCCGCCCGGCTGGATGCCGGCGATCAGCACGGGGTCGAGCAGCGCCCGCGCCGCGTAGATGGCGGCGGTGTAGCCGGCGGGGCCGGAGCCGATGATGGCGCAGCGAACGAGGCGAGGGTCGGACATGATGTGCTTTGGCCGGATTCCGGACGAGAAACTGTGCTGGACTATGTAACGATTGATTCCCCGGAACGTAATCCGGCGCGCTCACAGGAATCCTGATGACTGCTCGACGCATCCTGGCCTTTCCCGACTGCGGGCCGCGCATCGGCGGCGGCCACGTGATGCGCTGCCTGACCCTGGCGCGGGCGCTGATCGACAGGGGCGCCGCCGTCGCCTTCGCCGCCAACCCGCCCGCTCAGGAGGTGCTGACCGCCTTCGGGCCGCGCGAGCTGACCGTCTATCCGGTGTCCGACGACCTGGCCGAGGCGGTTCCGCAGGCCGCCGCCGCCGCCGAGGCGTTCAAGGCCGACTGGGTGCTGCTCGACCACTATCGCCTGTCGGCGGCGCAGGAGACCGAGCTGAAGGGGCCGCGCGCCCTGGCCGTGCTAGACGACCTCGCCGATCGCCCGCGGCCGGCCGACCTGGTGGTCAATCCAGGCTACGGCCGCCTGCCCGGCAACTACGCCGGCCTGGTTCCCGAAGGCGCAAGGGTGCTGGCCGGGCCGCCGTTCGCCCTGGTGCGGCCCGAGTTCGCCGCGCACCGCGACCAGGCGCTGCAGCGCCGGCGCGAGGGCGGGCATCTGAAGCATGTGCTGGTCTCCCTCGGCCTCACCGACGTGGAAGGGATCACGGCGCGGGTGGTTCAGGCGCTCGAGCCGCAGCTGGAGGGCCTGGTCATCGACGTCGTGCTCGGCGACGGGGCCCCGAGCCTCAAGGCCCTGCGCGAGCAGGCCAAGACCGACTGCGGGGTGCGCCTGCACGTCGACACCCACGCCATGGCCGAACTCATGAGCCAGGCCGACGTGGCGGTAGGGGCGGGCGGCAGTTCGGTGTGGGAGCGGGCGACCCTGGGCCTGCCGTCGGTGATCGTGATCCTGGCCGACAACCAGCGCCCGATGGCCGAGGCCATGGCCCAGGTCGGGCTGACCCTGGCGGTCGACGCCCGGGCGCCGGATTTCGAGTCGCGGCTCATCGCGGCGGTCCGGCGCCTGATCGACGACTCCGCGTTCCGGCGGTGGCTGTTCGAAGCCTCCTGCCACGCCTGCGACGGCCTCGGCGCCGACCGCGTCGCGGAGGCGATGCTGGGCTAGCCGGAAACGCGGTTCCAGGGCGCCAGGGCCAGAAGGCGCGCCATGCCGCAGAAGCCGCTTGCTCCAGCGAAGGTCAGTCCCGCGCCGATGAAGGCGGACAGGGCGAAGAAGGCCGGATTCACCGCCAGTCCCAGGCCGATTCCGAGGAGGATCACGGGTCCGGCGATCAGATGCACCTGGCGACTGACCTCGATGGGCGCCTTCCGGTTGACCCTCACCGGCAATCCGGCGGCGGCCCAGGCGTCGTAGCCGCCCTCGAGCACATAGGCCTCGCCGCTGATCGTCGCGGCGAGCCTGGCGCCGTTGGCGGCGGTGCGCCCGCCCATCCGGCAGGTGAAGATCACGTCCTTGGCCGGTTCGATCTTCAGGTGCGCCTGCTCGAAGGTCGACAGCGGCCGCGACAGCGCGCCGACGACATGGGCGCGAGCGAACTCGTCGGCCTCGCGGATATCGACCAGCACGGCGTGATGCGCCTGCAGGCGTTTGGCGGCCTCGGCGGGTTTCAGGGGGATCAACTGGGCGGTCATGCTTGGTCCTTGGGACAGAATATTTCGGCCAGGGTGGCGATCACCTTCAGGGCGTCCAGATCGACGACGCGATACCAGATGGTCTGACCGTCGCGACGGGTCGAAACGATTTGGTCCTGGCGCAGAGAGGCAAGGTGCTGGGACAGGGCCGACTGAGACAGGCCGACCAGATCCTGCAGCTGCCCCACGGAACGCTCGCCCTCGGAAAGCTGGCACAGGATCATCAGGCGCCGCTCGTTGGCGAGGGCGCGCAACAGCCGGGCCGCCTCGCCGGCGCGAGCCTCCAGAAGGGCGACGTCGAAGCTGGATCGATCGAACATGGCGCCTGTATATTAGATATCACTAAATTAGCAAGTGCTAATATTATAGGCCGACGGCGGCTGGGCCGGCACATCGGCCAGCCTGGCCAAGGTGGAGACGGCGCTGCAGCGGGTCGACCAGCCATCGCTCAACCCCTGAGGCGTCCCCGCTCGAGTTGGCCCTTGTCTTGCAGACCACCCCTTCTGCAAACCTGAGGGTCCAAAATGAAGACGATCAAAGGCCTGCTGGCCGCCTCCGCTGTCGCCGCCGCGATGTCCATCGCCGCCGGCGCGCAAGCCGCCACCATCACGGGCCTGTACAACACCGGTGTCGACAACAGCGGCGCGGCCGTGGCCGGCAATGGCGCGGACCTGCACTGGACGCTGAACGGCGGCGCCGCCTACACCGGCGGAACCAACGGCTCCTTCCCGCTCGGGCCCTGGGTGGCCGACAGCGCCGACTCGCGCTGGCTCACCCCCACGTCCAACGCCGCGGACTCCTTCGATCCCAGCGCCAACGGCTACTACACCTACGCCACCACCTTCAGCCTGACCGCAGGCCAGGCGGCCGGCGCCGCCTTCACGGGCCGGTACGCGGTGGACAATCAGGCAGCCGACATCCTGCTCAACGGCCACTCTCTGGGCAGCGGCGGCTGGTTCACCTACTGGAGCAACTTCTCGGCCGGCTCCAGCGACTTCGTCGCCGGGACCAACACCCTGCAGTTCGTGGTTGAGAACTGGGCCCAGAACGGCGGCAACCCCAGCGGGCTGGACGTTCAGTTCCTGTCGAGCATTGAAGGCGCGGAGCTTGACGTGTCGGGCGGGACCGGCGCGGTTCCCGAACCCGCCACCTGGGCCCTGATGATGGGCGGCGTCGGTATGGTGGGCGCGACGTTGCGCCGCCAGGCCAGGACCCGCGCCGCTACCGCCTGAGCGGCCGGCGGCAAACAGTGACGCTGGGCCCTCCGCCTGAGGGCCCTTCGTTTATCGGCTGACGGATTCCGGCCCAGGCTGGACCGAGGCGCCCACGTCGCTCAGGCAGCCGACTGGACTTCCCGCTTGAGGCGCACGATCGCCGAGCCGACGGCCATCGAGGCGTTGGCGTAGGGCGTTCCGGCGTCCAACATGGCGTCGGCCCTGTCATACTGGCCCGCATTGATCCGCCGAGCCACGGCGCCGGCCTCGCAATGGAATTCGGCATGGCGCTTGACGGCGTTCGCCAGGGTCTGGGAGTCGCCGAGACTGCGCCGCGCCTCGCCGTGCAGCCACTGGCCGAGGGCGCAGCAGTTGTCCCTGGCGATCGATTCCGCGTCCAGCTTGGCCCGCGCGTTGATAGCGGCGCGCAGCTTCACCTTCCAGTCGGCATGGGCGTTGAGTGCTGAGTCGAGATCCATGGTCGCCTCCTTTGTTCTTCAGAGACGCAATAGGACGAAATTCGTATCTACAACCTAAAGGCAAACCCCGGCTTTGAGAGCTCCGCTTCAAGACTATGCCTAATAGAGTTTGCAACTATTCATTTTCATATAGTTTGCGGGCGAACCGCCCGACGGCGTTTGCGGCCGCCGCGCGGCCAAGGCGCGCCAGTCAGCCGACCGCGTAGCCCAGCCGCTGCAGCCGCTCCGCCATCGCCGGGCGCGCCGCGGCCCAGTCTTCCGCCAGCAGGCCCAGGCCCATCACGTCGACCGGGTGGCCGGCCTTGACCACGTGGGCGCGCAGCAGCGCCTCCTGCCGGAAGCCGAACTTCTGGTGCAGTTTCCACACCGCCTCGTTGGTGATCAGCACCTCGCACCACAGTTTGCGCAGCCCCAATTCGCCAAAGGCCCGCTCGATCATCAGGAATTCGACGTAGCCGCCCACCCCTTTGCCGCGCACCGAGGGATCGGCGAGATAGTAGGCCCAGGACGCGCGGCCCTGGACGCGGTCGATGTCGTAGAAGTTGGCGGGGCCGCAGGCGACTCCGTCGACCTCGATGATGCGGTAGTCGCGCCTGGGATCGCCGGCGATGCCGGCGAACCAGCGGGCGTGCTCCTCGGGCGTGATCTGATGCTCGGTGTACATGAACGCCGCCACCTCCGGCGAATTGCGCCAGGCATAGAGGCGGTCCTCGTCGGCGGGCTTCAGCGGGCGCAGTTCGACCTTGGCCATCAGATCCTCCTGTCGCCGCCGAACATCGTCAGGTCCGGACGGGAACGGACGAAGGCGCGCACGTCCTCCGAGGTGAAGGCGGGATTCGCAGGATAGAGCGCGTCGTAGACCTGGCGAACGAACTCCAGATCGTCGGGCCGGTCCACCGTCCAGCGCACCTCACCCTCGTCTGCGTCCTGGCTGATGAAGTCCTGGGCGAAGATTTCGGGATGCCGGTAGAGGTAGGGCGTCACGTGCTCGCGCTCATAGGGGTCCTTGGCCTCGCGGGCGGCGCGCAGCAGGGGCTCGGCGCGCATGACCTCCACGTCCAGCCCCTTGGGGTAGGTGCGGCGTGCGGGGGTGTTGGCGGCGTAGTCCAGGCCGCGATCGAGTAGCAGGGCGACGGTGGCGTCCACGACCTGCGGATCGGCCAGCGGGCAGTCGGCGGTCAGGCGCACGAGCACGTCGGCGGGACCGAAGGCGTCAAGCGCGCCCTGAAAGCGCGCCAGCACGTCGTCCAGCGGGCCGCGATGCACGGGGATGTCGTGCAGGGCCAACATGGCGGCGAGGCCGTCGTCGGAAGGATCGGTCGAGGTGGCGACGGCGATCAGGTCCAACCGCCGCGCGCGTTTCAGCCGCTCGATCTGGCGCAGGATCATCGGCGCCCCGGCCACGTCGGCCATGACCTTGCCGGGCAGGCGCGTGGACGACATGCGGGCTTGCAGCACGGCGAGGATCATCGGCGACATGGTCGCCGATTCCTGCGTTTGCGCTACCGCTTCGCTACTTGAGCGCGGCTACATCCACTCGAGCTTGAGGATCTCGTAGGACTTCACGCCGCCGGGGGTGTTGATTTCCACCACGTCGCCGACTTCCTTGCCGATCATGCCGCGGGCTAGCGGCGAGGTGACCGACAGCCTGCCGGACTTCACGTCGGCCTCGTGCTCGCCGACGATCTGGTAGCGGGCCTCTTCCTCGGTGTCCTCGTCGACCACGCTGACCGTGGCGCCGAACTTCACCTGCTTGCCCGAGAGCTTGGACACGTCGATGACCTGGGCGCGGGCCATCTTGTCCTCGATCTCGGCGATACGGCCTTCGATCCAGCCCTGGCGTTCCTTGGCGGCGTGATATTCCGCGTTCTCCGAAAGATCGCCATGCGAACGCGCCTCCGCGATCGCGGCGATGACACTCGGCCGCTCCACGGTTTTCAAACGCTTCAACTCATCGTCGAGGGCTTGATAGCCCTCGCCGGTCATCGGCACTTTTTCCATCGCGGATTTTTGCTCGGATCGCCCTTGAGAACGTCAAACTGTAAATGAAATGCCGGCCGCGGGCGCATTCGTCCGGGGGCAAAAGCATAGGGTCCGCTTAACGGTGGCGCAAGGGGGAGGTTCCATCCGCCCTTGCTGGGGAGCGACGATCTCCTTCCCCCTCGATGGGGGAAGGCCGGGATGGGGGTGCGGGCAGGCTGCGTCAGGAAAAGTGCCGGAGGAGGTCCCGCCTCCTGCGTCACGTCCGGAAACCGACTGCAAGCACCCCATCCCAACCCTTCCCCATCGAGGGGAAGGGCGAGCTAGTTCTGGGCTGGCTCGCCTAGTTCCCCGCAGGCTCGCGACCCGCGGACTTCGCCAGCGCCGCCCATGTATCGGCCGGTATCACCATTCTGCCAGCGCAAGGCTGACCAAACGTCAGTCTCGCCGTGTCATAGAAGTCCCAAGAGCCAGCCTTCTTGAGCTGAACGTGGATTTCGCTCCAAGGCACCAAGAAGGATCTGCCGAACGGAAAGAAGAATCGATTGGTCCTCACTCGAAGTCCCGTTGGGCAGGCGCTGAGGTTCGTGGGCCACGGCAGGCCGATCGCGCCGACTTGGACCTTTCCGAAGTCAAACCTGGCAACCGCGACGTCCTGATTGTCCGGGAAGCGCCGCGCGATGGAGAGCCAGCCGGATAAGGCGCCTGCGAGAGACCCGACCACCGGCATCAAGACCGCTGTGGCGGCCAGGACGATAGGCAGATCTTCCAGTCGGTGTACCAAGGCTGTTCCCTGTCGCCGTCAGTCCGCCCCGTAGCTCTGCAGCGCGCGCACCTCCAGGGACTCTTCCGTGGCGATGGTGATGGCCTGGGAGGCCGCGAGGGCGCCGGCGGCGGTGGTGTAGTAGGGGATCTTCATCATCAGCGCCGTGCGGCGGATCGAGAAGCTGTCCTGCAGCGACTGCTTGCCCTCGGTGGTGTTGAACACCAGCTGCACCTCGCCGTTCTTCATCCGGTCGAGGACGTTGGGCCGGCCCTCCAGCACCTTCTTGATCGACTCCACCTGCAGCCCGTTCTCACGCAGGTAGACGCCCGTGCCGCCGGTGGCGATGATCTGGAAGCCGGCAGTCTGCAGCAGGCGCGCCGGCTCCAGCATGAACGGCTTGTCGGCGTCCTTCACCGAGATGAACACGCAGCCCTTGGCCGGCAGGCGCGTGCCGCCTCCCAGCTGGCTTTTGGCGAAGGCGCGCGCAAAGGCCGCCAGCGGCGGCTCTCCCGGGCGGATCCAGTCCAGGCCCATGACCTCGCCGGTGGAGCGCATCTCCGGGCCGAGCACGGTGTCGACGCCGGGGAAACGGGCGAAGGGAAACACCGCCTCCTTCACCGCGACATGGTTGAACGGCCTCTCGGTCAGGTCGAAGTCCTTCAGTTTTTTGCCGGCCATGACCTTGGCGGCGATGGCGGCCAGCGGCTTGCCGATGGTCTTGGCGACGAAGGGAACGGTGCGGCTGGCGCGCGGATTGACCTCCAGCACGAAGATGCGCGGGTTGGCCGACAGCGGCTCCTCGATGGCGAACTGTACGTTCATCAGGCCGCGCACCTTGAGCGCCTTGGCCATCTCGACGGTCTGGCGCTTCAGCTCTTCGACGGTCTCCGGGCGCAGGGAGAAGGGCGGCAGCGAGCAGGCCGAGTCGCCCGAGTGCACCCCAGCTTCCTCGATATGCTCCATGACCCCGGCCACATAGACGTCGTGCTCGTCGGCCACGGCGTCGACATCGACCTCGGTGGCGCGCGACAGGTACTGGTCGATCAGGACGGGGCTGTCGCCGGACACCTGCACGGCGGTGGTGATGTAGCGCTCCAGCTGCTCGTCATCGCGGACGATCTCCATGGCGCGGCCGCCCAGCACGTAGGACGGGCGGATCACCACCGGGTAGCCGATCTTGCGCACGGCGGCGAAGGCTTCGTCGCGCGAGCGGGCGATGCCGTTGACCGGCTGGGCGATGTTGATCTTGTGCAGCAGCTGCTGGAAGCGCTCGCGATCCTCGGCCAGGTCGATGGCGTCGGGACTGGTGCCCAGGATCGGCACGCCGGCGTCCTCCAGGGCCTGGGCCAGCTTCAGCGGGGTCTGGCCGCCGAACTGCACGATCACGCCCAGGAGCTTGCCCTTGGACATCTCCACGTCCAGCAGTTCGAGCACGTCCTCGGCCGTCAACGGCTCGAAGTAGAGGCGGTCGGAGGTGTCGTAGTCGGTCGAGACGGTCTCGGGGTTGCAGTTGACCATGATCGACTCCACCCCGATGTCCTTCAGGGCGAAGGCGGCGTGGCAGCAGCAGTAGTCGAACTCGATGCCCTGGCCGATGCGGTTGGGGCCGCCGCCGAGGATCACCGCCTTCTTGGCGCCGGTCGGCTCGGACTCGCACTGGGGAACCTGGCCGAGCGCCCCGGTCTCGTAGGTGGAATACATGTAGGGAGTCTTGGCGAAGAACTCCGCCGCGCAGGTGTCGATGCGCTTGAACACCGGCCGCACGCCGAGCTTGTGGCGCGACTTGCGCACCTCCGCCTCCTTGGCCCCTGTCAGCTTGGCCAGGCGCGCGTCGGAGAAGCCCAGGGCCTTGAGCTTGCGCAGCTCGATGGCGCCCTTGGGCAGGCCGTGGTCGATCAGATAGGCCTCGGTGTCGACCAGGTGCTGGATCTGGCGCAGGAACCACGGCTCGTAGCTGCAGGCCTCGTTGACCTGCTCCACCGACAGGCCCACGCGGAAGGCCTGGGCGATCACTCGCAGGCGGTCGGGAGTCGGCTGGGTCAGGGCCCGCAGGGCGGCCTCGCGCACGGTCTGGTCGTCGGCCTCGTGGGTCAGGCCCGGGATGGCGATGTCGTCCAGGCCGGTCAGCCCGGTCTCCAGCCCGCGCAAGGCCTTCTGCAGGCTTTCGGCGAAGGTGCGGCCGATGGCCATGACCTCGCCCACCGACTTCATCGAGGTGGTCAGATAGGGCTCGGCGCCCGGGTACTTCTCGAAGGCGAAGCGCGGGATCTTGGTGACCACGTAGTCGATGGTCGGCTCGAACGAGGCGGGGGTCGCGCCGGTGATGTCGTTCATCAGCTCGTCGAGGGTGTAGCCCACGGCCAGGCGGGCTGCGACCTTGGCGATGGGGAAGCCGGTGGCCTTGGAGGCGAGGGCCGACGAGCGCGACACCCGCGGGTTCATCTCGATCACCACCATGCGCCCGTCGCGGGGATTGACCGCGAACTGCACGTTGGAGCCGCCTGTCTCCACGCCGATTTCGCGCAGCACGGCGATCGAGGCCGTGCGCATGCGCTGGTATTCCTTGTCCGTGAGGGTCAAAGCGGGGGCGACCGTGATGCTGTCGCCGGTATGCACGCCCATCGGATCCACGTTCTCGATCGAGCAGACGATGATGCAGTTGTCCGCCTTGTCGCGGACGACCTCCATCTCGTACTCCTTCCAGCCGAGCACGCTCTCCTCGATCAGCACCTCGGTGGTCGGCGAGGCGTCCAGGCCCCCCGCCACGATGGTGCGGAATTCCTCGACGTTGTAGGCGATGCCGCCGCCGGTGCCGGCCAGGGTGAAGGACGGGCGGATGATCGCCGGCAGGCCGATGAAGTCCATCGACTCCAGCGCCTCTTCCAGGCTGTGCACCGCGCGCGAGCGCGGGCTCTCCAGGCCGATCTTGTCCATGGCGTCGCGGAATTTCTGGCGGTCCTCGGCCTTGTCGATGACCTCGGCCCTGGCACCGATCATCTCCACGCCGTACTTCTTCAGAACGCCGGAGGCCTCAAGCGCCAGGGCGGTGTTCAGGGCGGTCTGGCCGCCCATGGTCGGCAGCAGGGCGTCCGGCCGTTCCTTGGCGATGATCTTCTCGACCATCGAGGGGGTGATCGGCTCGACGTAGGTCGCGTCCGCCACGTCCGGATCGGTCATGATGGTGGCGGGGTTCGAGTTCACCAGGATGATCCGGTAGCCCTCGGCCCTGAGCGCCTTGCACGCCTGAACACCCGAATAGTCGAACTCGCAGGCCTGGCCGATGACGATCGGGCCGGCGCCGATGATCAGGATGGAGGCGATGTCTGTCCGTTTGGGCATTCAGGGTCTCGTAAGCCAGTCCTCGGGGCGCCCGACGCGCGGGAACGGGCGCGCAGGAATGCGCGGCCGAACAGCTCGACTTGCAGGTTAAGCGGACCGTTTAGAGCGGCCGGAACGGCGGGGCAAGCCAGTACCGACTCCAGGGCCGGATTCTTGATGCGCGGGCGGATTTTGCGCGGGTCGGTGCGTCGCAACAGCGCGGCCCAAAACGGACGGTCTAGTAACCGGAAGAACTTGGTTCTCAAAGATTTCGCGGACCGACCGGCTCAGGGCGCCAGGTTGTAGCCACAAGCATGGTTCGCCAAAGACGCGTAGCGCTTACCAATATTAAAGGTTGCCTTGAAATAATCCCGGTCTGAATGGCCGAGGGTTCATGTACGACGTCTATCTTTGTCTGACCACGCAACACGACTGGCGGCTGGTGATCGTCGCCGTCGCCGTGTGCGCCGTGGCCTGCGCCTCGACCTTCTTCCTTTACGGCAACCTTCCCGCCGAGAAAGGCGGGCGGCGACTGGCGTGGCTGACCATGGTCGGCCTGGTGGCGGGCTCCGGAGTGTGGACCACGCACTTCGTCGCCATGCTGGCTTTCCGCACCGGTTTCCCCGAACGCTACGACGCGCCGGGCACCGCCCTGTCGCTCGTCGCGGTGGTGGCGGCGGCCATGCTCGGCTTCGCCATCGCATCGCGCGCGGGTCCTGGCCGAGACGCGATCTGGCCCCGGCTGTCGGGCGGCCTGGTGGTCGGCCTCGGCGTCGCGGTGATGCACTACATGGGCATGGCCGCCTATCGCACCACGGGCGACCTGACCTGGCGGTCCGGCCGGGTGGTCGAGTCAATCGTGATCGGCGCGATCCTGGCCCCCCTGGCCCTGGCCACCGCCTGGCCCGGCTGCAGCCGCCTGCGGCGCATCGCGGCCGCCGTCCTGTTCATGCTGGGCATCGCGGGACTGCACTTCACCGCCATGGCGGCGGTCTCCATCCTGCCCGATCCCGGCCGCCTGCTGCCCCGCGCCCTGATGTCGAACGACACCATGGCGGGCGCCGCCGTGGCGATGACCGGCCTAATCATCATCGGCGCCGGCGCGGGGGCGATCGTCGACTTCTTCAGCCACCGGCGCGAACTTCAGCGCCTGCGCGACGCGCTCGACGCCATGCCCGACGGCCTGGCCTTCTTCGATGGGGAAGACCGGCTGCAGGCCTGGAACAGCCGCTACGCCGATCTGCGCCTGGGCCTTCCGCTCTACCGCGGCCAGTCGTACCGCGAGATCGTCAGCCAGGGCCTGGAGGGCGGCCGCTTCCTCGGCGAAGGCGTCGACAAGGACGCCTGGCTTGACGAGCGCGTCCGTGTCCGCCGGGAAGGCGGCTGGGTCGACATGATGACCGCCGGCGGGCGCTGGCTGCGCTGCCACGACCGGCGCGCCGCGGACGGCGGCATCGTGACCGTGTTCACCGACATCACCGATCTCAAGCGGGCCGAAGAGACCATGGCCCAGGCGCACGATCTGGCGCAGGAGGCGAGCCTCATCAAGAGCCAGTTCCTGGCCAACATGAGCCACGAGATCCGCACGCCGATGAACGGCATCCTGGGCATGAACGCCCTGCTCATGATGACCAGCCTGACGCCGGCCCAGAAACGCTACGCCGAGGTGGTGCAGTCCTCCGCCGACAACCTGATGGCCATCTTCAACGACATCATCGACGTGGCGCGTCTGGAGGCGGGAGCCGTGGAGATGGCCTCGGTGACCTTCGACCTGCGCGACCTGCTGCGCGAGGCCGAAGCGGAACATCGGCCGGCCGCCCGCGCCAAGGGTCTGGAGCTGGCCCTGGCCCTGGACGATCGGGAAGGCTCGTGGATGCTGGGCGATCCGGCGCGCCTGCGCCAGGTGGTCGCCCATCTCTTGAGCAACGCGGTCAAGTTCACCGACGCGGGCGAGGTGACCCTGGCGATGCGCAGCCGGGCGCTCAACGCCGGTCGGACCTGGTTCCGGATCGAGGTGAGCGACACCGGATCGGGCGTCGCCCCGGACCTTAAGCAGGCCCTGTTCGAACCCTTCCGCCAGGCTGACGGGGGCGCCACGCGGCGTCATGGCGGCGCGGGCCTGGGACTGGCGATCTGCCGCCATGCGGTGCGCCTCATGGGCGGCGCGATCGGCGTGCTCGACCGCGACGGCGGCGGCTCGGTGTTCTGGGTCGAACTGACCCTGCCCAACGCCGCAAAGGACGAGTCGGTCGCGGCCGCCTAGATGCTGGATTTATCGTCGCGCCGCCGGATGGATTGTCTCGCACCGGACCTTATGAAGCGCGGAATTCGACGGT
>Ga0265327_10004191_pt1 | contig 12983 bp, 7 predicted proteins | sample 41621metaG_FD_202089 | JGI IMG/M metagenome (GOLD analysis project Ga0265327, IMG submission 202089) | Rhizosphere microbial communities from Carex aquatilis grown in University of Washington, Seatle, WA, United States - 4-16-21 metaG | ecosystem: Host-associated > Plants > Roots > Rhizosphere >...
AGCAGGATGCCCAGGATCCGGCGAACCTGCTCGCGGTCGGCCCGAATCCGCGGAAGTCCTGTCGCCAGGGTCATCTCGACCCGGACCCCTGGGCGCTCAGACTGAGCATCCATGACCTCGTGCATCAGGGCATGGAGGGAAAAGGCCTCGATGCTCGTGAAGCTGCCGCCCGAGAACTCCAGCAACTGGCGGCTGACGGCCGAGGCCCGCTCCAGGGCGAGCAGGGCGCGATCCAGGAAATGCCGATTGGATGCGTCGGACCTCGAGTGCGCCAGTTCCAGGCTCGTGAGCAGGGACTGGAAGAGGTTGTTGAAGTCGTGGGAAAGCCCGGCGGCCATGAGCCCGAGGCTCTCAGCCTTCTCCTGCTTGGTGCGGGCCCTCATGGCCTGGTGGGTGCCGGTGTGATCTTCAAGAACGGTCAGGAGACAGGTCTCTCCGTTCACCTGGACGGTGGCCACGCCGAGACCGACCTGCAGCATCGAGCCGTCTTCGCGGGCCATGGTCAGGGGCCAATCGCGCAGCACGCGTGCTGCCTGGAGTGACCTCAGCAGGTTTTCGCGCTCCCCGGGAAGGGACCAGATCCCCAGGTCGAGGACCGTCCGACCCAGCGCCGCGCCCCTCGTCCAGCCGAACAGATGGCACCAGGCCTCATTGACCTCGACCAGGAGGCCATCCTCAGCTCGGGTGATGCTCGCAGCAGTGGGGAAAGACTCGAAAAGCTTTCGGAAGCCTGCTTCCGCCTCGCGGAGCGCGGCAGCCTCTCGGCGCTGCTCCGTCACATCGCGGAGTTTCGCCACGGTTGCCCCGTCCCCAAAGGTTTGACTGGGCGGCAGCGCCGCAGCAGACCTTCGGAACCAGCGGCTCTGGCCATCGGGCGACGCGACCTTCAGAAAAGATGGTTTCGATGTCCCGCCGTCCGCAGGGTGTGGGCCTGCAGATAAATCGTCGGCCCCCAAGACCCGGCCCGCTTCATCCTCGACGGTCCAGCCCGGGCCCAGCCCGGTGGTTCCAATCAGGTCCTTCGGATCCCGCCCGAACAGCCGACCGGCCGCGGGATTGCACGCCTTGACGCAGCCATCCTTGCCGTAGATGAGGACGCCATCGCTCAAGGCATCCATCACTGCTGAGTATCCACCTTCCCCTGACACGACTCGATCCAGGCGCCGCGTTCCGAAGTGGCGGGCTGCCCACCAGCCCAGGAGCCCCATGGCCAGCCCAACTCCACCCCAGGGCAGGAGCTCGGACAGCTGCTCGATGGCGCTTGATTCCATGGTGATCCCAAGGGTGCCTGTTGCGACAGACGTAACAGCCATTTTAATGGTTCGAACATAATTGATATATGGGTATTTTTTTCATCCCAACCCAGAAGGGATGCGACCGCAGGCCAACCACAAGAGCTGATGGTTCACGGTTCTTTACTCATCCCGCCGGCACAGGCGTCCGATCCAGAAGGATCTGAACCGGAGCTCTCATGCGCCTTCTGCCTGTCCTGTTGCTCGCCACCGCCTTGACCCTTGTGGCCGATGAGCATGCCGCCCCCGCCTCCAAGGCCAAAGCCAAGCCCCAGCCGCAGGAACATGCCGCCTCGGCGACCCCGGATGCTCATGGAGCCGTTCCTGCTGCAGACGGGCCCGACAGCCCCAGCGCCGCACTGGCAGAGCTCGCCGCCGGCAATGGCCGCTTCGTGGCCGGGAAGCGCGTCCGCACCCTTGACACCGCCCATGACGCCGCCATGCGCGCCGCCCTCGTGGGTGGCCAGGCTCCCTTCGCCGTGGTCATCACCTGCTCGGACAGCCGGGTGGCCGATGCACTGCTCTTCGACCAGGAGGCCGGCCGCCTCTTCACCATCCGGGAAGCGGGCAACGCGCCCGACCTGCAGGGCATCGCCTCCGCCGAGTATGCCGCGGAGCACCTGGGCTCCAAGCTCATCGTGGTCATGGGCCACACCAGCTGCGGCGCCGTGAAGGCCATCCGCGAAGCCAACGGCAAGCCCCTGCCCGGCAACCTCTGGGCCCTTCAAGCCGGAATGTCGGGCCTGCTGGAAAGCACACCGCATGATCCCAACGAGGACACCAAGGCCCATCTCGCACGGCTGGAGGAGGCCAACGCCAAGCGTCAGGCCCAGGCCATCCTGGACCGCTCCACCCTGCTGCACGAGCTGGTGGCCAGCGAGAAGATCTGGATCGTACCCGCCCTCTACAATCTGGCCAGCGGCAAGGTGCAGTTCTTCAAGCCGGTGTCACTCGCAGCCGCCGCGCCAGCACACCACTAGTTCGCTCAAGTTCTTTCATCAGACCTTGGCCGCTCGCCTGACCCGGATTTCAGGCCAGTGGGCAGCCACGCAGTCCGGGCAGATTCCATGGCTGAATGTGGCCTGGGTGCGGGTGCCCAGATAGCTCTCCACCTGCTCCCAGTAGCCCGCGTCGTTGCGGACCTTCTTGCAGTGCGCGCAAATGGGGACGAGCTCTTCGAGCCGTCCAATCTCCGCCTTGGCGTTCACGAGACGGATGAGGAGACGCTCGGCACGTCCGACCATGGCCACGACCAGCACATTGGTCAGGATCCCGAGGGCAATGCAAGTGAGGAAGATCGTGCAGGCCATGTTGACTGAATGGCGGGCGAAGGGAGACTGGAACCAGGCAAAGGCCAAGGCTCCAATGGCGGCGATGAGCGTCAGGGTGAAAAGGCGCCGGTTCCGCTGGAGCAACCCGCTGATGACCAAGGTCGGAGCAAAATTGAAGAGCCTCGTGGGGTCCTTGACCCAGATTGACCCGACCGCCAGGTTGATGAAGAGCAGAGTCATCGCCAGGGCAAACGCGGCATCGGTTCGCTCCTGGCCGGGCTGTTGATGCTTCAGGAAGAATCCCACCATCACCAGCAGGAGGGCTGAAAGGGTGGGCGTGATCAATAGGATGGGCGGGAACCCAGGTTCGCGGGCCTGCATCACCCGCGCCGCGGCGACCAGAAAAGCAATGGCTGCAATGCCCCAGCACAGGGAGAGAAACAGCCTCTGGAAGAGGATGTCGAGGGAGCGTCGAGGATCGCGTCTGAGGTTGGGAGGGTTCACGGCCATACCTCCGGAAAAGGACGGTACTCGGCTTGGGTTGGTTGGCAGAAGTCTACGACCTGGTTCTCCACCGGCGGCTGACTTTTACCCGTCCTTCCGTTGTTGACCCAATTCCAGATCGCGCTGCGGCATGGTTCCGGCAGAATGAACGACATGGACGCCCAAGAATTCCGCCGCCTCGGATACCAGCTCGTGGACTGGATCGCGGACTACCGCGAAGGTCTGGAGCGCCTGCCCGTCATGAGCCAAGCCCAGCCCGGGGACATCCGGGCAGCCTTCCCGGACCACCCGCCGCTCAAAGGTGGACGCATGGACGTCGCCCTGGCGGCCCTGGAGCGGGACGTGATGCCCGGCATCACCCACTGGAACCATCCCTCCTTCTTCGCCTACTTCCCCAGCAACACCAGCTACGCCTCGATCCTCGGCGACCTGGCGGCCTCGGGCATCGGCGCGCAGGGCATGAGCTGGCAGACCAGCCCCGCCGCCACCGAAGTCGAAGAGGTGGTTATGGACTGGCTGCGCCAAATGGTGGGCCTCAGCCCCGCCTTCACCGGCGTCATCCACGACACCGCCAGCACCGCCACCTTCACGGCCCTGCTCTGCGCGCGCGAAAAGGTCTCGGACTTCTGCCAGAACACCGAAGGCCTCCAGAGCGGCGAAGCCCCCCTGGTGGTCTACGCCAGCGATCAGGGCCACAGCTCCATCGAGAAGGCCGCCCTGCTGGCGGGCTTCGGCCGAGCCTTCCTGCGCCTGATTCCCACCGATGAGAACCATGCCATCCGCCTAGACCTGCTGAAGGAGGCCATCGAGCAGGACCTCGACATCGGCCTGCGGCCCTGCGCACTGGTCGCCGCCGTGGGCACTACGGGCACCACCGCCGTGGACCCCGTGGCCGCCATGGCGGATCTCGCCCAACAGCACGGCCTGTGGCTGCACGTGGATGCGGCCCTGGCGGGCACGGCCATGGTCCTGCCCGAGTGCCGCTGGATGTGGGAGGGCGTGGCGCGGGCCGACAGCCTGGTGTTCAACCCCCACAAGTGGATGGGCGTGGGCTTCGACTTCAGCGCCTACTACGTGCGCGATCCCCAGCACCTCATCCGCGTGATGAGCACCAACCCCAGCTACCTGCGCACCGCTCAGGATGGCCAGGTGAGCAACTTCCGCGACTGGCACATCCAGCTGGGCCGCCGCTTCCGCGCCCTCAAGCTGTGGTTCTACCTCATGGACGTGGGCGTGGAGGGCCTGCAGGCGCGGCTCCGCCGCGACCTCGACAATGCCCAGTGGCTCATGGCCCAGGTCGACGCCGATCCCGAATGGGAGCGCCTCGCGCCGGTGCCGCTACAGACCGTATGCATCCGCCATCTCAGGCCCGGCCTCGATGAAGCTGGTCTCGCCGCCCACAACCTGGGCCTGGCCCGCCGCGTGAACGACAGTGGCAAGGCCTACCTCACGCCCTCGATGCTGAAGGGCAAGCAGATGCTCCGCGTGAGCATCGGCGCCGAGACCACGGAGCGGTCCCACGTCGAAGCGCTGTGGGAAGCCCTGAACGCCGCAGCCCAGGCCTGAAGCCCGACTCAGTTCCAGTGTTTCTGCCGGGACCACTCAGCCCGGATGGACAGCTTGGGACCGCGGCACAGATAGATCGGGCGGTTCTCTTCCGCCATGCCCCAGGGATGGTGGTGGACGGCTGCCACCTGCACCGATTCGAAGACCCGGGACAGGCCTTCATCGCACCCCAGGCAGATGTAAGTTGTGTAGTCGCGATCCGGTGGCGCCCAGAACGAGTGCGCCTGATGGGCGCAGAAGGCCTTTGGCAGTCCCCGGGCCGGGCCCAGGTGATTGATGGCACCGGCCTCGCCGTAGTTGGCAGCGTAAATGGCCGTGTTGGCGCGCTCCTCCGGGGTCAGTGATTGATAAATCCGAGCCACTTCATCCGTCATCTCGGGCCAGCCGAACTGATCGCCCAGGCGCTGATCCAGCGGCCCCTCGTGGTTCACCTCCAGCTTGTCGGCCTTGAGCCCGACGGCCTTCTGGTAAGCCAGCAGCTGGCCCGGGGGCAGGAAGGGCAGCAGGGCGGGAATGAGCACTGCTGTAACGGCAACGACGACGGTGAGAAGCGCCGCCTTGGGCCAGACCCGGCCGCGGCTCCAGGCCCGCCGAGCCAGCCAGTCCTCCACCGTTACGGCGCCCGCCGCGAACAGCATGGGGTAGATGGCGGCCAGGTAGTAGTCCTTGGCGTGGAGCTTCATCATCAGTGCCAGCATGCCCAGGTAGAGAATCCCCAGCACCCGCAGCCGACGCTGGCGGCCGAACAGCAGCGAGCCGAGCCCGGCGAACCAGATGGGGAAGAGCAGTGGATGGAGGATCAGGATCTGCTGGCGGATGAACGGCCAGGGGCCCAGCACCACGTTCTTGCCCATGCGCTGGATGTTGGCCATGTCCTCCAGCAGTGGATAGTCATGACGGACCTGCCAGAGCAGCGTGGGCAGGAAGATGACCAGCGCGAGGAGCCCCGCGGCCCAGAGCCAGGGCTTGGTCAACTCCCGCCGAAGGGGCGTCAGCAGAATGGCGATGAGTGCCGCCAGCCCGAAGACCAGCATGGCGTATTTGTTCTCGAGCCCCAGACCGGCCAGCACCCCGAACCACAGCCAGAGGCGTGAGTTCCCGGTGCGCACGACTTCGATGATCACGGCCACGCAGCCCATCCAGAACAGCGGCTCGAAGGCGCCCACGCAGAGGATGCTGTCCATGCCGAGGAAGATGGGCGCAACAAGCACGCATACACCAGACAGCCCTTGGGCGAAGCGGCCGCCACCCAGCTGCCGCGTCAGCCCCATGCCGATGGCCACCGTGCCAGCCCCCGCCAGGGCCGGCAGCAGGCGCACGGCGGGCAGCGAGCCCCCCAGCCACAACGCGACCTTGGCGTAGCCCGCGATCAGCGGCGCATCATCCACATAGCCCCAGCCCAGGTGCCGGGCGCAGTCCAGGAAGTACAGCTCATCGCGGAAGAAACCGTAGGCCTGGCTCGACAGGAGATGCAGCAAAAGCTTGAGGCCAACGAGCAGGCCCAGCAGACGCCAGTCCTGCGGCGCGAGGTTCCATCGGACGGGTTCGGCAGTCGAGTCCTGGCGATGGCCCACGGTGGCGTCTCCTTGAGGTTGGGTACTTGAGGTTGGGTATTCGGGGGATCCGTGGAAGACCCCCGGGAAGGTTAGTGGTCACCCATAAAAATGGCCACGGAATCCGGGCAGGCCTGGAGGGCCATCGTCCTCACATTCAGCCCTTGTGGGAACAGGTAAGATGCCCCCACACTGGTCCCATCATGTCCCGTTCCCTGAACCTCAACCCGCGCCCTAGCCACAGCATTCCGGTGGCCGGAGGGAGCGTCTGATCTGACCGGTCATTCCCGCACTCCCGCCCCCGACCTTCCAAGTTCGGGGGTTTTTTCTTGATGAGGTTTCCGTGCAAGCTCCGCAGCGAAACGACTTTGCCTCAGCCCGACGGATCGTCCTGAAGCTGGGCACCCAGGTGGTGGTGGACACTGAGGGCCGCCCCGCCCTCAGCCGGCTCTATGGCCTCATGGAGAGCGTCGCGGAGCTGCGTCGCCGCGGAGCCCAGCCCGTGCTGGTGTCCTCAGGCGCTGTGGGCCTGGGAGCTCGGCAGCTGGGCCTCCAGCCGCAGAGCCTCGCCCAGAAACAGGCCTGCGCGGCGGCCGGCCAGGGCCAGCTGATGTCCATCTACCAGGAGGGCTTCGCGCGCATGGGCCTGTGCGCCGCGCAGGTGCTGCTCACGGAGGACGACTTCGCCGATCCCATCCGCCACGGTAATCTGCGCCACACGCTGGAGACCCTCCTCGAACTTGGCGCGATCCCTGTGCTCAACGAGAACGACACGGTCTCCACCCTGGAGCTGGAGCGGCCGGGCCCCGGCCCCCGGCCGGTCTTCAGCGACAACGACCACCTGTCGGCCCTGGTCGCATCCCACCTGGAGGCGGACCTCCTCATCCTCCTCTCCGATGTCACCGCCCTGCACACCGACAACCCCGGACTGCGCCCCGACGCCGAACCGGTGGTCGAGGTGCCCTTCGGCGCCGACCTGCCCGTGCAGCTGGAGGGCACCTCCAGCCGCGGCCGGGGCGGCATGGTCAGCAAGGTCGAGGCGGCCCGCGCCGCCGCGCGGTCGGGCGTGCCCGTGGTGCTGGCGTCGGGCCATGCCGCCCACATCCTTGATCGGATCCTGGCCGGCGAGCCCGTCGGCACCTTCTTCCATCCCGCGCTGCTGGGGGTCCAGCCATGAGCGAGCCTCGCACCGACATCACCGCCCTGGCCGAAGCCGCCCGGCGGGCTTCCCGCCAGCTGGCCACCACCTCCACCGAGCAGCGCAACGCGGTCCTGAACCGATTGTCCGAGGCCCTGGACGCGCACAGCACCCGGCTCCTGGCGGCCAACGCAGAGGATGTGCGGGCCGCAGAAGGCACCCTCGACGCTTCGACCCTGCAGCGACTCCGCCTGGATGACACCAAGGTCAGCGCCATGGTCGACGGCCTGCGGGCCGTGGCCGCCCTGCCCGACCCATTGCACCAGGTGCAGCTCTGCCGCGAGCTGGATGCGGGGCTGGAGCTCACCCGCGTGAGCTGTCCTCTCGGTGTACTCTGCGTGGTGTTCGAGGCGCGCCCCGAGGCCCTCATCCAGATCAGTGCCCTGGCCCTCAAGAGCGGCAATGCGGTGCTGCTCAAGGGCGGCCGCGAGGCGCAGCATTCCAACACGGCACTCACGGCCCTCGTCCAGGCGGCATTGAAGGCCTCGGGTCTGCCGGAAGCCGCCGTGCAGGGCCTTCCCGACCGTGAGGCCGTGCACGCCCTCCTGCAGCGCCCCGACCTAGTGGACCTCGTCATCCCCCGCGGCTCGAAGGCGCTGGTCCAGGCCATTCAGGCGGCCACGCGCATTCCCGTGCTCGGCCACGCCGACGGCGTGTGCCACATGGTGCTGGATGCGGCCGCCGACACCGCCATGGCCGTGGCCCTGGTGCGGGATGCGAAGCTGCAGTACCCCGCGGCCTGCAATGCGGTGGAGACCTTGCTCATCCACCGGGACGCGGCGGCGCGGCTCCTGCCGGCCCTGGTGGCAGACCTCGAGCCGCGCGGCGCAGAGCTGCGGGGTTGCCCGGCCTGTCGGGAGCTTGTGCCCTCGCTGCTGCCAGCCACTGAGGCCGACTGGGACGCAGAATACGGCGCACCCATCCTGGCCATGAAAGTGGTCGCCGACCTGGATGAGGCCCTTGCGCACATCCGACGCCATGGCAGCGGACACACCGAAGCCATCGTCACGGAGGATGCGGCCGCGGCCGCCCGCTTCCTGGCGGAGGTCGACGCCGCCGGGGTCTTCCACAACGCCTCCACCCGCTTCGCCGATGGCTTCCGTTACGGCTTCGGCGCCGAGGTCGGCATCAGCACGGGCCGCATCCACGCGCGTGGGCCGGTGGGACTGGAGGGCCTGCTCAGCCACCGCTACCTGCTGCGCGGCCAGGGTCAGGTGGTGAGCGATTACACCGGCCCAGCAGCGCGAAAGTTCAGACACAAAGACAAAAGAATTAATGAGTCATAAGGCCCGTTTATGCGCTGGTGACAGGATATGGATTCAGTCCGCACCATGCCTCGAAACACAGGGGATCGGACCATCACCAATCAAACACATCGTCAAAATTTTTCACTTTCCGATTGCCTTCACCCCATTCCCGATCCCTGCTGGCCCGGATGAACTGCTACGCTTATTGAAAGCATGTCGTCCTTGCGAATCCGCAGGGGCGACCTTTTCATATCGGCCCACCTGCGTTCTGCCCGCACCTGGAGGATCCGTGTCCGTGCTGCTCTCGCCCGAGACCCCCGCGTTTGCCGTTCCCGAGGCGAACCTTGTCCCCGTGAGCGATCACCTGGGCCGGATGGCGCCCATTCCCGCCTCCCGCATGTTCCTCATCAACAAATCACTGAAGGTCTTCCAGGAGAAGCAGCCCGGCGTGCCGGTCTTCGATGCCAGCCAGGGCGATGGCGGCGCCTCGCTGCCCGGCGTGCCGGAGGCCCTGCTGGACCGTGCCTTCGAGCTGCAGAAGCAGCACGGCACCGCCTACGACATGCCCTTCGGCACCGAGGCCTACCGCAAGATCGTGGCGGAGTCCTACTGGAAGCTGGCGCCTGACACGGGCTGGGGCACCGCAAATGTCATCGGCACCCAGGGCGGCCGCGACGGCCTGCAGAAGGCCTACCAGGCCATGCTGGCCCTGGGCCACGGCCGTCAGGGCGATGTGATAGTGGTCAGCCGCGTGCCCTGGATCAGCTACAACTGGGGACCGTACGGCATCGGAGCCAATGTGATGTGGGCGCCCGGTCGCGCTGAGGAAGGCTGGGCCTACTCCGAAGACGGCATTCGCGCCTGCGTCACCGAAGCCGCGAAGAGCGGCCGCAAGGTGGCAGGTCTCGTCATCACCAGCCCCGACAACCCCACGGGCCAGACGCTCACCCTGCAGCGCCAGATCGAGCTGGCCCGCGCCGCGCTGGAAGCGGGCGTCGCCTTCGTGCTCTTCGACTGGATGTACCACGCCGTGGGCGACGATGAGCCCTACGACGTGAACGTGCTGCTGCGCGCCTTCGAGCCCGAGTTGCGCAAGCGACTCATGGTGCTGGACGGCATCACCAAGAGCCTGGGCGGCTCCAACATCCGCAACTGCCACCTGCTGGCCGATGCCGAGGTCACCAAGACCATCGTGGCCCAGTCCTCGCACACCGTGATCCCCTCCTTCTTCAGCCTGGCCGTGGCCATGGCCGCCTACGAGAAGGGCCTGCAGGTCGCAGCCGCGCCCATCGTCGGGCCCTGCCGCACCAGCCGCGCCTGGATCCGCGAGTTCCTCAAACAACAGGGCCGCACGCACATCATCGGCCAGGGCTACTACGCCTTCATCAAGGTGGCCGATGCGCTGCAGGCCAAGGGTTGGGCCGACTCCGAGCCCCTGGGTCAGCACCTCGCCGAGAACCATGGCGTGGCCGTAGTGCCCGGCGCCTTCTTCAGCCCCTATGGCGCGGAGTGGATCCGCTTCTCCTACGCGACGCCCGTGGAACGCACGCAGGGCGCTGCCGAACGGCTGCTGGCGGCCCTCAAGGGTCTGGAGGCCTAGTGTTTGATCTGAACGCGTTCGTCGAGAAGTTCCAGCTGGCCCGGCAGACCGCGCTGGAGACCCGTCCCTCCGGCGGCCTCTGCGGCCTGGAGTTGGAGTGGAACCTCATGGATCCCCAGTTCCGGCCCCTGCTCACCGTGGGCACGGGACCGGACCGCATGTCCTTCGTGGACCACCTGCGCGCCAAGGTGCTCGCGCCCTGGACCGAGGAATACCACCAGCTCGAAGTCTTCCACTGGATGATCGAGTTCGTCACCAAGCCCTACCACACCCCCAAGGGCGCCGTGTACGAAGGTCGCCTGCTGGAAGGCGCGCTCATCAACGCCCTGGCCAAGGCGGGCCGCGCCTTCGGCGAGCCGCTCCACTACTGGCACGGCAACCTCCTCGTGCTGCCCAAGATCGGGCCCGACTGCGTGCCCGAGTCCTGGCATCTGGCCAAGCGCCGCTACCTCCAGCGCTGCGTGGACATGTACGGCACCGAGCTGGCCACGGCCGGCACCCACTCCAACCTGAGCCTCCCCGAGCCCATGCTGGCCTGGGACTTCATGCACCTGCCCGCCGCCGAGCGCGGCGACACGCACCTGGACGACTACAAGAACCAGGTCTACATCACGGGCACGCGGCTCATGCGCGCCTTCGCCGCCGTGTTCATCGCGGCCAGCGCCAGCACGCCCCTGCAGGCCTCCGAGGAGGACGGCAAGCCCGTGGTGCGCCTTACGCCGTTCGAGTCCGTGCGCAACCTCACCTTCCCGAACCCGCCGGCGCTGGATGTGCCCGACCTCAACCGCAGCCACCCCGACTACCTGCGCCTGTCCTACGAGCTGGTGCGCAGCGGCGTGCGCTTCGGCAACAACAACTGGATCCCCGTGCGCGCCCGCTCCCAGGCCGAGCCCGTGGAGCGCCTCATCCAGGTCACCAGCGACCAGCTGCACGACATCTACGCCCGCGGTCTCTTCGCCGCCGGCGAGACGCGCAACGTGGAGGACATGGCCGCCCAGATCGAGCGGCAGAACCTCTTCGCCCGCATCGACCTGCCCATGGCCCGCGTGGAAGTGCGCACGGACGACCCCTGCCATGACCTGGCGCTCGATGTCGCCAACCTCACACTGAAGCACCTGCTGCTGCTCCGCTTCTACGCCGACCCCGACTTCGCCCGCGGCTTCCGCTACGACGCCGAGGACATCAAGCGCGCCCGCCGCAACGAGAAGCTGGCGGCGATGGAGGGTCTGAAGGCCGTCATCGAGGATCCCCTCACCGCCAAGCCCATCGCCCTGTCCGCGTTCCTCGACTGGACGCTGCAGCAGATGCGTCCCATGGCTGAAGCGTTGGGCCTCTGGGACGACCTGCAGCCCCTGCGCGACCTCGCCGCCGGCGCGCCCAGCACCGCCGAAAAGATCCGCCAGCGCCTGAAGGCCCGGCTCGGCACCTCGGACATCGTGCCCGCCGACCTGCTGGTGGGTCTGGCCGAAGCCCGCAAGGAACAGGTCCGTGGCGACGTGGAGACCATCACTGCCCACCTCGCCGACCTGGGCGGCGAGCAGGGCAAGCTGCGCGACTTCGTGGAGCATGCGCGGGACGAAGTGCACCTCGATCCCCAGGCCCCCGTGCGCTTCCAGCCCCGGCCCGAGGCCCTGGTGGAGACGGAATACCCCGACAAGACCACCGAGGTGCTGGACCTCTCCCAGCGCCTCGTGCGCATCCCCAGCGTCACCGCCTGCCCCCAGGAGCGCCTGCCTGAGGTGCACCGCGCCGCCACCTTCGTCTACGACTACCTGCGCAACCACGGCGTGCCCGTGCGCACCTTCGATGCGGGCCCGTTTCCGGCGGTGTTCGCGCACTTCCCCGGCGGCGAATTCGCCCCGGCCATGCTCTGCGGCCACTTCGACGTGGTGGAGCCCGAACCCGACGACAGCCAGTTCGAGCCCAAGATCGAGGGCGACTACCTCTGGGGCCGCGGCGCCGCGGACATGAAGACCGTGGTGTCCACCTACCTGGTGTGGATGAAGGACACCCTCAAGAAGGGCGCGCCCTACCCGCCTGTGAACCTGCTGCTGCTGGGCAACGAGGAGAACGGCGAGCTCGAGCCCATGGGCACGCCCCACGTGCTGAAGGTGCTCAAGGAAGAGGGTCACGGGTACGAGCCGTCCTTCCTCATCGCGGGTGAACGCACGGGCGAGAAGGGCACGGAACTCTGGGGCGAGGTCTGCACCCAGAACCGCGGCGTCCTGCGCTTCGAGCTGGTGGCCCACGGCACCCGCGGCCACAGTGGCCTGGCGGGCGGCGCTGACCTCACTGAGCGCCTGCTGAGCGCCCGCGAGGCCCTGCGCGAGCTCTTCGCGAAGCACCTGACGCTGAAGTCTGCGAATGGCTGGCAGTCCCTGGCCCGCTTCGCCTACATCCAGGTGGGCACACCCGGCGTCTTCAACATCACGCCGGATCGCGGTGCCCTGGGCGTGGAGATCCGTCCCATTCCCCAGGATGATGTGTCCTCGATGCGCAGTGAGATCGAGGCCCTCGTGGCCGAGCGCCAGCTTGAGTTCATTCCCTCAGCCTGGGAGCCCGGCGTGGCCTGCGATCCCGAGAACCCCTACCTCAAGGCGCTCCTCGCGGGCATCACCGCCGCTGGGGGCGACGTGCGCATCGGCCGCAAGGGGGCGGGCACCTCCGCGCGCTTCGCGCCGGGCGGGCAGGCGGTGGTCTGGGGCCAGACGGGCATCGGCCCCCACGCCGCCGGCGAACGCCACTACATCCC
>Ga0265327_10004192_pt1 | contig 12980 bp, 7 predicted proteins | sample 41621metaG_FD_202089 | JGI IMG/M metagenome (GOLD analysis project Ga0265327, IMG submission 202089) | Rhizosphere microbial communities from Carex aquatilis grown in University of Washington, Seatle, WA, United States - 4-16-21 metaG | ecosystem: Host-associated > Plants > Roots > Rhizosphere >...
TGCTCCCAGGTCCAGGCCGAGTCCGCCTGATAGCGGCGGAAGGCCTCCAGGCTGGTGGCGATCGGGCCGGCATTGCCGGACGGACGCAGCCGCATGTCGACCTCGTAGAGCGCCCCTTCGCCGGTCTGGGCCGTCAGCGCGGTGACCAGGCGCTGGGTCAGGCGGGCGAACCAGGTCGACACCGCCAGCGGTCGCGGGCCATCCGATTCCTCGGCCGCCTCGGGGGCGTCGTAGATCAGGATGAGGTCGAGGTCCGAGGTGGCGGTCATCTCGCCACCGCCCATCTTGCCCATCGCCAGCAGGCACCAGCCGCCGCCGGCGATACGGCCGTGGGCGCGGGCGAATTCCTCCTCGACCTGGACGGCCATGCGGCCGAGCACGGCGTCGGCGATGTCGGTGAAGGCGTGGGCCGCCTGTTCGGGCTCGATCAGGTTCCGCAGGATTTGCACGCCCACCTGGAACTTGCGGTCGTTGGCCCAGCGTCGGCTGATGTCCAGCACCTCCTGGACGTCGCCGGCCTCGGCCAGGGCGCGGCCCAACTCGGCGGCAAGCACGGCGACGGGCGGCGTCGGGTCGAAGAAATTGGCTTGCAGCACGCTGTCGAGCAAGGTGGTGTGGCGGGCCAGGTGCAGCGCCAGGCTGGGAGCGTTGCCCATGATCTCGGCCACCAGTTCCAGCAGCGACGGGTTGGCGTGGAACAGCGAGAACAGCGGCACCCCGGCCGGTAGCCGCCCAAGGAAATCGTCGAAACGCAGGAAGGCGTCGTCGGGGTGGGCGGTGGTCGCCATCGCCGCCAGCAGCGCCGGCGTCAGTTCGGTCAGCATCTCGCGGGCGCGGGTCGAACGGGTGGCGCGCACCCTGCCGTGGTGCCAGCCGCGGATGGTCGAACACACGGCGTCGGCGTTGGCGAAGCCCATCGTGGCGATGGTGTGCAGGGTCTCGGGATCGTTCTCGCCGCCGGTGAACACCAGATTGCCCTGGGCGCCGAGGGCGGGGGCGTCCTCGAACAGCCAGGCGTAATGGCGTTCGACAACCTTCAACTGCCAGGTCAGCGCCGCCGCCATCGCCTCGGCATCGGCATGGCCGAGGAATTTCGCCAATTCCTCCAGCCGGCGGGAATCAGAGGGCAGGGTCTGGGTCTGCTGGTCGTCGATCATCTGCAGCCGGTGCTCGATCGTGCGCAAGGCCCGATAGGCCGCCTCCATTTCGGCCGCCACCGCCTCGCCGATATGGCCGGCCGCCTTCAAGGCCGCCAGCGCCGCCAAGGTGCCGGACAGCCGCAACTCGGGCTGACGGCCGCCCCAGATCAGTTGCTGGGTCTGGACGAAGAATTCGATTTCGCGGATGCCGCCGCGCCCCAGCTTGATGTTGTGGCCGGCCACGGCGATGGTGCGGCCGCCGCGATAGGCGTTGATCTGGCGCTTGATCGAATGGATGTCCTGGATGGCGGCGAAATCCAGCGACTTGCGCCAGATGAACGGCTTCAGGAACTTGATGAAGGCGGCCCCGGCCTCGCGGTCGCCGGCCACCGGGCGGGCCTTGATCATCGCCGCCCGTTCCCAGTTCTGGCCGAAGCCCTCGTAGTAGGCCTCGGCGGCCAGGGTCGACACCGCCAAGGGCGTCGAGCCCGGATCGGGGCGCAGTCTAAGGTCGGTGCGGAAGACGTAGCCGTCGGCATTGCGCTCGTCCAGGCAGCGCACCAGTTCGCGGGTCAGGGCGATCATGCATTCCGGCAGGCTGCGGCGGCCCCGGTAATGCAGCTTCTCGTGGTCGTAGAGCACGATCAGGTCGATGTCGCTGGAATAGTTCAGTTCGCCCGCCCCCAGCTTGCCCATGCCGAGAACGATCAGCCCCGATCCGCGCTCGGGCGCTTCCGGGTGGGGCAACATCAACTCGCCGCTGGCGTGGGCGCGGCGCAGCAGGCAGGCGGCGGCCAGGCTGGCCGAGGTTTCGGCGAAGCGGCTGAGCGCGCCGGTGACCGCTTCCAGCGGCCAGGCGCCGCCGATATCGGCCAGCGCCACCAGCAGCGCGCAACGACGTTTGGCCTGGCGCAGCCGGGTCATCAGGCGGTTCTGGTCGGCTTCTTCGCCTAGGTCGGCGGTGACGTCCGCAAGCAGCGCGGCAAAGGCCGCGTCGGGGCCAAGCTCAAGGGTTTGGCGAAAGGTGTCGGGTTCGTGGATCAGGCAATGGCTGAGAAACGGCGACCCGCCGAAGACGGCGTTCAACAGCGCCGCCGGCTTTCCGTCTCGGGCGGCGCCGCGCATGAACGCGGCCAGTCCGGCGTCGGCGGTTTCGGTGGCCGCCGCCAGCCAATCGTCCATGCCGCGTCCGGCCGCCCGGGGATCGGCGGCGGTGGGCAGATCCCGGGAAAACGAAAAGTTCACCTTATTGGCGCCAAAGTGTTGTAGTCACTTACTCTGGTCAATGCCAAGGGTGGGGTCAAGTCGGCGATGGAGAAGGGACGGCGTGGTTCACGGCGCGGTTAGACATCTGTTTCAGGTGCTTGGAACCTGTGCCGTCGGCCTGCTGATTGCGGTTCCCCTGCTGGTCTGGCGGCTGTCGAGCGGCCCGATCGCGCTTGACTTCATGACCCCTTACATCGAGGCGGCGCTGACCGGCCGCGACAACAGCTTCCGGGTGCAACTGGACGGCACCGTGCTGGGGATCGCCGAGAACCGCCGCCTGCTGGAAATCCGCGCGCTGGGCGTCAAGGTGTTCATCGGCGGCGGCGAGCAGCCGATGGTCACCGTGCCGCAAATGGCGCTGACCCTCAACGGCCATGCCCTGCTGAGGGGGGAACTGGCGCCCAATTCGATCCGCATCTGGGGCCTGAAGGTCAAGCTGGTGCGCGAGGCGGACGGCTCGTTCGCCTGGGGGGTCGGCGACAGCGGCGAGCCGGGGGAATCCGGCTCCTTCGCCACTCGTCTGGTCGACGCGCTGGTCGGGTTGCCCGATCCGTCGAAGCCTGGCCGGCTGTTGCAGCGGCTGGCGGTCGTCGATGCCGATTTCGTGCTGGAGGACCGGGCGCTTGGGCTGATCTGGCACGCGCCGGGGACCAAAGTCCAAGCCCGCCGCACCGCCGCCGGGTTGGAGGCCGAGGCCGATCTGCCGCTCGATCTCGACGGCGATCTCAGTGCGCTGGCGGCCAAGCTGACCTACCGTCGCGACGGCGATCTGGTCGATGCCGAGGTGCGCCTGGGCGGCCTTCGACCGGCGCAGTTGGCGCGGCTGGGCGGCCCTCTCGGCCCCCTGGCGGCCCTCGATATGCGGGTGGCGGGAACCGTCGGCGGCCGCGGCTCGTTGTCCGGCGGCGTCGCCGAAATCGCCTTCGACCTGTCCGGCGACGCCGGCGGCATCACCCTGCCGGCCCCCGTCGACGCCACCCACCGGCTGGCCGGAACCCGGCTGCGCGGCCGGCTGTTCGACGATTTCCACCGCCTGCAACTGGACGAGCTGTCGGTCGATCTGGGCGGCCCGGTGATTTCACTATCGGCGGCGGTGGACGGTCTGGGCGGCGACGTGGCGGTCAAGGCCGAAGCGGTGATCCGCGAGGTGCCGTTCGATTCGCTGCCGACGTTGTGGCCCAAGGCGCTGGCGCCCAATCCGCGCGCCTGGGTGACCGGCAACATGAGCAAGGGCGTCGCCCACGAGGCGCGCGCCACGCTGACGGGACGGGCGCCCGGCGGCAATCCCGACGCCTTCGAGATCGACAGCCTGACCGGTGAGTTGAAGGCCGACGGCGTCACCGTCGATTACCTGCGGCCGATGCCGCCGGTCAAGAATGCCGCCGCCGTCGCCACCTTCGACACCAAGGCCTTCCGTATCGCCCTGAAGGGCGGCGAAGTCTATGGCCTGTCGGTCAAGGACGGTACCGTGATCCTGGGCGGCCTCGACGCCCCCGACCAGTTCGCCGACATCGACTTGGCGATCGAGGGGCCGGCCCCCGACGCGCTCAAACTGATCGACCATCCGCCGCTGCGCTACGCCCAGGCGCTGGGGGTCAAGCCCGAGACGGTGGGCGGCTGGGGCGCCACCCGCCTCAAGCTGACCTTCCCGTTGCTGGCCAATCTGCGGCTGGACGACGTCGGCATCGGCGCGCATGTGCAGCTGAAGGATGCCAAGGTCCCCGACGTGCTGATGGGGCTCGACATGACCAACGCCAATCTGGCGATGGACATCGACGCCAAGGGGCTGGACGCCAACGGGCCGGTGGTGCTGGGCACCGTGCCGGCCAATCTGCAATGGCGCGAGAATTTCTCCGCCAAGAACGCCCCGTTCCGCAGCCGCTACGTGATCAAGGCGGCGCGGGTGGACGAGGCCCAGCGCCGGCAGTTCAACCTTGACGGTCCGCCGTTCGTCGCCCCCTGGGTCGACGGCCCGGTGGCGGCCGAGGTGACCGCCACCCTTCAGGCCGGCGGCAAGACCGATATCGAGGCCCAGGTCGATCTGTCGCCGGCGCAGATGAGCCTGCCCGGTCTCGGCTGGCGCAAGGAGGCGCGCACCACCGGCGGCGCCCATGCCCTGGTCAAGCTCGACAAGGGCCGCCTGGTTTCGGTGCCCAATTTCTCGGTGATCGCCGGCGATTTGCAGACGACGGGGGCGGTGTCGTTCGGCCCGGACGGCAAGATCAGGCGGGTCGATTTCGACCGCGTCACCTACGGCCGCACCGACATCCAGGGCGGCATCGGCTTCCGTCCCGGCGGCGGTCTCGACATCGTCGGCAAGGGCGCCAGTTTCGACGCCCAGTCGATCGTGTCATCGAGTCCCGAGGATGGGCCGCCGCGCAAGGGGGCCAAGAAGGACGACCTGCCGCCGATGAGCGTCAGCGGCGCGGTGAAATCCCTGTGGCTGTCGAAGCAGGGCAAGCTGACCAATGCCACCGCCCAGCTGTCGCGCGACGCCAAGGATTGGCGGTCGATGTCGGTGAAGGGCGGCCTTGGCGACACCAAATCCTTCAGTCTTCAGCTTGGGCAGGACGGGCCGACGCGGCGCGCGGTCAAGCTGGCCTCGGACGATGCCGGCGCGGTGATGAAGGCCTTCGACTTCTACGACCATCTGGTCGGCGGCAAGCTCGACGTCGACGCCGCCTACGAGGACGACAAGGACACCCAGCCGCTGGTCGGCGCCATTCACATCTCCGATTACAGCGTGGTGCAGGCCCCGGCGCTGGCGCGGCTGCTGACGGTGGCGATGCTGACCGGCATTGTCGACGTGCTGCAAGGCCAGGGCGTCGCCTTCACCACGCTGGACGCGCCCTTCACCTTCGCCGACGGCCTGCTCCGGGTGAAGAACGCCCGCGCCTTCGGTCCGGCGCTGGGGCTGACCGCCCAGGGCGAGATCGACCTCGATCGCTCGCGCCTGGCGCTGGAGGGCTCGGTGGTGCCGGCCTACATGCTCAACAGCGCGCTCGGCAACATTCCGGTGCTGGGCTGGCTGGTCACCGGCGGCGAAAAGGGCGGCGGGCTGTGGGCCTTCAACTTCAGCATGAAGGGCTCGACGCAGGATCCCGAGGTGACGGTCAATCCGCTGTCGGCGCTGACGCCCGGTTTCCTGCGCCAGTTGTTCAATATCTTCGACGACGGCAGCGGCACCGAGGCCCGGCGTCAGAAGTAGTCCCGGCAGATTTTACCCCTCGGGGGCCGGCCTCGGCAGCTTGTGCCTGGCTGCGCCGCGATAAACCATTGAAAAACAACAAAATATAATCTGGCACGCCGTCTGCATCCTGCCTAGCGGATTTACGCGTGGCCAGGAGGCGACGATGGTTTGGGGTGCGTTCACCAATGCCGCTTCGGCGATGGTGGGGATGAGCTGGGATCTGGGAACGATCGGCCAGAACATCTCCAACATGAACACGACCGGCTACAAGACCAAGGACACCGAGTTCCAGACCCAGCTGTCGGAAAGCCTGGGTGCCCCGGCCAGTTCGGTCAACAGCGGCACCTCGACCAACATTTTCGGCCTCGGCTGGAAGGATCGCACCAACATCACTCAGCAGGGCACCATCCTCGGCACCAGCGAGTGGACCAACGTCGCCATCAACGGGCGCGGCTTCTTCATGGTGGCGCCGCCTTCGGCATCCAACGGCGCGCCGACCACCTTCAACACCAACGAGCCCGGCAGCGTCCTCTATACCCGCGCCGGCAATTTCACCCAGACGGCCGATTCCACTTCAGGCAAGTCCTATCTCGTCGATAATCGCGGTGATTTCGTTCTTGGCTGGATGGCCGACGCGACCGGAACCATCCAGCAGACGTTGACGCCGGTTTACACCCTGCCGACCACCACCATGCCCGGCTCGGCCACCACCAAGGTGACGTTGAGCGCCAACATTCCCGCCGGCGTCACCGCCGATCCCAGCACCGTTACCCAGAGCCAGTCGGTCACCGATTCCAATGGCGCCGCCCAGACCATGACCTTGACCTGGACGCGGGCGGCGGCGCCGGCGACGCCCGACACCTGGTCGGTCACCGCCACCGGGGTGACCGGCACCGACACCGCCAGCGACACCCATACGGTGACCACCGACGCCTTGGGCAACGTCACCGCCATCGACGGCGTCGCCGCCACGGCGGCGTCACAGGCGAATTTCACCCTCACCGGCGCCGGCCCCGCCAGCCCGGTGACCGTGCCGGTGACCATGCAGAGCGGGGTGCCGAAGATCAATCTGAACTCGGTCAGTCTGCAAGTTTACGATTCCACCGGCGTTTCCCATTCGGTCAGCCTTGGCTTCGAGAAGACCGCCGCCAACACCTGGACCGTCTGGAGCCTGACCGGCGAGACCGGAGCGACGGTCACTTCGACACCGACCCAGGTGACCTTCGACGGTGCCGGCCAGTTGATCAGCCCGACATCGTTGACCGTCGCCAACACCTGGGCCGATCCGGCCACAACGACCGCGCCGGCGTCGACACAGACGACGAGCGTCGCCGTCGATATCTCCGGCCTGACGCAGTATTCCGGCACCGCCATCGACCAGCACAACCTCACCCAGGACGGCTACGCCAGCGGCACGCTGGTCGGTACCGGCTTCAACAGCCAGGGCATCCTGGTCGGCAAGTTCGACAATTCCCAGCAGCGGAACCTGTTCCAGTTGCCGGTGGCGACCTTCGTTTCGGAGAACAGTTTGAACCCGCTCAGCGGCACCGTCTTCGAGCGGACCCAGGGTGCCGGTGCGATCACCGTCGGGTCGGTCGACGGCGCGCCATCTTACGGCACCATCGAGGGCGCCTCGGTGGAGAATTCCACCGTCGACGTCACCACGGAATTCACCAAGATGATCCTGGCGCAGAAGGCCTACACCTCGAACACCCAGGTGTTCAAAGTGGCCGACGAGATGACCACGACCGTGCGCGATCTGAAGACCTAGAATAGGTTGCTGTCGCAAACGACGAGGGGGGCTGGTCGCGGCCCCCCTCTTTTTTTTGACGGTGGCGCGCCGCCCTTATTGCAGCTTGCCGCCCTTGCGGCTGACGTCGAACAGCTGCTTGAATTCCTGCTGATCCAGGGCCTGTGCCAGGATGCGGCCGCCGACCACGAAGGTGGGGGTGCCGTTGATCTGCAGCGCGTGGGCGACCTCTTGGTTGCGGCGCAGCTGCTTGGTGATCTCGGGAGCCGCCATGTCCTTCTTCAACTGCTCGACGTTGAGGCCGGTGTCGGCGGCCAGCTTCAGCAGCGCCTTGTCGTCCAGGCGGCCGCGGAACTTCATCAGGGCGCGATGGTATTCCTCGTACTTGCCCTGCTTCTTGGCGGCCAGCGCGGCGCGGGCGGCGGCTTCCGATTCGTCGGTGAGGATGGGGAATTCCTTGAACACCAGTTTGACCTTGCCGTCGGCCTTCACCGCGTCGAACAGGGCGTCCAGGGTCTGCTTGCAATAGCCGCAATTGTAGTCGAAGAACTCGACCAGGACGAGGTCGCCCTTGGGATTGCCGGCCACCGGGTCGTCCTTGTTGTCGTACAGCTCGTCCTTGTAGGCGTCCATCGTCTTCTTGGCGTCGGCCTCGGCCTGGACCCGCATCTTTTCCCGCAGCGCCTCGACGGCCTCTTGAATGACCTCGGGATGTTCGATCAGGTAGTCCTTGACGACCTTGCGCACCGCCTCGACCTGCTTTGGCGACAGCGCCTGGTCTTCCTGGGCGGCGGCGGGCTGGGCAAGGCCGAAAGCCAGGCCGGCGGCGACGAGAATTGCGGCGAAAGTCTTGGCGATCATTGACGGAGCTACTCCAGGCCGGGAAGTGGGGCATATTGGCCGAAGCCGGGGCGCTCGGCAAGCCTCGCCGCGCGTCCTACCGTCGCTGTTGCTGGTTGCGCTGGACCTGAGCCGCCTGGCTCTTGATATCCTGGATGCGCAGCCAGACCGGCGTTCCCTTGGGCACCAGCGTTTCGGCCTTGCCGGCCAGGAAGCGGGCGTCGGGGATGCGGCCTTCCAGCATCGCCTGCTCGGCCATGGCGTAGTTGGCCATGCCCTCGTCGCCTTCGCGGCCGAAGACGATGCCAAGGAACTTCCAGGTCATGCTGCTTTCCGGTTCGGCGTGGACCGCCTCGGTCAGGTGGTATTCGGCGGCCTTCAGCAGCTTGGGATCGTTCTGCTCGATCTCGACCTGGCCCAATTCGAACTCCAGCAGCGCGCTGTCCGGGTAAAGCTCGACGGCGCGGCGATAGGGTTCCAGCGCCTCGGAGCCCCGGGCGTTCTCGAACAGCATCTGGCCCTTCAATTCGTAGAAGAAGGGATCGCGCGGCCGCTCGGCGATCAGTCCGTCGATCAGCGGCAGGGCGGTGGCCAAATCGGGCTTGCGGTAGGCGGCGATGGCGCGGGCGTAGCGGGCCTCGATGCTGTTGTCGCCTTCCTTGTAGCGCTGGAAGGTGCGCACCGGCGGCTCCAGGAAGGCGAACAGTTTGGCTCGCATGCGGCGGAACGGTTCGACGAATTCCGGGCGCGCCGGCGTGTCCTTCCAGGCCGAATGGTCGACCCATTCGCGGATGAAGGCGACGCGGTCCCGCGTCAGCGGGTGGGTGCGGACATAGGGGTCCTGCCGGGAGCTCACCAGCAATTCCTGGTCGCCCAGCAATTCCATGAATTCCAGCATGCCCAGGCCGGATTGCTGGGTGCCGTCGAGGAACTTCAGGCCCGCCTGGTCGGCCGCCGATTCTTGCGCCCGGCTATAGGCCAGGATGTTGCGCATCGCCATTTCCTGGCTGCCCGCCATCACCGCCGTGGCGGCGTCGCCGCGGCCGCTGGCGGCCCCCACCGCCGCGCCCAGCAACATGCCGACGATGGCGGCGGTCGAGGCGTTCTCCATCTGGCCTTCCATCCGCACCAGGTGGCCACCGGCGATGTGGCCGGTTTCGTGGGCCATGACGCCGATCAGCTGATTGACGTTCTCGACCCGGGTCAGCAGGCCGGTGTGGATGAACATGTGCTGGCCGCCGGCGACGAAGGCGTTCAGCGTCGGATCGATGATGATGTGGATGCTGACCGCCTTGGGGTCGAGACCGGCGGCCTGGAACAGTGGCGTCGCGAAATCGCGGATGCTATTTTCCACCTCCGCGTCGCGGATGAAGCTGCGCCTTTCGGCGGCCATGGCCGCCGGAGACAGCGCGGTGAGCAGCAGGGTGGTCAGAAGGAAGATGCGCGTGAGCAACAAATTTTCTCCGTCGGTCGCATGGCGCCTGACCGTCGCGGCCACGATGGCCGTCCTGATCTCCGCCTGCAGCGGCGATTCCAAGCCCGTCGGTACCGTTGGCCACGTCAAGGGCTTCGCCGGGGCGGTAGCCGGTGACGAGCCGGCCGCCGTCATCGCCGCCCGTGATGTGCTGTCGGCCGGCGGTAACGCCGTCGATGCCGCCGTCACCCTCTATTTCTCGCTGGCCGTGACCCTGCCGTCAACAGCGAGCCTGGGCGGGGGTGGCAGTTGCGTCGTGCATGACGCCAACAAGAAGGTGGTCGAGGCGCTGGATTTCCAGGCGCCGCCGGTGGCCCGGCAGGGTGAGCTGGCGATGGCGGTGCCTTCGAACGCCCGCGGCATCTACGCCCTATGGGCCCGTCACGGTCTGCTGCGGTGGGAATCGCTGCTGGCCGAACCCGAACGGATGGCGCGGGCCGGAACCACGGTATCGCGCGCCCTGGCCAGCGATCTGGCGGTGGCGGCGCTGCGGCTGTCCGAGGACGCCGAGGCCCGCCGGCTGTTCTTCCGCGCCGATGGCCGGGTACTGAACGAAGGCGACCGGATGCAGAACCTCGATCTGGCCGCCATTATTTCCTGGCTGCGCCGGGCACCCGGTGAAATCTACGTCGGGCAGCAGGCGCGCGAGATCGCGGCGGCGGCCGGGCGGGCGGGTGGCGGTTTGTCGATCGAGGATTTGCGCGACGTCCGGCCGCAATATGTCGCCGGCGGCGTGGTGCCGGTCGGCAACGACACCGCCGTGCTGGCGCCGGTCCGTGGCGATGGCGGCTCGGTGCTGTCGGCGATGGTCAAACGCCGCGCCGCCGAGCGCCCGCAGATGGTCGCCGAGCGCGTCGGCGCCGCGGCGGCCCAACAGGGCGCCACCGGCTTTCGCGGCTATCCGCCGGGCACCGGCTTCGCCGTCATCGATTCCTTCGGCAACGGCGTCGTTTGCGGCATGAGCGCCAACGGCCTGTTCGGCACCGGGCGGGTGGCGCCCGGTACCGGCATCGTGCTGGCGGCGCCGCCGGTGGGCGACAATGCCGCGGCGGTGCCGGCGCTGCTGGTCAACCTTCATTCCCACGAGGTTCATTTCGCCGGCGTCGCCGGCGGTGGCGCCAGTCCGTCGGCCGCCCTGGCGGCGGCGCTGCTGGCGGTGGCCGACGAGGAGCGCCCGTTGGATCAGGCGGCGCAAGCCGCCGGTGCCGGCGGCGGCGGCAGCAAGGTCAATCTGCTGGCCTGCCCGCGAGGCGGCGCCAATGGCGATTGCACCGTCGCCACCGATGCCAAGGGCTTTGGCTACGCGGTGATGGTCGGGCGCCGCTGACGGGAACCGGGATGGCTTTCAAAGTCGCCGAACGGGGCGCCATCGCCCCCTTCATCGTGATGGACGTGATGCGGGCGGCGGCGTTGCGCCAAAGCCAGGGCGGCGACGTCATCCACCTGGAGGTGGGGCAGCCGGCCGGCGCCGCGCCCGAACCGGTGCTCGCCGCCGCGCGGCGGGCGCTTGATGCCGACGCGCTGGGCTATACCGTCGCCTTCGGCCTCGACGCCCTGCGCGAGCGTATCGCCGGACATTACCGCCACGCCTATGGCGTCGCGGTGGCGCCGGAAAGCGTGGTGGTCACCACCGGTTCGTCGGCCGGTTTCCTGCTCGCCTTTCTCGCCGCCTTCGCCCCCGGCGATCGGGTGGCGGTGGCGGCGCCCGGCTACCCCGCCTATCGCAACATCCTGAAGGCGGTCGGGGTCGAATGCGTGCCGGTGCCGGTTGGGCCCGCCAGCCGCTGGCAGCTGACGGCGGCGGTGTTGGAGGCGCTGGAGGGCCGTCTGGATGGCGTCGTCGTCGCCAGTCCGTCCAACCCGACCGGCAGCATGCTGTCGCCGCACGAGGTCGCCGAACTGGCCACCTGGTGCGAGTTGCGTCAGGTCCGCCTGGTCTCGGACGAGATCTATCACGGCATCACCTATGGCCGTCCGGCGGCGACGGCGGCCGGTGGCGGCGCGCACCTGCTGGTGGTCAACAGCTTCTCGAAATATTACGGCATGACCGGCTGGCGGTTGGGCTGGATGGTGGTGCCGCCCGACCTGTCGCGGGCGGTCGAATGCCTGCAACAGAACCTGTTCATCTCGCCGCCGACATTGTCGCAATTCGCGGCGCTGGCCGCCTTCGATTGCCTCGACGAACTCGACCGCCGGGTCGCGGGCTACCGGACCAACCGCGACATCTTGCTCGAGGAATTGCCGAAGGCCGGCTTCACGCGGCTGGCGCCGTCGGACGGCGCCTTCTACCTCTATGCCGACATTGCCGAGCTGACCAACGATTCCCAGGATTTCAGCCGCCGCATGCTGGCCGAGATCGGGGTGGCGGCGACGCCGGGAATCGATTTCGACCCCACCCAGGGCCACCGCACCCTGCGCTTTTCCTATGCCGGCGCCGCCGCCGACATGGTCGAGGCGGCGCGGCGCCTCAAGGATTGGCGGAAGTAGGGGCGAGATGGCGCACGCGCGCCGTGGACCCACGAAACGCGCCGGCGGATTTCCCCCAAGTTGGAACCTACTGCGTCGCCTCCCATCTCCTGCTATGATGCCGGCATGACCATATCGCCCATGCCCGAACCCGCTTCGTTGTTTGACCCTGAAGATGGGGACGCGAAGGAGCTTGCCCTCGCGGCGGCCGAAGCCTCGCCGGTGTCGGAGGATGTGCCGCTCGCGGATGTGAAGCGATGGCTACAAAGCTGGGGCAAGCCGGATGAGCTGCCGCCGCCGCCGTGGAAGTAAGCTTTTCCCGCTTGGCGTTGGCGGATTTGGCCCGGATTCGATCCTACATCGGCACGTTCAACCCCGCCGCCGCCAGTCGTATGTCTGCCCGCCTTCTGGCGGTGGCCGACGATTTGGCGGAACACCCGCTGATCGGCCGACCAATAAATGCCGGGCGACGGGAATTAACGATTGTCCCGCCTTATGTGATGGTCTACCGGGTATTGGGGAGCCGAGTCCGGATTCTGCGGATTTGGCATGGGGCTCAGAGCCGTGTCGACGAAGATCTATAAGCAAGCTGGTTGCTTGCCGCGTTGCCCCCCTCGGCGGTAAAGAAAAGATTGGTGGGGAAACGGGGTCAGGGGAACGGGGTCAGGGGAACGGGGTCAGGGGAACGGGGTCAGAGGGGAACGGAGGGGGAACGGGGTCAGAGGGGGAACGGGGTCAGAGCAGGGGGGAACGGGGTCAGAGTCACTGCTGTCCCACAGGGATGCAAGAAACGGCGGCTTGGTTCCCCGCCCGATGGTACAATGAAATCGCGACAAGTCATTGATACCGAACAGG